>Ga0209829_10000288_pt1 | contig 47031 bp, 43 predicted proteins | sample C_140205_EF_Meta_FD_187311 | JGI IMG/M metagenome (GOLD analysis project Ga0209829, IMG submission 187311) | Freshwater microbial communities from Lake Croche, Canada to study carbon cycling - C_140205_EF_MetaG (SPAdes) (version 2) | ecosystem: Environmental > Aquatic > Freshwater > Lake...
AAGTGAAGTGCCTGTTGTGAAGAGCCACATTGGCGATCGATGGTGGTGGAAGGGACCGACTCAGGCCACCCGGCGGCCAACACGGCGTTTCGCCCAACGTTGAGTGACTGCTCGCCAACCTGCATGACACAGCCCATGATGACGTCATCGATGAGTTCAGGGTCGAGGTTATTTCGCTCTTGGAGAGCCTTGAGGGTCTCTGAGGCTAAATCAACGGCATGCCAGTTCTTGAGTTTTCCGTTTCGCTTGCCCCCAGGGGTGCGAACAGCGTCGATAATGACGGCAGTAGTCATGGGGAGTCTCCCTTCGTTCCGAGGGCCCAGCGCCTCCCGGTCTTGTCTCATTCACGCTAGCGCGAGGAGTGTGGGTCGGCCCCCAAGAATCGTTGACGGCTATGGTTTTGCCCTATGGCAGGTGAATTCAAGAACATGGACCGATGGCTGGGCGATGGCGGTATGGCCATCATCGCCAACATAGGCGGGTCGTTCGAGACCTACGGCGTCGATGGAGAAGACCTCGGTTGGGTAGACGGGGCATTTACCCCTACCGATCTGGCGTGTAATCCCCACGGAATTGTCCAAGCGGGCGTCCACTCACTCTTGTTAGATGCTGCCGTGAACTTCGCCATCAATGCCGCAATGCCTGGAAAAGCCCGAACAAAAGCCACACTCGAGCTCAAGACCGAGACCATGCGACCCGCAATGAAGGGCGAGCGCTACACCATGCGCGGCGACGTCGTTCGGATGACTCGCCAGGTGGCCTTTGGTGAAGGGGTGATCCGAAACGAAGAGGGTGAACTCGTCAGCCGGGCGACGGCCACGTTTCTGCTCCATCGTCCCGAGGCCTAGAAAAGATTGCTGGCATCTCACGGCGCTGGCAGGTAGTTTCTTAGGCATGGACACCACCACACTCATCGAAACCAACCGACTCCTCGACCACCCGTTTTATCGGCGCTGGGAAGAAGGAAAATTAGAAGAGGGCGAGCTCTCGTCCTACGCGGCGCAGTATCGCTACTTTGAAGCGCAGTTGCCAGAGTTCTTGACTGCGCTGAGCGCACTTGTTGTCGACCGTGACGCGCAAGCACTGGTTGACGCGAACCTGGCCGACGAAGTTGACGGACCAGAGACGCACCTCGCACTCTTTGATCGCTTTGCGAGAGCCGTTGATGCTCCTGACGAAGCGCTCAGCCCCGCGATGGCTACACTCGTGAACACCTACAAAGAAGCCATTGCGAACAAGGACAGCTCGTTCGCTCTTGGCGTGCTTGCTGGGTACGAAGTGCAAGCCGCTGAAGTTGCCGCCACCAAGGGTGAAGGCTTAGCTGCACACTACGGCGTGACTGGCGAGGGGCTTTCGTTCTGGAACCTCCACGCCGAGGTTGAACAAGACCACGCAGCGTGGACACTCTCGGCTGGCGCAAGCTGCGACACCGAGCAGTTCATCAAGGGTGCCCGGGCGTCATCATCTGCATGGTGGGGCTTCTTAGACGAGCGAGAAGCACTGCACGCTGCGTGAATACGAGGCGTGTTTCGGAACCCCTAAGAAACCAGAGTAAAAACCTTTTGGATTAAGGGAACTGAGCATCCATTCCTGCCCTGAGCTGAGCGATGCTGACCTGTGAGCTCAAGATGGGCTCCACTCGGTAGAGGGCGAAGCCACTTGCAAAAGTGAGTCGGAAGAGTGGAGAACTTGCCGCTGTATCGGACGGTGACGTTTCAGTAAATGAGTTGGAGTAACCAACGTTCTCGACCCAGTTACCCAAGGGAAGCATTCGAGCACTTCCACAACAGAATGCTGAAAGGTCCCCATTCAAACCTGTGAATGCAGAGTCACTTCGGTTTTGCACAAGTGTGGCTGTGTGCGCTCCAGTGTCGATCTGATATCGCACAAACCGAGGTGGAACATTCGCCCCATAGAGCGCACTATCTCCATTATTAGTCGTGAGAGATGCACCATTGATGTTTCCGTTGTCATGTACCGAAACACTGCCGCCATCTGCTGAGTACCATCGAGCATCGTGCTGGCCTCCAAAGAGAGTTGATGACAGCCCAAGTCGTGTGTTGTCGCCTTGAACGTCAAGGCTTTGCGCTGTAGGCGTCCCCCCAAGCTTCCAAGTAACAAGGTTTGTATTGAAGTCAACGTTGTAGACGGCGTCGAGGTGTCGATATGAGAGAACGAAACCTTGCGGCGTGTAGTCAATTGAGTTCCAGTGGTAAACGTCGTAGAGACCATTATATGGAGTGGGGACAATATAGTTTTTGTACCACTCGTGAGCCATCTCGGTGACGGGAATATGATCAGACGTTGTCCAACTCCAGACAACCTCACCCGAAGAAGGTTTGATGACTTGAATTACGGCGTCCCATACTCCAGCATCTGTGGGTCCACAGTTTGCTCCGTTGTTGTCACAAAAACTGCTCAAATTTTTGTGGTAAGCAGCGGTTGGAGCGACAATGACGTAGTCACCAGCCCACGCCCCACCGGGACCGGCGCCGGCTGGAAGGACTTGGATGTCATGAAAGTCGGCAGGATTAGGGGGGGTATTGGTCGTTGTGAAACTCGAGATTACATTGCCTGACAAGTTGATGACGGTGCCTAATCCCGCTAGCACATTTCCGTACCCAACATTTCCATTCGAGAGCAACGTCGCGTACCCCACTCCATTCTGACCTGGATCAGTCCACCACACTGGCACGCCGAGGTTATTGAATATCACCGGGTATGACCTCGCTATGAAGGAGATTGGAGTGGTGATGTAGTACGCAGCCTCTGTTGTGGTTTGACCGGTAATAGCGGAACCAGAGACTGTCCACGTGGGGAAATTACTAGGGAGACAGCGAATGTAGTGCATTGTTGTCCCCGTGTTATCAGTGATAGTCACAGGGAATTCCTGGCTCGCTGCTCGAGTCACATTGATGGTGGTTGAAACGCCAGTGACACTCTGACCGTCGACCGTCACGGTAATCCCTGGAGCGGCATAGACCGCAACTGGAATGGGAGACGACCCACTGCATCGGCTCACGTAGTCGGTCACGGTTCGACTGAAAGCAGGAAAGATCCCAGGAGCGCTTGGTGTTCCTGGGCTTGGCGTTGCTTCAGGTGACGGTCCGTTGATGGACACTGAGAATGTGCCAGTACCTCCCTCTGTTGTCGCTGCCACTCCGACACCTTGAGAATTACTCGCGGTAATGCTGAAGGTGTAGGCGGTATTTGAAGAAAGTCCGGTAAAGACGCAATTCGTTGCGATTGTGTTGGTGCACGAGATAGGTGGAGTTACGCCTGGTGAGGAGGTCACCGAGTATCCAGTGATTTGAGCACCACCGTCATTTTGAGGTGGTGACCAGGAGATAACTGACTGATCGGCAGCACCAATTGAGGCCCGAGGTAGTGTCGGCGCTCCTGGTGCGGTTGTTAGTGGGTGTGAAAGCAACCCAGTGATTCGACTCCAAAGTGGACCGTTTGACTGGTAGACGACAAGATTTGTGTCATCTTGGAGCACCAGTGAGGCATTGAACCCTGAACTTCCGCTCGCCCACACTGGTTGGGTGGCCTCTGATCCGCGATACAAAACCAAGTTTGCGTCACCTTGCATCTCAAGATGGGTAGCTCCGGAGTTCACGGTATTGGTAGACCAAATTGGCGTCCAAGGTGAGGTTGTGGCGTCATACTCCACAAGGTTTTGGTCACTTTGGAGTCTGAGAACTGACTGCCCATTTGGAGAAACGAGTTGTTCACCTGCCGAGAGCGTGCCTCCGCTCGCTAGGACATTTGGTCCAACTGGAAGTGTTGACCTGTCAGGAATACAGCCTGTCAACATGCTGGCTGTCAGCGTCAATCCAAACAGACTCACCAAGATTTTTTTATATCGAGCGAAGAGTCGGGCACCCGAGACCATAATCATACTTTCCTCCAAAAAAAGACACATTAGTCGGTAAAATGTGCAGGTCTAGGTCGGGGGGGGAATTCTCATTCGCACCGGAAAAGTTCACCTTTTTATCGTTCACGCTAGGTAAAGAACCGCAACATTTAGGGACGTTAGGCAGATGGCCAGGTCGCATCGACTGCGTTGAGAGACGCATCGAAAAGTGCTCGAGCAAGCACCGGGTCTGTTGCTGCTTTTGAAGCACCCACCGTCGTGGGTTCGCCAAAGAGTTCAAAGACGCCCTTGGGACCTACGTATGCCCCAGGTGGAATCGAAGGATCAAGTGCGGCACGCAGGGTAGGGAGCGCACCGCGTTCGGTCTTTTGACCGAAGTGTTTCCCGGCGAATGTTCCCATTCGCTGGGAGAATTTGCTTCCTCCCTCTGCTGGTCCTTTTCCAGCCAACTCTGAGCGTGACCACCCAGGGTGAGCGGCTCGAATCGAGACGCTTGATCGAGATGCTCGAAGTCGACGGTCAGCTTCAAAGGCAAATAACAAATCAGCCAATTTCGTGGAGCCATAGGCGGTCATTGGCTTCTGTCCATCAATGGAAAGCGGGTCAGAGGCCTGAAGTTTTCCTCGACGATGCATGTTTGATGCGAGCATCACAATGCGCCCACCCGCTGCTTCTAATGCAGGGAGAAGGCCAACAGTGAAGGCCACGTGCCCCAAGAGATTCGTCTGCATCTGTCGCTGCGGACCATCAGGTCCGCGAAGCCCCATGATGCCAGCGTTGTTGATGAGGAAATCTATCGTTGGATGTGACTCAGAAATCACGGAGGCCGCGTTGCGCGCACTTTCAGTGTCGCTGAGATCAAGGTGGACAAACTCTGGTTTGGGACCGAGTGAGCTGGCCTCTAATTCAGCGATGGCCGAGCGAGCCTTTGCTTCATTGCGACAGGCCATGACGACGAGTGCACCTTTTCGCCGCAGCGCTCGCGCTGTTTCAAAACCGAGTCCGGCATTCGCTCCCGTCACGACGGCAACTTTGCCGTGGAGGTCAGGGGCATCCTGAAGATTCCAAGGGGCCGCCACGTTAGAGGTGGTCCGCAGGGATCGTGCCAAGCTTGCCAGCCTGGAAGTCTTCAAATGCTTGTCGAAGTTCGTCTCGTGTATTCATCACAAAAGGACCATAGGCGGCAACGGGCTCGCCGATGGGCTCGCCGCCGAGGAGGAGAACATCAAAGGCCTCATGGCGTTCGTCCTGGCGCTCATTGGCTCGCAAGGTAATGGTGTCTCCCTCACCAAGGACAGCTAAGTGGCCCGTAGTCAGTTCAACATCGTCGACGCCAACAACGCCATCGCCGCTGATGCCGTAGACCAGGGCGTTGTAGGTCGGGTTCCAGGGGATGGTGGCGCTTGCACCGGGACTCAGTGTGGCGTGGACCATAGTGATGGGGGTCTGGGTAATTCCCGGTCCGTCGTGGCCGTCAAGTGATCCTGCGATCAGCCGAAAGAGCGTGCCACCGTCTGGACTGGTGAGCAAGGTGACCTGTGAGGCTTCGATGTCTTGATACCGAGGCGAGATCATCTTCTTTGTCGAAGGAAGGTTGACCCAGAGTTGAAAGCCGTGAAAGAGGCCCCCTGAGATCACGAGTGCTTCGGGAGGACGTTCGATATGCAAGATGCCACTTCCTGCGGTCATCCACTGTGTCGCACCGTCTTTGATGACGCCCCCTCCACCAATGGAGTCTTGATGCTGAAAGGTTCCGTCGATCATGTAGGTCACCGTCTCGAAACCTCGATGAGGATGCCAGGACGTTCCCTTCGGCTCTCCGGGGCCGTAGTGAACCTCGCCCATCTGATCCATGTGGATGAAGGGATCTAAGTACTCGGTGGCGATACCGGCGAATGCGCGACGCACCGGGAATCCTTCGCCCTCCATCCCTTGGGGTGCGCTGCTTCGACCGAGAACGGGGCGAGGAACAAGCAGTGTTGAATCTGGGGTTTCAATTCGTGGGAGGACCAGGGTGTCTTCAACTTGTACTGCTGGCATTCTGTTCTCCCTTCAACGACTCGTGCACTTTATTCAACAACAATGGATTCAACAACAATGTGGCGAGTTTTATTCCTTGCCAGCACCAGAGGCAAACGTGGCGGGGTCAACTGAGATAAATAACGCATCACCTTCCGCGATCAAGACGTCGCCGGCTGTCACTTCAGCCGTCATGGTGATCTTGCGACCTTTTCGCTCAGTGATTCGAGCACGCCCCGTGAGCACAACGCCAAGAGGTGTGGGAGCTCGGTAGGTAATCGTGAGTCGCCCAGTAAACGCGGGGGTCTGGACAATCCCGAGGACGAGGCCCATGGTCTCATCGATCAAGGCAGCCATGACGCCCCCATGGGCTCGACCCGGCGCGCCCTCGTGGGCTGGACCTAAGGTCGCTTTCATGACGGCTTCACCATTTTCTTGCCAAAGTGTGGCGTTGACGCCCATTGGGTTTGCACTGCCAGAGACGATCGAGTCAGCGAAGAGGTGAGTCGCCGCTTCGCCTTCGCTACTTGGCTGGGGCATCGCGAAGCTGGTGACTTGGCGAAAGGGGTGGGTGCGCGTTGGCGAGTGTTCCACCATCGCATTGAGTTTTTCTACTTGGACTGAGATCTCGTTCAGGGTTTCAATACTGACGTCATGGCCAATCATCCCGTGGCCGAGGGCTCGCAGTGCCGAGGCGGCTTCAATGCGCGCATCGAGCTCCTCTTCTGGACTGCTCACTGGCCTTCGTAGTACGAGTCGATGGCGTCGAAGGCCCGATCAAGCCGCACGAGTGCGTCACTGGCTTCTTCGGCACTGATCGTGCACGGCGGCACGATGTGAAGTCGGTGATAGTTCATGAATGGGAACAGCCCTTCAGCCTTCATCGCCGCACCAAGGGCGCCCATGGCTTCTGACGTTCCGCCGTAGGGCGCCAACTCTTCTTTGGTGGCTCGGTCCTTGACGAGGTCTAAGGCAAAGAACACGCCGGTCCCTCTGACCTCACCAATCACAGGGTGCTTTTCTGCCAGGGCGCTCAGTCCGGGTCGCAGGACGTCATCGCCGATTGACTTGGCGTTGGCGATGATGCCCTCGCTCTCCATCGCCTCAATGGTGGCCACGGCGGCCGCACAAGCGAGTGGGTGTCCCGAATACGTCAGGCCACCCGGGTAGACCTGGGTCGAGAAGGTTTCAACGATGGGCGCCGAGATCACCACGCCACCAAGGGGCACGTAACCAGAGTTCACGCCCTTGGCGAAGGTGATGAGATCGGGCGCGGTGTCGTGTGCGTCAAAGGCGAACCATTCGCCGGCCCTTCCAAATCCCGCCATGACTTCGTCAGCGATGTAGACAATGCCGTAGCGATCACAGATCTCGCGCACACCTGAGAGATACCCAGGTGGCGGGATCATGATGCCGGCGGTTCCTGGAATTGATTCTAAAAGCACGGCTGCGATGGTGGATGGGCCTTCGAAGCGAATGGTCTGCTCTAAGTGGGCAAGGGCTCGTTCGCACTCCTGGGCCTCGTTCTCGGCGTGGAACTCTGAGCGATAGAGAAAGGGTCCAAAGAAATGAACGACGCCAGCGCTCCCGGTGTCATTGGGCCAGCGTCGAGGATCACCGGTCAAGTTCACCGAGAGCGTCGTGCCACCGTGGTAACTGCGATAGCGAGCAAGTACTTTTGGCCGGCCGGTGTGGAGCCGTGCCATCCGAACCGCGTGCTCCACTGCCTCTGTTCCACCGTTGGTAAAGAACACATGTGTGAACGCGTCAGGAGCACGCTCTGTGATTAATCGTGCGGCTTCGCCACGGACGTCGTTGGCGTGTTGCGGCGCAATCGTACAAAGTCGATCCGCTTGTGCCTGAATGGCGGCGACGACTTTCGGGTGTTGATGTCCAATGTTCGTATTGACGAGCTGACTCGAGAGATCGAGGTACTCATTCCCGTCGTAGTCGTAGACGTAACTCCCTTGCGCGCCGGCAATCACCATGGGATTGAGGGCGCCTTGGGCAGACCACGAGTGAAAGACGTGGGCGCGATCGTTGGCGTACACAGCAGCCTTGGCGGTGGGGTCGGTAACGGGTTTCATGGCTCCTCAGTCTGCCACCTCTTTTTGAGGGTTCAGTCGGCTCAGCGTGAGCGACACGCTTCGGGAGTTTCCCTTGCGGGGAGCGAGGGAAGTGCGGAGTGGGGCTAGTAAGAATCGAACTTACGACCTCAGCATTATCAGTGCTGCGCTCTAACCGACTGAGCTATAGCCCCGTGAGGGTTCAACGCTACCCTAACCACCACGGCCCTCTCCCAAAAAGGGAATTCCCGGCTTAGAGATCCCAGAGTTTGATTGCCATTGACTGAGATGCCGTCGCCAACAAGGTGCCGTTTTCCGACCAGAGAAAGACAACGCCCTGGGCGTAGCCGTCAACGAGCGCATGGAGTCGCATGTCACAGAGCACCCACTCGGTTGGTTCGACTTGGACCATCCGAATGGTGTTGTCGAGACTTCGCCCCATCGTGATCTTCCCGACAGAGTTGGCCACGGCCCCCGTCAGAAAGTCGCCAAAGATCGCCAGCGTTGCAGCGGAAGGATCAACGTGGCCGGGAAGCCGTGCCCAGAGCGCGGAGTCCGATGATCCAGGTGTGCCATCAATCTCTTCGTAGGAGCGACCCTTGGCCATTCGAACGTCCACGTGTTGAAAGATTGAATTCTCGACAAGGTGAGGAAGTCGACGAGGGGGACAGTCGTCGGGATCTTTGACGACAGGTGGCTCAACCCACACACCGCCAACCTCGAGCGTATTGGTCCCAAGTGACGAGTTCACCGTCAGGATCTCTCGGCCCTCGACACGTCCAACGGCTCGGGCTTGGGTGACGTGGCCCCCTTCAACTTCAAGAACCGCTTCGATTTCCATGGTGGAGTTCAGTGGTGCGTAGCTGAGATACTGCGCGTTGGCCCAAATAGTTGGGCGCCCTGACGCTTCTTCGAGGGCAACAATGGCTGCGCCAAGGCCGCATCCGCCAAAGAGAAACTCTCCAGGCGTAATGAGATGCGAGCCCACGTCGAGTGTGAAATGACGATTGTCATCGACCTGTTTGATCCCGAGAAAATCTTTAACGTCCACGGCAGAGCACCCTAGTAAGTCAGCGTGGGGTGGAGCGTCACGAGGCTTTTGACGCGATCAGAGACGCCAACGCTTGGGCCCCGGTTCCCCCAATTGCCAAGTGCGTGCCATCAGAGCCAAACCATGACGGGTTCTCGGTGGCGAGGGCATTCCAATCGACAAGGACGGCATTCGGGTACTTGGCGACACCTTGGGCGAGCACGGCATTGTTGGGGTCTTGCCAGGGGCGATCGACATGGGTGTTGACGAAGATCACTTTGGAGGCACCCGAGAGCACACTCATCATTGCGTCAAAGGCGGCGGGGGAGATCTCACCATTCGTGCCGAGTCCGACAATGACGGTGGCCCCCAGTTGGTTTGATGCTTTGAGTTGGCTCAACAGTGCGGTCCCCTGGGCCCACTGGCGACTCACTGATCCGTCGACACTGACGCCAGGAAGATCAGTCTCGAGTGGCCCCTGGTAGTCGATCATGACGGAGTCTCCAACGGCAGTGATCTTGCCGGCAGTGAAACCTGGTCCAGGAGGAGCCGTGGTCGAGGTTGTCGTCGTCGAACTTGTGGAGCTTGTTGAAGGAGAGGCCTGTGAGAGTGACGTGTGATTGCGAGTGAACCAGACACCGGCTCCCGCTGCCAAGAGAACGACAACAGCAAGACTGACAAGAAGGACTGGTCGTTTTCGTCGAGCGCGGCGATGCGCTCCTCGACGACGATGACCCGGAGCGGGAGAAGGGGCTGGTGGACTCTCTTCCATAGACTTCTTCTATTCTCCCACGTCATCAGGGAGATTTGAATCCGGGGCGTGCCTTGCGTTGGAGGGCGTGTGGGAGGATTTGTCAGTGATCGACGTCCACTTTGTGTTCCTTGGCGTGGTGATTGCCCTCATTGGAGAGTTGGCCTACGCCCGAGACACGCTGCGTGGAACCACGCAACCCAATCGAGTGACCTGGGTCCTTTGGAGTGTCGCTCCACTCCTGGCGTTCGTCGCCGAACTCCGACAAGGGGTGGGGCTCCAGTCTTTGATGACGTTCATGATGGGGTTTGGGCCACTGATTGTGCTCACGGCATCATTCATGAACAAGAGAAGCGTTTGGAAGATTGGACCATTTGATATTGCTTGTGGCATGGCGTCAGTGGCGGGCCTTGGGGTGTGGGTCGTCTCGTCGAACAACACGGTCGCTCTGGTTTCGTTCATGATCGCAGACGGATTGGCGTGCTTGCCGACGCTCGTCAAGTCATATTCGACCCCGAGCTCGGAGAGTGCGAATGCGTATCTCTCATCGTTGGTGTGCGCGCTCTTGACCTTGGCGACGGTGAAGGTCTGGACGTCAGCGGTGGTGGCGTTCCCTCTGCAGATCGCGATCTTCAATGCCATTGAGATCATCGTGATCGTGGGACGAATCGGTCCTCGACTTCGCGGCCAAGCAGCCCCTGAGTCGCTGGCGCCCAAAGAACGTATGCTTGGGCCAAGAAAGCCGGAGGTCTTATGAGCGAAGTAGAGCCATTGACGGCAGTCACCCTTACTGGTGACTCTCACGGAAAGTATCGTCGAAAAGCCCTTCCGCGAGACACCTTGCAGCATCTTGGAACTCGGCCAAACGGGTTCGACCCGTTAAAACTTTTAGAGGCTCAAGAGCTTGCCCGGGTGCAAAGCCTTGTCCCACTGCGCGCACAGCGCATGGCGGAGAGCGAGTTCGCCTTTCTTCGAGGTGCCGCGGCGATTATGGCCTACGACTTAGCTATGGCCCCCTCTACGGGTATCGATGCCCAACTCTGTGGCGACGCCCATATTTCAAACTTTGGAATTTTTAACTCACCGGAGCGACGCTTGGTCTTTGATGTCAACGACTTTGACGAAACACTGCCAGGGCCCTTTGAGTGGGACGTCAAACGGATGGTCGCCTCAGGAGTCGTGGCACTGAGTCATTTGAATTTTTCTGACAAACAGATTGAAAAGAGCATGGTCAATGCGGTGCGATCATATCGACTCGGCATGCAAGAACTTGCTCGAAAAGGAACCCTGGAGGGGTGGTACGCACACTTCGACATCGAGGGGTCACTTCAAGTCCTGCGAGAGACCTTTCGAGATGAGAAGCGTTTGCCAATTGACGACATTATTTCCCGGGCCAGGAAGAGTGACTCAAAAAAAGCATTTAAAAAACTAACCGAAGTTGTCGACGGCTCGTTCCGATTTCGAAGTGACCCCCCGCTTCTCGTCCCGGTCGCAGAACTCCTCGATTCAATGGGCGTCCCCGAGGCCTTACCGCTGGTCTTGGCCCAAGCCTTGGCGAACTACGGGAAGTCCCTTCCCGATGATCGGGCTCATCTCCTCAATAACTTTCAGATGGTAGATATCGCAAGAAAAGTCGTCGGCGTTGGCTCGGTGGGGACCAGATGTTTTGTGATGCTTTTGATGGGTCGAGACATCGACGATCCCCTTATTCTTCAAGTAAAAGAGGCGATGCCGTCAGTCTTAGAGGCGCACCTGGGCCCTTCGCACTATGAGACTGCCAGCCAGCGAGTTGTCGAAGGCCAACGCCTGATGCAGACCACCCCCGATATTTTTCTCGGGCACATTCGGGCGAATTTTAGTGACACTGAGTACCACGACTTTTATTTCCGTCAGTTCCACGATGGGAAAGCATCGGTGAACTTGGAGATGATTGATGACATTAAGCGGGCGTCGACCTATATGAACATCTGTGCGTGGACGCTTGCTCGAGCCCATGCCCGAAGTGGAGATCGAGCGGCGATCGCGTCGTATTTGGGAAATAACGACTCGTTTGACCGGGCAATTGCGACGTGGGCCATGGCCTATCGAGAACAAAACAGCGCTGACTATGCCTCCTATCAGGCAGCCATCGCCTCAGGGAGAATCACGGTGGCGCCAGCCCCAGAGGGCTAATGCTCTTTGGGTGGTGTGACCCAGGCTCCGATACACTTCTGCTGAGTTAGTGCACGCCTTCACACGATCGAAAGAGAGCCAGCATGGGTAGTCGCAAAGGACTTACAGCACGAATCGGGGCCGCCGTCCTGGTCGGAAGTCTCGCCACGCTGGCAGCACCCGTGGCCATGGCTGGTGCCGAAGTGACGCCAGGACCGCCGATCAACGTGACCGCGTCAGCTGGACTCGAAAAAGCCACAGTGTCGTGGAGCGCACCCACCGATGGAACAGCCACAGTGATCACTGGGTACACGGCGTCATCAACCCCCGGAGGAGTTTCGTGCACGGTCACCGGCGCAACAGGGTCGGCCCCGACGACCTGCAACATCGTTGGCCTCACCGCGGGAACGCCCTATACCTTCCAGGTCATTTCGCTGACACAGACGGGACAATCTGTCGCATCGTCTCCCTCGGCTCCCATCACGCCAACTGGGGCACCAACAACAACTGCGGTGACGACGACAACCGCAAAGACGACAACCACGGTGGCAAAGACCACCACCACGAAGGCGACGACCTCGTCGTCGAGCTCCTCGATGTGGATTTGGATCGTGATTGGTGTGGTCGTCCTGGCCCTCATTGCGGGAGGAATTGCAATGTACGTGGCGTCGACTCGGCGAAAAGAAGCCGATGGCGCCTGGATCCCGAAGGCCCGAGCAGGTCTTGAAACGGCGACCCTGGCCCGAGGTCTTCTCATGGTCCAACCCCAAGGTGGCGACTCGCAACTCCCCGAAGTCCGCGCCCAGGCAGAAGATGCGGCGCGAACGTTGGATCGAGCCGCCGCACAAGCCCCTGACGAAGCGCGTCGCCAGGCCGCCTCATCGGTGGCCGAAGGCCTTCGAGGAGTGGTCTTCTCGCTCGAAGCCGAGCACCTGTTGCGCACGAACCCCACCGCCCCGACCGCCGAAGCCCTCGCCGAGGCAGACCTCTCTCGAAGGCGTCGCAGTGCCGAGCTTGACGCTGCGTTAGCGCAACTCGACGTGGCGACCCGCCCGCCCGCCAACTAGATCGTCACCGCTTCGTCACGCGGGGAACGCTGAGTGGCAAAAGAGAATAGAGTGCCAGTGGAGCCGTCTGAAGGAGAATCACAATGCAGTTAGGAATGATCGGCCTCGGCCGAATGGGAGCCAACATGTCGACAAGGCTGATGGGCCGTGGGCATGAGTTGTTCGTCAATGACCACGATGCATCGGCAATCGAAACCCTGAAGAAGGCTGGCGCCAAGGGGTCGGCCAAGCTGGCAGAGATGGTGGCGATGATGGATGCACCCAGAGCAATCTGGCTGATGGTTCCTGCGGGAGTCGTTGATTCGGTTCTCGATGAGCTCGTGCCACTCCTCGACAAAGACGACATTGTGATTGATGGTGGAAACTCAAACTACCGAGAAGACATGCGTCGAGCGAAAAAAGTTGCGACGTCGGGTATTCACTACGTGGACTGTGGAACAAGTGGTGGTGTCTGGGGCGAAGAGCGTGGCTACTGCTTGATGGTTGGAGGCGACGACAAAGCGGTTGCTCGTATCGAGCCGGTTCTTGCCGATCTCGCACCTGGCGTTGACTCGGCACCTCGAACACCTGGTCGAACTGGTACTCCTTCGACTGCTGAACAGGGCTACTTACACTGTGGACCTTCCGGCGCAGGCCACTTCGTCAAGATGGTCCACAACGGAATCGAATACGGAATTATGGCCTCGTACGCTGAAGGTCTTGGTGTCTTAGAACAAGCCGACATTGGAACGAAGAAGCAAGAGACCGATGCCGAGACGGCACCGCTGCTCGATCCAGAAAACTATGGCTACACCTTGAACCTCGAAGAAGTCACTGAGTTGTGGCGCCGAGGCAGTGTTATTGGCTCATGGCTTCTTGACTTGACGGCCCAAGCATTTGTGACGAGTCCCGATCTTTCAGACTTTGCGGGGCGAGTTTCAGACTCTGGTGAAGGTCGCTGGACGGTCCAAGCAGCGATTGATGTTGGTGTGCCAACGCCAGTGTTAGCCACTGCGCTGATGAGTCGCTTTGACTCACAAGGCAAAGCCGTCTTTAGCGACAAGGTGCTCTCCGCGATGCGATTTGGCTTTGGTGGCCACTTAGAGAAGCCAGGCGGGAACAAGTCCGGTGGCTGAGGTCGCTGATGCATTCGTGTTCTTTGGTGCCAGTGGCGACTTGGCCTATAAACAGATCTTTCCTTCCCTCCAGTTGTTGGTGGCGAATGGAGATCTGAATATTCCGATTGTTGGGGTTGCCTACTCCGGCGAAAAGTGGACAGTCGATGACCTGCGAGCCCGTGCTCGAGCCAGCATCGAAGAACACGGTGGGGTTGATGAAAAGGCCTTCGCCAAACTCTCCGATCTTTTTCGTTACGTCGATGGGGAGTATCAAGATCAGACCACCTTTGATGAGCTCCGCAAAGTACTCGGGAATGCCGAGACGCTTGTTCACTACTTGGCAATTCCACCATCTCTCTTTGGTGTGGTGGCAGAAGGACTCGCCAAATCACACTGCGTCAAGGGTTCACGAATTGTTGTTGAGAAGCCCTTCGGTCGCGATCTTGCGTCAGCAAATGATTTGAATAAATTGCTGCATCGCTACTTTGACGAAGAGAATATTTATCGGATCGACCACTACTTGGGCAAAGACCCCGTTGAGAACATCATGTACACGAGGTTCGCCAACCCGATCTTTGAACCCATTTGGAACCGCAACCACGTCGCATCGATTCAGATAACCATGGCCGAGACCTTTGGTGTGGCGGATCGAGCTTCCTTTTACGACTCGGTGGGAACAATTCGAGACGTCTTCCAGAACCACCTCTTGGCCGTGACGTCAAATATCTGCATGGACCCCCCCTCAGGCTCAGACGCCGACTCGGTTCGAGACTCGCGGGCCATGTTGCTCAAGGCAGTTCGACCGATGTCGCCTCATGATCTGATTCGTGGGCAGTACGAGGGCTACCTGCAAGAAGAAGGTGTGCACGCAGGTTCATGCACCGAGACTTTTTTTGCCGCACGTATCTTCATCGATAACTGGCGATGGGAAGGCGTACCTATTTACATCCGTTCCGGCAAGCACCTCCCGGTGACCTGTACCGAGGTCAATATCCGCTTCAAGCGGCCACCTCTGGAGATCTTCAACGAAACCGTTCCTGTGACGTCGTCGCACATGAGGATGCGGATCAGTCCCGACGTCTCCATTGGCCTTGGCGTGCGCGTCAAGGTCCCGGGTGATCGAATGATTGGTGAAGACATCGAACTGCTGGTCTCGGAGCCTGCGGGCAAGCAAATGCCCCCCTATGAGCGACTCTTGGGAGACGCGCTACGAGGAAACGATGAACTCTTTAGTCGCGAAGACCTCGTCACCGCACAGTGGAACGTCGTCGACCCCATCCTCGATGATGTGGTGCCGGTCTATCTCTACGAGCAAGGCACCTGGGGTCCTGATGAGTCAATGGGGCTCATTGGTAACGATGGTCCTTGGATTAATCCAAAGAAAGCAAAGAAGAGTTAACGGCGCCCTTGTGGGCCTCAGCTAAAGGAGCAACATGAGCGATACCGCAGATCTAGCTGCCGCAGGTCAAAGCCTCTGGGTCGACAACATCACCCGAGAGCTTCTTGACACTGGAGTCATTCAGCAGTTCGCTGACGAGTTCAGCGTGACCGGCTTGACGTCGAACCCGTCGATTTTCGACAAGGCCATTACTGATTCAACGTCCTATGACGCACAGATTAAATCCCTCGCCAAAGAAGGCGTCGTCGCCGAGGAATGCTTCTTTGAACTCGCCATCGATGACCTGCGACGAGCCGCAGATATTTTCCGTCCGGTGCACGACGCCACCAATGGTCTTGATGGGTGGGTGTCGCTCGAAGTTTCACCAGAGTTGGCCGATGATGCGCCGAATACGATTGCTGCGGCAAAGAAACTTCACGCACAAGCTGGGAAAAAGAACCTCTTCATCAAGATTCCTGGAACACCCGCTGGTCTTGTTGCAATTGAAGAGACAATCGCAGCGGGTGTGCCTGTCAATGTGACGCTGCTGTTCTCAACTGAGCACTACCTCGCTGCGGCTGATGCCTACACCAAGGGCCTTGAGCGCAGGTTGGCTACGGGCCAAGACCTCAATGTGTGTTCGGTAGCCTCACTGTTCATTAGTCGCTGGGACGTCGCTGTCGCCAAAGAGGTTCCTGGAGATCTCAAAGACAAATTAGGTATCGCCATTGGTGCCGATGCCTATGCGGCATATCGCACGTTCATTGCCTCAGAGCGAGTTCAGAAATTGGTGGCTGCAGGTGCGCCAATCCAACGGCTGCTCTTTGCAAGCACGGGGACCAAGGACCCAGACGCGTCTGACACGCTCTACATCCAAGGCTTGGCTGCTCCTGAGACGATTAACACCATGCCTGACGGGACGCTTCGCGCATTCCACGATCACGGTGTCGTCACCGGCGTGCTCGCCGCAGACGGCGGGGACAGCGCAGAGGTGTTTGCAGCGATCACTGATGCTGGTGTTGACCTCGATGTGCTCGCCGCCCGGCTCCAAGATGAAGGGAAAACGTCATTCGTCTCAGCGTGGAAAGAACTCTTGGACTCGATCGAACAGAAGGCGAAATAACACCATGAGAGACGATGCCGTAATCAATCCTCGCTCAACCAAAGCCTGGAAGGCACTTGAAAAAGATGCCAAGCGGATGAAGGCCACAACAATCCAGGAGCTCTTTGCTGCGGACCCCGCTCGAGCTGAACGTATGACCTTTGAAGGTGCAGGGATCTCTATGGATCTCTCCAAAAACCTCATTGATGATGAGGTGATCACGCACCTGTTGGAGTTGGCCGAACAGACCAAGGTGTTGGATCGACGAGACGCCATGTTCCGGGGCGACAAGATCAACAATTCTGAAGAGCGACGTGTGCTGCACGTGGCCCTTCGGATGCCACGAAGCACGCCGCTGGTCCTCGATGGCCATGACGTGGTCGCCGACGTCCACGAAGTGCTTGACCACATGGGCTCGTTCTGTGAAGACGTGCGAGAGGGTCGATGGCTTGGCGCGACCGGAAAGCGCATTACTGACGTGGTCAATGTTGGAATCGGTGGGTCGTATTTAGGACCTGAAATGGCGGCACTCGCCCTTCGACGGGCAGTGAGCGCGCCGATCAATGCCCACTTTGTTGCCAACGTTGATGCGGCGGATCTCGAAGCAGTGGTGTCGAAACTGGACCCTGAGACCACGGTGGTCATCGTGGCGTCCAAGACCTTTACGACACTTGAGACGATGACGAACGCTGGGCTAGCTCGTGACTGGATTGCGGGAGCCCTGGGAGAAGCCGCCGTGGCAAATCACTTTGTCGCAGTGTCGACGAACCATGAAGCCGTTAAGGCCTTCGGTATCTCTGAGAACGCTATGTTCGGTTTCTGGGACTGGGTGGGTGGTCGCTACTCGATGGACTCAGCCATTGGTCTCTCCACCATGATGTTGATCGGAAAAGATGGCTTCGCCGAGATGCTCGCAGGCTTTCACGACGTTGATCAGCACTTTTGCGACACTGACCCAAAGCAGAACCTGCCACTCCTGCTTGGACTGATGCGAGTCTGGTACGGCAACTTCCTTGGCGCAGAGACGGTCGGCGTGATGCCCTACTCGAATGACTTAAAACGGCTTCCGGCGTATCTCCAACAGTTACAGATGGAGTCAAATGGAAAGCGAGTCAGCCGGGACGGCGTCGCAGTTGAGTACTCAACAGGACCCATCGTCTGGGGAGAGCCAGGAACCGATGGCCAACACTCCTTCTATCAACTCCTCCATCAAGGGACGAAGTTGATTCCTCTTGACCTCATTGGCTTCCTCACGCCCCTGAGCGGCTATCGAGAAAGCCACGATCTCCTGATCGCCAACCTGCTCGCTCAGTCCCAAGCGCTGGCCTTTGGTCGCTTGGCTGACGAGGTTGCCGCCTCGGGTGTCGAAGAGTGGCAGGTCCCGTTCCGGACCTTCCCTGGGAACCGACCCTCAACGCTGTTCTTCCTCGACGAGCTCACTCCTCGCTCGCTTGGCTCGCTTATTGCGCTCTACGAGCATGATGTCTTCACGCAAGGTGCCGTCTGGGGCATCGACTCCTTCGATCAGTGGGGTGTTGAGCTAGGAAAAGCAATGGCCACCTCTATTGCTGGAACACTCACCGACGAGACGGTGGCGTTGACCTACGACTCATCGACCAATAGCGCCATTGAGCGCTACCGGAACTCACGACGCCGATGGGCATAGACGCCAACATCGTCAAGGCCGGAGACTTAGCTGCATGGACCGATGCCGCGGTAACGCTGTTTGTAGAGTCCGCGACACAAGCACTTGAAGAGCGAGGTCGCTTTAGCGTGGCGCTGGCTGGTGGGAATACCCCACGGCAGGTCTACGAAAAGATGGCGGACGATCCTCGTGTCCAGGCACTCGACTGGACGAAGATCTCCATCCTCTTTGGCGACGAGCGCTGTGTGCCACCAAGCGATCCCGCCTCGAATGCGGGCATGGCTGCCACCGCGTTCACTGACCACATTGGCATTCCCGCCGAGAACATCAAGCGCATGCGAGGGGAGCTCGAGCCCGAAGAAGCGGCCAAGGACTACGAAGCCGTGCTCGAGGATCTCTTTGGAGGAACCCCTGGAAATGGGGCTCCGCCAAAGGAAGCGATTGATTTGGTCCTCTTAGGGTTGGGGACCAACGGGCATACCGCTTCGCTGTTTCCAGGACTCATTTGGTATACCCAGCCAGAACGCTGGGTCTTGGCTGAATACGTTGAAGTCGCCACAACCTGGCGGCTCACGCTGACGCCATTAGTGATCAATGCCGCTCGCAAGGTGGTCTTCTTGGTCGAAGGAGATTCAAAGACCGAGATCGTCGCCAGAGTCCTTGAAGGTCCCCTCGACCCCATTGTGCTGCCTTCTCAGACTATTGCGTCGACTCCAGATCCGCTCTGGCTCTTAGACGACGCCGCTGCGTCGGCCCTTACCCGCTAGGACGACGTACTGACGGCGTCCCGAGGGGGCCGCCAGTATCTCTAGGTTCCCGTGCAGTGGTTATGCCAGCCGCCGTACCCACCACCAACTTGGTAGAGGTGATAGGCGACCATGTCTTGGACTTCGACGGGGGCGTCACCTGGAACAGACCAGCTCCCGAGGGGGCTCCAGACATTCGAGAATGCTTGCCACGTGGAAATCAAAATTCCATAGGCCCCAGAGGTGATCGAGTAGCGGTTTCCCGACTCGGCGGTTCTAATGCATTGGAACATGGAACTCTGCACGCCAAGGTGAGCTGCCGCAAGTTCAGCTTTCGCAGCAGTCCGAGCAGCAGCAAGCTTTTGCTCAGCGAGTTTGCTTTGGAAAGCTATGAACTCCGCGACGTGTGCTCGATGCATCAGAAACGATCTCGACTGTGTTGCCGCAACGACAGGCGCGACAGCGGAGTCGGGGACCTGGATCATTGGCGTGACAAACGCAGCCAACACCGTTGAGGGTGGGGCAAAGGTCTGGGGTTTCTCTTTGACGGCCGGAGCTTGTGCTGCGGCCACTGTTGCTGTGGTGAGTGTGACGATGACGCAAAGCGCCATAGAAACAAGATGACGACGGTACATTTTCCGCGTCCTCCCTTCCGTAGGTTCTTTGGAGCACAACGGGCTCCTGGAATCGTTCAGTTGGTCGGTGTGCGGGAACTCGGCCGTTGTTCCAGTGATCTTGCGGGCTGCTGAAATAAAGCAGCCAGGGATTTAGGTCATCCGCTCGCAAGCGTGGTTGGCCGGGAGAACCCGTGGCCTAAAAGGGTGGCATAGATGCCACTTCTTTGAGGTGCCATTTGGTTCTTGTGAACGTGTCCTCCTGGGCGGATCAGAGGTCCTTAGAAAAGAAGATCTGACGTAGCCGTTTTTCCCGAGAGACGATCTCTCGGTCCTGTTAGGTACAATCATCAACGTTAGGGGGTCGAAGTGACAACTCCAGCCATTCCTGCCTCGCCAGGACGGTTTTTTCGAGAATCTATTTCTAAAAGACCAGGTCAGACGCTAAATAAAAATTTATGGTGATTTGGCCCTTTGAGGGAGCTTTCGCGCTCGATTTCTTAATTTGAGGCTCCTCATGGGACAGATCTCGGTCCGGCCTCTGGGCCTTCCTGGGTCCTTGGGGATCACTAAATTTGGTATATCTCAATAGGAAGAATATGAATTATCTCAATAATTTGAGTCTTTCAAGAAGTAAATAAAGAGTCTAATAAATAGTAAATAAGCAGTCCTATTATTGAAAATAGAACAAGAAGGAGTCCCAAGCGAAAATCCGAACTTACCAGGGATGAACTACATGTAAGTAATTTCCAAATCGGAGCTTAGGACGCTGTCATTGTGCCGAGATATGGAGTCACTTTGATGGGGATCAGCGGACTGAGTTGGCGACGAATCAGTTTCTCCTCGTGCCGAGAGCGAGCACAGGGGCAGTCACTACTCCCGCCCCCTCTTCGGGAGAACGCCTCATAATCCCTAAAACTAGGTGATCTGAGGAGATTCGCTGGAGAGATTTTTGGTCAATAGACCAGGGAGTCTCGTGCCTATGAGTTCCACATAGTTGGTCAAATGGAGGATCCCACGAGCCGAAACGAGTGGGATCAGGTCCCAGTAAATCGGGCGGGCCGCCGCTCGATGAAGGACTGGATCCCTTCTTGAAGGTCAGAACTGGCATTCAAGGCTCTGCGGACGTCACCGAAACGGGCGATCGCCGCATCCTCACCCTCTTCGAGGGCGAGGCGAGCGTTGGCCTTGGTGAGCTGCACGGCCAGGGGTGCATTGGCGGCAATCTCGAGGGCAATCTCGAGAGAACGCTGAACCTGGGTGCCTTGTGGGACGACTTCTTGAGCGATGCCAACCCGAAAGGCTTCGTGAGCATCGAATTCGTCGGCTCGGAGCAGGTGATACATCGCATTCCCCCATCCTCCCCGAGAGGTAAATCGAAGCGTCGCCCCGCCGATTGCCATCAGTCCTCGCTGGGGCTCCAATTGAGAAAACCGGGTGTCGTCGCTGGCGATGATGATGTCGCCGGCTAAGGCCAACTCGATGCCAATCGTGAAGGTGATGCCCTGCACCGCAGTGATCAATGGCTTTGAAAGTCGACGAAAGAGCCCTAGGGGATCAACGAGATCTTTTGGCGACAAGGCATTTGGGTCGGCGTCGGGCCCAAAAAACATTGGCATGTCGAGACCCGCCGTGGTGTGGTCGCCAGCAAAACAGAGCACGCCCACCCTGAGCTCGGCCGTCTCTTCAAGCGTCGTCAAGGCATGGGCTAACTCGTCAATCATCTTCGGCGTAAAGCCATTTCGTTTTTCCTGGCGATCGACGGTGATCACGAGAACGTGATCTTCGTAGATCTCCGACGAGACGTGACCGTGAGGGTGGCGTTGTTCCATAGAAGCGACGGTACTCGCCGGGCAACGGAGATGGCGACCCTCCATGGAGACCATGGACAACGAGTGATCTCAAAGAGCGAAGCCGTAATCTTTGAGAGCGGTCATACTAAGGAGATGCCTTCGGAGAATCATCTCGTCCTACGCCAGGATCATGAGGGCTGCAGCACCTTGACGCTGAACAGACCCGACAAGCTCAATGCCCTAACCCCGGGCCTCTTTGTGTCGCTTGCGGCACACCTCGAGGATCTTGCTGGTGATGCCAGCATTGAATGTGTTGTCTTGCAAGGGGCTGGTCGATCATTCTGTGCGGGCCACGACTTAGCGGCCATCGCCGAGGGTGAGCGAGCGCCGAGCAAACACTTTGAGCCCGAAACGGTCGACGCACTTGAGCGGCTTCCCCAACCAACGATCGCTCGGCTGCACGGCCACTGTTTTACCGGTGGTCTCGAACTCGCACTGGCGTGTGACGTCTTAGTTGCGGCTGCGTCGACAAAACTTGGCGACACCCATGGCCAGTGGGGTCTCGTCCCCATTTGGGGAATGTCTGTTCGACTCCCCGAAAGAGTTGGACGCTCAATGGCGAAGCAACTCATGTACACGAGTCGACGTATCTCAGGGGAGCGAGCAGCTGAGATTGGTTTAGTCGATATCGTTGTTGGCGACGCTGAACTCGATGGCACGGTGGCGGCACTCGTTACTGAGATTCTCTCGAACTCCCCAGGAACGAATCGGCGAGTCAAGCAGCTCATTGCTGATGCGGGAGAACTCGGGCGAGCCGAAGCCTTACTGCGTGAGCGGACACTTCCCTACGGAGTCCCAGAAGATCTTGCAGAACGTATGGCCGGTGGTTGAACTCACCACTGGCGACCTTTCGTTTCCTGGAAGCGATGAGCTTCTTGCCCTCCTCCACGAGACACTCCCCGCAGGGTGGGTCACCGCAGTTGAGCGAGGTGATGAAGAAGCGATTGAGGCATCGAAATCGTCAAGCGATCGACGCGAAATCGTTCGGGTGCTCGGAGCCGCTGGATGGGTTGCTCCGCACTATGCACCCGACTACGGAGGACGAGGTCTCACTCGAGATGAGGCACAGCGAGCACTGACCCTGCTCAATAGCTGGGGGGTTCCATTCGTTCCTCCTGGATCTGGTCTCCCCCTGGCAGCACCCACAATTGAACAGTGGTCGAGTGACGCCACCAAGCGACACTTGCTTCCCCCGCTTCTCAGCGGACAAGAGCGCTGGTGCCAGCTGTTCTCTGAGCCTGGAGCGGGCTCTGACATGGCGTCACTCTCTACAAGCGCCGAGCGTGATGGTGATGAGTGGGTGATCAATGGACAGAAGGTGTGGACAACGTTTGGTCACCAGTCGGAGCGTGCCATGTTGATTGCCCGCACCGATCCTGAACAACCGAAGCACAAGGGGATTACTTACTTTGGATTGGATATGACCGCCCCAGGAGTTGAGGTTCGAGCGCTCATCAACATGGCCGGACAGCGAGAGTTCAATGAGATCTTCCTCACTGACGTGCGAGTTCCCGACCTTGATCGGATCAGTCCAATTGGCGACGGCTGGGCGGCAGCGATGACGACATTGGGCGCCGAGCGCCACGCTCTCTCGGGGAGTGGAAAGAAGAAACGAAAAGCGTCCGATGAGATCCTTGGGGGAAAGCCCTACGCAGAGATAGAGGCGATGGCGAAGACGCACCACGTTGGCGACCGCCTTGTTGTCAGGGATCGTCTCGTGAGCCAATACATCGCGGGGAGAGTTCTCGAGATGAATATTCTTCGCGCCCGTGCTCGAGCAGCGGCTGGCCATCCTCCAGGGCCTGAAGGATCGTTGACCAAGATTGCAAAAGCAGCCTCGAATCAGCACCTGCAAGAACTTGCTATTGCGCTTCTCGGCATGGAAGCGGTGGCATGGCGAGAAGGTGACGCGGACGCTGAAGAATGGGTGACGCAGTTCATGAGAACGCGGGCCAACTCCATTGAAGGCGGCACCTCTGAGATTCAGCGCAACATCATTGGAGAGCGAGTCTTAGGTCTGCCGCGCGAACCCGATCAGTTCAAAGGCGCAGCGTGGAGAGACGTGCCACGCAATTAACAACACAGGGTGTTACCAATCAAATTGAAGGACTTGTCGCATCGTGGCTTCAAAGTCCTGATCGTTCATGGTTGCCCGAGTTGTGGCAATAAGTTCAGCGTCACTGCCAACCGGAATTCGCAGTGGAGGCGTTTCAAGAGCCAGCGCATCACCGATCGCCAAAGCGACGATCTCTGGCCCGGGAGATTCTTGGCCACCTCGCAACGTCGTCGTCGCTCCTTCCCACTGAGCAGCCAATGGGGCGTAGGGGCCAGTTCCGCCGCGATGATCAGCAAGGTTTGAGGAGAACTTCGTTTCGATGAAACCAGGCTCGATGACGATGACCTTCACGCCAAAGTGTCCAACTTCAAAGGAGAGTGACTCTGAGAGCGCTTCGAGTGCGTATTTCGTTGCTGCGTAGTACCCACCGAGCGGAGGGGCCACGATGCCGGCAACGGAGGCGATGTTGACGATGGTGCCCGATCCACGCTCACGCATTGCAGGGACGAATGCTTGGACCATCCGAGCCGCCCCAAAAAAGTTCGTCTCGAAGGCTCGACGAACATCGTCGAATGGTACGTCTTCGATCGCACCCTCGATGCCAAAACCAGCATTGTTTACGAGGACGTCAACTGGGCCGACCTCCTGGAGCGCTGACGTGACTGAGTCGTCAGAGTCAACATCAAGAGCGAGGGTCTGTGCGACCTTGAGGTCGGCAAGACTTTCAAGGCGACGAGCCGTGGCGACGACGTCATAGCCTCTTTTTGTTAATTCGAGAGCGGTCGCTCTCCCGATTCCTGTGGAACATCCCGTGATTAATGCTTTTTTATTGGCCATGGCGTCAATCGTAGTCCGGTGTCGCAGCGAAGTCCCCGAAAACATAGGGTGTCTCGCCACCACTTGTGAAGCGTGGTGCGGACTCTTCGCTGGGCGTGACAAGATCAATTTCGTCAAGAATGGTGAGATCGTTTCGTGCGACCACGTGGAAAGGGGTGACAGGAATGCCAGAGAATGACACGACTGAACCTCTTTCGCTTGATGAAATGCGAGAGCGTTACCGCGCCGAACAGCAGAAGAGAATCCGCCCTGATGGATTGAACCAGTGGCGAGACCTTTTTGACGACATGGACCGAGACCCCTTCGTCGAGCCAGGATTCACCCGAGAGCCACTCATCGAAGAAACCACGGTGGTCATTGTTGGCGGTGGCTTTGCGGGAATGCTCACGGCGATTGATCTCACGAAGCACGGGATCACTGATTTCAAAATCGTCGAGAAAGCTGGTGACTTCGGGGGGACGTGGTACTGGAACCGCTATCCGGGCTGCATGTGTGACGTTGAGTCTTACGTCTATCTGCCACTGCTCGAAGAGACGGGGTTCATGCCAACGGAGCGCTACGCCAGCGCATCAGAGATTTTTGGCTACAGCAAAGAGTTAGCTCGCACCTTCGATCTCTACTCCCACGCTCTCTTTCAGACTGATGTTGTTGATGCCACCTGGGACGAAGAGCGGTTGGTGTGGAAGGTCGCCACGAGCCGAGGAGATCAGCTGTCCACTCGCTTTTTGGTGTTGGCCGGTGGCATTTTGCACAAAGCAAAGTTGCCAGGCATTCAAGGAATTGAGAGCTTCGAAGGAAAAGCGTTTCACACCAGTCGATGGGACTACGACTACACGGGTGGTAGTCCCATCGAGCCTATGGAGAATCTCAAAGGTAAGCGCGTTGGGATTATCGGCACAGGTGCAACTGCGGTTCAAGTGGTTCCTCAAGTTGCTCGGGTCGCTGAAGAGCTCTATGTGTTTCAGCGAACCCCAGGAGCAGTGGGAGTACGGAACCAGCAAGCAACTGATGCAGCGTGGTTTCAAAGTCAGAAGCCCGGATGGCAGAAGGAGCGGATTGTGAACTTCACCCACGCGGTGACGGGAGCACAGCCGGAAAAAGATCTTGTCAATGATGGCTGGACAGAGCTGATGTGGATTGACACACAAAAAATGCCAGAGTCCGATGAAGAAGCCGATGCTCTTGATCGAGCTGACTTTGAGGCAATGGAGACGATTCGACAACGAGTCACCGATGTCATCAATGACCCAGAGACTGCAGAAAAGCTCAAGCCCTATTGGGGAAAGCACTGTAAGAGGATCTGCTTCCACGACGACTATCTCCCGGCCTTTAACCAGCCGAACGTTCATTTGGTCGACACCAACGGGATGGGGGTCGATGAGATTACAAAGAACGGTCCCGTTGTTGACGGCGTTGAGTATCCGGTTGATCTTTTGATTTATGCCTCTGGATTTGAAGTCACCACCGATCTCCACCAACGACTTGGGTTCAACCCAAAGGGTCGAGACGGGATTGCTCTTTCGGAGCGGTGGGCTGAAGGTGCGCACACCATGCACGGTGTGCTCGCCAGCGGATTTCCAAACATGCTCCTGATCAGTCTCGTGCAAGGTGGATTTGGTACGAACTTTTCTCACCTGCTTTCAGAGTCAGCCAAACACGTCGCTCGCATTATCGAAAAGTGCAATGAAGATGGCATCCTCTCCATCGAGCCCGAAGAAGCAGCGGAGGAAGAGTGGCTTTCGGTACTTCACGGCGTGGGAATGGGTGGAGCTCGTTACTTCTCTCACTGCACGCCGAGTTTCTACAACTCTGAACAGCAGAGAATTGATAAGCGAGCCGCACGGAATTTGACCTATACCGGCAGTGTCCTTGACTACGTCGGGTATCTCGAGCGATGGAGAGACGTCCCAGACTTTTCAGGTGTGAAAACGGTGACGACTCCACCTGGCGACTGACTAACGTTGCCACGGTTCGGGGACGAGCCACCTATCATCAAGGCATGGACTTACAACGTGCCCTCGTCTACGCCGCTGATCAACGAAATACCCTGCTGACGACGCTTCGCCGCGATGGCCGACCCCCGTCGGATACCCGAGCGGCTCAGGGTCATGGCCACAGGGCAAGACGCGATTTTTGATTGGGACGATCCACTCCCGTTTCTCTTCGTCCACCATCTCCAAATCCCCGCATTGCTGCTGGCGAGCATGAAAGATGGAAAGTCAAGAACGCATCACTAGAACACGTTGTCCATGAGACTGTGGACAGCGAAGGAATTATTGTCTCTTCAGGAGCACACGTCCTGATAGGCGAGCCGGTAGAAGTAACGGTCTACCCGCTTAGGCGCGTTCGTGAACTGGGTTGAATTTGACCGAGACACCTCCTCCAGTAGGACTTAGTGCCCAAGATTCCAGTGGTGCTTGACTCAACCGAAACCATCTGGTTCATCGCTTGATGCCCTTCACCTCGCAACGGCGGCCACGGTGTGCCGCAGCCGGTTGGTCTGGTCGCTGATCAGTGAACAGTGTTAACCTGTTAGGAGGTAACCATAACGGATGCGCAGGAGGACCCATGGCCGCACTAGCCCCACTCGTTGGAAACGTCACCAACCAAAATCAACAGCCCGATCTTGAGGGCAATATGTTCCCGGTCAGCGACGAAGTCGATGTTGCGTCACTGGAGATCACCGGTCAGCTCCCGAGTGGGTTGCAGGGCTCGTTCCTCCGCAACGGTCCGAACCCGCTGTTCGAGCCCATTGGTCGCTACCACATGTTTGACGGCGACGGAATGCTGCATGGCATCACCCTGGAAGATGGCCGAGCGTCCTACCGCAATCGGTGGATCCGCTCTCGTGGGTTGTGCGCCGAGGCCAAACTGGGTCGAGCGGCATATCCGGGTCTGAGTGAGGTCACCGACTTCCCCAGCTCATCGCTCGTCGGCGATGCAGGTCGCGTGAAGAACCCTGCGAACACCCATATCGTCCGCCACGCCGACAAGTATCTGGCCCTATGGGAAGGTGGGCTGCCTACCGAAGTCACCGCGGCGCTCGAGACAGTGGGTGAATACGACTTCGATGGGAAGCTGAGGGGGGCGATGACGGCGCATCCACGCTTGGACCCCCGCACCGGCGATCTGTTCTTTTTCGGCTATTCAGTGATGGAACCTGTCATCAACTACTACGTCGTAAACGCTCAGGGAACCCTCATACACAGTGCGAAGGTCGACCTTCCGGCACCGGTGATGATGCATGACTTCATCATCACCGAGGAGCACGCCGTGTTTCTTGACTCACCCATCGTTTTCGACATCGCCAATCTGGGGAAGGGCCCTATGGTCCAGTGGCGGCCGGAGAACGGTACCCGAATTGGCGTGTTACCCAGGTTCGGCACAGGAGAAGAGGTGCGCTGGTTCGAGATCGATCCTGGACACGTGCAACACTTCTGGAACGGCTGGGTTGAGGGAGACCGGATAGAATTCTCTGGGACTCGCTTCGAACGACCTGACTTCGGTATCGATTCGACTGTCGAACTCGATACGTCAGTAGTCGACAATACCCCGCCGCAACCAGCCCGCTTCTGGGTAGACCTTGCCGCCGACAAGGCTGGTTGGGAACAGTTCGACGATCTCGGCGGCGACTTTGCCCGGTTCAACGACGAGTTCGACGGCGTGCGCTCGCGCTTTCACTACATGTCGGCGGTCGTCGCCCAGGGCCGTCGGCTCGGGGACTTCGACAGCATCGTACGGTACGACGATGCAACAGGGGCGCGTCAGATCTGGACCGCGGGATCAAATGGCCACGTCGGAGAGAGCGTCTTCGCTCCTGATCCGGAGGGGAGCGCTGAGGACGACGGCTGGCTCCTCAACGCTGTCTACGATGCCGGCACCGAGAGCACGGACATCTGTGTGCTCGATGCCCGTGACGTGACCGCCGGTCCAATCGCCAGAATCCATCTGGCACGACGCATGCCATTTGGATTCCACGCCAGCTGGTTCGCCAAGAGCTGACAGGTGGCGATGTGGCCAGGGGCGTCCTCGTCGGACGCCTGACAAGCATGATCACGGTCAAGCCCGCATCCGGCGGATTCTGTGCGCCATAGAAATACGAGCGCGTCTCTAGAACATCTGTGGAGAGCCGTTGCCGACGATGAGCGATCGCCCGGATCTGGATGCCGCCCACCCAGCCTGAGCTCGATCGCTGCTTCTCGATAGTCAGCCCGGGCGGGAGCGATCACGTTGGTGGAGAATGGTTGAGACCTTCAGGTTGAACGTATGGTCACCCGTGTTCCCAGCTCGATGTGGCCTGGTCGAAGCAGGTTCGATGCATTGTTGCTCACCAGCCCGCTCGACACCCCACGTGCTTCACCACCCACGGTTGCCAGAACGGTCGGGTTGCCTGCGTGAAGGTCAGATCGTGCGGCCGGATCCTTCCCAATAGGGTTCACGAATCTGTCGCTTCAGAAGCTTGCCCGTCTGGGTTCGGGGCAGGTGTGCGGTGAATTCAACACTCCGAGGTGCCTTATACCCGGCAAGATGGAGTCGAACGTATTCAATGAGCTCGCGACTCAACTCGTCCCCGGCGGACACGCCATCCGTCAACTCGACCACCGCCTTGACCTGTTCGCCGAACTCATCATCGGGCACACCGAATACGGCGGCGTCTTCAACCGCAGGATGCATGACGAGAACACCTTCGATCTCTGCCGGATAGATGTTCACACCACCACTGATGATCATGTCGATCTTACGATCGGAGAGGAATACAAAACCATCGTCGTCGATGTAGCCGATGTCGCCGAGCGTGCCGTACCCGTCCGATGAATGCGCAGCGGCCGTCTTTTCGGGAGCATTGTGGTACTCGAAGTCACTTCCCATCAAGCTCTTGAAGTAGATCTGACCCGCTTGGTTCGTCGGGCATTCATCTCCAGCGTCGTCGACCACTTTGAGGTCGATGGCGGCGAGCGCCCTACCGATCGATCCAGGTCTCCCAAGCCACTCCGAACCCGAAATCATGGTGAGGAATCCACCCTCGGTCCCTCCGTAGTACTCCGTCACCTTCGAACCCCACCAGTCGAGCATTGACCGCTTCATTCCTGGAGCACAGGGGGCGCCACCGTGATAGACGACCTCAAGCGACGAGCCGGCGAAGGCAGCACGGACAGGATCGGGAAGCTTCAGCAAGCGCTGGAACTGTGTGGGCACCAGGTGGACATTGGTGACGCCATGGCGATCTATGAGCTCGAGGGTCTCTCCTGGATCGAAGCGGTGACGCATGACCACTGTCGAACCCTGGCCAAGCAACGGAAAGATGGTGAAGACCCACTGAGCAGAGTGGTACATCGGTCCGACGAGAAGTGTCACACCAAGCTTCGGGAGACCGAGCATGTCGGAAAACCCGGCGCAGATCAGTTCGAGCATTCCGATATCGCCGCCCGACGCGGTGAGGACAGAGCGCACGCCCTTTGGAAATCCGGTGGTGCCCGAGGTGTAGAACATAGGGCCGCCCCTGGCCTGGTCGGTCGGCTCTGCCGGTGACCCCGAAGCCAGCACGGCTTCATAGTCCTCGAACGACGCCGAGTCGGGTACGGGTTCTGTGTCATCGGGAGCTGACGTGTCGTCGTTGATGACGATGCGCACCGGGCACGTCGCTTCGCTGCGTTCCATGGCGGCCTGTCCGACTTCGAGGAATCGGTCTTCAACGATGAGTGCGTCGGCGCTCGCGTTGTCGACGACATAGATCAACTCGTCCTCGACCCAGTGCCAGTTGACTGGAACAATGATCCAGGCGGCATGGGTGGCAGCCACGGTGATCTCAATTGTTTCGCGCCTGTTACCGCTCATCAGTGCGATGGTCGCCCCGGGCTGAAGTCCACGCGCCCGTAGGGCGTCGATCATGCGATTGACACGACTGTTGAACTCTGACCAACTCGTCGATCCGCGTTCATCAATCAGCGCCGGCTCGGCACCCCTGTGCTCCGCAATCCGGCTGACCAGTTGAGCCATGGCGTCACTCCTCCGAAGTGTTCGAGTGGGGTCACTGTCAACTGCGCCCTTCGTTGATCAGCCTAGCCATCTGCTCTGGAAGATGTAGGAGTGCGCCATGGCTTGGTGGCGGGTCACCCTCAGGACATGGGCACGGATCAACTTCCTTCAGCGCTCGGGCGCAGCGAGGCCCGCAAGCAAATTGTCGATAACAGTGGCGACGACCTGGGACTCGTACTCGGCACCCAGGTTGATCCCGGCCAACAGGACAGAGGCCGCGCCGTGAGCGGCGGCCCACACCGAGATGGCCACGAGGAGTGGGTCCGCAGACCGGAGGGCGCCACTTGCCATAGCTGCGTCGATGGCTGAAGCTCCAAGAGCGAAGGTCTTGGTGGCGGCCGGGAGCTCGTCGACGCTCGGTTGCTGCGCCCAGTCCGGGCGGAACAGGAACATCACCCGGAAGAGGGCCGGATCTTCGAGGGCGTGGTTCACGTAGGCAACGGCCTGTTCACGTATCCGCGCGAGGGGGTCTGGTGTATCGATGGCGTCGAAACGGTCGGCGAGGCGTTCGAACTCGAGCTCTGCCACTCCCCGCAGTAGGTCGACCTTGTCGTCGACATAGGCGTAAAGGGCAGGTGCTGTCACACCGAGGTCAGCGGCGATCCGGCGCAACGACAGCCCCTCGAGTCCATCAGCGACCACGATGTCTCGGGCGGCCATCACGACCGCAGCTCGATTCAGACCAGGCCTATCGTTCGGCATAATTAGAGCCTAGGCTAAACAGCGTTTACCCATCCATAAGGAGCCCTCGTGACTTCTGCCACCTGCCGCTCCCGGACATCGGTCTCGACGACGAGAGCACCCCGGCCGCGGCTGACTCGTGGCTGCACCGCTTCACCATTGAGCTGACCTCGCGAACGGTCCGGGTGGAACAGGTGGCCACGTTGCCCGGTGACTTCTGCCCCCTGCCGTCAGCTTTAGAAGGTCTCGAACATCGCTACGGCTACTACGCGACCTTCTCGTCGGATGGGCCGGAAGGGGGGTGGCCCGTGTGCACCTCATCGAGTGGGTGCCCTTCGGGTTCCGCGGCAATTGGCTAGCCGCTTGCGTCTCCACCATCTTCGCGCCGTTCCGCTGGCGTCGTGCCTTCGGGGGATGATGACTCCGAAAGGTTCACGCTCGGCCCGGCCTGATGCCGGTCCGGTATCGCACCGAGGTAGCGGGCGGCCAGCTCCTGAGAATCGGCGTTCATCTCACTCGCCTGACCCGAAGTTGCAATGCGGCCCTGGACCATCACGTAGGCGCGGTCAGCCACGGTGAGGACCGCTTTCACATGTTGTTCCACCAAGAGCATCCCCACTCCCGTGCTGCGAGCAGTGGCGGCAACTCTGGGCAGCAGTTGCTCGACAATGATTGGGGCCAGCCCCAAGGTCATTTCGTCGATCAGCAACAGGCGGGGCCGGGTGGCCAGCGCTCGGGCGATGGCCAACATCTGCTGTTCACCACCAGAGAGCAGACCGGCTCGGCGATCGATGATTGCGGCCAGCGCAGGAAACGGCTCGAGGGCCAGTTCGATTGCTTCCCCATCCCCACGCCGGGCGGCCAGTCGGAGGTGCTCCCGGCCCGACAGGCCGAAGAAGAGCGCGCGATCCTCGGGGACGTAGGCCAGCCCCTTGCGTACCAGTGCCAGGGCAACCTTCTCCCGAGCGAATCTGCCACCCATCGGCGGCTCGACACCGAGGACGGTCAACTCGCCGGCCAACCTTTGGAGCAGGCCTGACACCGTCAGGAGCGTCGTGGTCTTGCCCGCACCGTTGGCACCGAGCAGGGCCACCACCTCACCAGCTCCGACGTGTAGGTCCAGGTCATGGACCACGGCAACGCCACCATAGCCAGCTGACATACCTCGCAGCCGAAGCAATGGCTCGGTCGCATCGATCGATCTATCCGTTACCTCGTCGGAGTCGGCATTCACGACCCACCTCCGAGATAGGCGGAAATGACCGAGGGGTCCTCACGCACGTCCATCGGCACTCCTGAAGCGATCACCTGGCCAAAGTCAACCACGGTGAGCCGATCGCACACGTCGAGGACTAATGACATGTCGTGATCCACGAGCAGGACGGCGATGCCCAACTCAGGCAAGTTGCGCAGCATCTGGCCGAGGGACGCCGTCTCGGCCGGATCGAGACCAGCTGCTGGTTCATCGAGCAATACAAGTTTGGGTCGTGACGCCAATGCCCGGGCCACCCCGACGAGGCGGCGCTGACCATGGGAGAGATCCGATGGCCGGGCGGTGGCCAACGACCGCAACCCGACGGTGTCGAGGGCGAGGTTGACATCGTCACGGTGAACGTGGCGTCGGGGGGCGACGGCATCGACGAAAGGTGACCACCAACGGGATGTGGAAGTGGCGACGAGGAGGTTCTCCTCGACACTCAAGTCCACAAATAGTTCTATGGACTGAAACGTCCGAACCAGTCCTGCTCGTGCGCGCATGTGGGGAGGAAGCGAGTCAATTGGGTGGCCGTCGAGAAGGATTGACCCCCGTACCTGCGGAACGAATCCACAGAGTGCATCGATCGTGGTTGTCTTGCCCGCTCCGTTCGGTCCGATTAGACCCATGATGGTGCCGTGGGCTAGGGAAATGCTCAGGCCATCCACGGCGCGCAGTCCGCTGTAGTCGACACACAAGTCGGTCACCTCGAGCAAAGCGGTCACGTCGCGCCACGCGATCGAACACCACGTAACCAAACGCTGTGTAGTCGGGTGATGGCGCGGCGGACGGCCATGCTCAACCCGTCAGGATAGAAAGCAGCGACCAGGATCAGCAGAATCCCACTCAGCGCGTACTGTGTGGTCGTGTCGGCCGCTGCTCCGCCTTGGATACGGGTGAGCACTCCACCCGAAGCGAGGAATCCGGCGATCAACGCCCCGCTGAGGGTGGCGATACCGCCCAAGTAGGTCAGGGCCAGCACCGCCAGGGCGCCCACCACCAGAAATTGCTGGGGCGAAAGTGCCGGCAACTCATACGCCAGCAGTGCACCCCCCAAACCGGCAAAGAGTGACGAGGCCGCGAAGGCACTCAGCTTTGTCGAGCCGACGTTGATCCCGGCGGCCGCCGCCGCCCGTTCGTTGCTGCGCACGGCCAGCCAACGTAACCCGGTGGGACTGCGCCGTAGGTTTGCCACTGCCAGCATGCTGGCGGCAAGCACGACCACGGCCACCACCCCGAAAGCGGGTCGGAAATTGGCCGCCCCCGGTGCAAGAAAGCCCAGATTGCTTCCGAACAGCTGGGGGTTGGGCACACCGCTTAGGCCGTTGAGTGCAGGAGAGTTGAACACGAGCTGCTCGATGGCCACGGCTGCGGCGATGGTGGCCACGGCCAGTGTCATGCCACGCACCCGAACAGCCGGAAGTCCGAACAGTATTCCGACCAAGACTGTGAGAATCACGGCAACGAGTGGCGCCCAGGGGAACCCGACACCGGCCAATTCCAGTTTGGCCGTGGCGAAGGCAGCGAGGCCGGCGAACGCGTAGAGGGCAAGAGATATCTGACCCACATATCCCGTCACCACGACACACGATAGGGCGATGAGCGCGGCGATCACCGAGACCACGATGGCGAGACGCCACTGGGCGTCGAGGGTGTAGAGCGCGACTATCGCAGCCCCGGACAACAGTGGAATCCACAGCCAAGGTCGCCTGGGAACTGGTGCGACGGGGAGCCGGCTGTCGACCAGCGATGCCCGGGTTGGTAGGTGGGCTCCTCGGATGGTGATGGCCACCAGTATGAGCAGTACCGGCAATGCCTGGCGGAGGCCGTCATTGGGGAGCCAGGAGGGTAGCCACGCCGCCTGGGACTGGAATGTCGCCACCCCGCTCTGCGTCACTCCGATGGCCAGTCCGGCGAATGTGGCCATGGCGAAACTGTCCAGCCTGGCGAGGAGGGCGGCGGCAAGGGCGGGAACCACCAGCAGGCTGGATTGTGTCGGGTTGAGCTGGCTCGTGATGCCGGCGACGAAGATCATGGCCCCACCGGCAAGCACCGAGGCGATGATCCAGTTCAGAAGGCCCACGCGGTCAGGCGACACCCCGATCAGGATCGCTCCCTTCTCGCTCTCGGCTGCAGCTCGGGTTGACAGGCCGAAGCGCGTGTATCGGAACACCGCACCGAGGACGACCGCCACCGTCACCGCGAGTCCGGCCAGTACGAAGCTGGCGGTGGGTACCACAACGCTTCCGAGTCGCACGACACCGTTCGGCAACAGGGAGGTCAGCGGCAGTGTGGCGGCACCGGCACCGATGTCATGTGCCCGTAACTCCATGACCGCCTGCAAGTAGAGGAACAGGCCCAGTGAAGCCACGAGCCGAGCAAGCGGCGGGGCGTTGCGCAGTGCCCGAAAGACCAGTAAGTAGACGAGCGCGCCGACAAGCGCTGCCACCACCAAGGCAATTGCCAGGGCGGTGACAACGGTAGGGCGGTCGATCAAGTGCACGACGCCGGGTACTCCGAAGACCGGAAGCACCAAGTTGCCACCCTTCTGGGTGCTGGCCACATTGAAGTTCCGCAGGCCGTAGTAGACATACGCGATGTAGGTGCCCATGGCGGCGTGAGCGAGGTTGACCACGTTTGACGCCCGGAAGGTGAGCACCAGCCCGATGGCCAGTACCGCCACCACAGCTCCAGCCCCAAGACCGGTCAGCGATAGCTGGAGATAGTGAGCCACGGGGTGAACCTTCGATCGGTCGACTCAGCGGGCGAAGCTGCCGACGTCGATCCAGCCGGTGAGTTGTTTGATGGATCCGTTCTTGTACACCGCCAGCGACTGTTGGGGTGAGCACATGGCGGGGTAGCCGTTGAGTTGGTGTCCGTTGCACGTATAGGGATGGCCGAAGAAGCTGGGTTGGTCCTTTGCGCTCCTGAACATCCCGGCAATTGCGGTCGGAGTAATCTTGTCCACCCCGAGGCGGCGCATAACAACGTAGAGGTTGATAAGTGACCGGAAACTCACGGTTCCGGCGCTCTGCCACTGGTAGCCGTACTTGGGGCCGTAGTGGTCCACGATGTCGTGGTAGAGGACATTGTCGGGACTCGACCGGTTCAGATCGGCCTCCACATTGAAGATGGAATTGTTTGCCGCCGATCCGAGGCTGCTGAGAATGTCCGTTGCTGCGCAGGCGCCCGTGTACATGAGCGGGACTTTGATTCCGATCTGCTTGGCCGTGAGCATCGCCGGCTTGCATCCCGTGTCCGCGGTCAATGCGATAATCGCGTCGGGCGATGACTGGGCGGCCTGATTCATAGCGGTCACCAGGTCGGGGTTGATGGCGCTCACACTCACCAGAGTGACCTGGGCGCCGTGACGTTCGAACACGCTCGCGGCAAGCTTGGCGGAGTTGGCGATCGGTCCGAAGTCGGTGTAGATCATTGCGATCTTGCGGGCGTGCAGTGTCCGGATGGCGTACTCGCCCAATCCCAACGCCGCGCCCCAGGTACCACCGCTGAATTGGAAGCTCACCTTGGACTGAACCGACTCAGTACTGACCGGGACGCCCCCGACGTAGGGGATGCCGTTGTTGGTCAGGGTTTGGATGCCCGTTCCCCAGATATCGATTCCTCCGACCACGGCCATGACATGCTTGGTCACCATTTCCTGGGCGCAACTCTGGGAAAGTCCTGGATCACCGTTGGTGTTGCACGTCAACAGCTCAAGGGGGTGACCGTCGATCCCATTGAGTTCCGAGTTGACGAAGTCCACCGCGACCTTGTCAGCCTCTGTCAACTCTGGGAATGCACCCACCGCCCCGCTGTCCTGGTTGATCGTTCCGATGACGATCGGACTGCCAGTGGCCTTCGTGGCCGTCTTGGTCATGTAGGGCGACAGCATGGATCCACTTGGAGTGCAAGCGACCACCGAGGTGCCAGCCCCGCACGAGGTTGATGTGACCGTGCTGGTGGTGCCGGATCCGGATCCGGCTGAGGTTGTCTCACTGCAGCCGGCCAATAACATCGCGCTCGTTGTGAGCACAATGGCCATAACTTTTTTAGTCCGCAATGGATCCCCCCCCAACGGTCAACTAATAATGCGCACGTTAACAGTGTTCACTGAGGGGAGCAACGCGCCACCCCAGAAGTTCGTCAGGCCGAGGCGGAGGCCGCTCGTTCAAAGATCGCCGACCCCTATCGCGTGACTTATGCAACCAGCCCCGCGCTCGCCTGAGCGGCACGAAGCGGTCGGGAACCAACGGGGTCACCAATCGGCGGAAGGGTTGGGTGGAAAGATCTTGTCGCGTTCGGTCGCCAATCGTCGAGCGTCCCACGTTGCATCGACGCGCTGCCAGATCACCGGATTCCGGCTGGAATCCTCAATCTGCTTCCACTGACCTGTGGACACGAACATCGGGTCGCTGGCGCCAACGACCGTCTGCTCGGAGCGGTCGGTGATAGTTCCGACCAGTCGATCAGGGCTCACCTGGGTGAGATCGTAGGCAAAGATCTCGCGTCGGATGATGTAGATCTCACCTTCCAAGTCGGCGCTGAACTTCATCTTCACGGTCACCCCTGGGCGTCCGTCGCCATCGACATCGATGATTCGAGAATCTTCGGGGTCACTCGGCAACGCCTCGTTTGCCGGATCAGCGAGCGTGATCCCAATCGCCGTTGGGGTAGCGGGGCGGACGACGCGCAGCGCCCCCCCTTCCTCGGTGACCTCGAGTGGCACATCGATGGGGACAATCGCGCTGGTGGCCACGTCGGACATGGATATCTCGATGTCCAGGTCGGTCACGACGTCCGCGTGACAAAAGCGTTGTCGGTTCCACAGCCGCCCGTGACGGAGTTCGAGGTCAGCGAAGCCCGTGCTGATGATCAAGGTCTTCATGTCCTCGTCCTCGTACGCCACCACGTCGAAGTGGGCGTAACGACCGACTAAGCGTTCGGCTCCCTCGGGCAATCTGGAAGGCGCGGGCCTCGTGGACTCCTCATGGGCAACGTTGGCTGGTTCCATTTCAGATTGCCTCGACGTAGTCGTCGAGTTGGTCCGACATCGCTGTTTCGGGCGGTAGTGCGTCGGTGCCGATGAATTTGTCGACTGCCCGCTCGAAGTGATGGATGAGGCGTTCGTGCCAACCGAGCTGGAGCGGGCGAGCCCCGGGCGAGGAGATCGAGGCTTGGATCGGCGCCATGTTGGCCTTGTCCTGTGCCATCACCGTCTCGAACAGCTCCATCCGGTCGAGGTGCTCCTGGGGGACCTCATCGCCTGACCATTCGGGTGCGTACCACCGCAGTTCGAGTTCGGTGGTCGCAGGACCGGTGGGCCACATGCACAGAAACGTGAAGGCCCCGGTGTCCACCGGAACCACCAAATTGGGGAAGATGCCGAACGACGTCGACGTCTGACGCCAGAGAAGTGGAATCGCCGGGTTGTCATGCTCTTCGGAAACCATGGGAAAATCTTGGAAAATGTCATGCTTCTCCACGGTCAGGCGGCTGTGGCCATTGGGCAGCATAGACACGGTGGCCGATTGGTCGTTGTAGAGGAGGGCCGCATTGTCAGGGTGCACGGTGCGGACGTGGTACACCTCGAGAAAGGCATCGACCATGAGCTTCCAATTGCAGTCGAGCTGGTGCACCTGGGTACCCACCGCCCGCATTCCCGGACCGTTGATCTCGGACATCTGATCAGCAATCGGACCTAAGAACTCGACTAGCGGGCATGCACCGGCGTCCTCGCTGATGAAGACCCAGCCGTCCCAGATCTCGCATCGCACGGGGATGAGCCCCAAAGAGTCCTTGTCGAGACCGACGAAACTTCGAGAATCGGGGACGGTCTTGAGGATCCCGTCCGTTCCATAGGACCAGGAATGGTACTGACAGGTGAGCCGACGTGCGGTTCCGCATTCATCTCGGGTGACCGGCGCGCCCCGGTGTCGACAGGAGTTATAGAAGGCTCGGAGTACGCCGTCCTGACCCCGAACAACCACGATCGGCGCACCCGATCGGTGGGTCATGCGATAGGAACCGGGAACTGACCACTCGGACTCGTGACCGACGAACAGCCAGCACCGTCCGAAGACCTTCGCCTTCTCTAGTTCGTAGAACTCCGGGTCCGTGTAGCGACCGGTCGGGATCTGTGGAACTGCAATTGCGTCCGGCGGGGGAGCGGTTCGAGCTTTCTCCACCTCGATCCGTTCCCGGATGCTTCGATCGAGCGCAGCGTCCATGGATCTCCTTCTTCGTCTAGTGTATAAGTGAACACTGTAAACCATACACTCGGCCGGGATTTGAACACGTCGGCGAGGCGGCGAAGGGGCTGAAGCGTGCCTCGCTCGGCGTCGAGGCACCAGTTGGGTGGTCTGGTTAATGTTGTTCACCACATGACCGCCGATCGCCTACTGGGGATCCGACGACGAGTGAGAGAAGTTGATGGCTGTACAGAACCAAGTACTGCTCGCTGGCGGGTCGGTGATCGACGGGACCGGCACTGCATTACAGAGGGACACCGACGTGCTGTTCGAGGCCGACCGGATCATCGCCGTCGGCGTTGAGGCCACGGCAGTGGCGGAGCCCAGCGCAGAGCGGGTCGATGTACGTGGATTCACGGTGATGCCGGGCCTCATCGATTCGCACTGCCATATCACTTTCGGTGAACCGGCGAGCAACGACGAACTCTTCTTCCACCGACCTCAGTCGACGGCCATGCTCGTCGCCGCATTCAACGTCGGCAAGCTGCTGCGTGCCGGCGTCACGGGCTTCCTCGACGCCGACTGCATCTATGACCTCGGACCAGCTCTGCGCGACGGTATCGAAGCAGGTCTCGTCGAAGGGCCACGCATGTCGTCAGGGCTCAATGCCCTCCTCACGACGGCTGGCGGCACAGCTGGGCGCCTGATCCCCGATGCTGGGCGGATCGGGTACGCGCACGTGATGGCGGATCGGAACGAGATGGTTCGCACCACACGCCAACAGGTCAAAGCCGGTGCCGACTGGATCAAGATCCACGTGACTGGAGCGCTCCCAAACACCTCGAGCGAGATCGCCGTTTGGTCGCTCGACGAATTGAAGGCGGTGACCGAGACTGCACATGCACTCGGTACTCCGACGATCGCCCATTGTAGGAGTGCCGAATCCACCCGGCTCGCAGCCGAGGCCGGCATCGACCTCATACTCCACGCGTCCTATCTCGACCAAGCTGCGGTCGAGGCCATCGTTGCATCAGGTGCCGCAGTGGCTCCGACCTTCACCTTCCTTGCCAACCTGGCGGATCATGGCAGCGCTGTCGGGGCTGAGGACACCCAGGTCGATATGTTCCGAGGCGAGATCGCCGAGACCGCGAGCATGTTGCGCGTAGCGCATGAAGCGGGTGTTCCCATTCTCTGTGGATCCGAGAGCGGCTTTGCGCTCACACCGTATGGGCACTGGCACGCTCGCGAGATGGAACTGCTCGTCGATGCCATCGGCCTTGATCCACTCGAGGCCATCGCCTGCGCCACCCGCAACGGCGCCATCGCGCTGCGTCAGCCGGTCGGCTCGATCGGAGTCATCGCCCCTGACGCAGCGGCGGACATCCTGGTAATCGACGGAGATCCCTCTGCGGATATCTCCATTCTCGGTGATCGGCGTCGCATCCGACATGTGTTCTCGCGTGGCCGGCCGGTGGACCTCGGTCGACCTTGGCCCGAGCGCGAACCGCTTCGCGGTGAAAAGGTCGGCACATGGGCCACTCAGCTCCTTACCTGGGAAATCGTCAATCCATGACGAGCACTGCTCGAACGGAAGGTGCGGGAGGCCGGTCGATGACCTCGACGAGTGTTCTCGTCACCGGTGCGGGCAGCGGACTCGGTGCCGAGATCGCCGCCGCCGCCGCCCGGGCAGGTTGGATCGTCGGGGTTCTCGACCGCGACGACGTCACGGCCACGCGAACGGCCGATGCACTAGGTGAGTTCGCCGTAGCGTTGCACGCCGACACCACCGATGAAGTAGCCATTGAATCCGCACTCGACCGTTTCGCGCAGGTAACGGGACTCGAGACACCCGATGCACTGGTATGCAACGCGGGCATTGTCCGATTCGGACCGCTGCTCGACCATTCCGCCGATGATTGGCGCGCCGTGGTCGACGTGAATTTGTCAGGGACCTTTCTGACAGCACGGGCGTTTGCTCGGCGCCTTGTCGGTGCGGGCAAACGAGGTTCGATTGTGACCGTGACCTCGATGAACGGGGTGGCGCCCGGCCCCAACGGTGGTGCCTACGGAGCAACGAAGGCAGGTATAGCCCTCCTCACCCAGCAGATGGCGTTGGAGTGGGGACCGCTCGGTATCCGAGCCAATGCGGTGGCGCCCGGGCTCATCGACGCGGGCATGTCCAGGCCTATCTATGCCGATCCTGACATCTCGAAGCAACGTCGTGAGCGCGTACCGTTGGGTCGCCTCGGGACCGCAGCGGACGTCGCCTCGGTCGTGCTGTTTCTCCTTTCTGACGCAGCCGGGTACGTGAACGGGGCCGAGCTCCTCGTCGACGGTGGCGTCACCATGTCGGTCATAAGTTCACTTCCGCGGCCTGAGGCGGTGGACTTCGTCGGTTCCGGCCACGACAATTCCCAAAGCCGGGAATGAAGCGCAACCTCCTTCTCACGGGTGGTCCCGCCCACGACTTCGAGGTCACATCGCATTCGCTCACGTCCTTGTTCGATGAGGTCGGCATGGTGACGACCGTCGTCGACGAACCTGGAGCTGCCCTCGCACTCCTCAGGTCCGTGGAGGCCGGTGATGCCGAGCGATTCGACCTCCTAACAGTCAACGGCCTCCATTGGAGCATGGATGCCGAACGATACGCCCACCTTCGTGATGAGCACAGCTACACCCTCGAGCCGAACGATGCCACTGTGCTGGAGCGCTTCGTCGAGACAGGAGGTGGACTGCTCGCCCTCCACACCGCTGTCATAAGCTTCGACGCCGAACCAACCTGGCGGGGACTATGCGGGGCCGCGTGGAATTGGGACCGCTCGTTCCACGCGCCTCCTGAACACACGGCTGTAACCGTCACTCCAGCCGGACACCACCACATCGTCACGGAAGGATTGGACGACTTCTCGGTGTTCGACGAGATCTACGAGAGCCTCGATGTCAGCCCGTCGATCATTCCGCTCCTCTCGAGCCGGCGTGGCAATCGCGATCGTCCACTGCTCTGGGCCCGCGAGCTCGGCACGGGTCGAGTCGTGACGGACTTGTTGGGTCATGGTCTCGAATCGATCATGCAGCCGACCCATCGCTCCATCCTCCAACGGTCAGCCAACTGGGCGTCGACGGATCCATCGAGCGATTCATGACGTCAGCATTTAGGAGTAGCTCACAATGAAACAGCCACGAGTGGTGACCTTGTCCAACTACGAGGACGCGCGCGACGCGTTCCGCCAGAAGCAGCTGCGCCAGGCCCTCTACGACGAAGGCGAGGTCGTGATGGCTGATGTCCTCGTGAATTTGCACGGCGACGATCACCGTGCTCGTCGGCGATTGGAGAATCGTCTCTTCCTGCGATCGACTCACGCCAGCTACGAGCGCGAACTCTTCCCGCCGATCGTCGATGACGCGATCGCACCACATATCGCCACCGGACGTGCCGAACTGGTGAGCCTGAGCCACCAGATGATGATGAACCTTGCTGCGTTCACTGCGGGAGTCGACCGCCCTAGCGGTTCTGCCGAGGAGTCGTTTCGCCTCTACGCGTATCTCATGCGGTTCATCGAGGGCGCCACGCTCGCTCACTATTCCGGTGACCGCGATGCCAAGCGAGCCGCAGTGGCCGGCGCGCTCGACGATTTTGATGCTGAATTTCTGCGTCCGTCGATCGCCCGGCGCAGAGCCGAGATCGCCCGCTTCGATGCCGGCGACATCGATGAGGCCGAACTACCACGTGATGTACTTACGGTGTTGCTTCGCAATCAGGACGATCTCAACCTGACCCACGAAGTAGTGCTGCACGAAACCTGCTTCTACCTGCTCGCAGGGGCACACACATCGGCGACTGCATTCGTGCGGACCCTCGACGCCATCTTCGATATGGCTACCTCTGCACCGGCCGATGCCGAGCGCGCTCGTGACGACGTGTACTTCCTCCAGCGCTGCGTGCATGAAACCATCCGCCTCCACCCGTCCAGTCCGGTTGCCATTCGTTGGGCGCTCGACGACATCGAACTCAAGGGTGGGCAGCGCATAGAGCTGGGTGACAAGGTGATCATCGACCTGATGGCGGCCAACCGTGACCCCGCGATTTTCGGTGCCCGGGCTGAGACCTTCGATCCGAGCCGGAAACTCCCAGAGGGCGTGGGCCCGTGGGGGCTCAGTTTCGGGCTGGGCATGCATGCCTGCATCGGCCAGGAGTTGGCGGCCGGCACGGCCAGCATCAACGGCATTCCTGGCGAGGATCATCTCTACGGATTGGTCCCGGTGGCGGTACGGGCCGTGCTGGAAGCCGGTGGGTGTCGAGACCCAGAGGACCAACCCGAACTCGATCCCGAGTCCGAACGCGGCTACTGGCTGCGCTACCCGCTTGTGTTCGCCCGTTGACCGCGCTCAGTGCCGACGTCGCAGGTTCGACCGAATGATCGACCTCCACGCGCATGTGGTGCTCGACTCCGTTCTGGGTGCCGCTGGTCCTCTCGGGCCGGAGATGGACGATGGTGACGAGGCGTCCGGAATACCACCGTCCTTCCGAGTCGGGAGCTATACCCTGCTCGGCGTCCACTACCGAGACACTCCATTCATGGATCTCAATCGCCGGATCGAGGCCATGGACGCGGCGGGAATCCACATGCAGGTGCTTTCACCGAACCCGCTTACCATGTTCTCGCACGCCAGCGTGGAGTGGGCCGCCCCCTTCTGTCGACGGCACAACGACGAGTTGGCGGCGCTGGTGGCTCGAGCCCCCGATCGACTACGTGGGTTCGCTCAACTCCCGATGCAGGACCCCACCATCGCCACAGCCGAGCTGCAGCGTGCCGTAGGCGAGTTGGGCCTGCTAGCGCCGTACCTCGCTACGGACCTCGGTCGCCCCCTCGACGACCCGGTGTTCGATGCGGTTTGGGAGACCTGCGTGAACCTCGACGTCCCGGTATTCTTCCACCCCACTCCCGACGGAATCGACCGTCCCCGGCGCGACGACCGTTTGGCACGCTTCGACGGTGACCTCTGGCTGGGTTTCCTCTACGAAGAATCGATCGCCGTGTCATCGTTGGTGCTCGGCGGTGTCTTCGACCGCCATCCCGACCTGGACGTGTGCATGAGCCACGGCGGAGGGGCGACTTCCTGGCTGGCCGAACGGATGGAGCACGCGGCACGCACCAGACCGTGGGCAGCTACCACGCTGAGTGAGCCGGGCGCGGTTGCACAACGGCTTGGCCGGATCTGGTGGGATGCCCATGTCGGTGGCCCCCGATCCCTTGGCGCCCTGATCGCTACGTTTGGTCCGGACCGGCTGGTGGCCGGCACGAACTTTGCTGGATGGGACCAGTCGCCCGACCCCAGCTGGGGCGACGCAGACCTCGCTTCGGTCATGGACGACAACGCCCGCCGGCTGTTACGCCTCGACCCGCGCTAGGTGCGAATTCAGTCTTCGAACTCGAACTGCACCGCGGCCCTCTCGGCCAGGATCGGCGCGATCCGTTCAGCGACGAGGGACTGGTGAGCCGGATGATCTCGATAGGCCAAGTAGCCCGTCACGTCATCGAAGTCCGCCACGACGGAGAAATCGAAGTTCCCTTCGTTGAGCCCGGCGTCGGGGCCGAAACGGAAGAAGCGCACTTCGGGGATCGCTTCTGGAAGGTTTGCGAGCGCCGAGGCGACCGGGCGCACTTCAGCCGCAGTCACCTCCGCTTTCCAGCGGAAGAGAACGATATGGCGGAGCACCCGTTGATTCTAACGGACAGCAAAGTCTCGGTGAACACCGTTCGGCTAGGGTGACGGCATGGATCTCGGGATTGCGGGCCGGCGAGCGGCGGTGGCATGTTCGTCGGCGGGTCTCGGGTTCGAAGCGGCTCTGGCCTTGGCCAACGAAGGGGTTCGAGTAGCCATCAGTGGGCGCGACCCTGGTCGGCTCGCAGCTGCCTCCGACCGGCTTCGCTCAGCCGGCGCCGATGTGATCCCAATCCGAGCTGATGTCTCGGACCCGAAAGGAGCCACAGCGTTCGCATCGTCGGCCGCAGCCGAATTGGGCGGCATCGACATACTGATCGCCAACGCGGGTGGGCCACCTCCGGGCACGTTCTCTACGACCACCTTGGACGACTACCAAGCTGCGCTGAACCTGAATCTCCTTTCGACGATTGCGATGTGCCGGGCCGTGGTACCCGACATGCAGCGGGCGGGATGGGGTCGGGTCGTCGCAATCACCTCCATCGGGGCGCGCCAACCGATCGGCTCGCTGATGGCGTCGACGACGGCACGCGCCGGGGTAACGGGATTCCTGAAGGTTTTGGCAACCGAGGTTGCGCCTGATGGTGTGACCGTCAACTCGTTGCAGCCAGGCGTTCATGCAACCGAACGCCTCCTTTCGCTGCCCGCCCCGGCCCTTGACGAGCTCGTCGCCGACACTCCGACTGGGACGCTCGGCGATCCCGCCAACTTCGGCGCCGTTGTGACATTCCTGTGCAGTCACCAGGCGCGTTTCCTGACCGGCGCCGGCATACCCGTCGATGGTGGGTCGTCCCGGGCCCTGATGTGAAATCCGGGCTCGCAGGGGCCTGATGGACCGGGCCCTTTCCAGTCGGATATGGTGGTGAACACTGTTAACCAGCTACTCGATCCGAGCCGCTGGTGCTGATCGCTTGTCGAGGGAGGACAAATGACGCCACGCACTCTGACAACTGCGGTCCATGCTGATTTCGAGTTGGAAGTCGTCAAGGGCTCATGGCCTGACGACATCAGCGGAGACATGGTGTTCTCCAGCCCCCAGCGATGCACGCCAATGGCCTACGGGGTCTTCGACTGGGGAGCGATTTGTCGTCTGGCGCTCGAACCGGGGACACGGGGAGCGACCTCTGGTCGCTTCGCTTGGCAGTCGCGGTCTATTCAGACTCCCGGGAAGCGCCTGTGGGATCGCCACCCCAACCAGTTCACCACCAGCGCCGCCGGCTACCAGTCTGTGTTCGGCGCAGCGAACGCGTCGAACACCGCCCCGTTGCCCTGGGGCGGAAGGCTCTTCACGACCTGGGACGCTGGACGGCCCGTCGAGTTGCATCCCAGGACGCTCGAGTTCGTAGCGGAGGTCGGTCATCGCGACAGCTGGGGCGGAAGCTCACTCGACATGCCTGGTGTTCTGCCGTTTCTGCTGTCGTCAGCGCATCCGGTCGCCGATCCCGACCGGAACTGCATGTGGACGGCGAAGCTCGACTTTGTGATGGAGCCGAGCTTTGGGATGCGTCCGGCGGTGGTTCGCTTCGACCCTACCGACGGCACAAACGTTCGATACTGGCCCCTCGAGGGGATTACGTTCGGAGGCTCGACCCACACGGTGAGCCAGACCCGGGATTGGGTCATCCTTGCTGATTCCGGCAACTTTAAGCCCGACCCTGCGGAGATTTTCGGCGGTGATCGCGAACTGACCATCGACGACGAGGTGCCGGTGTGGCTTATCCGAAAAGAGCAACTCGAGGGCCTCCCGTCGGGAACACCGGTAACCCCGATCTGCCTCACAATGGCCCCGCCGACAGGGCACTTCTACGCCCGGTGGGAGGACGCCGAGGGCATCTCGGTGGTGTGGGAGGGAATGGATCTGATGGATCTCGGCCTGTATCTCAAAGCTGACGATCTGGACGTCAACGGCAACCCCGTGGATCCCGCCGCGGTGGGCCAGTACAACATGGCGATGGCTCCTGAGACGATCGTCGAGGTGCTGTTCGAACCCGAGTCAGGGAAGGTCATCGAGCGTGGCCGCTTTCGCGAAGACTGGACGTTCAACCTCCAGCTTTCTGCCATGGACTGGTCCATCGAGGGCATGACCAGGCCAACACTGCACCACGTGACGTATCAGGGGTGCCGGCCGGGCAGTATCTCCCAACGGGCGGCCAAGCTCTACGAGGGTCGCATCGATCTCGACCAACTCCGCGAGGCGACACCTGGGAGCCTGGCCACGTTCGAGCGTGGCTCTATGGAGTTGAAGGCGAGATGGGAGTATCCGGACCTTGGCGATCACATCACATCGCCGACGTTCGCACCGCGATCATGCGGAAAGAATGCCGCACACAGTGCCTACGCTGGCGCTGAACCCGGTGGCCACGACGGGTACGTGGTCCAACCCGTGCACTCTGACGATGGGTTCCGCATCGAGGTGTTCGACGCTGCCGCCGTCGGCAACGGCCCGATCGCCATCTTGATGGGCACTAATAAAGAGTGCGTTCCGATGTTGTTGCATTCGGCGTGGATGCCCGTCTATGACGAACTGATCGATGCGGAGCGCCTCCGGTTCTCAGATGAGTTGAGCGATGAACTGATGACATCAGTTCCCAACGAGTTGCACGGCGCCATCCGTGCCGTGGCCGACGAATGCAACATGCTCATCGACTCGGCGCCATAGTGCTGTACCGGGGACGAATCGCCCATGACAAGTGTCCATGGACGTGACTTCGTCTCGTCCCACACACTTCATGACGAAGCTTGTTCCTAGCGTGCCGCCATTGTCGACAGCACCATCAGTCGAATCCTTACGACGGAGAGAATCGATCCCTAGGGGATCAATGCGTTGTTGTGGTTTTGACAACGATTGGTGGAGG
>Ga0209829_10000289_pt1 | contig 46928 bp, 83 predicted proteins | sample C_140205_EF_Meta_FD_187311 | JGI IMG/M metagenome (GOLD analysis project Ga0209829, IMG submission 187311) | Freshwater microbial communities from Lake Croche, Canada to study carbon cycling - C_140205_EF_MetaG (SPAdes) (version 2) | ecosystem: Environmental > Aquatic > Freshwater > Lake...
GCATCCTCTACGTCAGTACTTACAATCACTCCAACGACAGACTTTGATGGAACTATTGTATTATCAATTAAATCTATTAGTACAAGTTCTGCATCAAGTACGTTTGCAAATAGTTCTGGAACAAGCAATATTGAAGTTAGAGCAAGTAGTGATACAACAAATACATTTATTGGATTAAATGCTGGAAGAAGAAATACTACTGCTGTTAGTAATACATTTTTAGGAGTAAATGCTGGACAAAATACTACAGCTGGCGGATATAATACGTCTATTGGAAATTCAGCTGGGCTAGCAAATACAATAGGTTCCAATAATGTTTTTATTGGTCAAAATGCTGGCTCTAGTAATTCTGGAGGAAATTTTAATGTATTTTTAGGAGCATTTTCTGGGCAATCTAATTCTATTGGAAGTGATAATACATATATTGGAGTAAGTGCTGCAATTAATAATACAACAGGAAATCAAAATGTATTTTTAGGTAGAAATGCTGGTAGGTATATTTCAGATGGTTCTACATCAAACGCAATAACTGATAACTCTATTTATATTGGTTACAATACCAAAGCACTTGCTAACAACCAAACCAACCAAATAGTAATAGGATACGCTAGTACAGGTCTTGGCTCTAACACTACTGTACTTGGTAATAGTTCTACGGCTACATCTGCTATTTATGGTAATTTATTGTTAGGTTCTACGACAGATGCTGGGTATAAATTAGATGTGACAGGTACTGCAAGAATTTCAGGTATAACTACATTATCTAACTTAGCAGGTACAGGTTCTCGAATTGTTGTAGCAGATGCAACTGGTGTATTAAGTGCAACAGCTACTCCAACTAATGGTACATCAGGCACAAGTGGAGTGAATGGTACTAGTGGTACATCAGGTACTGGTACAATCTCTGGTACAACAGGTTATATTACTAAGTTTACTGCTGCTACAACTATTGGTAACTCTATCATGAGTGAGTCTGGTACAGTTGTTACTCTTTCTGGTACATTAACTGAAACATCATCTATACGTTATAAGAAAAATATTACTAACTTGCAGGGATCATTAGATGCTGTATTAAAACTTCAAGGAGTATCATACATGTTAAAGTCTAATGATTCAAGAGAAATTGGATTCATAGCAGAACAAGTAGTACAAGTATTACCAGATGTAATTGTTACAAAAGATGGAGAAGTAGACTCTATAGCATACGGAAGATTAACAGCTATTCTTGTTGAGGCTATTAAAGAACAACAATTACAAATTAAAGAACAACAATTACAAATCAACAAACTGAAGAGTAAGTATGATAAGCTATAACAATGATGGTATTAGAGAATATAACAACACTGTTAACTATGGTGTAAAAATAGTTAGCAATACTAAAATAATTAATGTCACACAAACTGTAGCTCAAAATATAAGATTTACATTTGCTACAGGTGTTGACTTTGCATTTGAGGTTACTTGGTATGAGTTTAATATTTATGGTAATGCAACTCAGTGGACTTGGTGGGGAGACTATGGTCTATGGGTTAGTTCGGCTGGAACTGTAACTTCTCGTTTTGGACCAACTGCGCGTGCACAGACAGGAACAAATTACGGTGTTGGTGCATTTGTTATATCAGGAAGTAGTGTTTATTGGGAATCTCGTTGTGGGTTTGGTGTTTCTCAAAATATATCATCAGTATATCTTGTTGTGCATTGTAGCAGATGGGATAAAGTCACTATATCATATCCTTAATGAATTAAATATGGCAATTATACAAGGAGTTAATGGTATCCACATGAATATTAACAGTAGTGCTACTGCTGGAAGTAGAATATTGTCTTATGGTAAAGCTATTCCAGGTACTAGTACTTGGACTACATTAATTAAATTTACATTGATTAGTGGAGCTGCTTCTAACTTTGGAATATCATTTAGGCATTATGCAGGGGCAGATAGACAATCTGGAACACTTGCTGAAAATTTTTGGTATAGTCAAATTGGATTGTACTATAGTAGTGGAACTACATGGACAGAAACATATAGTGCTTCAGCTTGGTATAGTGAGGGTAACGTTATCGTATCTTATAGACTTAATATCTCTGGTACCTCTATTTCGATTGAAGCATTACAATCTGATACAGGTGCATATGTAAGTGGATACTGCGAAATTCAATGTAGTAAGTGGGATCAATTAACAATCTCTTATTAATATGAATATATTAAACGCTCAAGGATTAATTATACAAGGAACTGGTTCAGGTAATCTTAACTATGGAGTTAGACAGTTATCTAATACTGCCACGTTTACTTATGCAGCAGGTCTTACCACTATATTAACAATCACTGCAAATGGTAGTACACCCACTGACTCTATAGTTTCGTTTTATTTTACTTGGGTAGCAGAAAGTTTTAGTGCTACTTCAGGAGGTCCTCAAATAAATTATGGATTTAAATCATATAAAATGTTATCTACGGGATTTTGGAGTGAGATTAATGGAGGATTGTTTATTGGAGAAGGTAATGGTTGGCAAAATCAATCATTTGACATTGGTACATCAAGAACAATAAAAATGCAATCTCAGGGTAACAGCGCATCATTTACATCATTAGCGTGTACATATCAAATAATGATATCATCTAGTAACTTTAGTTTTTTAACTTTCTCATAAATATGGAAACAATATATTCAACAAGATTCGATAGAGCATCTGTAGTAAAGTCCGAAGGTACACTTGTTAATGTAATAAACAAAGTATGGTATACTATAGTTGCTACAACTAGTGATGGGTATATAAAGATACTGAAGAAGAGTATTGACTTCCCTTCTCCAGCTCCTCAAGACTTTGTAGAAATTCAGTATGTCACTGAACAAATGTTAATAAATTGGATAGAAGCTCAACCAGAGTATCTAACAGATAATGACAAGCAATCTATTGAGTTTAGATTACAGTTAGAAAGAGATAAATTAACATATAGTGATTATATGTTTAGTTTTATGCCATATGATGAATTAAGATATAATCTTGTTAACTAATAGGTAGTGCTTTGATTACGTCTTTAGCCGTAATGTTCTTTTGACATTCAAATTGTCTAGGAGTTGATCTGTGTATAGGACACCAATCAAAATCACCTTTATCAAATTTAAACAAAGGATTGTTCCAACACCCGTGGCACACATTCTCGTTAACTACACGTATACAATCAAACTCATGTGCACGTGTAGTAAAGTTACTAATCATTACTACAGGTTTGCCGATAGCCCAAGCTAACCACGACAGACCACTACTCAAGCCTATCATAAACTGACTATGGTAGATAACACTCATGGTATTTTCTATATCAGTGTCATCTATCTTCTGGCAATTATCAAACGGATTATCCTCCTTTGAGACATTCACCACTACAAATCCTTCATTATGTAAGTAATTTATAACTTCTTGCCAACCTTCTCTTGTCCAAAACTTACAACCTGCTGTTGAGTTGGTAGCAATAGTAACATATTTACCATATTTATTCTTACGCTTTCTAAACTTTAAATTTGGTCTAAGCTCCTCAAACTCTAAGCCTAATATATTAGTGGCTGCTTCTTGAAGTTTTATTGTATTAGGTAGCATAGGTTCTTTATTTGAATCATAGAACCACCCAATATTATATTGTGCAAATATATTATTAACTACAGATCCTGGTTCAACTAGTTCTATTTCAGGTATGTCAAGTATATGATTCCAAAAAGTGGAGAGTATTACTTTGCAGTTATGTTTCTTTTGAAAAGCAAGAGCATAAGGAGCCCATGCAATTGTATCTCCTAATGACTTACTAGCCAAGGTGATGAACACTCTTTTATTCTCAAGCGATAACTTATACTCATATATTAGTTTATTAAGCTCAAATATTTTGATCTGCCAATCAGTATAATATTCTCTATTTAATCTAACCCATGAGTTAGAACCTATAGTGTTCTCATAATGACAAACATTATTCTCATCAAAGTATTGTACCTTAAACTCTGAGTTAACAGGTGATTTAATCTCAAGAAAGGGTTGTTCAACAAAGTATCTAGATATATGTAGGTGTTGTTCTTCATGTGGTATTGTTAACACTTTATTATAGAACTTATTATACTTTTCAGCAAAAACATCTGATGTATTATCTGTAGGTACAACATAATTACATTTTATAGTAGTTAAGTCTGTATCTATAGGCTGAATATACTTTTCAAACATTGATCCATATTGGGGCAAGTTGTGAGCAATAATTGGCAAGCCGTAACTAATAGCTTCTCTAAGCACTAATGGATTGCATTCCCATGTGCTATTGAACATAAATATGTTAGCATGTTTTAAGAACTCATCCACATCATCCCTCTCTCCCCACACTTTAACATTACTTGGTAGATTAATCATTAATGGCTCCCAATAATCTTTAAAGTTGCCTGCTTGGTTACCTACAAAATTGAAGTTAAAGTTAGGGTTAGCACGTGCTATCTCTATGCCCTCAGCTTGATTCTTTCCTGGTGTCCATAGTCCTACATTAACCACATTATTTATACCAGGAAGTTTTTTTGATTTCTTAGGGTCAATAGGATATTCAATGACTTGTTTATAAGATGGTAAGTCTTTAAATGTATGCAAGTGGTAAGGTGTGCAGAAAGCATACGCATCAGGGTGATATAATTTAGTCTTAGGATCAAATGACACATCGTGACAAGTCTCAATAATATTATAATGTCTAGTTGGTCTATAAAGTTCACTCATGATGTGAGCATCAAACCGCTCCGATGGTTCATGAATGTGAATGATGTCAGGATTAAAATCTTTAATAATATTAAAGAGCTCAGTCTTATCTTCAAATAAAGTGTGAAAGTTATCCCCTACTAATTCTTTAATCTTATTTCTTTGCACCACATAGTCTAAACTATAACAAGTATATTCAACTACACATATATTAATATATTTTTGTAGCACTTCTATACTCTTGAGTACAAATGCAGGCATGCCTCCTGTAGATAAATGAGGAACTAGATATAATACTTTTGCTTGTTTCATTAAGTAAAATTAATTAATATTGTATCAAATACAAATAAAATGACAATAGAAGTTAGCTTTGGCGAAGTGCTAGATAGGATATCTATTCTAGCAATTAAATTAAACCAGATTAAAGACAAAGATAAACTTAAAAATATTCAGAAAGAATTCTCATACATAAGTGGTAGAGTACCACAATCTACATTCACTGATCCATTATATTTTGAGCTATGTAAAGTCAATCAACATTTATGGAATATAGAAGATGATATTAGGCATAAAGAGAAACTAAGTCTATTTGATGATGAATTTATTCAACTAGCACGTGATGTTTATTTTACAAATGATAAACGGGCTGACATCAAGAAAGAAATAAATATCAAATATAAATCTGACATTATAGAAGAAAAATCTTATAATTCATATTAATGTAAAATTTATTTGGATAATTGATAAGAATTACAGATATTTGTAACAACAGTACTTACCACGCTTAAGTTACTCTTAACTGCGTACCAGGGTAAGTCTTTTGCTTTTTTAAAATATTTTACATTTCGTTAATTTTTTGTTAACTACATAGCATCTCAATCCTTTCTAGAGGGTAGGGATGCTATTTGTTTTTTATATACACTATGGCCGATTCTACACTTGCTCAATTTAAGAGCTGGATATTTCCAGGACTTGTATCTATATTAGGTATGATGATATGGAATGATGTTAATGAAATAAAAGCTGATGTAAAAGCTTTGATGGCTCAATCTAATATAGATAAAACACGTATAGATAATCTAGAACGTGAAGTGTATAAAACTGCAACTTATAAAACTCCTTTCCCTATTGATTTTCCTCCTAAAAATTCAGTAGATAAACCAGTTGCAATAATGAATAGAGATGAAGATGATGACACGGATAATAAAGATATTTAAATACATAGAAAACATATGGATAGGTAAGGATGATAAACCTTCTATCCGTAGAGTGTTTGCTATTGCATTGATAATTGATTTCATTAACAATACTAATTACGCAATACATAAATGGGAAGTGGGTAAGTCATATGCAGATGTGGCTATGCTATTAGGAATAGAGGCAGGACTTGTCGCTGCGTTATTAACACTCACTACATATTCAACAACAGTTAAACTACCAACATCTACAGAATGAAAAATAAAATTTTAATTATCCTTGCTCTTGTTGCATTTGCTTCTTGCAAACCGTTACAAAATGTAACAGTTACAAAAGAAAAGATACGTATTGATACAGTTATAAACGAAATAATAATTACAAAATTTAATGCTGTTCACGATACATTAACTATTGACAATCCTTGCGATTCTGCTGGCATCTTAACGACTTTCTACTCAAGGATAATACTACCACAAGGCAAGATAATTATCAGGTCTTACAGAGGTAAGATTCAAGCTACAGTAAACATTGATTCTATAAGAAGTGTATATGAGAAAAAGTATCGTAATAAGGAAACTTCTAACGTCACGGCTTCTTCAAAAATTGTGACAAAAGTAACTTATCCATTATGGTTAATTGTATCTTTTATTTTTGAAACTTTAATCATTTTAGGATACATATATATAAGAATATTTCATCCAGTAACATGGTATAGAACAAACTAAACTTAAAATTATGAAGAAGATAATCGATTTTATTAAAGGATTGTTTTGTAAGAAGTGTGATATACAAGCTAAAGCTGTAGTAGTTAAACCTTCTAAAGATAAAAAAGAAGCTGCTGATAAGAAAAAAAATCTTAATAAGCTTGCTACAGCAATTAAAAAGAAAAAAAGCAATGGTAACTAGTGCACAAGCATTAAAAAAATATGGACAACCTGATCTCCTTGCTACACAAAGCAAGCATATGGTTATGTGGGATATTCCCACAGAGCTAGAAATTGGTGTCATCCCTAAAAAACTATATTGTAATACAGACATGGTGAAGCCTCTTGAACAAGCATTTAAAAACTTGATTCAACGTAACCATGTAAATGAACTTAAGACATGGGACGGTTGCTTTAACATTCGTAAGAAGCGTGGTTTAACATCTATGTCATTACACTCATGGGGTATTGCTATTGATGTCAATGCTTTCGAGAATCAATTAAATCAAATTCCTAAGTTGTCTTCAGGTTTTGTTAAATGCTTCAAAGATGCAGGATTTGATTGGGGTGGAGACTGGCAAAGGTTGGATGCAATGCATTTTCAATTATCTAAAATATGAATTCTGGTCTATATAGTATATTTTGTAGTATAAACTTTAAATATTATATAGGTCAAGCAATTGATGTAGATAAACGTATAAAGGCTCATTTAAATAAATTATCAGCAAATACTCATCATTCTCCTTACTTACAACATTCATTTAATTTATACGGTAAAGAGAGTTTAACATTTGAAGTTTTAGAATATTGTAATATTGAGGAGTTAGATAATAAAGAAATATATTATATATCAAAATATAATTCTCTAAACCCTAACGGTTTTAATTGCACTATAGGTGGTAATGGTATGAGAGGTTTTGTATTTTCAGAAATTACAAAACAAAATTGGTCAAATAAAAGAAAAGGCAAATATTTAGGAATAGAACATCCTAAAAGTAAAAAGATAAAAGGTACAGATTTAAAAACAGGTGAGTTATTATATTTTGATTCTTTACAATGTGCTGAAAGATATTTAAATATAAAAGGAGCTAATAAAAATATAAGTGCTAATTGTAAAGGTAAAAGGAAAAGTGCTTACGGATACAATTGGCAACATCAACTTGCATCTATATAAAACTATATAAAAATGGCAAAGGCAAAAGGTTCTACAGAAGCAATAAAAGTTGTATTTGGAAGAAGGCGTAAAGGTAAGCATCAGAAAAACTTTGGTCCTAAATCCACACCTACTAAGAAAAAATATAAAGGTCAAGGACGATGAAACTATTCAATAAACTTATAATAATCATTGCATCAATAGGTATAGCTTGTGCATATGTCATAACTATAACTAACTTAGTTAGAGTTGTTAATGAAACTCATTAACCTTTATTTAAATAATTTTAACAAAGTTTGTTAAAACAATAATATATTTGTTATAAAATAATAATAATAACATGGCAATACCTTCGAAAGAAATCGGGTGGGGAACAGAAGAAAATCTGTTGTGGCAAATCTCTAAACAATTAGAGACTTTGACAAGCGTTACATATAATAGTGGTACAGTAATTCTTCCACCAAATAGAGGTGGTACAGGTCAATCTACTTATGCAGACGGAGAACTATTAATTGGTAACACTACAGGAAATACCTTATCTAAAGCTACATTAACTCAAGGTACAGGTATTTCAATTGTAAATGGTAATGGTTCTATTACTATTACAGCTACAGGAGCTGCATCTGGAGCAATAATTACAGGAGGAACATCTATTAATGCCTCTGCGCAATTACAAGTAGATTCTACTACAAAAGGAGTTTTATTTCCTAGAATGACAACTGTTCAAAAGAATGCAATAGTTTCTCCAGCTGCTGGCTTAGTTGTTTATGATACAACTTTAAATAAACTTTGTGTAAGAACCGCATCTGCTTGGGAGGTAATAACATCTTTATAATAATAAATAATTAATTTTATGAAACTAATACAAGAAGTATCAATCTGGGATAATGGTGTAGATAAAAAAGCTACTATTCTAAACGCCTACGCTGTTAACGTAACATTGAATCAATCAGCTACGTTCTATTATAGTCTATCTTCTCAAAATGCAGATGGTTTAATAGGTGAAACATTAACACAGGGTAATTTATCTATGACAGGCGAAGATTATGCTGCATGGGCTCAAGATCAAGCAGCTTGGGATTACATTGCTAAATCATTAAACCTTGTTATCACAGGAGAATATGGTTCACCTATTGTAGAAGCACCAGTTGTTGAAGAACCAATTGTAGAATAAATACATTAATAATATGGCCATACCTGCAATACAAATAGGACAACCTTCTAGTACTAAAGCAAAACTGCTTTGGCAGATCTCTAAGCAATTACAAAATCTAACAAGTGTTATGTATAATAGAGGTCTTACCACCACAACTACTACTACTGTTGCACCTACAACCACTACTACAACCACTGCTCCTTAATAACAGATTTAATTAAACCAACAACTACATGAAGGAATTAAAATTCTTGTGTGCCCAACCTGATGATGTATATTTTACATGGCAAGTGCATTTATGGCTAGAAAGTTTAAAAAAACTAGGACACTCAGATAAAGCAATTGTAGTAGTGTTCATTCCAAACTTTAGAGAGCCTAATAATGAATGGCAAAAAATTATTGATCTATATCCAGAAGCAGAGTTTGCTTTCTATAGAGATGATGAAAACACAGTTAGTCAATTATTAGGTATTTATATTCCTGTATTACGTCCATACATATTAATGCGTTATTTTCAAGATCATCCTGAGATGAAAGAAAAAGCATTGTTATATTGTGATTGTGATATTGTTTTTACAGAGAAGTTTAATATTGATGATTATATTAATGATGATGTAAATTATTTATCAGATACTAATAGTTACATCAATGCTACTTACTTTGATAGTAAAGAAAAAGATGTTCTTCCATATAAACTAGAAGAATATAAACAACGTGATATTCTACAAGAAACTACAGCTATTTGTAATATCAATAGAGAAATTGCAGAACATTATAACTTACATTCAGGAGGAGCTCAATATTTATTAAAAAACATTGATGCAGAATTTTGGAAACATGTAATGGAAGATTGCATATCTATTCGTAGACATTTAATGCAAGTAAATGGAGAGTTTTTTGAAAGTGAAGATAGAGGGTTTCAAAGCTGGTGTGCAGATATGTGGGCAGTTCTTTGGAATATATGGAGAGTTGAAGGTGTAACAAAAGTAATTCCTGAAATGGAATTTGCTTGGGCTTCTGATCCTATAGAAAAAGTTGAAAGATTAGGCATATTTCATAATGCTGGAATGATAGGAGATACAATGGGTGATATTCCTACATTCTACAAAGGTAAATACCACAATGGAATGGATCCTTTTACAGATCCTCACATGATGACAGTATATAATGATGAACATAGTAAGACGCTTGGTAGTTATTTCTACGTATCCAAACTTATAGAATTAAAACAAAAATATAATTTACAATATTAATCTTAATTATTAAATAACATGGCAAATCAGAGAAATCTAAAAGCATTTGTTCGCTACGATGGTAGTGGAAGGGTTGTAGCAGGCAGCCTTATTCTGAGAAAACAGAAACCTAAAGTAGGTACTTGGCAACAAGTTCAGGGGTATAAGTGTTGTAATGATGCTACACTTACTACTACAGTAGCTACTACTATTACTAACTTCCAAGTTAGGGTATTCTGTGGAGGATCAGTAACTCAAATATTAACTTCAGGACAAAACTCTTCATCAGTAGCAGATTTAGTTACTAAGTTGAATGCTACTTACCCTTTATTAGGAGTGTTCTCTACAACAGGTGGAACAAATCTTACACTTGTAATGACAGGTGCTCAAAGTCAGGCTATTTGTCCTAACTCAGCTCCATCATTTACAGTTGCAATAGTTCCTCCAACAACTACAACCACTACTACTACAGCTGCTCCTACTACTACCACAACTAGTACTACAAGGCTTACCACCACTACCACTACAACAACAGTATAATGGCTAAGTCATTATTTCCAGAAGAAATGTTAGAAGCTAAAAGCAATGGTCTCACTCTAGAGACTATTGCTGGAAAGCTTTCTTATTTCCATGAAGAATTACATCTATTACATTTCCAAACTACATCATATGCTGAGCATCAAGCTCTAGGTATTATATATGATAAAGTGGCAGATTTGCAAGATGAGATTATTGAAAAGATTATGGGCTATTCAGGTAGAAGAGTTAAAGCATATAGAATTGATGTTTTAAAAGACTATGCTCCAGGTATGTCTATGCAAGTGGTGAGAGAATTAGTTTCTTTTGCTAAAAATCTTGAAGAGTTTGGTGAAGCTAATAACATGCCTGATATTGAGAATATTGCTCAAAGTTTGTCAGGAGAAGCAGCTCAGACTTTATATCGATTAACCTTGTCTTAAATGCAAGTAGAGAAGAGATTCTTTCCAAAAATAATGGCTGACAATGATGAGATATATTTCTCACATCTAGAAGGCATTATAGATTCGGTGGATGAATTATGTAGTATGGAAGTTGTAAAACATCCTAATCACTATTCATTTAGAATTGCACCTTCTCTAGCTAAATATACAAATGCGATTATTGAAGAATTATTTAAGTTTCATAATCAGTTTCAAATAAAACTGAATATGAGTAAAAGCATTAAGACAAATGCAGTTATTGCATTTAAAATAACATTGTAAAATAAATTTGTAATTTTCAAAATTTCATTATATATTTACAGAAACCAAAATAAAATAAAAAAATGGAGATTGTTAAAGACGAACAACCAGAAGTTACAGAAGTACCAACGTTTGACCCAAATAAGAAATATACTTGGGAAATTGATTCAGAATTTACATTATCAGGAAATGATTTTGGAATTTTGTTAAACTCATTACGTGCTATTTTGTCTACAGAAGAAGCACAACGCATTTTATTAGCTGATAAAGCTAGTCAAGTTATGGAAGCTACATTAGCAAAAGCTGTTGAAAACGGTGATGTTGTAGAAGCTCCAGAAAAATAAATAACAATGTACCTATGTGCTTACCATAAGAACAGCACATAGGTCTTTTTTCTCGCTATAGTCTCAGTATTATAGTATGCATCTTTGGTGTAACGGTAGCACGACACTCTCCAAAAGTGTTTGTAGAGGTTCAAATCCTTTAGGGTGTGCAATATGATTTACGAACCACATAATAGAATAGATGTTACAACACCTAAAGGTGATGGCATTATTTGGTTGGTTACAGAATATGGTCATGAAACTGATACAATATATACAGTTATTATTAACGCCACAGGGGAGCTCTGGCAATTCGTTCATAAAGATATTAGGGTAAAACCTAATGTAACATTTAGAAGATATGGCAACAGCATCAAAAAAGAACTGGATTCAGAAAGCAATCAATCCTAAACATAAGGGATTTTGCACTCCTATGACCAAAGCAACGTGTACACCTAAACGTAAAGCATTGGCAAAAACTCTTAAAGCGATAGGCAAAGCTCGTAAAAATAAATAAAATGGCAACAACAAATGTAAATATTCCTTTAAAACCTTATGCAAGGTTTAATGTGAATGGTAAAATAGTTCCAGGAAGCCTTGGTCTATTCAGAGGTGCTCCTATAGTTGGTATTTGGAAAGAAATGCAACCTATAGAGTATTTTAATAAAACTACTAAAAGTTATAGTGGAGTGATCAATGCCACATATCCAAATGCTTTATTAGCTAATAGTGTTGCTTATAGCTTAGTAAGTTTTCTTGATAGTTTAGGTGCTAATGCATATGATACTGTTTTAAATTCTACAACATGTTCAGATGATGTTAACGCTTCTGAATTTGCTAACATATTTAACATAGGTCAAAATCCTCCAGCATTAAATAACTATCTTGGACCATTTATGGGTGGTGGACTTGCTGGATATCCTCATACAGGTATACTAGGAGCACAAGCTTGGCAAAGTCACACTACATCAGATGATAATGCAAATGGACCATTATTATTAATTAACATGCCTCACATAGGAATTACACAACAAGCTGACCTTATTGCAGCTAATGATAATGTAGGTAGAATGTTAAGAAGAGGTAAGAGTTCTGCTACAGCTGATAATACATGTGGAGCCGTTGCTACAGCTATTGCTGATGCTATTACATTAAATGGTGTTGCACCAGTAGCTACAAATGCTCCTTTCATAAATAATTATCAAAGATATCAACTTGCATTAATTGTTTACGCTTCTTATGCTTATTATAATACGCATACATATTCACAGAATATGATTCAAGCTACAGAACTTATAAGAGTTGCAAGCTATAATATATTACATAATACAATTATTCCTGCATTAGGATCTGTAAACAATTTATATTTATTCAGTGGTACATTTATTAATGCTGATGATGGTTATTCTGCATTTATTAATATTAATTCATTAGAAGTGAGAACTGGATCAACTTGGACATCTCTTACAACAAGTTTTTTAAATAGTTTATAATGGCAAAGATAACACCTGTTCCTGATGGTCCTTTAATTAAAAAGAAAGGAGAATTCAAAGGTTCTACATTAAAGAATGGTGGTAAGTTAAAAGCTATTGTTAAAGCTGGAGGACAAACACATAAAGTGTTTAAGAAGAAAGTTGATAAAGGTATAGGTGATAAAGGAGATATAGTTGTAGATCATACAGCTGGTCCTTCTGCAGGTAAGTGGGATAAGATTAACCTTACTAACATGGCAAAAGCAAAAACTGTTAAACAAGGCGTTGCTTCAGTTAAGAAGTGGCATAAAGATAATCCTGATTATGGCAAAAAGCCCAGCATGGCAAAGAAAAGAAGGTAAGAGTCCTTCTGGTGGCCTTAACGCAAAAGGACGTGCATCTCTAAAAGCTGCTGGTCATGATATTAAAGCTCCACAACCTGAAGGTGGTCCTCGCAAGAAATCATTCTGTGCTAGGATGGGAGGAGTCAAAGGTCCTATGAAGAAACCTAATGGTGAACCAACAAGAAAAGCATTAGCATTGAGGAAATGGAAATGTTAAAAATGTGTACAAAGTGTAAAGTGGAGAAACCTTTAGATAAAGATCACTTTCCTTTACATAATAAGACTAAGTCTGGCTTTGATAGCTGGTGTAAATCTTGTAGAGCATCTTATAGAAGTGAAACAAGAAGAGGTCAATACAGAGATATGATATCTGATGATCAATTGAAAGACATCATAGAAACTGTTAAAGAGTGTGTAATCTGTGGATCAGAAGAGAACCTAGTAGTTGATCATTGTCATAAGACAAATACTGTACGAGGAATGCTTTGTAATCATTGTAACAGAGGACTTGGTCACTTCAGGGATGATCCTGAGCTATTAGAGTTTGCTAGAATATATCTTCTAGCTAATAGTGAGAAAGAAGAAGACATTATAGAATATACTAATTACCTTAATTAACATGATGAAAAAAGTTATTACTATTAAAGTTAAGGTTATAAGTGTAAAGAAATTTAAACCAACATTCTGGATAGAAACATAAATTCAGGTATGAAAAAGAAACTAACGTCTGCAAAAACTGCAAACGATCCTAATTCTCGTATCAATAAATCTCTACGTAAGTGGAAGTGCTAAACTAAAAATATTATGGCAAAGCAAATGATTAAACGTGCTGATGGATCTAGTTCACCACGTGGTTTATGGGACAATTTGAGAAGTAAAGCTGCTCAAAACAAGAAGACTGGTGCTAAACCTAAAGCTCCTACAAAAGCAATGTTGTCTCAAGAAAAGAAAATTAAATCTCAAACTAAAAAGAAATAATATAATGGCAACAATGTCTAAAGCAAAAAATGTATCTGCTGGAGTTGCTCCACAGAATAAGAAGAAAGTAGGTTCTGTAGATGCTAAAGGAGCTTACACTGAAGTACAAAAACGTACTCTTGGTAACATGAAAATGGGTGGTGAATTAAAAACGCCTACTCCTGATCAAAAAGGTTTAAAAGCACTTCCTACGCCTGTAAGAAACAAAATGGGATTCAAAAAGAATGGTGGAGCAATGAAGAAAGCAATGATGGGATCAGCTATGTCTACATCTCCTATGATGAAGAAAGGTGGTAAAATGTCTAAAAAGAAATAATCATGGCTATTATTAAAAAGAAAGTAATGGTTAAACCCATGAAAAAAGCTAAGCAAGGTATAATTATTCCTGAAAATCCCGATCAATCTAATCAGCTAAATAAAATGAAAGCTGAAACAGAAGCTAAATTAAAAAGAGCAAAAGGAATACCTATAAATCCACAAATTAGACGTGATATCAGAAAAGGTATACTTGATGAGAACGGTCTATATAAAAAAGAAAATGATATGAAAGCTAATATGTCAAGAACTCCTATGAAAAAAGGTGGAGCAATTAAAAAAGCGGGTATGCATAAAATGCCTGATGGATCTATGATGAAAAATTCTATGATGAAAAAAGGTGGAATGATGAAGAAATGTGCTTATGGCTGCAAGTAAAAAGAAAGCACAACAAGGTGCTGCTGTATCAAATAAGTTTACTATCCCTGCAAAGTCTAAATCTGCAGTTAGTAATACATTTTCTATTCCTCCTAAAAGACAGACTACTAGAAGTTATACTGGTACAACTGAAGCTGAAGGAGATAGTATGTTAAATGCATTCAAGAAAAGAAATCCTGGCATGAAGTCTGGGGGTAAAATAAAAAAGAATGGCAAGTAGTATGACTGCTGGTAAAGCTAAGAAATCTGGCAAACCACGTAATGCACCAAAGGTGAACAATTCAGCTCCTAATAAACCATTTATGAGAGAAGCTGATACACCTAAAAGATTAAAGAGTCCTATGCTTCCTATGAAGCAGAAGAGACTTAGTAAATAATAATAATTTTGTTCATTTCATAATTGTGATTTTTTAATGTAAGTAAAAAGGGAACCATTTGGCTCCCTTTTTCTTTATATGAAGTAAAGTTCTTTATACCGTTGATTAATCTGATCAGGATTATTATGTATCCATTGATAGTAGGGTTCATAGAAGTCATCTAGCTCTTCCTCACTAAGTCCATACAAAGGCCTCTTTGCATAGTCTCCTGATGCATTTTTATGATTCTCAAAATTATCAGGATTGTTGATATCACCTGATTGTTTATGTCCTGCTACTTCACTAGGGTCACTCCAGTTAAAACAATAAGATGGTAAATAGTTTTTATTGTGTTCATCTAAGTGTCCTTCATCACGAAGTTGTGTGTACCATGACAATCCCTCATATCCTGTAAGATCGCTACGGAATCCAATCTCACGAATTCTATTCATCTTTACAATAACAGAAGCTTCTAGTGTGTTATTAACTAGTTTTATACCTTCAGCATTAGCAAAGAAACTCATGTGTGGTTTCCATGCGTCTGTGCCCTTCTCTTGTATACCTTCTACTGCTTGTTCAAGGTGCCATGGAAGATAAACATCATCGTCGTCTGCAAGCATAAAATAATCTCCTGTGGCGTGGGTAACAGCATCTCTACAGATTTGTCCTCGGTTTGCATATGGTTCTCCTGTCTGGTAATCTTTACCATTGTTAATAAGAATGATTGATGGATCTTTTTCTCCTAACGTGTAAGGGAATTCTTCATCTGTATTAAAGATGATGAGCTCCTTGTTAGGATATCTCTGTGCTTGATATTGTGATACAATTCTCTGCACACAATAGAATCTTCTGTATGATGTACATACGAAACTTACTTTATTCATGTTGGTTATTATTTTATAATGAATGGGTAAAAGTTTAAATCATGGTTAGGATAGTTTGCATTTGGAAAATCAAGTCCTTCTACTGGAAAAGGAACATCATTTAAACTTCTCACTCTACAATCTTTTCTTAAAAATGTTAGCTCTAGTGTTTCAGGATATTCATTACCACCAATATTAAAAAATACATGACAGTTGTTGTTCTCATGAACATGAACTATGTGATGAGTTTTGCTTAACAATTTCAATGATTCTAATATTTTAGGATTATCAGAGAATATATAATGAAGTTCAATGGTTATTTGTTTGATCTTGTCTAAATGATTACCAAATTCTGATGTAAACAAATCCCATTCTCCTTCTTCTATATCTAATTTTAAAAAGATGTTCTTATAATCTTGTATATATTCTACTAGATTACTTATATGATCATTGTTTGCGTTTCCTATGTTCTTTTTTACAAAAGATAAACCTTCAGGAAGATTTGGAGTATCTACTGTTCCATCTATAACAACACCATTAATTTTATGGTGTTGTATAAAATCAAACTCAAAAGATACATCAGGGCCTACTCCTCCAGAAATAAGAAAATCATAATCATAACCATCTACTATTACATATCCCCCATCTTTATTAATGCCAAATCTAGTTTTATTATTAAAAGGACGATGTGTTATTAAATAACTTAATATGTCTGTATGTAGTTTAGGCTCATAGTTTCTAAGACTTTCATTGTAGTAAACCATTTGAGCATTAGTTCTATATTGATCAAACGGTTTAGTAAAACTACTTATCCAACTACCATGATATCCATAATGGTAATAAAATTTTAATTTTTTATTTGGATTATCAAAAATACTAACAAGATGAGATGTTCCTGTATCTCCACCTACAAAATATTCACAATCGTATAAGTGATATAGATTTGTTTTAAAATCATGTGAGACAGTAAATCCTTTTACATCTATAACTTCTGAAAGATTGTCCTTAATACAGATAACTTTCTCATATTCATCAAATTGTGGTGTAGAAAACTCATCTATTCTATCTTGTATAAATTGATTAGACCAGTTTCTTTCACCATTATAAGAAGCATCTATTAAAGGAAATATGCAAATCTTTTTCTTAAGCTCTCTGTTATCTTCAACACGAATAATACTATCATTCATTTCTCTAAATGACCATATTTCTACAAATCCTTCAAAGTTAAATTGTCCTGGGTGTTGTGATACATATCCAGAATGGTTTATTAAAAAATCTCTAAACGTTACAACATAATCTTTTCCAGGTTGTAAAGAATCATTAGGTATATAAAACTTTATAAATGGATTATTGTTTACTTTCCTCATGTATGCTAATACATTTAAGGTAGCAATCAAGTCTCCCATTTTTAATAGGCCTCCAAACTGTTGACCAGAAATATTAATAACTATTGGATCATTTTCGTAGTAAGTGTTTATTAATCCCATGATTATATACCTTTATAGTTTTTGTCTAACTTGAGCTTATCTTGATTTTCTTTTAACCATGTTGCAGAACCATAATGTAATGCAAATTCACGAAGTTCTTCTAAAGATGCATTTGATGCAATGTTCATCTCTTTTAACTTTTCATGAATAATAGTGTCATCAAAATCAATTTTAGCATCTAGTCCTAAATAATCTTTAATAAATTCACCAAAAAAATGAGGTCCCATCCACCTATTAGATATTTGGTTGTGCACATGCGTTAGCATTGGATGACCTTTTGTAAAGCCGAAGAATGAACTACAGATAGTAGGATCTTGATCCCAATGATTTAAATGAATAAATCCATCTCTTTCATCTAATTTACGATTAGAAAATGAATCATACACTTCATAGTCACAATCTAAATAAATACCACCATATTCATGAACTACGTGTAGTCGTAACATATCAGCTATGACTACCCAATCTTTATTACTTATGAATATATCTTTTAAATCACGTAACTTATCTGATAATCGAGGTAAGTTATCATTATTCCAAAAAATATATTCATAGTCAGGATTCATCTGCTTGACCTTTTCACAAAATACTTTGTCTCGATCAGGCATTTCGTATGGACCTAACCATATTTGATGAATGATTTTTTCCATTACCAAACAAGGATTACATCAAATGGAGATACTAATAACTTGTTCTCTCCACCAATAGGAATTACTGGTGCTTTACCTAAAGCTGATGGATCTACTAAGATTTTATCACCTGCTTTAATATCTGTAACAAGATCACCTACAGCATGAACTGTAAGCTTGTTAAGTTTCTGCATCATCTCTTTTTCAAGAGCTTCTTTAGTGTTGTCGTCAACAATAAGTTTACCTTCTTCTTTCTTAGGAAGGTCTAGCAATATTCTATTGCCACGTAATAATTTAAAATCTACCATTATGCTTCAATTTTTGTTAGTGTATAAAATCTTATAATATCTTCACCATGTAAGTGAATCTCTGATTGATATACATCACGCTTACGTGTTACACCAATCATCTTATTAGTCTTAGGATTAATATTAGGTGTTTCTACAACACGCTCATGTATGTCATCTAATAAGACTAACAGATCATCTTCATCCATCATCACTGTACGAATTATTTTATTAATATTAAAAGAGTCTAAGAACTCTTTATCTTCCTCTTTACGAGTGTAAAAGAATTGATTTGTCATTGTTTGTTTGGTTTTGCGACTCTCCAAGTCTGTATAAACTTCTTGCGTCATTGGTTTATTATTTAATTGTTTTAATTGTTTTTCTTTCTTTTTGAATTAATTCAGAATAAAAATATATTGTTATAGGAATAATTGCACTAATTATATTCATTGCTACAAACTTTTGTGTAAAGCCTATTTCAAACCAATAATTCAAAACATTAATACTCCAAGAGACTATACCAAAAAACAATGCTGTATTTTTCCTACCATACATTGTAAACAAATATATACTTGTTTCTAAACTAACTGCAAACACCCAACTCATTATTAATGAATAAGTTTCAGGAGTTGACAAGATATAGAATACATGAGCAGCATGATTTATTTGTGTTAATAAAGCACAAGCAATTGTAATTCTAATTAAGGTTCTTTTGTTCATAAGATTAATTATTATATTCAAAATCAAGAATTTTTCCAACAATATCTGACCTATGGTTTTCTTTTAACTTAATCCATTTAATTTCATCAATCTTCTTAGATAGGTCAATGGCAAAACTAAGTCCGTTATAACTGTCCTTAATGTCCTTTTGTTCGTTATCTCCGTTAACAATAATCTTACCTGTTTTACCAAGTCTAGTTAAAATAGCAAGCATTTCAGCCTTTGTAAGATTTTGTGCTTCTTCAACTACTAATATATCATCAATAGTTTTACCACGAATAAATTGAACAGGATAAGCTACAATGCGTTCATCTTTTACCATAGCTTGAATCTTTATTTTATCAGCACACTTAACGAGGTTTTCTTGGAACGCTTCTAAATAAGGATTAAACTTATCATCCAATGAACCTGGAAGGTATCCCAAAGAATTACCGACTTCTATAGTAGCACGAGTGATGAAGATGTGATTACATTGTTTTTTATTCAAGAAATCTAATGCAGCTAATGCACAAATTAAAGATTTACCAGAACCTGCACGTCCTGTGACAATCACAATTTGATTCTCTATAATTAGTTTTCTAGCTTCTTTTTGTTCCTCGTTGAGAATAACATTATATTTAATCTCTTGCTTGCGTTCACGATTAGGTTCTTTCATACTTTAGTTTTAATGATTCTCGTCTTTTATTAACTTCTTCATACTTATACATATCATTCTCTACAGAAGTATGTTCATCAAGTGTCAAAATTATAATATTTTCTTCATCTAGACAAGCTTCTGGATATTTTTCTTTTGGTAATATATGATGAAAGTAAGTTGTCATTGGTTCACTTCCTAAATAAGATCCACTCACTTCAGAATAATGTTTGCGTTTTTTCCAAATTTCTAAGAAGAAGTTTCTCATTGTTTCTATCTTAATTTTCTGCACAAACATGTCACGCTTAGCTACTAATAACCCTCCACGTTTAGGAGTGATGGGTTTACGCTTGATGTGACTCAAACATAAACCCTTACTCCATATAGGTTTATTACAGTTTTCTACAGAACATAATTTTACCATCTTGTTTTTCTATTAATAGATTAAGATAAGTTTGAGCCTTCTTTAAATCTTCTAGTCCATTCTTACGCTTCCATCTCAGTAAATACTTTAATACATTACCTTCTAGAAAGTCTAATTCATATTCATTAGCTATATCGATTACATCAAACGCATATCCTTTATAATGATCTGGATGTACAGGTCTTTCCATCTGACCTATCTCATCCATTTCTAGTCTATCTTTTAATGTATTACCTTGTAATCTTTCCTCAATTTCCTGTTGATCCATTTGTTTCTATTTATATTAATTAAAAAAGAAGATGGAAGTTACAGTAGCACTCCTGTAACCTCCTCTTCTATAAAATAAACACTTGACTAACCATAAGAAGTCATGACTTTCCTGTAGATCCTTCGTTTAAGCATAGTTTAAGTTGTAACAAATAACATCACCTGTATAATAGGCTGTTTGGACTTTACAACTTAATAGCCTGGTTAGACTTCTCTCCTGATGTGTTTTAAGACCAGGTAGTTTTTTTTCATCTACATCCACACTTAATATCTTAATTTCCTGTGCTTCCGAATCCTTTATCTCCTCTTTCTGTTTCTGATAATTCTTCCACTTGTTTGTATTCAATCAGTGGTATAGGTATAATTACAAGTTGTGCAACACGATCACCTGCATTATATACTATAGCCTGATTTGTTTCTTCGTCATCAAAAGAATCTAACCAATCTTGTTGATTAGTAACATCACCTTCATCAATAACTACACCTATTTTATGATAGATTCTGTTTCCAAGATTTAAATTAAATTTAACTATAATCTCACCTCTATATCCCAGAGGTTGTTATCCTATGAGCTCTTTATCTCATAGTTCTTTATGTTACCATAAAGCTCGGACTATATCTTCACCCTATTATTATAGGAGCAAGGCACTCGTGTCAGTATTACCATCTTCAACGTTACTTGTTAAGACTCGACTGTTAGTCTCTGAACCTTCAAGAGTATTTCTACTCAAGCTTGGCTGCTGATTGTCCTCTTGTCCTATAATAGGAGTAGGAGTTCCCAGCAATTCACCTTGTTTAATGACGCCAGATTGATGTAAAATATTTAAATCAAGTAACTTTTTACTTTTAATTGGATTATTGCTCCATATTATTAGTTCTTCTGTTGTTACTTTACCTGTCGAATGTGCCCACAATGTTGCATTACCAAATTGCTTATGTAACCATCTATGATCTGAGCCATTTAACAACACTAAATTTTCTGGAGTGTTATTATAAATGTTACAATCTCTATGATGTATACAATAACCTTTAGGTACAGTTTTAATATTTAGTATCTTAAAAGCTACATGATGATGTTCTTTCATCCTACCAACTTTTGGATAGTGATGAATCCTATATCCATCACTATCTAATTGAGCTCCTCTGTAGTTAGGATTATTAATGCCCAAGTAATGATTTTTTTTATAAGAAGTTGAACAACTCATTGAGCAAAATATTCCCATTGTTCTGTTGTATCTCTTTATTTGAGATTCTTTTAAATGGAAAGGTTTACTACACTGAGTACAAGTAGCATTTAAAACAGTTAAACTTTTTTTATACTGACTATAACACTTCAATGAGCAACATTTATAAGTTATTGCTCTTTTTGGGCTTACTCTATGGGCTTTTCCACAGGTCATGCATTTTACATCTTTCATAAAATTAGAAGTTATATTATATATGCAATATATGTATAATATTTATAACTTCCAAATCCTATGGAAGTTATTGTTTTTTAGCGTCAATTACACCAACAGAATTACTTAATGATAAATCATACTTACTTATAGAAGAACGTGGAAATATAAGTCCTACCATTCCTTCAGGAATCTCTACAGCAATTCCTGTATAACATATAAGTTTATTTTGTACTTCATCTAATATAACTTCTGTAGCTACAAGATCTGCACCTGCATCACCTGGTTTACCAAACCTAGGTGTAATAGCATTACTAACTAATTTTTTAAATTGAATTTTCATTTTCTATTTCGTTTATTTCGTTTACAACTTCATTAATGTTATCTAAAATATCATGTCGAATCTTATCAAAGAATTCATCATTATCTTTTAGCAATGTTACAAAATCATTATAATCATACTTAGTATCATTATAAGTTACTGTCTTACCATACTTACGTAGTATTTCACATGAACTACCAAGGCTTATGAGCTCACCAATACGATCAATACCTTCACCAAATACAATTTCAAAATCAATTGCTTTGAATGGAGCAGCCATCTTATTCTTAATAGCTTTAATCTTAGTGACATTACCGTATGCTTCTGTACCTTCTTTAGCAAGGGTCTTACTAACCTCTATACGTACATCACTATAGAACTTTAATGCATGACCACCTTGAGTTGTTCTAGGATCACCAAACATCATACCAATCTTCTCACGATATTGACTTACGACAATAACACATGTATTGTTTCTAGACAATGCACCTTTTAACTTAGGATATGAGTCACTGTTAAGCTTAGCCTTTCTACCAATAGAACTATCACCAATGTCACCATCTAGAACCTTCTTAGGAATCAATGATGAATCTGAATCTATGATAACAAGATCAACTTCTCCACTCTCAATCATATCAAGAGCAATCTGAAAACCTTCTTCACCATGTGACGGCTGAGCAATTAACATGCTAGAAATATCTACACCTAAAGCACTGAAATAGTTAGGATCAACAGCATGCTCACCATCTATGTATAACACTTTACCACCATCTTTTTGACAGTTAGCAGCAGCATGTCCACAGATAGTAGATTTACCTGAACCCTCCCAACCTACAAGTTCATAAAGTTTCCCTTTAACAAAACCTCCTACACCTAGAGCAATGTGATCAAATGCAATAGATCCTGTAGAAATAAGATCATAATTATTGTGAGGTTTATCTCCTAAAGATAGGATTGTACCCTCTCCATATTTTTTATTGAGTGCATCTAATGCCTCCTGGAATTTGGATTTTCCAGTGTTAACCTCTTGCTTTTTTGCCATTTGATTGATTTTTTATTGTTATATAAAGATACAAAATATTCATTAAAAATAAAATAGCCCAAGTGTAAAACACCTGAGCTATTTGAACTACCTTTCACTTAAACCTAATCTTTCAAATCGTTACAATTTGTAACGGTTTCTGTTGACCCTCTCACCCATTTAGAAGAATAAGGGCAATTTAAACATTTACTGCCGCAACAGGATTTTTGACTTGCTAAGAATTCCTTAGACAATGTCACAAGCTCCACCTCCGCATGCAATGGATTCATTAAAGTTGACTTCATCAGATATTTCTTTAATTTTAGTTATATCAATTTCTTTTAATTTACTTATTAGTGAATTATACTCCTCTTCTGTAATGTCTTGAAAAGGCGCTTGGACGTAAGATCCTCCCCAGTAGGGCAAGACTGACAAACCATTGTAAAATTTACGATTTTCCCACATCCACTCACCTACAGTTTCCCACTCATTTATAATAGTTTCACCTTCGTTACCCATCATATCAAACTTACCATTTCCTATTTTTCTTTGAGAATCTATAGAAATAGTAGCAGATACGTTATGAGTGTTTTCTCCAGTAACATGTCCTGTACCAATCCAATTAGTAGAGAAATGTTTAACTCTCTCTAATGTATCAAGAGCTGTTTCAGTACGAAGAATAGATCCTTCTGGAGCTTTAACAGGAATACGTACACATACAGTATCTGTAGGACGTAACACATCATCTTCACATAGCTCAGGATGATTCATCATTAAATATACAGCAATGTCTTCATTCTTGTTAAAACGCATTGTACGTAAATAATAATCATTATGCCAAGCATGTATACCTGATGATGTTCCTAACACTAGAGATGTAGTACCTGAAGGTTTGATACAAGTAATACGAGCTGCTTCATTTGTACCAATCTTTTCAGAAATCATTTGATTTACAGCTTTAGCTACTTCAGCAGCAATTGCTAAATCATATTTTAAGATTTCTCCTGAACCAATACCAGTCATACCAATACCTAATAGAGCATCTTTCTGTGTTGTCTTAGCCCAGATAGGACGTAAGTAATGAAAGTTACTAAATCCTGCTTGTAGAGTACCAAAAAAAGAAGCTGCTGCTACACGAGCATTTAAGTCTTCTTGGTCTGTTATATCATTTACATTTATCTCGCACAAGTTGCAAAATTGATAAGGTCGTAAAGCAATTTCTACACAAGGATTAGTTCCCCAATCTTTATTATTACTCCAATACAATCCTGGTTCACCTGAACCTGAAGCTTCTACACGTTTCCATAGAGCAAAAAATTCTTCTTTACTCACTTCACCATGAACTAATACAGCAGAATTGTTAGCACGTCCACGTTGTTCATTAGTTTCCCACCAATTACCATACTTAGATGTAATCATAGATTCATCTGTATGATCAAACAAACAGATCATAGCACTTCTACGTATACCTCCAGCCAATACACTATTAGCAATGTGACATAACATATCATGACATTCTATAGAAGATAATTTTTCTCCTAGATGCTTTCTATCAAGAATAGCTTGAACGTGTGTAAGACAAAGCTTAAGAGGCTCTGGTCCTGGTGCTTTACCACCTGCAGTTACTAACCTTGCACCTTTCTCACGAATAGCACGGAAGTCAAACTTAGGCATAAACCCACCTTCTAGATAAGCTTTCATTAACACCTTCACTGCATCAGCCCAACCCATTATAGAATCTTCTACAAGATATGTGCGAGCTTTACCTGGTTTAGTGATAGCTGGTAATTCATTAACATGATGTGTTTGTACTGAATAACCTACACCTGTACCTCCTAACAATAAGAACATTGTTTCAGAGAATGAATGTATACTATCAATTGGTAAGTAACAACAGTTGTAGATACGAGCATTATTTACTTCAGCAGCTGCACCTGCAAACTGTAAAGCCCTCATAGAGGGTAAAACTTTTTTCTCACGAATCATCTTTGCTGTTTCTACAATAGCTTCAGTTAATGCTGGATATTTATTAATCATCATATTTTGATAACGATCAACAATTTCATCCCAAGTTTCTCTTCGTTGTTTACTTGGTATGTATTTTGCATATTTTGAAAATACTGTAATAGAACTCAATGCTTGTAATCCTAAATCCATATATATTGTTGTTTAATTTGTTTAAAAAAAAGAAAGGCCACAAATATAATATTATGGCCTTTCTTAAACAATTATTTTTGAAAATTAACTTTAACTATTTTCCTTATCATTAACTAAATCAGTTAGTTTTGATTCTAACATTTCAATACCTGTTTCTACAGCATCTTTATCAGCTTCTTTTCTCTCTGAATGACTAGTGCCACTCATCTCTCCATTAACTATAGCAGTGAACTGTCCGTATAATCCTAAGTCAGGCATAAAATCTATTACAATTATTATTCTATGTTTATCAAACACATCAAACAATTGTCTAGGATTTGCATCTATCATGGCTGCTATATTTTCCATAGGAAGCCCTTTTTCTCTAGTAAATTCTTTAAAGTTATCTGGTAAACTTTGATCATCTAACGCATTTAACATTGCGTCTAAATAAAAATCATGTATTAAAGATGCAGCTTTTGGATTTGCATCTAGTAGTTCTTTTCCTTTCATACTAATTCTTCTGTTTTAATTTTGTCTAAATTTAATGTTTCTCTTATTGAATCAAATCCATCCCACACTTCCATTTCTTGTGTAAATTTCATATCAATCTTATCTTCCCAATAGCTTCTCAAATCTTCAGATTTATCAAATACTCTATGTTGTAGAGCTGTCTCATCTCTGAAATTTCCTTTTTGTCTTTCCACTTTGATAGTTTTGGGAAATAGATTTTGAAAACCTTTAGATGTTTGTGAGTATAATCCTCTTCTTACTAAATTAAAATCTTTCTTCCATTTCTTATTTAGATTATACACTAATACAACATACCCATCTTCATAATCGTAGTCATCAATAATGTCTTTTTTTAAAGTCATTTGATTTTCTACAAATACTCTAAACTTATCAAGATTGGTAGGTTTAAAAAGAAGATATACAGCATTCTCATGCTGCACATCTTTCCTATCATCATAAATATAACCATTAATAAATCCATTAGCTTTTAATTCAGCTTTGTCAATATTTAATGTTGGTAAAATAAACATTGTAGTTATTGTTACTTTTGTTGCCATTTATTTTTACTGTTTAATGTTTACAACTCCTTTTAACTCATAACGACTCTTAGAAATATCCCACGTGTCTGTTTCTCTAGCCCATTGTAAATCTGATATAATGTTCTTAACACCTGGATAGTTTCTTCCTTTATGTGAGAAACCATTGGATGCATCTTCAAGATCTTCTAAGTTTAATGTATAGATAAGTGGATTCATATAATTTGTAGAATCACATACAATAAATCTAGGATATTCTAAACGATATTCTGGTATTCCAAGATCTTCTAAAATCTTTAATCCAGCAAGCCAATAAACATATGCCTGGATGTAAGCTCTTCTGTAAAGATAATATTCTTCATAGAAATTTTCAACACTCCAAGTACATTTTAAATCATAGATTTGTAAAGTTTTTAGTTCATGATCTACAATAATCTTATCCATCATACCTTTACATGATAATCCAATTACATCAAAGCCTTCCACTTGATATTGATTGTATACATCATAACGAGCACTCTTAACTAGATTAACTACATCTCTAGTGACAAAGTTATTTCTAAGCTCATTAACAATACGCTCTGCATTATTCATATCATTAGATGTCACTACAGTTAATCCTTTAGCTCTGATGACTCTTATTTCATCATAATATATCTCAGCCTCAGAACCAATAAATTTGTTCATTACAGCCTCGTATTTGATTTTGAATCCTGAGTCTACATAAGCATCTTTAGAAATTTCTTCAAATGTTCTAGCAACTTTACCAAATACATCTGTAGCTTCTAGTGTTCTTTTATATAATGCCTCTACAAAATCATTCATCAATCCTGTTGGTGCACCTTCACAAGTAGACATATGAAATCTACTCTCAAACATCTCTGGTTCTAGCAGTAATGTTTCTACAACTCTACCCATTGTGGCAGCTTTGTTCTCATCATCTTCAGTTTTCTCACCAAGAATATATTTCTTGTGATATTTCTTCCTGTCTACAGAAAATTCTTTTAGACTAGAAGAACTATCCATTTGGACAGCTCTATACTCTTTCTCACTTCTTATTATCATCTTTCATTTCTTTATATGCCTCTACTATTTGTTCATGCATTGCACGTACTTCTCGTGGTACTTGTTTAAACCACCACCTCACTTCTACAGCGTATTCTCTTCCATCTGGATCTTTTCCTCGTGGATCTACAAGCCAAAAGCTGTATTCTTTGTCTTCAAAGATTACACTTCCTTCATAAAAAATCTCTGTAAAAGAGTGTGTCTTATTTATCGACAGTCTTGCGATTTCTTTTTCTTCGTCCATTTTCTTTTTGTGTTTTAATATCGTGACAGGGTTCGCAAAGCACCTGTAGATTATCCACTTCGCAGAACAAACGTTCTACAAATCCTGGAAGATCTTGAGCACAAGTTAGTGTACCTGCTGGCACAATATGATCTATATTTATTTTTTTATCTGGAAACCAACCTTTACATTGATTACATTGATATTCAAACTTCTGTCTTTTTAATGGGCCATTATAAGGACGCTTAGCTTTAGCTTTACATTCTGATATAGGCTTCCACCATCTAGACTTCTGTCTTAATCCACTCCTAATGAAACTCCAGAACGCTGATTCTGTTAGCGTACCAGAGTTTCTAGTTTTAGGAGTTATTGTTCTTTTAGCCATACGTATAATTTTGTGTAAATATACGTATAGTTTATTAGTCAGACAAACCTGTATAAGACATAACAGTTTTAGCTTCTCTAATTTCAGTGACATAATTACTTTGTAAATTAGCAAGTAATAACATCTGTAACTCAGCTGCTTGTTTATAGTCTAACACTATAGGTTCTTCTCTATCAGATAATGTAATACTTATGTCATTACCATCATCATATAAAGATCCTACAAGTTCATCTCTAACAGATTTACTCCATTGTGGATTATTAGAATAAGTTAACATTATCGTATTTTCACTTTTTAATAAATCATAATCGTGTTCTAAAGGTCCTCCTTTATCATTTTGCACATGTACTTCGTATCTTTTCATTACTATTTGTTTAAATTGTCTATAATTGCTTCACCATCTTCATCATACAACTCTCTAGTTGGCCATCCGTCATTATCTATAAGACTTAAGGTTTCTGCTGTATCAGTTAATTGTTCCCAATCCCAATCATCACCATCTGTATCTTCTTCAATGTACATCTTAGCTTTTTCTGTAGCTTCTTCTACAGTTTTTGCTTCTATGCTGAAGTGACCACGATACCAAATGGTCTTCTTCTCATCGATATAAAAATTAAAAGTCTCCATTATTTTTTGTATTTTAAAATTTCTTCATAAATATCATCATTTATTCTTTCACAATACCAATCCCAATTAAAGCAATTCTCAAGAATTTCAATTTTCTCATCATCAGTTAAGACAATTTTCTCATCTTCTTCTCTGTCACTATTGACACGGTTTTCTAAATTAAAATCTACATCTCTAATTCCGAAAATTAAATCTGTGCAATACCCACGAGACTTTAATTCTTTTATTAAATCCCACGAATCTATATTCGATAAGTCAATTATGTTATCACTCATATCTCTACTTTTTCTAACCAGTCTATTTCAAAACCGTTGTTTTGTTTAATTAATGTGTTCACTTTACCAAATGTACCTTCTGTATCCCATTCTGTATTCTTATAGGAAGCAGAAGCTGGATGACTGACAGGAAACTGCCAATCAAATCCTGTTAGATGTTTACTAACCTTTCCTGCTTCTTTACCTAAGAATACAAATGGTATACCAGAAAACTGAAATACATTCTCAAATAAGTATTTAATAAATGGTTCCCACAATTCTTGGTGAGCACCAGCCTTGTTCAATTCTGTAGTTAAGGCTATGTTAAACATTAACACGCCTTGTTTAGCTAGATATAATACATCAGGATTCTTTTTTCTATCTAAAGCTAATCCTTGATATAGTTCTCTTTCTATACCTCCATAGAATTGTTCAAGTGTAGGTTGTAAGTAACCTGTATTACTACAACCCATCAATAAACCATCTGCAATAATTTCTCCTTTTCTAGTCATTGAATGATATGGACACATACCTACAATAACTACCTTTACATCAGGTAAGGGTGTTTCTCTAAAACATCTCCATACATCATCAGATTGAGGGACAATTATCTTGCCCCTCTTACTTTCTGATTTTAGAAATGCATAAATCTTATCACATTCCTCACTTTCTATAAATGGTCGAAGCTTATTGTGCCAACTCTCATCAATTTTGTTTTTGAAACTTTCCCAATTCATAATTATAATTCTGCTGAAAAATTACATTCTCCATTTTCTTCTACACATTTTAATAACTTCTGACCAAAACCATAGTCTGCATAGTCTTGCAGTAAACTACGATCTAGTCCTGCTTCTTCGAGCATTTTATCATTGTAACTATTATTTTTGTTAAAGAAATCGTGAAACTTTTTTAATTCATCTCCAAGCTTTTCTTCAATTGCTTTAAGTTCATTAATAATTTCATCTTTTTGATCTTCACCAATGTAATAATCAATACAAGGTTGATCTTGTATAACACATCCAAAACGTTCTCCTACATCAGAACCTTGTACAGCAAACCAGAACTTACCTTCTATATCTCCGTGATAATATCTTCCCATGATTTTTAATTGTTTATATTAATTTTCTCTTTTTTAAATACTCTTCTACAGGTTCATATCCATGTGTTTTAACAAGGTCAGACCAGTCCTTAATCCCTTCAGTTAGATACTTACGGGGTACATTACAATAGTCAAATCCAAACTTCTTTGTAACTAATTTAGAATTCTTCACTCCTGGTCCATCTGCATCAAATGATAGCACTTGGAATCTAGAGTTTTCTTTTAGGTACTGGACATTCTCTTCAGAGAAACAACCAATACTCTCATTCTGAACTGCACAACTACATGGAAATATCTTTTTCATCACCATCCAGTCTTTTTTAGATTTTTGAATAAATGCCACCTTACAGTCTTTGATATCAGATAAACCATCCATAGCAGTTATAGGTACATTATTAGGAACCCATTTAAACTGTTTATCTACGTGTGGTCTATAGATTTTCCATCTATCTCCGTATAAATAGCCAAACACCATTTCTTTCTCTTGTATAATTACTTGTTCTCTATTAAGATACACTTTCTTAACAGCATAAACATTATTAGCTTTTAGATCATCTTCACTTTGATGATAATCATTCCAATATTGTAATTCTGTATTTGTAAAAGCTCTGGTTACTACTTGTATCTTAGAATACTTTTTTTCTACAACAATCTCAGGAGCTTTGTATTCAGAAATAATTCTCTGATATTCTCCTACATTGTTCTTAGATATAATTCCAAGACCAAAATCTCTGTCGATGAGTCTTAGTGCTTCTGACAAAGGAATATTATACAATAGCTGTACAAACTTAAAACAATCACCTTTCTTTACAGAATCTGCAAAATCTATAAAAAGAATTGTACTATCTCTGTTACCTATAACAAATGATGGTCTCTTATCTTCTCTGAATGGTGAATGTGTTGTAACATTTAAACTCCATTTTGTATTAGGCATATAATACCTAAATATGTCATATGGACCTATTTTACTAAGTATAGCTTCTTTTGATAAACTGACTCTTTTTTCTCCTTTTATCATTTCTTTTTATCATTTCTTTGTTTAGTTTAGAAAAAAGAGAGCCCAAACTAAAATAGAATGGGCTCTGCTATACAAGTATGTAACAAATTCAAATTCTAAAATACATCATCATCAGCTGCAATAACTTTATCAGAAGCGACAAAGTTATCTGCTGCATTATATTCTTTCAAATCTGTGAATGAATAGAAGTCTTTACAACCATACTCACCTGCAACTTTAAGAATAAATTTATCATATATTTTCAACTCTTTTGGTAGTTTCTTACCAATACGAGTGATGTATTCTTTATTTACACTAATTTGTCTCATTTGACGTAATGCATAAGATGGCATAAATGCCTTGTTAAATACAGATTGATATTCTTTAACACCTTCTGATGTTTCAACAGTTTTAACTGTAGCCATTGCTACAATTGTATTCTTCTCATTTATTTCAATTTGATCACGTAATTCAGAAACATTACCTTTCATCAAATCTTTCCACTCCAACACAATTTTAGCGTCTTGATCTTCGTAGAAGTTGATGTTAGTCCATGCTGCCAAGAATGTACATAATTCTGGTTCACCTTCTCTAGCGACATGATAGTCTCTTTTAATGAACCAAGTTGGTAAATAATCTTCACTGTCTGCATAAGATGTAATACATTGATCTGTTATAAATTGTGTTTTTCCAGACTTGCTAATAATAGCTTTATCTTTCAAATAGAATGTGATTTTGAATTTATCACTAGTCTTGATATCTTGTAACCATACATCAACACGTAGAGTTTTAATTCCTTCATCTGTCACCCCTAGATAAACAGTAGCTTTACTGTCTTCTTTCAATTGAATGCCTAACTCATCGTTATACCATTCAGCATTAGGATTGATTGCAATAATATGTGCATCAAATAATCCTACTTTCTTTGCATACTCTTTTGTCTCTAAAGACTCTCTTTTAATTCCAGCGATTGCCATAATTTTACTTTGTTTATAGTTTAACTTTATTTATAATACTCATCAATTGAATTTGCAACATTTTGCAAATTATTAGGAATGATAGTTTCACTAAACATTCCATCGGGACTTTTAGCTGGATATTTTCTGTAACGATTTGTTACAAAACTATATGTAATAGTACCATCTTTTGATTCCTCAACATTTGTATATAGACAGATTGTTAACAGTCCTTCTAATACAATTTGATTATCAATTAATTTTCCAGCAGTTTTGATTTTATATCCTACAATCTCACCACTATCTTCTATAGTTTCTGGATGTGTAAAGTAGAATACTTTTAAATCATCACGTAACTTACGGGCTTCACGAAATAAATCAACCATGTCTCTTGCCATAATTGTAAACTTCTCGTAACCTTTCTCTGTAGCACGTGCAACCATATTAAAACCCATGATGTAGTTTGAATCCTCAATCACAATGTTTTTAATGTGCGGTGCTTTATCTGATATAGCACGTAATCTACGTGAGATATCAATTGCGTCATCCAATTCTGCATAGTTCTTATTCTCTGCATTATACAGTTTTTCAGAACCTTTAAATGGTAATTCTTTTTTTGCAACGTTAATGATGTACGTTTCTTTTGGATTTAGGTGCTTGATGGATGTGGATTTTCCCGTTCCTGTAGGCCCTACAACCCCGATTAACTTTGAGCTCATATTTAGTTTTTGTTTTAGTTTATACATCTAAATTACGAAATTAATTTCAATAATGAAAATTCTTATAAGTAATTTTTTCTCTTGGAACATCCTTTAATGATGCATCAAGCCACTTTTTTTGAAAAGATTCACTTGTGCAAAGGATGTATATTTGAGAGACTTTAGATGAATCTAAAAGTAACGTACGACCCAACTTCTGGAATAAATTTTCTGAATTAGAGTTTATATTAGTAATAATAACTGTATCTAAATTTTTGAAAGTTACTCCTTGTGATGCTAGTTGTACTAAACCAAGTTGATTAATTTCACCATCTTGAAACTTTTTAAGATTATCTTCTTTGATATTCTTAGAATGATGTGTAGGAATTCCTAGCCCATCTACAAAATCTGTATCAGCTCCATACAATAAGTACCTCTTATCTTTTAAATGATGCATTAAGATTTGTGTATTTCTTTTTAATGAAGAAAGTTTATTAATAAATCGCATTCTATTTAATGCAGGAAACTTCATATCTCTACCACTAGCTTTAGCAGCATCTAACACTTTAGTTAAATAAACAAGTTCTTTAGCTTCTGTAGTCATCCACTGTTTATACTTAGTTTTTTTAAGATATTGATTAACATCATCTACATTAAATGTAACTACATTCACTTCATAGTTAGCTACAATGTTATCTTCAATAGCTGCTTCTGTATTGTATTCATGACTAATTCTCAGATTACAATGTTCTAACAATTGATCTTTTGTTTTATCTGAATATGTACCAGATAATCCTAAGAATCTATTATTGATATTTAGTATGGAATCTAAATTCCATAGTGCATTATCTGATGCTTTATGAATCTCATCACCAACTATGAAATCATACTTCTCACTACTCTGTTTGATTAGTGATATGTATGTAGAATAAACAACCTCTTCAGGTTTCCATTCCATTTTCTCAAATTCATCCTCCCAAGCTTTTTTAATATTTACTTCAGGATAGAGAATGAGAACACGCTTGGCTTTCAAAGCCTGCATAATCATAATACCTAGTCTAGTTTTACCAAACCTTACACTAATATTAAAGCAAGTTTTTGCATTACCACCTAGATATTGTTCTACAGCCTCCTGCTGTAATTGATTTCTAATATCTTCCATGTTGTAAGAAAAATGTTTTATTCACGACTGCCTCATAATCAGAATCAGTCATGTCTTTTCTACGTTTTAATTCTTTGAACATACCAATCTGACCAAGAAAGCCCAAGCCTATTCGTACATCATCCTCACCAAAACTATTTTTAATTAGTCTTACAGAACGATAATATTTTGCACCATATTCATCCTTTAGTTTATCTAGTTGATAACCACTAGGGTCTTCCACTTTATAACGCATAGGATCAAATAGTGCCAACACTACATCAGCATCATTTTGTGTAGCTGAACTGTCTGCAAAATCCTCTAGCTGAGGTTCTACATCACCATTCTTAATTCTCATAGGATTAGCAATGTCACGATTGAACTGAGAAACTACTACAGGACTATAACCATAGAAGTCCCTGGCGTAACGTAGCTCATCAGACATTTTATCTATAGAGTTTTTCTTTGTAGGATGGTCTTTAGTAAGTTTTAACAAACCAATATGATCAACAACTACAAGAGTTATTTCATTAGGGTCATTAGGAATATATTTCCTATTCCATTTATCCACTTGAATAACTTCTCCATGTTCCATAGCATGCTCTCTAAGATCTTTTGCTATACCTACAGGATTCTCTGGTCCATCAATGATAGTAATTTTCTCTTTCATCAATTCACCATACTCTTCATACTGTAAGAAAAGATCATGTTCATCATGACTCATCTTATCAGTCCAACCTAACATCTTTCCTACAGGAATAATAATTCCATGATCTAGAAAGATTTTTCTACCAATCCATTTGGCATACTTGTAGGTTCTACTACGCTCCATTGATCTATAGATGATCTTTACATTAATCCCAGAAGCTTTACCTTCTGGACTAATAGACCAATCAAATGGATTTAGTACATACGCATCATCTATAAAACTAGTCTTTCCAGATCCCGTAAGGCCCCCAATTAATGTATATATAGACTTACGAATACCAATGTATCTGTTAAGTCTATCAAACCCCATAGGTATACCACCGTTCTTACCACTCAAACCATCTTCTACAGCTAATTTTAAATCTTGAAAACTCATAATTTTTCTGCTTCTTGTTTAATATAATTAAAATGATCCCATGAACCATCTGTACGTTGATCATCCTTAGTCCAATGTAAACCTATCTCTGACAAACAATACTTCTCAAATTGATCTGCTGCAAACTCTATGGCAATGATGGAACATTGCACTGCAAGTTCTTCTGGATAACCACTATCTGCTACAAGCTGGTAGAACTTATCTCTTAACTCTTCTGCTTCTTCTTTAGCTGTCATATATCTGTTCCTGTTATTGGTTTAACTGATTGTTTAACTACTGCCCCAGCTCTAATCAATTCAATGAATGGTTCATAACTTCTTTGATTAAGATATGTCAAAGAGTTTTGCATAAACGATAGTTTATTCTTTCTCTCTTTGTACGATGCTTCTTTCTTCAAATGCACATCATGTTTCATTGCATCTATTAATTCTTGTGCTGTATACTCTTTCTCTGATAGAATTACATTAAACTTAATTCTACAATCTTCTTTACCAGAACGTAGGGAGCGGCTTCCCTGAAACTTAATTCCTAGATATTCAAAGGAATCAGTTCCAGGATAAGCATCCCACCAGTCATCAAACTCTTGTGCTGAAATCTTAGGCTTCACGAACTTCTGTCGGGTTTTAGCCTTCAGATATTCTAACAACTTGGTTCCTGTTTCTGTTATCTTATATTCTGATGTAATCAATCCTTTTCTATGAATTGATTGACATAAGATTTGTAATTTAGGACTGTCTTCAGATATAAGTTTTACATCATACTGTTCGTGAATCATCATCAATAGGAATACCATATCCATTGTGTATCCTTTCGCTATGGTGTCTTCGAACTGTTCTATACTTATCTCTATCTTCATCTTTAAATATTTTATCTTTGTCTATAACTTCTATTTTTGGTAGATGTTCATCTAGCATTTCATCAGCCAACAAATATACAAAATCTTTGGCCTCTGAGTATTCATAATCTTCCATATTATTCTTGTTTATATGTTGGAAATGTTAGTTTATCTTCATCAATAGTCATATTAATAATCATATATTCTCCTGATGTTCCTAGTGTATCAATATAGTGATATCTACCACCTGTAGCCTTACCTTCTACATCCATATGTTTAACTTGTGTATGTCCTACCACTTGAATGTATTTATTACGTAATGTATCACGATTTGTAGCTTGTAATGCTTCTGGACGAATCCAAATTGGTGATGCTAAACTACTATTACCATACGGATTAACTCCTGCAAAAGCAAATGAAAAAGGTTTATATTTAAATAAATCATTTACAATTTCTGAAACATCAGCATTCTCATCTTTTCGATATTCACGTGAATGTAATAGTAACCAATCATAACTAACACCAGCATGAGTGAACAAGTAATCACCTAATCTATAACACATCTGCAGATGTTCTTTGTTATCTTCTAGTAATTGCTGTATAGCTGGTGCAGCACCTGCTTGATATCCTGAATAATGTTCAGATACACCTCTCATGTAGTGATAATCATGATTACCAATTAACATTATCACTTCAGCTTGATTTGATTGTTTATATTCTACAATTTGTTTGAAGTTATCCATTTGTTCAACAGGCGTATAATCATTATAACAATCAAAATAGTCTCCAATAAATATCACTCTATCAGCGTTTTCTTTTGCTACAATTTCTTTCCAATATGGACGACCATGTGTATCTCCTAGCACTAATGTTTTCATTGTGTGTTATTTAAAATGTGTAAAAGTTATAAAACAGTGTTGTGTGAAAATTATAATATGTAGACAAAATTGTTTACAATATAAAAGCCCCAAATTTCTTTGAGGCTCTTAAATTAACTAACATTAAATATTAATAGAATCCTACAAAAAACTTCTTAATCTTCTGCCAAAATGTAGGCTGTTGATCTTTAAGTAACTGTGCTTCAGGTGGAATAGTTGTATGAATATGCGTTGTAGCAAATCTCTTATCAACATTCCAAAAATACTCTCCATCCCATTCATCATGTATACGTAAGCCAAGATTAAGCTCAAACCAACTCATGGTTGATTGTGCTATTGTTTTATTACATTTAAATGTTTTCTTAATAAGTGGTAGAGCTAACTTACGCCATGCTTCTGTTTGTTCTGTAGTCAATGTATACACTCTCCAAAATTCTGGTGTGTCCATTGCGTCCTCATAGGTTAGTCCTATCATTTCCATTTGCATAGAGACCAACTTCCTGTTGATCTCTTCTCTTTGTTTTTCTGATCCTGCCATTAAAATAAATTTAGTTGGTTTGCGATGATTACAGGTCTTTTCTTACCATTATAATCAATCTTGTTAATAATTCTTTCTGCTCTCTCTATATAATAAGAATGATTAATATTATCTAGAGGATGATCTTTCTTGAGGTGATTACATACAGTCATCACCCATTCACCTGCTTCCACTTGTGATACAGATGCAGCACCAGACATAGAGTCTACATTCTTAACTTTTAAGAGTTTTTCTCCTGTGTTTGATACATAAAATCTAATAAGCTTATTGTAGATCGTAGTTCCTGTTTCAGACCTTCCCTCAAAATGAAAATCTTTATTAGCTTTTTGACGCATCGCAAAATCAAATATGTTTCCATGATTCCGTATGGTATCAGCCACAGGTTTACCATTGATGAAATATTCTTCAAGAGCAATAGGGATAATCCTGCCAGACTTATTCTTGTGCAACTCAAAATCAGTAACAAAATCACCTTTCTTTTTGATCTCTCCGTTTGGTTTAATCGCAATGTAATCATTGACTGTCGAGAAGATAATCTTTGTGTAGTCAGTTCGTTCCAGTTCATACTTAGTTAATTGTGACCACCATGCATTAATCTCATGCATTTTATCTAGGTCGGTTTTCTTAATTCTAATTGTTACACCATCTGTATTAGCAGAGATAGCATGTATTCCTGCTAGTTCATATGCTTCTATAAGCATCATCAAAGACAATTCACCAGTTATAGTAGTGAACATAGTGAGCTGTCTATCATAAATCCAGCTCTGCATATCAGAACTTTTACCATAGACAGAGTTTACAGCTAATTTCAATGCTCCTACAATACCTGCTATCTTTTTATCCTTCTTTGCTTGTGGCTTAAGTTCCAAACGCTTATTAAACATTTGTTTATAACCCTCAAGAAACTCTTTCCCAAGATGTTTAGGATACCTGCCATTATTGATAATGATAGCAGGATAATAACTAGACACATCCCAATCAATGATTTCGTATTCTTCATTTGCTTCAAATATTTCTGGTTTATTCTCAGTGTGTAAACCACCTTTCATAAACGAATATATATTACCATAGAAATCTATATGTTCTTTAAAATCATCTTGCAGCCCAAGGGTTATTCCCTTCATTTTTTTTAGAAATGCCTGTAGCTGTGTAGTTTTAAATGTAACATATGTTGCAATACAGTTTTTCACCTTAATTTCTTTTCTAAAGAAACCTTTCTTTGGTAAGTTTGCATATTGCATTTTCTTTTCTTTGCAATAATACTTCTTAATCATCTCATCACCAATTTTAGAATCAGAATAATTAAGACAAGGAATATCAAACTCTTCCTGAATGTCAAGTCTCAATTGTATTTGATCTTGATCTTCGTATAATGGATGCGTAGTGTTACCTCTTAGTACTTTGTAAAATTCATAAGTGGCATATACATCATTCTTACAATAGCCACGAGTTATCTGAATCTCTTCTTGTGTCATATCCACCTTTGTATGGTGAATAGGCATCTCTTCGATGTTCTCAAGATCCATTTCAAACTCTAGTCTCTTCAAGGAAACGAGGCGATTTTTATTATCGTAGTGTGCAACCTTGAATAAGTCTATTTGTTTGAATGATAAATCTTGTTCTCTGTATTCAGGAAACACCTCAAAGTTTGCATCATGGATAACATCAGCAGCCTTCTGGGCAATCATAGCAGCAATCTCTAGATTGTCCTTCTCGTGCCAATTCTGATAGTTACGTAAGATCCATTCTACAACTTGAGCATCAAATCGTAAATTGTTATAGCCTACAAAGTAATAATCTTTATGGTCATCAATAAACTTAACCATTGCGTCAAGATTGTTGTGCCATCTACTCACCATGAATTCATGTTGTTCATGTAATTCTGGATCAAGTATGTTAATAAGAAACAACTCTTGCATTGTTTCTATGTCGTAACACAAAACCTGTAATTTATTTTCCATCTTTTATTATTTCTATCAAATCTTTCATTGTCAATGCAAATAAACATTCATATTTATCTCCATTCCAATAATCATGATAACTTTCTCTTGGTATAGCCCACCACAATTCTTCATGATGATTGTAGTGAAATACATAATTATATAATTCCATTGTCTTGTTGTTTAGCTATTTCTATAAGTTTGTCTATTGCTGCATTCTCTGCTTCTTCGTAAGTTTTAAAACCTATTTCAGCATCCATACCTTTAAACTTTATTTTAACTGAAAATGCAAAAGATAAATCATCTTCATATTGCCATATATCACATTGAGAACTATACCTCTCCCTGAACCATCTAAATACTTGTTGTTTAAGTGGAGCAGATTTAACATGACCACTATTATTATAATTATTATAATTTAATGGTTCAAATACATTCCTAGAATAAGTTGAAAGCATATTACACTTATCATAACAAGCTAAACTAAGTTCTCTAAACCCTAATTCCTTCAGGGCTAATGCTTGCTCGTAGCTTACAAATTCTTTATCCATTGTCTTGTTGTTTAATTAATTCTATAAGTTTATCTATACAAGCATTTTCTGCTTCTTCGTAGGTTTTATAATGCTCTATAGAAGTCCATGCTATATGATTTTCTGTTATAGACCATTGGTAAGAATAATCATTCCAATCATGTTGCCAATACGTATCAATATGGTTTGGTAAATCATACTTCTCCCTAAACCACCTAAATACTTGTCCTTTAGTAGGAGCGTGAAAGTCTTTATTAGGCATATACAAACCATCTTCATCAAGATAACATAAACACAATTGCTTATTCTCTATCTCATACATACAGAATGTTGGTTCATCAAACCCAATACTACACAATTCTAGTGCTTGGGCAAAAGATACAATATCTTTTTCTGGTGCTTCTGTGTTATTCTTTGCCATAAGTTTCATTGTAATATTTTTCTGCATCTAATTTACATTCTATGCCATCAGGTATATTTGATTTCCAACATCCAACAAAAGCATCTTTTATCTGCTCTTTCTCTATTTGTTTAGCGTGATTAAATAATATTTCCATCAAAACATAATGTTTATTTTCAATAATATATTTTAATTTTTTAGCTAATTCATCTTCAAGCCAATCTACTGCTGTTTGTTTATTTTCCATTGTCTTGTTCATTTAAAATTAACCTACCATGACTTGTATATCTTCCCTTTTCCATATTATCCACATAAATATCTTCTTGTGTAACAATACCAAACTCTTCAACAACTATATGTTTTTTCTCTGTCACTTTGGTATTTTTAATTGTACAAAAATAAACATAGCAAACTAATATTAATACAATTACATAAATTATTTTTCTTCTCATATTTTTTGTTTTTTCTTCTACAAACCAGATAGCAATTTTTGCAATATTTAAAATGATTTTAAATACCTTATCTTCTATGTACATTTCTAATTTATTTCTCATTTTCCAAATATTTTGTTTATTCCTACAACTCATCTCCAGGCTATAAGCCCAGAGATGAGGAGGATAATAATTAACATTCCCATGATTCTAATGCTGTTCTAGTTGCACCAGTTCTAATAGAATCTAACTTCCATTTTTCTAAATATCGTTGTTTATCACGAAGATGTTCTTTTTTCAACTCTTTGTTTATATGTTCAAAGGCTGATTGTATGTTGATTTTACTTTCTTTCATGATCGTGCACCGATATAAATTTTAACTCTAAACCAAAACAAAAACTGAGCAGGATTTTCCTGTTCATCATACTGATCTTCTGCAAGTTGTGCTGCTTCATAAGCAAGATCTCCAAATCTATTCATTAGCTCTTCAGCTTTTTCTACTTCTGACATATTAATATAAGTTTTCAGGATTTAATTGTTCCATCACATCATCCCAGTTTACCCAGTGAGGTGTAGACATATTTTGAACAGGTTCATCACAGTATGATATCATCTTTAATTCTATAATTTCAGATGATTCATCACCAGGATAACCTGATCCATCACGATAATACATAACTGCTGGTTCACTAGTGTGTTGCCACACAACTTCTAACTCACACCACAACTCATCATTCTCTGGATGATATTGTGTTACATAACTTGTTCCTTTAGCTGTAGACATAATTTATTTGATTTAATAAGCACTACAGGATCTCTCCCGTAGTGCTCATGATTTTAATCTATAATTTTAGAAATCAAACTTTGCTCAACTGAATCTTCAATATTCTTACGAGCACGAGACTTAGCTACTTCTAGCTCTATACTTGTAAATAAATATGAAAAAATACGACCATCTTCTTTTAACAACACTGAATGATATGTATCAGCAGCATTTTTCTTTTTAGCTTGATTAATCACTTTAACAAGACTACCTACGCGTGTTTTTATCGACATAACTTTTTTTGTTTAAATATTAAAAATATACTCGAAAATGATCAGAATGAAGTTCTACTGTCTTAGCCACACCTTGGTATGTCATACCTTCTGGTAATGTTAATGGTTTTAACTTTTCTTCAATCACTTCAATCTTAGCTAATTTAGCTTCTTTTACTTTAGCAATAGCTTTAGTAGTTTTAGCAACTACTTTTATCTTACCCCTAATATTTTTATCACGCAGTGAACATAGTTTATTAAAAACTGCATTTGGAGTTTTGCTAAACTTCTCTGAATAAGTACGTGCAATTTCATAATCAGTTTTAAATTCCGTGCTATTAATAGCATCTTGTAACTGCTGAACTTGTTCTTCTGTATAAAAGAACTTTGATGTTTTTACTCTTACTTTCTTTTCCATGACTTTGTTAGATTTTAGCAAAGCAACACATCGCTGATGTATCACAATACTTGATGAATAAATAATTACCTTGTTCAGTTGTAAACACTGTATGTTGTAGAGGACTGAACACCTCTTCTGATTTTATTATTTTCTCATCTCTTGCAGCAAAGAAAGTATCTATAGTTTCCTGAATACCTATTCTTGTGCTAAACGTCATAATAAAATGCTCTTTGAATTTGGCTATGTGTTTTTTTAAATAACGAACACTAGCACAGAAATCAAGATCATACAATGTTTCACTTTTTGATGAATCTGCTTTTAAAATATCTCCATACGTAAATGTCATTTTTACTTGCTGATTTAGTTTTGCAAGTTGTGACACCATTGTAGAGGAATCTGTTTCAAATATCTCAAATTTATCATAACCTTTGGCTTTACACCATTCAATATACTCATTGATATCAGGACCTGCTAGTCCAACTATATTCTTAAACTTAAAGTGTCCTATAAGGAACTCTCTCACTGCTTTCTTTTGAGCAGCGTCTGTGTATGTGTGTTTTAGCATAAATCTATAGTTCTTCTAATCCGTCTTGTAATGTAACATCCCAGTCATCATCATTATAATTTTCAAACAGATCATGTTCTTCAAATTCATCATCTTCTGCATTCCATAGATTGTCCATTGATGTTACAATAACACGACCATCTTCTAATGTAGGTTTATCTGTTTCATCATCAAAATATAACGCTATATATCCTTGATCTTCCATACTGATGTAGTTCATGTCATCTATTGTAAAATCAAATAGTTGACCGTCTTGCTCATAGTATGCAATTTGATCTGGATATGCTACCACCTCTGGTGCAACATCTGGATTAGAATCTATAGATCTAATGAAATAAGGCTTAACAGGTAATCCGTTATGCTGTAAATATTCTTCAATATTCCGTGGTAGCTGTTCAAGCTTCCTCAAATGCAAATATGAATGCTCATTTATAGTGACACTCATAGCAAACAACATACCAACCTCCAATTGTGGAGGCTGATATGAGTTATAGATTAGTTTTACAGGTTGATATCCCATGTTATAAATCTCTTAAACGTGCTAATTTAGATTCTAATTCTGTAATTTCTTTAAGTTTTCGCTTTTCTAGCATTTCAATACTATTTTGTTCAAACTGAAATACACTTTCAAATGCTTTAGCATGAATAGCTTGTAAATCTTCAGCTGTAGCATCAGAATTAAGAGTAATTGAGCTACGCTCTTTCTTATCATGATATATTGTGTGAGTGCTCACTTTTACATCAGGAGTGTAAGTCAAACTAAAGAAACTATAATCTTCTGTACAATACGCTACAAGATCATTAGCAAAGACAATATACTTGTCCATAGGCTGAATACCTGTACGTTTTACATAATCTCTAGCATATATAGCTAGATTAGTCAATAAATCAATTTGCTCTTTCATTTTTGTCTTTGATTTTAATGTCTTTTTTGTTTTTAATATCTTCAATAAGTTCATCCTTATTGTCTTTCATGAATTTTTCAAATCCATTGACAATTTTATGTGTTATTTCATTTTTTAACAAATCTAATTTATACTCAGCACCTGTTAATTGTATAAAACGCACATAAGCAATACTCACCCAAAGTGCACAACTTATAGCAAGTATATAATCTTGTATATTATTTACTGTACTATCATAAATAAATAATTGACATACATACAAACAAAACACTATCCAATGAATAGCGTGAATAAACAACGAACTTTTTGATTTCTCAATAATAATTTTCATTTTGTTATTATTTAAACTGTGAAAAAATAAAAGAGCTCAAGGATATAATCCAAGAGCTCTAAGCAATTCAACCTTTTAACCATTATTTTTTAAGCTTTATTTTATTGAAAATAGAGCCTACATTCTCTACAGGACCTACAGCATTTAAACCAATTACAGAATCATACCCAAGGTTATTATGCTTTTGAATATCTGATTCATTCATTGGTCTACCTAAACCATAATCTGTTTCTACATCACAGTTACTCCACGCTGTAAAGATGTTATCTCTATAGCTACCAACACAAAATATTGGAGCAAATAATGTCCAAGAGAATCTTTGTTGGGCTGATTTAACTTTTACAGCTAGTTCACTGTATTTGTAACCTTCATGTGTACCATTTGAAAATGCACAATAGTACACCTCAGTGGTGATACCTGCTTGTTCCAATGCATAAATAGTTGGAATAGCAGTTCTTGCCACTTTAGCAAACGCTGAAGCGTTAACACTTGCACTCCCACAAATGTTAATAGCAATCTTCACTGTTGGTTTTCTTGCAGATTTAAGACTAACAAAGTATTTATCCTCACCAGCTATAGCTCGTGGGATAGATAGTCTAGATCCTACATCCTGAAACTTAGGTTTTCTACGATATGTCATAGCGTTAGCCATCAACTTCTTATAGCTTTTATCAGCCATAGTTGATTTAACAGCTTCTGCACACATTGTTTTACCTTTACTAGGATCAAATCTAGTCTTTTGAAACTCATCTTTGCTTTTCTCATCTGCATATCTCCAATTACTTTGTTTTTCTTGTGAAATACTTTCAATTTGTTGTCGATTAGCGTCATGCAGATGGCTTATACCTTTTGCTTTAATGGCTGCTGCATCACTATTTTGAAAGAAATCATCTACAGAATCAAAATACATGCGAAGTATATTCTTATCTTCTTTGGCTATACGCATTAGACTACAGAGCTAACTAAGTCCTTACGTAATGCCTCATCCCAATGTTCAGACATCATATTTAGAATATCTACATGTGTAAAGCCATTGTTCAACAACAATGCTGCATCATGCATAGAACGAGTTGAGAAGTTCTCACCATCTACTTTCTTAGTAACATAGTTACGAACCTTCTTAAAGAAACTGTGGTGTTTACCAGCAATATTCTTCTCAAGCTTCTCATCATAATCAATGAAGATACGACACATCTTGAAACGATCTAAGAACGCAGCATCTTGCATCTCACGCCCTTGATATTCTACAGAACCAGAACCCCAGGTATTACCTGCTAGAATACAATAGAAATCCTTGTGCTTCTTAGCTATAGTTTTACCTTTTCTGTTTGGTACAGCAATAATACCAGTTCTGTCGAATGCAGCATTTAGTACAACTGCAATAGATGGAGACATAGAATCATACTCGTCAACAAGAAATACACCACCATTCTCATAAAAATCTAAGAATGAAGATTCTACATAACCATCAATGTTAGCAAAACCTACCAACTCTGACTTAGAAGCTTCTAGATTACAAGAGAATGCACCATAACGCAAGTTCATAACTTCAGCTGCTTGCTTAGCCATAGTTGATTTACCTGATCCTGAAGGACCTACAATCATAGCTTGCTTAAACAACTGTAGAAATGTTACCATCTTTGGTAATTGCTCATGCTTGTCTTCCAAAGAGAATTCATATTTCTTCTCTTGTCCCAGCTCAATAACAATTTGTTTAGAAGTCAAATAGTCTTCTATAACTTTTGTCTTGAACTCTACAAAATCACATGAAATAGTCTTTTCAACCTTTTCATATAATTCTGTCTCAATCATCTGCTTCTTCTTATCTATCAAAGCAGTGACATCTTCACGATGTTTCTCAAACTTCTTTTCAGACTCTCTGAAATGACTTTCTGTAGCTTGTTGCAATGCTGCTGATACAAGTTCAGGAGGAAGCGTTAATTGAAATCCACCTTTTGGTGTGTAATCGAACTCTTGTTGTGGAGGCATAGGCTTCTCTTGTTTTGGAATTTGTGTGAAAAATCTTTCTAAATCATTAATAGAATACTCTTGTTTAGATGAACTACGAGATACAAACCAATATCCTTTATTATTCCAACACACTGCTTTAGCACGGTCTTTTAGGGATTGATCACCTTCTGGTGTTCTAGTCTTGCGTAAATATTCTGATAATCCAGGCGTAATAGTCTTACATTGTCCTTCTATAGGAAATGTAGCATCATCTTCTGCTTTTGGCGGAGGACTTGTAACAAGAGCAATAGCATCTGATGAATACCATCCATTAGAATCTACTTGATAAAACGATTGTTCTAAACGTTCTACATAATATGTATCCGTCACTACAACATCTTTATCACTATCTTGTCGCCAACCATTGTGAAAAGTGACTGTATCACTTGTAGGTTTTACATTACAATATGAATTCAATGAGCGGTCTTCTATAGGTTTAATTCTAACTAATTGACCTATTGAAATATCAGGCACATCTTTAGATGATGATGGTTCCAAATCAGCCCATTCACCAGATTTATAAACATAAATATCTGATTCATGAATCTTAAAATATATTACATCCTTAGCATCACCTAACCATTTTGCAGGAATGTATTTATCAATTTTATAAAGATTTCCTCCAAATGATCTAAATGAACATCCTACAGGATAACGCTCCATAGCTTCTTGTAATAGCTCATCTCTTTCATGTACAAACTCAAGATCATACCGATCACCATAACCAATACGAGCCGTATCAGTTGTGCTATCTGTATACTTAATAATTACAGCACCGTCATTTTCTGATTTATCTTTTATAATAGCAAGTTCACCTT
>Ga0209829_10000290_pt1 | contig 46683 bp, 31 predicted proteins | sample C_140205_EF_Meta_FD_187311 | JGI IMG/M metagenome (GOLD analysis project Ga0209829, IMG submission 187311) | Freshwater microbial communities from Lake Croche, Canada to study carbon cycling - C_140205_EF_MetaG (SPAdes) (version 2) | ecosystem: Environmental > Aquatic > Freshwater > Lake...
ATCGGCATTATGTCCGGATGGCTTCAAAACGTTTCCGGAAAGTGGTCCCCGCATCAACTCCTCCGGCGTGGCGAAAATCCAGTTGCGCTGCAGGTCCAGACGGTCCTGGGTCTGCCGGTCCACTCTGCGGGGCGGGGGCGAGGGGAGCATTTGTTCGGGGTGCGATTCGCGGCCGGAGCTCTCGAGAAAGGATTGGGGTTTACCGAAATTCTTTTCCCAGTCCTTCAGGTTTACTCCCTTGGTGCCCAGACGCGGGGCCGGTTCGACTTGGGTTGTGGAGGGAGACTTGGGCTGCGCCACGACCGGGTTTGCCGGCTCCGCCGCCTGCAGCCGTCCCCAATACAGGACGAGCGCCAGCAACCCTGCAATTCTCCGGTGATGCACGATTCCCAGATTCATGATTCGGGGAGTTTAGCGTGAAATATCCGCGCCGTCAAAAAATTGCCGTGCATCTCCGCGCAGACGATTCAGTCTGACTCTAATTCCGCCCCGGTCCGGTGCACCGCGGTGATGTCGGAGCAGACCCCGCGCTTGGAGGTTTCCACAAAGGTGAGAAGGGTTTGCGCCGGCGCGCCGGTAAACTCGGATCGTGCCGCCGCCACCGCCGTGCGCAGGTTTCTTCCGCCCCGGAACAATTCCCGATACAGCCGTTTCAATTCCAGCCGCTGCGCGCCGCTAAAGCCGGCCCGGCGCAACCCGATCACATTGAGCCCGCAAATCTCGTTGACCCGCAGCGCCACGCAGTAGGGGGGGAGATCCTGGCTGATGGCGGCGCAGCCCTGCATGAGTGCCAGAGTGCCGACCCGGCAGAATTGGTGTACCGCGCAGTTGCCGGAAATGAACGCGCGATCCTCCACCACCGCATGGCCGCCCAGCAACGCGCCATTGGCCAGAATCACGTGCCAGCCCACCACACAGTTGTGAGCCACATGCGACCCCGCCATCAGGAAATTGTGCGAGCCGATCAACGTCTCGCCCTCCGGCTTGGTGGCCCGGTGGACTGTGACATGTTCGCGGAAAACATTGTTGTCCCCAATCCGCACCCGGGTCGGCGCCCCGTTATATTTCAAATCCTGCGGCGCATCCCCGATGACGCATCCGGTATGGAACTGGTTGTGGGCGCCGATGGTGGTGGCGCCGGTCAGATGAACGTGGGGACCGACAACGCACTGCGGGCCGAGCTCCACGCCCTCGTCGATCACCGCATAGGGTCCGACGCGGGCGGTGGTGTCCAGCTTGGCTTTGGGATGAATCAGGGCGGTTGAATGAATCATTTTATCCCCCGAAGATAGACACAATATAAAGCGGAAGAAAACTGCTTTGTTGCCCGGTTGCAATCTCTTTTTACGTGCATACGAAGGCTGGTCCAATTTTAAGACGACTCTGAAGCGGCTCACAAAAAAGATTGCTGGTTCCACCTGCGACTGGATATCACTGAGGAAGTCTCCACTCGCGCGGACAGCTGCTCATGGATGTCTGGAACCGCCTCGCCAAGATCGATCGCATCAATCGTCGGAAACGGCTGACCTCGGGCTTTGCCTCGATCGCTTTTATGTCTCCGATCATGCCGGGTTTTGCTTCTGGGACTTCGTCGAGCTGGTTGGGCTGGCCGAGTGCGCCGATCAAAGCGCCTTGGGTGAATGGCTGCAGGCTCAATCCCCCAAGAGTGTTGAGGCGATCATGAGTGTCAACTGGGACTTGGTAGCTGAAGTGGATTTCTTGGAGCTCCAGAAGGGTGATCTGTCTATAGCAACCCCGGTCCAAAACAAATTCCAAGCTCCGAAGGAGCGGCGCAAAAGGCAGATGAGCAATCCCGGCAAATTTAATTTATTTTGCGCGTGTTCTTCGCCATCGCCGCTTTGCCGCACTGTGTCGCCCCTACCGGGGCTGCGGATCCATAGACAGACCGAGATGGTGGGGCTGCGCCTCCGGCTCTTGAAAGCAAGGCAAGAGGCCAATGGATAAAGGACAGGGGGCAGGGGGATTCCGGTGCGAAGGACGGAGTGTGCAAGGAAAGCCCAAAGCAATGTTGCATGAGGAGGCTTTTGAGGCGCATTTGGCCGGCTATGATCTCAGAATTCTGGAAAAATAAAAGCCAACAGCATTAGCAGCCACATCCGCGGTGCCCGCTACCGAAAACAACATCCGGACAAAGTCACATTGGTCTGACGATAATGCTCTAATGGTTGGGGTTCTGCGGGATTCAGGAATTGAGGGGTTGACAAATGCCGGTTACCTAGTCATAAACGGACCCGGAATCCTTAAACACTCAAAAAAGTTCCAGCAAACCCCGCAACCTCACAAAAACATGTATAAAGCACTCCTCACAATTGGTCTGACGGCTTGCGCCATTTCGGGCGCGCGCGCCGACTACCAGTCCACGGTCTTGGCCGACGGCCCAAAGGCTTATTATCGGCTCAACGACGACACCAGCCGCTCGCTGGTCAATCTGAACAGCGGCACCTTGGGTGCCGTTGGAAACGGCACAAACGATCTCTCGGGTGTGTTCGGTGGCGCGGTGCATCCGTTCCCCGGTGCCATCGCCGGAGATCCGGATCGGGCTGAGTTTTACGATTACACCACCCGCACCGAAATCCCTTTCAATGCGGTGTTGAACCCTGCCAATAACAAGCCGTTTACCGTCGAAGCCTGGCTTTATCCGGCCACGGACCAAGCCAACGTTGGCATGGGTGCTCTCTGTAATCGCTGGACCAGTAATGGAAACCGGCAGGGCTGGGTGATGTATCAGCGCGCTTCCAACACCAACAATGCCGGCTATGCCGGCAACGGGCTGGGCTGGGAGTTTAGAATGTATGATGATTTGTCCACCAGCACGCGATTAGATGTGCTGAGCAACGTGCCTTTCCAGTTGGGTAAATGGCAGCATGTGGTCGTCGTGTATGATCCCGTGCTGGTCACCAATGCGATTCTCTCCATCTACATTAACGGGGTGAAAGCAAATCAGGCCGTCTGGGCCGGAACCACCCCTGGCTACGGCCCCTGCACCGGGGATCACGCCACGGCACCCAATGGGCAACCGGCCATGTCGATCGGAGGCTACAATAACGCGAACAGCGGGACGGCCGGCTTTGCCAACCCCTGGTTCGGCGGCGCGGACGAGTTTGCTTTCTACACCAACAAACTCACCGATGCCCAGATCCTGGCCCACTATCAGAACGGCACCAACGCCAACCGCGGCCAGTCCTACGATTCACTCGTTAAATCGGCCAACCCCGCGGTGTATCTGCGCCTGGATGAAATTGCGCCCAACTCGGACATCGCCAACAACTTCGGCGATCTCCGCAGCGCCGCCATCGCGACCAATTCCCCCGACGTCAAGCATCCGGCAGCCGGCTCCCTGCAGGGGCGCTCGGACAGCGGCGCGGCTTCTTACCACCGTCGGAATGGCGGTGCCACCACCGACCTCCCCTATCAGCTCAGTAATAACCCTGACTGCAGCGTTCCTTTCACTTTCGAGACTTGGGTGCGTCCGACCAGCGACAACCAGAATCCCGGCGCGGCGCCGGTATGTAATCGCTACGTTAAATCAGGGCATCGCACCGGCTGGGTGATTTTTCAGCGTGCGCCCAATGCCAGCTATTCGGGCGTTTCGGGCTACTCCGGCGTCGGCTGGAATTTCCGGATGTATGATGGCCTGAGTACCAGCGGCCAGGACGTGACTACCGGGGTTCCATATACCCTGAATCAGTGGCAGCATTTGGTGTTCACTTGGGAACCCTATTTTCAGCAGGGTGGCGGGTATGGAAACAACGAATACACAGGCGTGCTGACTGCGTATTTTAACGGTGTGCCGGTGGCAACCAATACGGCTGCGAATTACGCCTCGAATGTCAACCCGACCGAGGACGGCTCAATGCCCTCGGACTTTGCCGTGGGTGCCTATAATGCGGCTTCGGGACTTGGCGGTAATCCCTATGAAGGAGACGTGGATGAACTCGCTTTTTACAACGCCATTGTGCTCACACCGGCACAAATTCTGGCACACTATCAGGCTGCCACCAACCCGAGTTACGGCACCAACTATGAGACTCTGGTTTATACTGCCGGGTTGCTAAGTCAAACCATACCAGGGGCGGAGCGCACCGGGCTTCCGACCACTTATCTTAGGCTCAATGATCCGGCCTATTCCCCGGCTAATAACAGCGGGACGGCCGGGTTCGTCGCCAATGGGAGCCTGGTAATGACCACTAATATTCAAGCCGGTCCGCAAACTCCAAGCTATGTCGGCTTCGACGCATTGAACTCGTCGTTGCCGCTGGATGGGGTTAAGCAGTGGGCCAGTCTTGGAAATCCGCCCGCCCTAAACATTTCCGGCCAGATCACTCTGGAAGCGTGGATCCAGCCTGGCACTCCGGGACTTCCCATGGAGCGGATTGTTTCCCACGGTCCTGACACCGTCACCACCTATCCGGCTCAGGGTTTCCCCGGTGCCATCACCAACACGAGCGAGGTGTTTTTGAGTGTGGACGGTTATGGTGCCGCTTACTCTGTGGGTTGCGCGCAATACAGCGCCGCAACGGGAGTCACCACGACTTATGAAGCAAGCGCGGCGGCATCGATCCTTGATTTCGGATCCTCGGCCTGGGTGCATTTAGTTGGAACCTACGATGGGGCCTACTGGAACCTTTACACCAACGGGGTGCTTGCCGCCAAGCAGGCAGCCGCCACGGGTGCTTTGGCGGTGAATAGCGGTGACTGGGCGATTGGCTCCACCGGAAACGGTTGGGCGGATAACTTCACCGGTAACATTGATGAGGTTGCCGTCTATTCCAAGGCGCTAAGTCCGGCACAAGTGGCCAGCCATTATCTGGCGGGCAAATTGGGCAGTTCGGCCATCAGCATCGTGCCCACCACGGGTGGTCGGGTGATCATCACATGGCCGGCTGGAACGACCCTGCAGCAGTCGAGCACGCTCAACGGTTCTTATACTGCGGTTCCCGGTTCGCCAGTTTCGCCGCTAACGGTTTCCGCTGCTGGCAATAAGTTTTACCGCTGGTCGATGCCCTGATTCTCAGGGCGGATCTGGTTTGCCAGTTTGATTCAGTAAGCAAGGGGCCGGACTATGTCCGGCCCCTTTTTTGTGTGCCTGGCAGGGCGCATTGACTTTTTGGTTAAAGTCCGATGCATACTCGGCAAGGGAAAGTTCTAGCCAAACAGTAGAGGTCTCCATCGCGAGGTGTAACCCGAGGACATTTGCAGGCGAAACGCTGGTCTGACGAACAGGAATCACATCTGAGGCAGTCGCGGCGGATGAGGAGGCCACGAGACTCAAACTTCAGTGGTTGCACGGAAGCTCCGGAAGTATCGGATACGTTCGGGCCGTTTGCCGCTTGGTCTGTTTTGCGGAACCTGCAACCAAGAACCACGCCAAACCGGATAATGTTCAACTGTTTTGCTGTTCGCTTTACCGTTTGCCGCTTTTGTCTCCTTGGGCGGCGCTGCGCGTCTGTCGATCAGCTCTGATCTGTGGCAGCGCTCATAAAGCGGCAGCCCGGTTTTTTAAACGCACGGCGGTCATAGGCCGCCGGGACAGGGTGGGGCGGTGACACCGAAGGCGAGGGATGTTTGTTCTGATCGTTTTCAAAAGGGGGTTGTTTTTTATTGCCCGCTCTGGAGAATCATTCCGTGCAGAAGCTTGGTAAAAATCAGGGGGCCTATCATGGGGAAACCATTGAGCTTTTAGCGTTGTTGGGGCAACTCACGGCGGCGGCCCAGGCTCGCGCTTGGTCGATCGAATCGTTTTTTCAAGTCGGGGATTTGAATTGGTATGCCCTGCAGCGCAACATTCCGCCCACCGCTTGCTCCGAGGCGTTCCGGCGCATTTACATTTCCGCCGGGATCCATGGTGATGAGCCCGCCGGTCCGCTGGCGGCCTTGCGCCTGATTGAAGCGGATCAATGGCCCGGGAACTCTCAGGTGTTCCTCCTGCCCTGTCTTAATCCGATCGGATTCCTAGGGAACCGGAGAGAGAATGCGGAAGGAAAGGACTTAAACCGTGATTACAGGCACTTGCACGCCGCCGAGGTGCGCGCCCATATCAGCTGGCTCGAACGCCAGCCCAAGTTTGATCTTTATTTCTGTCTCCATGAGGACTGGGAATCGCCTGGGTTTTATTTGTACGAGCAAAACCCGGATAGACAACCCGCCTTGGGGCGGGGGATGATTGATGCCGTTCGAGAAGTTTGCCCGATCGACTGCTCTGAAACAATTGAGGGACGGCGGGCGGAGCTGGGGGTGATTCACCCGGCGCAGGAGCCCGGGGAACGAGCCGACTGGCCGGAAGCTTTTTATATGATCACCCACAAAGCGCGGCTGGGTTACACATTGGAGGCCCCTTCGGATTTTCCGCTCGTGACCCGTGTGAACGCCTTGGTCAGAGCCGTTCATGCTGCGCTGGGCGTTCCTGCCGGAACAACCGGGTGAGCCTGCGCGCGGCTCATGCCCAGGGACCCGGAGGTGTTCAGGGCCCTGCCGGTGGTTCGAGATCTAAGCCGGCGCTGCCAATGGTTCAGGGGCGTCCGGCTTTCGGGCTGGGAGGTTTATGGTCACTCGCTCAGGGGTGAAGCCGGGCGTCGCGTTGCTTGAGCCAGGCTTGGCCCATTTCCGAGAGCGTTCTGGCCTTCAATACCCGTTCGGCCATGGGGAAGACGATGCGCTCCTCTTTGTCGAAGTGCCGGCGGCAGGCGGTCATCGCTCCAAGCAGGGTTTTCTTCGCTTCCTGAAGCGTCCGGGCCTTGTAAACCCTGGTTAGCATCGCTTCGATCTGTTCATGCTCGGCGTGGAAGTTTTCGTTCTGGCCCAGCTGCTCAAAGCAATGCTCCAAGGGCTGCAGGAAAAGATCGTCCTCAGTCCGCGAATGGGGCTCATGCAACCGCTGCACCACGGTTGCAAGGGTTTTGACCTCAGCCAAGGTTTTCAAGCGCGGTGCCACCGACTCGATGTGGTCGAAGAGGTTGTGGAACACGGCGTGTTCCGCCATCAGGATTTCGGTGATTTTCATGGGCGTTTTATTTGGTCCAGTCTTCAGTTTCCGGCCCCGGTAGGCCACCCGTTTTTTGCTCTTTTCCCACCCCGGCGCAAAGCTCCGGGTGGAGAACGCAAAAAACCGCGCGGAACAGGATCGCATAAGATCCAGTCACCGCGCGGTCTGAGCCTGCACCGCAAGCCCGGGTTGCTTGAATCAGGCCTTGCCGCAGAACTCCTCGACGACCTGTCGGAAGTTGTTCTCTCCGGGCTGGACGATGCCGATTTCGCGGCGGGCGTTTTCCTCTGAATCGCTGGCGTGGGCGGCGTTGACCATGATGGTCTGTCCGAACTCGCGGCGGATGCTTCCGGGTGGCGCCTTGGACGGGTCGGTCGGTCCGAGCACGTCGCGGATTTTCCGCACGGCTTCCACTCCCTCATAGACCAGCGCGATGCAGCGCTCGCTGCCCGGTTTGGCCCAGTCCGCTTCGGGAATCTCCGAGGGTGCCTGGCCGGACATGAACTTGACGATGTTGTCGAACTGGTTGTCGCCGAAAGCCGGTCCGAGCAGCTCGCCGAGTTGGCCTTCTTTTTCGGCGGGAAGCTTGAATCCGAATTCCTTTTCCAAGGCGGCTTTGGCCTTGGCTGCCACCATGTCCTTGAGCTTGGTGCGGAGGACTTCGCGCACCGGCCCGTAGAACTCCATGGCCTGGGCCACGCTCATCCGGTGCACCTTGATGCCCACGATGAACAGGCCGGTACGGGAAAAGAAATCGATCACATTGCCCGGCCGGCCGGAGGGGAAGCGGAAGTTTTCGGGTTTGATGAGCACCAAGGTGCGCTGGGTCTTTTCCCCCGATGGGTAGCCGATGGTGTCTTCCAGAATGCCTCCGTCGGAATCGGAATAGCGGGTCCACAGCTTGAGCTTGGCCTCGCATTCCTCCGCGGTGGGCGGGGCCAGCACGGCCGGCTCGAAGTAACGCACTTGGTTGTCCTCGCCGATGATCAGGTCGCCGTAGGTGTCGCGGATTGTCTCGCCGCCGCGGCGTTCGGTGGTGATGTTGCCCACCACGGAGCGGGTCTTGCGCACGGCATCTTCGCCCTTGAAGAGCAGCACCATCGCCCGACGGCGGCGGCCGGTGGCGGGATCCGGGGAGAGGTTTTGAAGAATGTAATCGTGGATCAAGCTTTGAACCCGTGAATCCTGCGGGTCGTTCCGGGAAATGATCGCTTGGGAATACTGGTTCACCAGTTCGGAGCTGGGGGCGAACATGCGCGCTGCCACCAGTTCCAAGCCGGTGCGCGTGATCAGCCGGCTCAGGATCCCGCCAGTGCGGGATTTGTGCAGGGAATAAGGGGTGATGATGACGTAGGAGAGCTGTTGAGACATATTTTTATTGGACTGACGGGGGAGTGGAGGAGGCTGCGGTCTTGCCGTCCAGGATTTTGAACAGAACCGTTCCGCAAGTCGGGCATTTACCCTTGATCGCCGTGCGCCCGTTTTTCATGACCTCCTCGATGGCGTGGCTGATTTCCTTCTTGGCCTTGCATTTGATGCAATATCCTTCAGGCATAAATGTTTGTTTTCGCCGGACGCATCATGCCCCCGGTCAACTACTGAAAAGATCTTACGGGGACGGGGCTCCCAGCGTCAACTGTGAAATGGTCTTTTACCTCATAAGTGCTTCATCTTAAGACTCATGTGCGGCTGCGCTACCGCGCCTGCCGGAGCGCGCGCCGCAGCGGGGGTTCCATCTCCTGCGCCATCCGCAGGAAACCCAGATCGGAAGGGTGCACCCGGTCAACGGTTCCCTCGCCGTCGTCGCCCAGGAGGTGGCTGCCCGGGATATAAAAGAGGTTGTGGTCCCCCGCACGGCGGCACTGCTCGAAAATATGGCGCAGTTCCCGGTTCGACTGGGCATAGCTCGAACGGCGCGATGGGGTCACCTGCGCGTCACCCACCTCGAGATTTTCCACGAGCAGGATGGGGGTTTTGGGGTGGGCCGCGCGCAAGGTTTTGAGCAGCCCCGGCATGCGCTCAGCTACGGCCTGTGGCGTCATGTTCGGCAAAGGGTCCAGCACGTAAACCGCCGGGTCCAGTTCCGCCAGCAGCGTGCCGATCTCCGGTTCGCAAACAGCATTGCCCGAGAAGCCCAGATTGATGAACGTGCAGTCCAAATGCCGGCTCAGGATCGCCGGATACGCCATGCCCGGGCGCGAGGCGGAGCAGCCCTGAACGATGGAGGTCCCATAGAAAGCGATGGGTTTGCGGCCCTTGGATCGGGGCGGTGGCGCCTCACACCGGGCTTCCCGGGGCACTCCAATCTCCAGCTTCTCCACCCCGTTGTAGAGGGGCAGGTAAAGCAGGCACTCGCGCCGCTCCGCACTCATCCCGGTGGTCAGGTGCTTCTCAGGCGTCATGGTTCGTTCGGGTCGGGCCGCACCCAGCCAGCGCCATCCCCCATTGAGGTGCACATACAGATCCACCCCGCTCACGCCGCTTTCAGCCATGTTCGGCCTGGCGAGCACCTCTTTGCGCAGCGTCCACCGCGCCGACAGTGCGGTGGCATCGGTCACAAAGCGGATGGCCAGACCGGCAGAATCATGGCTCAGGTTCCAAACCGCATCGCGCACCAAACCTTCGGCCTTGGCGGGCAGACGGTCGTAAAACTGCCGGGTATCGGCCCAGCCTTTTCCTTCAACGCAAAGCTCGCGGGCATCGATCCAGCGAAAGGGCGGCGCGCTGTTGGTGGTCTGACCCGCGGCCCTCAATTCGGCTCCGGGGCGGAGCAAAGCGAGCAGGCATAAGAACGCCGCCAGACCGGGTTGGTTTTTGGATGCGCGCGCTTCGCGAGATTCAAGCTTCAGCATGAGGCCAATGGTAAGCCCATGCGCCGGGGCTGCAACTCCAAGTTCAGCCAAGTTTAGCAGGGTCTGCATCCCCCGCCCGATGCGCCTCAAAGTGCGGATTTGGTTGTCGGCCAAAGTCCTTGGCGAAATTCCGGGTGGGTTTGTTTGAGGATTTTTGCAATCCGGCTCCGCTCTTCCGGGGGTAGGTAGGCGTAGCGCGGATCGGGTGCCGTTGGACTCAGGGCGCGGCTGAGCCGGACAATAATGAGTTGCTTCAATTCAGGAGGCAAAGTGCGGAAACAATCCGAATAGATGAGGTGGCTGCACCGGTTTTTGAACAGACGCCCCGCCAGTTGGAAATCCTTGAGGGAATCCCCGTCTTCACTTCGGGGCCCGCGCTCGCAAAAGGCCTTTTGAAAGGACTTGTCTCCCGCAAGTCCCGCTGGCAAGGGGGCTTCATTCCTCGAAAGCAAATTGTCCACCACGTCCTGGGCCGCCCCGTCAAAGACGTGCCGCACGCTTTCGTAGGCCGGTTCTCCGGTCACCGGCTCTTTCAATTCAAGTTGGAGGTTTATCTGGTAGGCCAGCATCCGGCGACAGTCCATCCCGGCCCGGGTGAGGCTGTTTTGCACTGCCGTCTGGTGCTCGAAAACCAAGAGCGCAACGATATCGCTGCCCTCAGCCAGATAGGCCTCCGTCGAAAAGAACTTGGAGAGGTGGAGTGTGTTGGCTCCGCGTTTGAGATCCACCACCAGCCGGTCATCTTTATCCTGAGCGGTGACATTACCGCGATGCAGGCTTTTGCCGTGCCTGCCCGTCACATACCAGCCCGCCCAGCGGTTCGTGAAGGGAGTGCGGAAATCCACCACCTCCGAACCGAACCGAAACAAGGGTTCGCCCGTTGTATCCGTGTAGACCGAGCGGGTGAAAACACCCGGAATCCCCCGCACAAACATCCCGCCATGACAGGTCATGCAATTGCCGTCCCGGACAAAGTCCGGTCGGGCCGCGTTCGGATCGAAGCTGTAAAAGACCGGACCGAGTTGCGGGTCGATGGCACAGATCTCAATCAGGCCTCCGGGCACCCAGCCCACATAGCAGGAGTCGGAAAAATAGAGGGCCCGGGGACGATGCGGTCCGATGGCTTCACGCTGGAAGCTGGTTTTGGAGAAAACGAGCAGCTGACTCTCCACCGGGATCCCAAGCTCCAGCAGGAGGCGGCGCACGATTTCTTTTCCGCCTCCCGTCCATTTCAATTCGCCTGATGCCATCCTGGCCTGTAACCTCGTCACCGCATCTTTGGCATGGGTGGTGGAGTAGCTCACGGGCGCTTGGTCATACTCTTCCACGCCTTGAGCCCCGGATGGAAAAGGGTTCAACAAGGCGAATGCCAGCAGCGCAAACATCGACAGAGGCCTCACCAAAGCGCGGTCTTTACCCGCCACTCCCAGGCCTGCCTGCCACCTGAAGCCGGATAGCTGTTGCATCAGGTCGATCAATTCTCCCTTTTTAAAAAGCCTTGAATCACAATTAAAACTTATAATCTAAAAACTGTGGGGAAGCAATAAGGAACGCAAGAAACGCCCCAGTCCCGGTAGGGGCGGCACGGTGCGGCAAGGAGCAACCGGCAAGGGCGAAGAACATGCGCAAAACAAATTGGATTTTCCTGGATTGCGCGTCTGCCGTTTGTGCCGCTCCTCCGGAGCTTCTAGAAAGACAATTCAGGCACGAAGTCCCGGTTGACACTCATGATCATGACCGCATCAACCCTCTTGGAGGATAGGGCCCGCAGTCATTCGCCCAAAGTGCCTGGACTGGCGCACTTGGCCAGCCCAATCAGCCCGGCGAGCACTTGGTCTTGCCCCAGCCGAGTCCGGGCAAGAGCTGCTGTTAGCGAAGGGGGAAATGCCGGCAGCTAAGTGACTGGTTGCAAGAGCGGAGTGTGGGGCCGGGTTCCGGGGCGTGGGATTTGTGCTGCGCCAGCTCCCGCAGCGGTCTAACCGCCGCATGGTGGGCGGGTGGGCGGCGAGGGAGATCAGGGAATTTAGGGCGGCGGCGAAGCATTGCCCCACCTTTGGCACCGGGGAGCGGATTAATAGGCTTATCAATCCGCCCCCGTGGATGGGGTTATTCCAAATCCGCCGGTTTGACGCCCGTCTTGAACTTTCCAAAGCCGAAGGGGCTGGGATGGTATTCGCCCACGTAATCCACATTCGCATGTGCCGGAATCTTTTTGCCCAAGCCGGTTTGCCACAGGCAGGCATTGACCACCAACCGCCTTAGTCCGGCGCTCTGCAAATCCGTCGCCGCTCCCATCGTGGTGGTGAGGATCTGGTTGGTCTTGCCTCCGCTGCCCTCGTAATTCCGAATCCAGACCAGCGGCATCATGGGATTGTTTTTCGGGCCGTCTAGCGGGGCGTCTGTCGGATTCATGCCGGTCAGAACCTGTCCTCGGACAAGCACCTGAGTGGTGGCGGGAAGATGGGTGACGCCGTAGACATCGGTTGGCCCCCAGATATCTGTGACGCCGCGGAGCAGGGGATGGGATTTAAATTCAGGGGAGATGATGCCGCGGGTGCTTTGGTGGCCGTGGTCGCCGTGGTGGTTGATCCACGTTTCGCCCAACACCTGCTGGCCGAAGCCGCCGGGCCAGGTCTTGCTCTGCCAGTCGTAGTTGGCGAAGGGACTCTGCTTGTTGCGGCTGTAGGCAAAGGCATGCGTGCTGGTCCGCAGCCCGATGACCGGCTTGCCGGCGTTGACATAATCCACAAAGTGTTTCATTTGCTCGTCGGGCAGCTCCCGGAAACGAAGCAGCATCACACACAAGTCGGCCGAGTCGAGCGCCTCCATCCCGGGAATGTTGGTCTGCAGGTTGGGGTCGATCGCGCCGTCCTTCGGGTTGATGGCAAATAGCACGGTGCAGTTGAACCCGTAACGCGCTGCAAGGATCTTGGCCAGCATGGGCAACCCCTCTTCGGAGCGGTATTCCTCGTCCCCGCTCAGCAAGACGATGCGTTTGCCATTGGCCAGATGGCCTTTGCCTTCATAGGTGGCCCAGTCTTTGGCGGTGGCCTCGGGCGCGGCGGTCAGTGTCAGAAAGGCGGCGAGCGTGAGGCAATGGAATTTCTTGATCATGGTTGGTGCTGGTGTTCGTGGGTGGGGATTGCTCCGCCGGATTTCAAATAGGCGAGCAGGTTGGAGATTTCCTCTTTCGAGAGGGCGTTGAGCAGGCCTGCCGGCATCATGGATGAGGAGCGGGCTTTCCGGGTTTTGATATCGGCCTTTTTCACCGATTGCATCAGCGTGGCTGCCGGTCCGGTCTGCAACATTAGGGATTCAGCGCTTTCGCTCAGGATCATTCCCGCGACTTCGTCGCCGTTGTTCAGTTCAAAGTCGAAGGCTTGGTAGCGATTGCTGATGATCAGCGAAGGTTCGAGGATCTGCTGTAGAACCAGGGTGGCGTTGTTCTGGTAACGCTGGAAAACATCGGTCAGTTCCGGCCCGTAATCGACTCCTTCCAGGCCGAGCTTGTGGCAGGTGATGCAGGCCAGACTGGAGAAAAGCTCCTTGCCGCGCGGGATGTTGCTGGCGGAATCCGCTTTGGCAGGGTCCTCCGAGAAGTCTGAAATTTTCCACTCGGTCATCTTCGGTGCCTTCGCGGCATGCCTGGCCAGATAGGCGTCCACATCCGTGACCACCGCCAGGGTGCCAACCATCCGCCGCCAGTGACCCGGAAAGGTGCAGACGTATTGGTAATCGCCCGGTTCCGTGGGGGCCACAAAGCTCAGCCGGGCCTGGTGTCCGGGTTCGACCAGCTTCATGGACTGGAGGATTTTCGGGGATTTCGGGGTGTAGAGTCGTCCGTGAGCGTCCGGTTCGGCCGTCATTTTTTCCGCCGCCAAACCGATCTCCTCCACCGCTCCGGGTTTGACCACCACCAGGTTGTGCGGCATGGAGTCTTCGTTGATCAGGACGATTGTCAGCGGTTTGCCGGCCTCGACCACGATCAGCGTTTTGTCATAGAGCATCTGTTCCTGAATGGTGCGGATCACGAACACACTTACCCCCAAGGCGCGCAGTGTTTTATTGAAGTTCGCGGCCCGGTCTGCCGGCAGAAGCGTCGTCAGTTCGGTGGCCATTTGGAAGGCCGTGACCGGCCCTGTTTCGGTGCGCCCCTCAACCGGTATATTCTGCAGGTATGACACCAGGCTTTCCACCAGACCTTGGGCGCTTTCCTTGGGCCAAAGTCCGCGGGGAATCCGCTGTAGACCGGCCAGAGCCGTCTCGCGCTCAACCCCGGATTTGAGCAGTCCGGCCAGCGTGGTGAAGGTTTCCACGTCATGGCCGGGGATCGATGGGATGGAGCTCATCGCGGCGCGGCGCAGTCCCGGCGGATCGGCCAGATGCAAGAGCGGTTCGACTTTGCCATAAAAGGCGGATCTCAGCTTTGCATCGCGGATCAGAGGCAGGCTTAGGATCAAATCGGCCTGCTGGTCTGGGTAGGCGGTGGTTTCTTTCCACACCCGGTCCCCTCCATTGTCCGCGAGGATGAGGCCCGCGAAGGCGATCTGGCGGGTCAGAGGAAGTTGGGACGCGGCGGCGGTTTTTTCCAGCGCGGCGCGTTTTGCCGCCAGATCGGCGGGTGGCGATTGGAGCACGAGGGTGGACAGATCGCGGAGGACATCCTGAGAGGATTCACCTTTGTTATCCAGGACTGCCAAGGCGTTGAGCAATTCAGTCAGCGCATCCGAGTGATGCAGTTTGGCCAGGCCCTCCACTGCTTCCGCACGGTATTTCCGGTCCAGTCCCTTGCGCTGCAGCAGGGCCGCATAGACGAACTCTCCCCGGGGCGCCTCTGAGAGTTCCTTTGTGGACAGGCGTCCCAGAACATAGGCCGCTGCCACCGGGCTCTTTGGCAGGAAGAACGTTTTGTTGGTTGTTTCCTCAGCCCGGGCCGGCTGCCCCACCGTGGTGGAGAGGCAGGCGGCCAGAAACAGATTGCGCAAGGATCTGCAGGTGCTCATGGAGTGCGTGGCTGGCAGTCGCTTAAGGCTTGGTGTACTTGTCGAGCTGCTTCATCGTTTCATCGAGGCAGTATTTGATGTAATAATCCGGCTTGTTCGGATCGGTTTCCTTATCCAACGCCGACAGGGCAACCTCCGCCGCCTTGGCGGTTTTGAAGAAACTGCAAGCACGGATCGCTTCCAGACGGACGCGGGGGCTTTCGTCCTTGACCTGCACTTCGAGCAGGGCCAGGGGGTCTTTGACCCGGTCGCGCCAGTAGCACAGGACACGGGTGGCCGCCGCGCGGGCGTGGTAGTCGGGGGAGCGGAGCATTCGCTGGAGAAAAACCTCATCCACAACGTTGTGCCATTGATGCACCCAGAGCGCCTCGGTCAGGTGATGCTCATAGTCCTTGTCCTTTGGATCGAGGCCTGCGACCCATTTTTTGAGGGCGGCAATCACTTCCGGGCTTTCATGCTTGCTTAGTTCGATTTTGGCGCGGGTGCGGACGTCGTTTTCCGGGGTCGTGAGCAGGTCGAGCAGTTTGCCGACCGGTTCCCCGTCCACCTTGGCCACCTTGAGCAGGGGACGGCCTTCGTAGGTTATCCGGTAAATCCGGCCGTGCGACTTGTCACGATGGGGATCGCGGATGTGATGTTGCATGTGGCCGATCAGGGGTTTGGCCCAGTCGGCAAAATAGATGGAGCCGTCGGGGGCCACGCAGACGGCGCTGGGGCGGAAGTTGGGGTCATCCGAACTTACCAGGCCCTCGATTTTTTCAACGTCTTTGCCGGCGGCATTCTGGACGCGGGTCACGCCCAGAGTTTCGCCCTTCAGGCCGGAACCCTCTTCGGTGACTTTGACGCGGTAGATGCCCTGAAATCCGATGACATTGCAGTTGAGGAAATTGCCTTGAAACTCCTCCGGGAAATGGCGGCTCGAGATCAGGCCCGTGCCGGGGCAGGGGCGGGAGGGCCGTTTCCAGAATTGTTTCATGCCCGCATGCTTTTTCGGATAGTCGATGAACCCGCTGAAGGCCGGGCCGAAGAAGCTCTCGTTGCCGGTCGCGTCTGTGATGAAGTCGTTCCCCCAGTAATCAAAGACCCGGCCGTGCGGGTTGGCAAAACCATACGCCACGTAACGCTCGAATTTCCCCGTCAGCGGCTCAAGCCGGTAGATGCAACCATCCTCGTTTCGCACAGGCCCGGTGGCCGTCTCCACTTGCGTGCGGTGGAACACGCCGTCGCTCAAATACGTCGCGCCGCCCGGATCCATCACCAGTGCGTTGGCCGTGTGGTGCGAGTCGGCCGAATCCATTCCCATCAGCACCCGCTCCTTCCAGTCCGCCTTCCCATCCCCGTTCGTGTCGCGGGCAAACCACAGGTCGGGTGCCTGCATCACCAAAACCCCGTCCTTGTAGAAGGTGAAACCCGTCGGGCAGTTCAGGCCGTCCAGAAAAGTCGTCATCTTGTCCGCCTTCCCATCATGGTTGCGATCCTCGAACACCAGCAGCTTGTCGGTCACCGTATCCGTCGGCGTCAGCTCCGGATAGCTCGGCCAGGCCGCAACCCAGAGCCGGCCCTTGGTGTCGAAGCCCATCTGCACCGGGCTGACCAGCTCGGGATAGTTTTCTTCGCTGGCGAAGAGCGTCACTTTGCAGCCCGGCGGAACCGTCATGTGTTTAATGGCATCTTCCCCGCTGAGAAAAGGGGCAATCTGCGGCTTGTTCGAGGCAATGCTCTTCACCGGGGGCAGGTTGGAGTCGTCCACCTTCAGATCTCCACCCTTGGCCACAGCCCAGATGCGCGCATCCCGGTTGGCCGTCTTCACGTCCCGCTGCGCCATCTCATCCTGCATGATGTCGTAGTTTGAAATCTCCGGACCGCTCTTGCCGTCTTTGGGGAACTTGAGCTGCGAACGGCCGCCATACACGTTGAAGCCGTCCACGGTGCGGTAACGGGCGTGCCACTCGGCATTCTTGTCCAACACCGCGGCGCGCAGCTTCTCAAATCCGGACGTGGGCGCTTTCTGGCCAATCAGTTTGGCGAAGATCGCCTGCGCCAGCAGACGGTCGCCCGCATCGGTCAGGTGCAGCGTGTTGAAGGTCAGATGGGTGTCCAGCTTGGCTACCTGAGTGTAGAGCTGCTGCGAAATGTGGAACAGGTCGACGAAGGGCACGTCGTTGGACTGAGCCACCTCGGCAATCACCGCGGTGTATTTTTCCAGGTTCGCATTGTTGGCCGCCGGATCAGGCATGTTCGGATCCTTGAGCTTTTCATTTGCGATGGGCGCGAATAAGACGACGCGCGGGGCCCCTTTGCCACTGTAGTTCTTTGTCTTCGCATCCTTCAGGAATTTGTCCACGTCCTGCTTGAACTTGTCCAGCCCCGCTTCGCCGGCGAAGGATTCGTTGCATCCGAAAAACGCAAGGATCACATCGGTCTTGGTCTTCGTCAGCCACTGGTCGGGGGAGCCGAAGTTTTCCGACCGGCGCCGCAGGGCCACCTCATCCCCGGCCATGGCCAGGTTGCGGAAAACCAGATCGTGTTTGGGGAATTGGGCGACGAGGTAGGTTTCCAGCCAGCCATCGTGCTGCATGCGGTCGGCCAAGGTGCCGCCAATGAGCGAGAGGTGGTCGCCCGGGTTGAGTTGGAGCGCCGCGCCCAAACTCCGGAGCGGAGCGGCGGCGCAACAGAAGAGGAACAGGGCTAGGAACAGGTGTTTTTTCATCGTAGCAGGTTTGGTTTTATGGATTAAAGCGCAAAGCAAAGGACGGCCTGGCCGTCTTTTTATTCATCCGCCCGTTCCCCGGGCACGGGTCATTTCCAAGCATCGGTGCGGAACGGCGAGGCTGGAAGCCCCGCGCCGTTGTAGAGATTGCAATCCGGATTGTCCTGCCAGGCGTAACGCACGGCGGCAGGGTTCTTCACTGCGGGATTGGATACAACCACCGTTTTGCCGGCAATCTCCGCCCGGGCCGGCAGCCATTGGCGATCGGCCCCGGCAATGGTAAATCCTCTCAGGTCGCCTTCTTTGGACATTAAGCCCCCGTCGGCGTGCGTGAATTTAAGCACCACTTCGCCGGCCCGAAACTCCTGACCCGCCGGGAGTGGACCGGAGGTGGACCCGACTGGTTTTCCGTAGACCGTGCCCAGAGCCCACAGTGAGAGACGCCGGGCCGTTTCCTGCTTGTTCTTGGGATGAATGTTGCCCGCCTCACCGATGTCCACCGTGATGGCCATGCCGGTTTTGGGCAGTTCAAGCGCCTTGAGCTGGCCTTCGCGGACCAAGCACCAGGCTTCGGCGCGCTCCTTGTAGTTCGGCAGCTGCGCCCAGCCAAACGGAAAATCAATTCCCCAGCGCTGACGCCAATCTTTCACCAGCAGCATCAGCTGCGAATGATAATTAACCGACTGCTCAATGCTGCGCGCATTGGCCTCGCCCTGATACCAGATCACCCCGGCAATAGAGTATGGGATCAGCGGAGAGATTTTGCCGTTGAACAGGTCGCCGCGTCCGTCGCCGGGTTTCGCCTGCTGCGCCTCGGGCGAAATCCATGATTCGATGGATGTCGCGCCCACCGAAGAGTTGATCAGTCCGACGGGCACGTTCAGCGCCTTGTGCAGTTCGCCCCCGAAGAAATACAGCACGGCAGAAAAACGTCCGATCGTCTCCGGATTACAGACCTTCCAGGTCCCGACGCAGTCGGACTGGGCGTTGGTGGCGCCGCGGGATTCGACCTTGAACATGCGGATGCGGGGCTGGTCCGATTCCGCTTTGGTAGCGGGAAAGTTTCTGGCCTCCTGGGCGGGTTGGGCCATGTTGGATTGCCCGCTGCCCAGCCACACTTCCCCAACCAGCACATCGTGCACGATCAGAGTGTTGCTTCCCTGCACCTGCAATGAATAGGGTCCGCCGCTTGGCAGGGGCGGCAGTGAAATCATCCATTTCCCCCCGGGCGTTGTGCGGGTCGTCTTGGTTTTTCCGGCGATGCACACGCTCACGCGCTCGCCCGGCGCGGCCCAGCCCCAGAGCGGGGCCTTGCGATCCTGCTGTAAAACCATGTGATCTGAAATGATCGACGGCAGTCGCACATCGGCCCTGACGCCAGAGGTGGCGGTCCAAAGTAGCCCGGTGCCCAAGGCCAGGCGCAATGCTGTAGAAAAAGAGTTCATGGCCGGTTTTTATGACTGAGAGAGAATACTGCCATCCGTGCCGCAGGCCTCCAAATAGAGTTTTCGAAGAGGCTGTAGTTCATTTGTGTCGGGTCCACCCTTTGGCCTGCCGTAGTCCGGCAAAATTCAGCCGTTTCCCCACGCCGGGTTGGCCGTCTTTGATTCCACATCAGCATCGGTCACTACCCCGGGTCTTGACGTTCCCTTAAGGTCTGTCCGCGTAGGATATTTGCCTGGGGTGGGGAACACTTTTGGCACCGGGGTAGGCGGGCCGCAATTTGGGATCTTCAAGCTGTTTTTCGCCAGGGGCGGTCGTCCACTGACTTTTTCAGGAGACGGAGAATTGAGGATCGTTTGTTTTGGGTGCGGGCAATGATGTGTGAATCAGCTGCGAAAAATCTTGCCCGATTTTCTTCCTCTGCCATAATTTAATTCTGCGCTGTTAACTGGCGCAGCGTTCCTTGTCCTCGATCACTTTCCGGTCGGGGTCAAAGTAAACAGTAGCCTCGGTAGCTCAATTGGCAGAGCAGTTGACTCTTAATCAATTGGTTGACGGTTCAAGTCCGTCCCGAGGCACCACTTAAACCCACTCCCACAAGCAGCTTCTGAAGATTTACCTGTCTTTTGCGTATCCCCGTACCCCCCTTTTTACCCCCTATATCCCGCAGGCCAACGTCTCAGAATCCGTCTCACCGTCTGACATTCTACTATTAAAGATTATATTATAGAATCTTTCTAGGTCACGAGAAAGGGCGCCGCGTTTTCATGCCCGGCGCCCGCGCGTTTAGAGGTTCACAATGTTTACGGCTGACTTTTTCAGAATGGCCCAAGCCGGCTCGCGGCCTTTCGGGAGCCAGTTGTGCAGGTCGCCGCCCACGGGGTCCAGGGGTTCGCCATAGGTGTTGCGAATGAGTTCGCCTCCGTTGCTCTGCCCCAGTTCCCTGGCGACGGTCGGATCGTCCATGCCCTGGCTGCGTCGGAAGCGGACGCAATAGGCGTGGCAGTCTTGCGGATGGATTGGCGGGAGTTTCAACGCGCGGGTGCAGGCGTCGAGGTAGTTGCTCACGCTGTCGCTGGTGGTGGGGAATGGGAGGGGGCTGCTGGTGTTGGCCGCAATCCAACTGATCCAGGCGGCAAGGAAGCTGGCCAGCCGGTTGAACACCCTCTTGCCACGCGAACCCTTGGATCTGGTGCTATGCAAACGGCAATGGCTGCAAGCCGTGGCCGAGGCAAAAGCCTTATTCAATCAACTGCCGCTGGAAGAAGTGGGCTGCCTTTATTTGGACGCAAACAAGCAAGCCGTCATTTCCGGCCCATCCTCGACGCACTTTTCCCAACTGCGCCGCCGCCATGGTTCCGTGCGCGGCCTGGCCCGCCATTTCGGAAAGCTTGGGTTAACCGGCTGGCTTGCATGCCCTCGCCGCTTCGCACCTCTTTTGATTTATTGATGAGCTGATCCGGTTTGGCGAAGCCGGCAACGGGCGTTATCAAGCCTAGCGCGATCTTATTTGGAAATAGGGCTTGGCCTATCCGCTTACCACCCATGAATGGAGTGGATACCATGAGGATGCGGGCAGCGCGACCAAGAGCCTGAACCAGCAATCCCCGATGGAGACCGCGCGTTTCATGCTTAGACCTCCGAAGCTCGACTCCGATTGCCTTTGGCATGTGCCTGGGTTAAAGACAGCTTCGGGCATGCCGGACGTTATGGCGCCACCAGCGTCCGGGAGCAAACCGTTTGTTTCTTTGAGATGAGCAGTCACACCGCGCGCTCTGGGTCGATTGCCGCCAAGTGGTTTCGGGTGACCCTTGATCCCCGGAACCGGGAGGAGGCGCGCGCGTCTTTTGCCCTCGCCACTTATTCCGATTTAAGCAATAATTCTTATCTTGAGAAATCTTTAAACTACTTTTTTATAGGCTGCGTGAATCCGTGGTTCATTGATTCCCACTTCGATTATCTTTCCCATATTTTGGAAGGTATGGGTGAAATGCCGGAGATGGCGCCGGCTGACTCCGATCATATTACGGAGTCAGATTCCATCATCAGGAAGGTTGCCTATCAGCCCGGCCGGACCGAATACAACACCTTCGAGCCGGGCGGGAACGATATTCTGCGCATCACCTTCAAGCCCCGCAGCATAATGGCCGAAGGCAAGTTGCTTAGTTCCAAAGCGTGGACTTATGGGGAGCGTGCCTCGGAGTGACCGGGGTCTTGCGAATTCATCGCGAGTCGGCTGGAAACATCGTTGCCCGGGCTCAATCACAGCCGCAAATCTGGCGGATGATATGCGGAATTAATGCCGGCATAGCGCCGTCGCCCGCGGCATCATTCCGCCCCAATGGGCGGCGCAATGGAGTGCGAAATGCCCTCCGGCTTAACGAGCTGTTATGCCCGCGGGGGCATCGGGACAGGGATGTCGTGGGAAGGCATTTGCGGGTAATCCGGCAGGGGAATGTTTGCAACCAGATCGGCGATATTCACGGCACTTCCGCTCAGGAAGGAGTGATTGGCTGCAATGCCAGTGAGGATGGAATAGGCGCCACCGCGCTGGTCCGCCGCCCTCTGATACTTATCCACCGGTTTCACGGGCAGGAACAGATCGTCCAGCATGACCTGATCGCCCCCGCCATGGGCGCCATGCCCCTTCCAAATGTCCACCTGATAAGCTGGCGCCCGGAGGGGATAGATCCGGATGTAGGTTCCATCGGCCTTAACCGACGTGGGGGCGGACCGGTCTTTGGAAAGATACACGTGTTCTTCCTCCTTATGCTCAAGCCGCCCTTTCGTCCCATTGAAGGTGATCATATAACCTTCCCAGGCATTGAAGGCATTGAGCGAATAGGCCATGGTCACCCCGGTATTGTAGCGGACCTGGACATTCATGGTGTCTTCGATATCGATGTCCGGACGGAACACGCAGCGGTCCCGGAAATAGCCGTCGTGGCTTTCCTGATCCAGGTAGAGTTCCTTCAAGCTTTTGTCGGCGGCCAGATTGAGGAAGAAGCTGCATTTGGCTGCTTCGGAGCAGGTATGGCAGCGCTCATGCGCTCCCTCTAGTCCGAGTCGGCGGGCCATTTTTGGGGTGTAAAACTCGCGCTTGCCGGTGGCCATAACCGACACCGGCACGGCCGAGAGCCACCAGTTGACCAGATCGAAATGGTGCGTTGCCTTATGAACCATCAAACCTCCGGAATTGGCTTTTTGGCTGTGCCATCGCCGGAAATAGTCCGCCCCGTGATGAGTGTCCAGCATCCAGTGGAAATCCACCGACAAGATATCGCCGATGATTCCGCTCATGAGCAGGTCTTTGACTTGGGTGCGGTGGGGGGAGTAGCGGTAGTTGAAGGTGACGCGACAACGGCGCCCGGTGCGGCGCTGGGCATCCAGAACCTCGCGGCACTTATGCTCATCCGTGGTCATGGGCTTCTCGGTGATCACATCGCATCCCAATTCCATTGCCCGGATGATGTATTGATGATGTGTGGCGTCCTTGGTGGTGACGATGACGGTGTCGGGTTGAGTCTCGCGGATCATCCGGTCGAAATCTTTGGCCTGATAAGCGGGTAAACCGGTCACGCCCAATGCGTCCGCCTGTGCTTGCGCGAGTTGAAGCCGTCCCGCATTCACATCGCAAAGTCCAACCAGTTCGTGGTGTGCGGCATGGGTCTGGAGCAGAGCTTGGCGGTACATGCCCGAGCGGGAGCCGGTGCCCACCAAGGCATAGCGGTGGCGCCGATTGGGGGTAACCGGGCTTGGGGTTTGGGCGGAAGCGGTGGGAACGAGCAGCAGGCCGGTGCCAGCCGAGGCGGTGGCGGCGATAAAGTCACGGCGGTTGAACAAGCGGCCGTCGTTGGGAGTAATGGGATTCATCGTTGGTGAGTTCTTTGGAGCGTTGTGATATCAACCAGTCTGGGAACCCACAATCCTTTGGCAAGTCTCTTCCTTGACCAGTTCGTCAAACGCACGGGGATGGCGAAGGGGGTGCCGTGCCGTTTTTTAAAAAATCCGCCTTGGCGTTTGTGCCCGGCCTTGAACCGCGGCGGGCTTTTGGGGGCCCAGCCGCCGGTCTAGGAGGTGCAAGACGGCTTGTTAATTCAGGCTTCGGAAAAGAGATATTCCAAGTCGGTTTTGGAGAGGCTGCGGGCAAAGCCTTCTTCGCCGAGGACATCGGCGATGGTTTTGGCCTTGTTCTGCTGGAGCTCCCAGATTTTCTCTTCCACCGTGCCCGGGGATATCAGCCGGTAGGCGTTAACGGTTTGGGTCTGCCCAATGCGGTGGGAGCGGTCGATGGCTTGTGCTTCGACGGCGGGATTCCACCAGGGATCGTAAAGGACCACGTAGCTGGCGGTGGTGAGGTTGAGGCCTGTGCCGGCGGCGCGCAGGCTCAGCAGGAACACGCCCGGTCCCGGGTCGTTCTGGAACGAGTTGACCACCTGCTGCCGGTCCTTGGTCTGACCGGTCAGGATGTGCGTATTGATCTGGCGGGTGCGGCACTCCCGTTCCAGGAGTTCGAGCATTTGCACAAACTGGCTGAAGACCAGAACCTTTTGGCCATCGGCGATGAGGGTGTCGAGGAGTTCGAAGAGGGTGTCGGTTTTGCCTGAGGCGGAGTCGTTGCCCACCAGGCGGGGGTGGCAGCAGATCTGGCGCAGGCGGGTCAAGGCTGCCAGAACGTGCATCTGGCTCTTGTTGATGCCCTTTTCGGCGATGGTGGTCATGACCTGATCGCGGCTGCGGCGCAGTTCGGCGAGGTACAGTTTGCGTTGGTCCTCGCCCAGTTGGCAGTCGCGGCGTTGTTCGATGCGATCGGGGAGGTCCTTGGCGACGTGTTTTTTGAGACGGCGCAGGAGCAGGGGGCGCAGCTTGGCCGAGAGCCGCCGGCGGCCAATGCGCTGGGCCGATTCCATGTCATCGGCGCCTTTGGGTTCGTAGGTTTCCAGAAATTGCTCCTGGGTGCCCAGGTAGGTGGGCTGGACAAAGTCCACGATGCTCCACAGGTCGAGGAGCCGGTTTTCCAGGGGTGTGCCGGTGAGGGCAAGCCGGTGGTCGGACTTCAGCTGTTTGACGGACTGGGTGACTTGGGCGCCGGGGTTTTTAATGAACTGGGCCTCATCGAGGATGATGGCGCGGAAGGCGAATTTCTGGAGTTCCTCCAGATCGCGCCGGAGCAGGGCGTAGTTGGTGACGATGAGGTCGTGCTGGGGGATTTGTTTGCGGAGGTTATGCCGGGCTGCGCCGCTTTCCAGGACGAGCACTTTGAGATGGGGGGTGAAGCGTTCGCTTTCGCGCCGCCAGTTGTGCAGGACCGAGGCCGGGCAGATGACCAGAGCGGGCTTGGCGTCTTTTTTGTTCTGCGCCTGTAACCAGGCCAGCCAGGAGAGGGTTTGGAGGGTCTTACCCAAACCCATGTCATCGGCCAGAATACCCCCCAGACGGATCTGCGTAAGGTGGCACAGGAAATCAAAACCCTCCTTTTGGTAGGGGCGGATTTCGGCCTGAACAGTGGCGGGAAACGAAGTGGGTGCGATGCCTTTGAAATCTTTGAGTCGTTCGCGCAGGGCCTGGGCTTGGGGGGAATCGATGAAGCGCTCCAAATCCTCTTCGCCCAGATGTGCGGCCTGGGCCAGGCTGATCTTCTGGGCAACAGGCACCAGTCCTTCCACCCCCAGATCGGCCATTGCCTCGTGGGCTGTATGAACCGCGGCTGTATCCAGTTCGACCCAGCCGGAATCGGGGAGTTTGACGAAGCGGCTGGTGGAAGCGGCCAGACGCTGCAAGTCCGCCGCGGTGAGCTTGAGTCCTTCCTGCTCCCATTCGGCGGAAACCGAAAGCCAATCGATGCCGCTGCCTTTGACGACGAGGCGTGGGCGAAGCTGGCGCGGGGCCAGGAAGAGGCGTTGGAAGGCGGGGTTGCCTAGGAACTCTGTTTCCGGCGGGCGGTTGAGCCAGGCCCGGGCCAGAGCACTCAGAAAAGCCTCGTTGGCATCGCCGACCCACAGGCCGGGTTCTGGAGTGAACCAGTCGATTTGGCGCAGCCATTGGGTGGCGGGCTCAAGACGGGGGTCATCCAAGACTTCCGGTTTCTCGGTGGGGTGGCGGAAGGGTTCGTGGCGCTGCCACTCCCGACCGGTCCAAAACCAAAGGGTCTGGTCGCGCTGGCTGCGGCCGAGCAGTCGCACGCGCACCGTCTCGTCGAGGAGTTCAAAGACAAACTGCGGGGAGGCGGGGTGTGTAATGCACAGTTGCTCCCAATCGTGACCATGGCTGGCCTGGGAGCGGCGCAGGTGCATAAGCAGGCGATGGCTGAGTTTGCTCACGGGCACGGCCTGCCGGTCGCGCCATTGTTCCAGCACCGCCGGTGGCGGGGCGTGCCGGAGCAGGTGAAAGACGCCGTTGGCCAGAGCCAGAGGCGGCTGGCTTGTGAAGAACTGGACTTCACCCAGCGCATGACTATTGCCGTCGGGCAGAGTCAGCCGGTGCGTGAAAGCCATCTCCCCGCCGATCCGCTCCAGATGGGGTGTTAACTCGGCGAGCAGTCCATGGAATTGCAGAGGGCGTTGTCCGTCGGCGCACTCCAATCGGGTGGTTTGGCCCCAGCGGGTCAGCCACAAAAGCAGCTCCGCCTCCGAGAGCAGCAAAGTCTCATCGCCGTCCCGGCGATGGTGGTGAGTCTCGCTGAGCCATTCAATGAATTCCCAGTCGCCCGGGGAGAAGAGTTCCTCTTCATGGGCCGCGCGAGCGTGGAGGTCTAGCAGGTCGGTCAGCGTGCGGATTTTGTCGCCGGTGCGGGGGCGGATCAGATGGAACTGCACGCCCAAGCGCAGGCGGGAGGGTTGCTCGGTGTCGGGTTGGGGGCGGCAGAGGACGTGAAGGGTGGCCCGAGGGACTTCAAAGTGAACAGGTTTGGGTGGGAAGAGCCAGTTTTCCAGCTCGCGGACCAGGAGTTGTTCCCGCTCGGCTTGCTCGACTTCGGCGAAGCGGCGCAGGTTGGCGTGTGCGGCCAGTTCGGTGGGAGGCGAGCGATGGGCGCGCAGGAACAAGAACGCCAGCTCTTCGAGTCGCGGTTCGCCCAGAGTGGCCAGCATGCGGGGCCACCAGTCTGTCCCGGGAAAATCTTTCCGGGAGAGGGAAAGCCTTTCAAAATAATCCTCCAGCAGCAGCCAGGCCCGCTGCGAATCGGGGCAGTGGGCAAAGGCTTTTAGAATCTCGTCGCGGCCCGTGACCGCGGATTGGGTGTCGGAGAGTTCCCGTCGCAGGTCGGCAAAGGCCCCGTAGGTTTGCGAGAGGACGTTCTGTTGCGCGTCGTATTTCGTCGAGCCGGTCGGGCGCGCGCCCTTTCCGCGTTTGCTGGGAGTCTTTGGCATCTGATTGACCAATGTTTTACCGCAAGTGGTCGACTATCTCGACATAGTTGGAGGGAAGGGTCAATCCGAAAGATTTTTTATTTGGATCGGGGTGGCGGAGGGGAGGCGGTTGCGGCAGGAATGATTCGACAATTTGCCCTGCGGCAAGCAGTCTTGACCCATGTTTCTTTGGGAAACAACCGCCCCCGGCATATCGTTGCGGCCTCGTCGCTTCGGTAACACCGGCTCTGTCCGCCTCCGGTCAACCGTCTTTTGATTCCTGATTCGCCATGCTTACCACCTCCGCCGCTCCCGCCGCCAGCGCCACGCGCCGCTGGCCGCCGCAGATTAAATACATTGTCGGCAACGAGGCCTGCGAGCGCTTTAGTTATTATGGCATGCGCAGCATTCTGGCCGGATATATCACCGGGGCGGTGGTGCGCGGCGGTCTGGGCCGCGATGCCGATGCCGCCACCGAGATTATTCATTTGTTTGTGTTCGCCAATTACTTCATGCCGCTGTTGGGCGCATGGCTTTCGGACAAGCTTATTGGGCGCTACCACACGATTCTTTGGGTGTCGCTTTTTTACTGCGCCGGCCACGGGGTGCTGGCCTGCAGCGATTTGGCCGCCGGGGTTCACGGCAAGATGCTTTGCTTGGGTATCGGTCTGGCCTTGATCGCTTTCGGCTCGGGTGGAATCAAGCCCTGCGTCTCGGCGTTTATGGGCGACCAGTTCAAGCCGGAGCAATCGCATCTCTTGCAAAAGGCCTATGGGGCTTTTTATTGGTCGATCAATTTCGGTTCTTTTTTCTCGTTTCTGCTGATTCCTTGGGTCAAGGACCGCTACGGATTCAGTCTGGCGTTTGGTGTGCCGGGCATTCTCATGGCAATTGCCACGGCGGTGTTTTGGTTGGGAACCAAGCATTATGTAAGGGTGCCGCCGGGGCGTGAGACCAAACAGGCGGGTTTTTTCAAAGTGCTTTTGGGCGGGTTGCTGGCCGAGCGTGTGGCCGGCCGGAAATTCTGGGACGCCGCCCGCACACGCTTCAGCGCCCGGGAGGTGGATGCGGCCCGATCCGTGCCTCCGATATTGTTTGTTTTTGCCCTCGTGCCTGTGTTTTGGTCGCTGTTTGATCAGACCAATTCGACTTGGGTGCTGCAGGGGCAGAAAATGGTTTCCATCGAACTGCTCGGTTTGAAAATCGGGGCTGAACAGATGCAGTCGGTTAATCCCGCTCTGGTGATGCTCCTGGTGCCGCTGCTGACTCTTGGGGTTTATCCGCGTCTGGGGCGTCTGGTCTCGCCACTGCGGCGCATGTCCTCCGGAATGTTTCTGGCGTCGGCGTCCTACCTGGTGGTGGCCGCCCTGGAAGCGCGGATTGATGCCGGCGCTCATTTGAGCATCTTGTGGCAAAGCGTGCCCTATCTCATCCTGACCACGGCGGAGGTGTTGGTGTCGACCACCGGTCTGGAGTTTGCCTTTCGCGAGGCGGCCCCGGAGTTGAAGAGCACCATCATGAGTTTCTGGCTGTTGACCGTGGCATTCGGGAACTTGCTGGTCATGGCGGTGACCAAGGTGTTTTCCAGCGCTACTGATCATGCCGCGTCGGTGAGTGCCGTCCGTTTTCTGATGTATGCCGGCCTCACCTTTGTCGTGGCGATCCTTTTCAGCATTATCGCGAGGTTCTACAAGTATCGCGATGCTGCGGCGGCTCAGGGCCGCTGAAATATTTCTTGAGCAGCGGGGGTGGAGCGAGCGATGGGGTGGAAGTCTGGATCATCTGAGCGGCAGGCCGTTTCACACAGTCCTTTTGTGAGGGAAGCTGCCTGGAATTCAGCCTCCCTGATGAGGACTTGGTGAGAGCCGATTGATTTCCACGTCATACGGTTGAGGCTGGAATTTTCCGGATCTCGGGTGATTTGGCGGGGATCCATCCTAAAACCCTGTTCCAGTCAGGGCGAACCTCAGGACTTTTCCCTGCCCCCCTCGCTTCGAGGGGGACGATAGATTGCCCAGCGGTTTAATTTTTTGAAGTTCGGTCTGAACCGCATGAGCTTTCTCAAGTCGTTTATAATAAAATGGTTTGGTTTGAGATTTGTGCGGAGGAAGAGGTTTTTTTAACGGGGTGGCAGGAGAGTGCGGTGCGTTATGTTTGGTTGTTTGCAAGGCCCGCCTTTGCTGGTTATTTCTGGTCGAGTTCAAACTCAATCCGGGTCCGGGAACCGGTTTGAACGTTGCTGATCTCCATCTCTTCGAGCTGCCATTGGCCGTTGATTTTTTTGACTTTTTTTGGGTCGAATTCCTTGAGCAGTTTGCCCTCCAGATCGTAGGCCTCGGCCTGAATGACGGCGTCGGTTTCCACATCGAGCCAAGAAAGGACGCGGGAGTAGGTGCCCGGGACGGGTTGGGGGTTGAAGCTTTCCAGCACGCGGCAGCTTCGGCTGCGGCGCAGTTCCGTGCGCACAATGCGCTGGTCGGGCCAGCGCAGGAAGGCCAGTCCAAGATCCGCCACCCAGAAATCCGAACCGGCAAATGGGGTCATGATTTGAGATCCGGTGAGAGTGGTGTTGGAAGAGGACGAGAGAAGATTGGAGGCCGGATCAAGGGTGATCTGTCTTAACTCATATTTATCGGACGAGCGGCCGTCGTGCTGGATGGTGAGATGCTGAGTCACAGCGGCTGCATTTGTTGCAGGCGTCCAGGAGGCGTGGTAGAGGTTTTGCCAATTGGTCGGGGTGACGAGCAATTCGAATTGGATGGGGATTTTGGTTCGTTTGCCGTGTGCGTCCCGTGTTTTCAGGATGCCTTTGTTGGTGATGTTTGCCGAGGGGCGTTGAGCCAGGATTTCCGTAACCAGGGCGAGGCCCTGTTGCGCCGCCTCAGAAGGAGTGAGTGTTTTGGGTTGAGGTGCGGGTTCGGCTGCGCCCAGCACCAGCCATACGACTGCCAGAAGAGCTGCCGGGATGGGGTTTCGATTCATTCAGGGTGGAGGGTTAGAGGCAGGAGTTCGGAAATATGGCGGACAAAATGCACCCGCAGCTTTTTGCTGACTTCCTCTGGAACCTCGCTCCAGTCGCTTCGATTCTGCTCCGGCAGGATGATTTGCTTGATGCCGAAACGGGCCGCGGCAAGGACTTTTTCCTTGATGCCGCCGACGCGCAGCACCCGGCCTCTGAGGCTGATCTCGCCGGTCATGGCAACTTCGGCCCGGACCCGGCGGCGTGTGAGCAATGAGGCCAGAGCGACCAGCAGCGGCACCCCCGCGCTCGGGCCATCCTTGGGTGTCGCACCGGCCGGGACATGAATGTGGATGTCGAATTTCGCGTAATCGCCCAGATCTAGCCCCATGGATTTCGACTGGCTGCGCAAATAGCTCAACGCGGTCTGGGCGCTTTCCTTCATTACGTCGCCCAAGGAGCCGGTGAGTAAAAGTCCTCCTTTGCCGGGCATGCGCGTCGCCTCAATGAAAAGGATCTCGCCACCCACCGGGGTCCAGGCCATGCCCGTGGCGATGCCGATTTCATTGATCACCTCCGCGGTTTCGGAAACAAACCGCGGTGCGCCCAGATAGTCCGTGAGCAGTTCTGGTTTGAGTGAGAGTAGACCGCCCCCATGGCTGTTGCTGACAATTTTCCGGGTGGCTTTGCGGGTCAGGGACGCGATTTCACGCTCAAGTTGACGCACGCCGGCTTCGCGGGTGTAATCCTGGATCACGCGCCGCAGGGTGGCGTCGGGGATTTGGACTTCGCTTTTGCGCAGGCCGTGTTCGGCGAGTTGGCGCGGCACCAGATAGCGGCGGGCGATCTGGAGCTTTTCTGTTTCGGTGTAGCTGGGCAGCTCAATGACCTCAAGCCGGTCGCGCAGGGCCGGATGGATGGGTTCCAGCCAGTTGGCTGTGGTGATGAAGAGCACCCGCGACAGGTCGAAGGGAAGGTCGAGATAGAAATCGTTGAAGGTGTTGTTCTGGGCGGGGTCCAGAACTTCGAGCAGGGCCGAGGCGGGATCCCCCCGAAAATCCGCGCCGACCTTGTCCAGTTCATCGAGCAATATGACTGGATTGCGGCTGTCGACGCGGCGCAGGCTCTGGATGATCCGGCCGGGAAGGGCCCCGACATAGGTGCGGCGGTGTCCGCGGATTTCGGCTTCGTCGCGCATGCCGCCCAAGGCGATGCGTGCAAACTTTCGTCCCAGGGCATCGGCTACGCTGCGGCCCAGCGAGGTTTTACCCACGCCGGGCGGGCCGACCAGGCAAAGGATCGGGCCCTTGATTTGTTTTCGACGCTGGATGACGGCCAGGAATTCCAGCAGTCGGTCTTTAACCTTGGTCAGGCCGAAATGCTGCCGGTCAAGGATGCGTTCGGCGGCGGCCAGATCCAGCTTGTCCAGGGTTTCCCGCTCCCAAGGCAGGGCCAGAATCCAATCGAGATAGTTGCGGATGACGGCGTATTCGGCGGCTGCCGTGGGGGTCTGCTGAAGTTTATCCAGTTCGAGATGGGCGGTGTTTCGGGCCTCCGCCGGCATGGGGGTGGCATCGATTTTGTCGCGCAGGCTTTTGCTCTCGCTGTTGCTGGATTCCGTTTCGCCCAGTTCCCGCTGGATGGCGCGCAGTTGTTCGCGCAGGAAATAATCGCGCTGGGATTTGGAGATGGAACTGGCCACCTCGGTTTGGATTTTTGAACTGAGGGTGAGCACCTCATGTTCCCGGGTGAGCAGGGGCAGCAGGAATCCGAATCGGGCTTTGACGGAAACTGTTTCCAGCAGTTTCTGGCGGTCATTCAGCCCCAAATTCAAATTGGCGGCGATAAGATCGGTGAAGTGGCCGGGATCCTCGGTGTTGAGGGAGGCGATCTTGACCTGCTCGGACAGGGCGGGGGAGAGTTTGATGATTTCGTGGAACTGGCTTTGCGCGTTGCGCATCATTGCCGTGGATTCGAGGGTGTCTTCGTTTACATCCTTGAGCAGTTCAAACCGTGCGCTCAGATAGGGATCCTGCCGCGTGTAGGCATTGATCCGGATGCGCCATAGTCCCTCGACGAGGACGCGCACGGTGTTGTCGGGGAATTTCAACATCTTGAGCACTCGAGCCGCGCAGCCCACGTCAAACATCTCCGCAGGCAGCGGATTGGCCGCTTCGGGTTTGCGCTGCAGCACCACCCCCATCAATCTGTCGCCGCCCACGACATCGTCGATGAGTTTGATGCTTTGGGGTGTCTCCACCAGCAGCGGCGCCACCATGCCCGGGAAAATGACAATGTCGGACAAGCCCAGAATGGGGAGAGTGTCGGGCAGGGAGAGTGAGGAGATGCGCGCGGGTGCCTCCGGGTTTCCTGTTGCGCCGAGAATGCTGATAAACTCACTGTCAGGCGGGATCATCGTGGCGTTGTCTGGGTTGTCGGCTTGCGCAGCAGTGTGGGTGGTTGAATCATGCCAGTTGCGGAGGTTGTGTTACCTCGGCCGGGCGGGGCTTGTTTTTTTTCAAGGCCACGCCCGCCAGAGGCACATCAATGCGCAGGAATCCGTTCAGATAGGCCGCCTTGGCCTGACTCAGATCATAGCGTTTGGGCAGCTCCAGTTCGCACTGGAAGGGGCCGTAGTTGATTTCCATGGCTAGAAAGGTGCAGTCGGGGGGGCGGCATCCATCCGTCCGGGTGCCACTGATTCGCAGCCGGTTTCCCTCCACCACGATTTCGAGGCTGTCGCTGCGCATGCCCGCCAGCTCGGCTTTGATAACCAGGCCATGAGCGGATTCATAGACGTCAGTGGTGGGCACCCAGCGGGCGTTGCCGGGGGTTTCCTTGCCGCCTTTGAGGAACTGAACTGCTGAGCTGAATTTACCTATCGTCATGGGTGATGAAGCTGGCCGGGCTGGGGTCAGGCAAGGTTGGCTGGAGGCGCCTGTTTAAGGATGATTTGAGGTCGTTGGCCTTTCCGTGCCCGGTAAATCACTCCGGCCGGAGCTGCTCCCTTGCGGCCGCTGCCGCAACCGCAATGCGTCTGGCGGCTGAACTGAAACTTGCGGGAGCCAAAACGGCCGCGCCAGAACAAGACCGCCGTGAGGGTGACGATTCCTATGGAAACTGCCTGCTGCCAATTCATGCCGAAAGATAACCGCAAACGCTCCGGCTGCAACATTGGACTGAAGGGGTTGCGGGGGCCGCTCTAAGCGGAAGGGTGGCGCCGGAATTCTCCGGGCGCCGGCGAAGTCCGCGGGATTTGGCGTGTGGCGGAGTTTGTTGAGGAGTGTCGGATTTTGAAAATTGGGGGTCTCAACGGAAGAGTTTTCAAGGCGGGCTGGAAAGATGCGTCTTTTTGGGGCGAGGGGCAATTGCTTGGTTGTTCCGTAAGATTTTCTTTTCAAAGTGTTTCGTCATGGTTACGCTAAAGGGGTGCCTGAACCGATACAAAAGGGAGAAAAAGTCTTCCGTGGAATTCCTGTTTCCAACGGGGTTTGCCGCGGCAAGGTCCTGTTGTTGGGCAATGCTCAGCAGCCTGTTTCCCGCCAGTCCGTGCCGGACGCTTTGTTGGCGGGGGAAATCGGGCGGTTTGAAGCGGCCCTGTCACAGACCCGGCAGGAGATTCTCGAGGTCCAGCGCAAAGTCAATGCCGCCATGGGGGCGAGCGAGGCGGGCATTTTCGAGGCCCATTTGCTGGTGCTCGAGGACCGGACGCTGATCGACGAGGTGGTGCGGGCAATCAATCAGCAGAAGGTCAACGCTGAGCACGCTTTTCATACGGTTGCGGAGCGCTATGCGGCCACGCTGGCTGCTATAGAGGACGAGTATTTGCGCGAGCGGGCCGCCGACATGCGGGATGTGGCCACGCGGGTTTTGAACAACTTGACGGGTCGCCGTCAGGGCGTCGACCTGCACCAACTCAAGGAACCGTGCATTGTCATCGGCCATGATCTGACTCCGTCGGACACGGCGCAATTGGACCGGACCAGGGTGTTGGGTTTTGCGACCGACGTCGGTAGCAAGACCTCCCATACGGCGATTATGGCGCGATCTTTGAGGATTCCTGCCGTGGTCGGATTGAACACCATCACCGCCGAATTGCAGAACGGCCAGTATGTCCTGCTGGACGGATTCAACGGAGTCGTCATTCTCAATCCGACCGACCAGACTTTGTTTGAGTATGGGCAGCTTGTCCGCAAGCAGGTGTCGCTTGAGGAAAAGCTGCGCGACGTGCTGGACAAGCCCGCCATCACGCTCGATGGACAGACCATCGTGCTTTCAGCGAACATCGAACAGGCGGCTGACGCCGATGCCGTGAAAGCCTGTGGTGCCGAGGGTGTGGGTTTGTTCCGCACGGAATACCTCTACATCAGCAGCAATCACCTGCCTACCGAAGAGGAACAGTTCCAAGCCTACCGCGCGGCCGCCGCGGCCCTGAGCCCCCAACCGGTCGTCATGCGCACCTTCGATCTGGGCGGTGACAAGTTTCTTTCGCATCTTCAGGTGCCGCCCGAGATGAATCCCTTTTTAGGGTGGCGGGCGATTCGGTTTTGCCTGGAGGAACTCGATATTTTCCGCAGCCAGATCCGCGCCATCCTTCGCGCCAGTGCCCATGGAAACGTCAAGATGATGTATCCCATGATCTCCGGTCTGGAGGAACTCAACCGTGCCAACGCCTTGGTCGAGGAATACAAAGCAGAATTGCGGCGGGAAAACATTCCATTCGACGAGGCCATGGAAATCGGCGCCATGATCGAGATTCCATCGGCCGTGCTGATCGCCGACTCGTTGGCCAAGCGCTTGAAATTCCTGAGTATTGGAACGAACGACCTGATTCAATACTCGCTGGCGGTGGACCGGATGAATGAGAAGATTGCCTATCTCTACCAACCGACGCATCCGGCGATTGTGCGCTTGATCAAGGCCACCGTGGATGCGGCGCACCGGCACAACATCTGGGTGGGTGTCTGCGGGGAAATGGCCGGGGATCCCACACTGACGCCGCTGTTGATCGGGTTGGGGGTGGATGAGTTGAGCGTAGCGCCGCCCGTCCTGCCGCAAATCAAATTCATGGTCCGCCGGCTTAAAATTCCGGAAACGAAGGAGCTGGCGGCGTTTGCCTTGGAGTGCGAATCGGCCGGGGAGATTCTGGCACGCTGTCAGGAGTTGGCCCGCAATGTGGCTCCCAGTCTCTTTGAAAACCGGGTGTTGGAGTCCGGCACCGTGGCGCCTCCCGCTCCGGTAAGCTAGAACCGGGCGGATTCCAGTCGGGCGATCCGCTCTTCGATTGGCGGGTGCGTGGCGAAGAGCCGCAGGTAGGAGGACGACCCGGAGATTTTCAGCGACTGGAAGGACTGGGCGTGTTGGGCCTCGGCGGCGGCGATTTCAGGGTCGTGCAACCGGGCCAACGCCCGCAGTGCTGCAATCATGTTCGGCCGTCCCGCCAGCATCGCCCCGCCGGCGTCGGCGCGGAATTCGCGCACCCGGGAAAACCAGTTCACCACCAAGGAGCCGAGGATTGAGAACAGAATCTGGAACACCATGACCAGCATGAACTGGATCCAGCCCCCGCCGCTGTCCCGCTCGTTGCGGGAGCGCAGGGCCTGACTGACGACAAAGGCCAGCACCCGCGACAGAAATAGGACAAAGGCGTTGATCACCCCTTGAATGAGCGTCATGGTGATCATATCGCCGTTGGCGATGTGTGCGATCTCATGGGCCAGAACGCCTTTGACTTCGGGCTGGCTGAGGCGTTCCAAGAGCCCGGTGGACACGGCCACCAACGAACGTGACTGGCTCGGGCCGGTGGCAAAAGCGTTGATCTCCGCAGAATCGTAGACACCCACTTCGGGTTTCGGAATGCCTGCCTGTTGTGCCAACTGGTGAACCGTGGCAAGCAGCGCACCCAGTGCTGGATCCGAGGACGCCTCTGGAATGACCTGGACCCCCATCATCCATTTGGCCATCTGGCGTGAGAGGAGGAGGGAAATGAACGCCCCGGCAAAACCCCAGATCAGGCATACTGCCGCCAGTCCGGTCAACCCGCCTCGGGGTATGTAATGCCCGGCGCCTAACAGCCCCAAGAGCACTGTGACGGTGGTCATTACCAGAAGGTTGACCGCGGTAAAAAGGGCAATGCGTTTGGCTATCCGGGCAAATTTCATAATCAAAGTCTCAATTGTTTAATTATTTTCAGCTGGTCTGGCACCGTGAAACACAAATCCAAAATAGCAACAACAAGCCGTTTTGCAACGGGCCACTTCCCCGCTTTCCGGCGGGATTCCGAAAAACTGAAATCCTGGCCCGTGTTTTCAACGGGTTCCAGCTGGAGCCGTCTTTCCGGAAAATAAGCGCTCCGGGCCACCGGCTTCCATGCCAAGGTCGCTTCACGCGAGAACGGGGTTGGAGAAAGGGAAGGGTTTTATCCTTAAAACCGCGCTTGGGATCCATCGCGGATCTTCGGCCATCCGAAAGCACCTTCGAGATATATCTGAAGTAAACACGAATCCTTGCATGAGAAGGAGGAATCGTAAGCCCTTCTCCGTCTTCAGGATCTTCATGAATTCCATGGTCGATTTGGTTTTGGGCGGCAAGTTTACCATGAAGCGCATGGAGGGGGATGTTTTTTCGGATGGCGCAGCCGGGCCTATGCGGGATGGGTGTGAAGTAAACAGGTAGGGCGCGCCACTCCGTGAGCGCCGTCGCGGCGCGGCAGGGAACGAGGGTTGGGAAAAGCGGCGTGCAGCGGACTGCCCGCCCTGCCGGCACGAATTTCTTAAAATCAGGTTGCATTACGAGGAGCCGATCCATTTGTGTAACTCTGGCTTGGGCGGAACCCAAGCGCCCCGAAAAGGGGGAGGAACGATCGGCAGGGAATGGAGACCGAAGGACATATTGCCGACTGCTTTTTTCTGCCGCCCTGAAAGTCAATCCACCTAGCCCCCGGCAAGACTGGCATCAGGGTGCAAATCCGGCCAGTATCGGCAGCGGTAAATCCCGCAAAATCCCGAATAGGAGGTAGGCGGAAAAGTAAGCCCACAGGCATGCCGGACGGAATGGCAGGCAGGAAACTCCGCAGCGGTGCCGCCAGAACCCCAAAATCCCGACTCCGCCCAGCAGAGGTAGCGATAGGATCACAAACGCATTGAAATGAAGCGCCGCCCTCCAATGGCCATGCAGCAGTGCATGCAAGGCGCGGGTCGAGCCGCAGCCCGGACAATCCCAGCCGGTGAGCCGGTGAAAAGGGCAGGCCGGATAAATCGTGTTCTGAGCCGGATCACAGAAAAAAAGCAAGGTTGCTGCGACAACTCCAATTCCCACCAGAAGGAAGATTGAAAGTGCTTTCATGGGGATTCCTCCCGGCTTAGAGCCGGCGGATGCGGGGTGGCACCACGTGAAAGTTGAAGGGGGCATTGAGCCAAAGATAGATTGCCAGGCTCAAGATCAGGCTTAGGCCGCAGAGCAGCAGTCCGCAGACGGCCAAACTGCGGCCCGAGTGCTGTGAGGTGGGTCTGCCGGTTTGTGTTAGACCGATAATCGAGAAAGCCAGACCCAGCAGGTTAAAGGGTAATCCGTAGCAACACAGTCCCGCCGTCACCGACAGAAGTCCCATCGTCAGGCCCAGAATGGAAAAAACACTTGTCGTGCGGGTTGGCGGTGAGGCAGGTGCCGGGGCGCCGCCGGGCATCAACAAGGGCGGAGCGAACAGGGTCGCAAACTCCTGAAAGCTTCCCAGCACCCTCCACTCCGTGGACTCCTCCGTCCGGGCGAGGGTTGAAGCCAGTGCGCGGCCTTCACGAACCCACTGCCGCACCAGGTCTGCGCCAACCGGACCATACTCATTTCCATCCGAACCGATGATCCTGTACATAAGCTGACTCTGGTCAAGCGGGGCGGGGACGTCAAGCGCGCCGCGTTTCGACTTTCCTTTGCGGTGCGTGCCGCTAATCTGGCCGCATGACGCATTTGCAACGGTCAATTGACGATGCCATCGCCGCGGTGCGCGGGTTGTCGGTTTTGGATGAGCCCGTTCAGCGGGCGGCGGAGTTGGTTCTCCGCTGCCTCAAAGGCGGGCATAAACTGCTGATTTGCGGCAATGGCGGCAGTGCTTCCGATGCGACCCATATGGCGACGGAGTTTCTCTGCCGGTTCAAGCTGGACCGGCGGCCTTATCCGGCGCTCTCGCTGACGGCCAACGGCGAGTTCATGACGGCCGTGTGCAATGACTATCACGCGGACGAGATTTTTGCGCGCCAGGTCTGGGGTCTTGGGCAGCCGGGGGACGTGCTGATAGCCTTTACCACCAGCGGCAAGTCGCGCAACGTGCTCCGGGCCGTGGAGCAGGCCAAAAGCCAGGGATTGGAAACCATTTGTTTTCTGGGGCGCGACGGTGGTTTCACCCGGGGCGCCGCCACGATCGATCTGGTCGTGCCGGGCACCAACACGGCGAGGATCCAGGAAGGTCACAAGCTTCTGATGCATGTCTTGTGTGAGATCGTGGACGGGCAACTGACCGCGAAATGAACTGATCCTGAGACTGTTGACGCCGGCCGCCATTCGCAGGGTGATTCTCCCCGCCGAAAGCCTGGCGGTCCGTCCGGTTGCACAAAAAGCACAAAGCGCGCGTTTGACCATCGGCCGGGGATTGAGCACTCTTCATTTTCATGAAACCGCTCGGATTTATTATTGCGTTGATGGTTGTGAGCGTTGGGGCCAAGTTGCAAGCCAACCCGGCCCCGGCAGCCATGCGGGCCATGTCGTTGCAGGATTGTTTGCAGATGGCCCTCCAACACAATCTGGATTTGCAGATCGACCGTTATAATCCACAGATTGCCCGGTTCGCCTTGAACGCCGCCCACGGCCCATACGATCCCTCATTTTCAATTTCCGGACAGCATGATCACACCGAGGCGGGCAGCAAATTGCTGAGTGGAGGATTCAGTGTTCCCGGGGCGCGGAGTGATGACAACGGCGGTAGTTCCACTTTGGGCGGGTTGACCCCTTGGGGGATGACCTACGGACTGCAGGGGAACACCATGGATTCCTATGGTCATTCGGCCGGGGCAACGGGCGGGTTTGAGAGCAGTGCGGCGACCACCTCCTTCACACTGACCCAACCCCTTTTAAAGAACGCCTGGATCGACGCCCCCCGGCTGAACATTCGTGTGTCCAAAAACCGGCTGAAATATTCCGAACTCCAGCTCCAGCTCCAGATCATGCAAACGGCCAATAGCGTAGAGACGGCCTATTACGACCTGATCTACGATCGCGCCAGCGTGGAAGTGCAGCAGAAAGCCGTGCAGCTGGCCGAGGAGCTGGTGGCGCAGAACAAAAAACGCGTCGAAGTCGGTGCCATGGCGGTGCTGGATCTGGAATCTGCCCAAGCGCAAGCTGCTTCCACCCGGGCGACCCTCATTGCCGCCGAGAGCACCCGCGACACCCAGGAGCGTTTGCTCAAGCATTTCATCACCGACGAGTTTTCCAAGTGGCAACCCATTGAGGTGGTTCCCTCGGGATCCTTGAGTTCCGCCCCGCTGGATCTCAACTTGCAGGATAGCTGGGGCAGGGGATTGGCCCAACGCCCCGATCTGCTTCAAGCCCGGCTCGATCTGGAAAAAGTGGGGATCCAGCTCAAATACGATCGCAACCAGCTTTTCCCCCAGCTTGACGCCTTCGGCACCTATGGATACAACGGGTCCGGCCGCGAATTCAGCGGCGCTCTTTATGATGTTCAACAGATGGACCGCAGGCTTTACGCTTATGGCGGCAGGCTGACTATTCCCCTGTCCAACATGAGCGCTCGGAACGCCTATAAGTCCGACAAAGCCACCCTTCAGCAAATCGTTCTCGCCCTCAAAAAGCTGGAGCAGAACATCATGATCCAGATCGACAATGATGTCGGGTTGCTGCGTGCCAATTACGAGCAGGTGCAGGCCACTCGGGCGGCGCGGGAATATCAGGAGCAGGCCTTGGCGGCCGAGCAGAAGAAGCTGGAGAACGGAAAGAGCACGACTTATGTGGTCCTGCAGGTGCAGCGCGACCTTACCACAGCACGGGCGCAGGAAATTCTGGCTCTCGATACTTACAACAAGAGCCGGTCCCAGCTGAGCTTGGATGAGGGCAGCATCCTGACCCGCCTTGGGCTCGATGTGGAAGTGAAATAGTTTCCCGGGATTACTGCGAGCGGCCGAACTTTTTTTCCAGCTCGCGGAAATTCATTTCCACGAGCGTGGGCCGGCCGTGAGGGCAGGTGTAGGGCATGGCACAGCGGCGCAGATCCTCGACCAGGTTTTCCAGCTCGCGCCCGGTCAGGGGATCGTTTGCTTTCACGGCGTGGCGGCAGACGGTCTTCGCAATCACGTGTTCCCCCAACCGCAGGGCGTTGACCTCCTGCCCGGCGGCCTTGAGCTCATCCACCAGCTCGAGCACAAAGCGGCGCGGATCCCCCGCCTTGACGAAGGGCGGCAGGGCATCGAGCAGGAAGGTGCGTTCGCCAAATTCGCTCAGCCCGACTCCCAGCCGGGTCAGCGTCTCCAGTTGGCCCTTGAGAAAGTTGGCATCGCGCACCGCCAGCTCCACCGTCTCGGGCAGCAGTAGTTTCTGGGAGTCGGCCTGCTGCTTTTGTTCCAGCCGGTTGAGCATCTGTTCGAACAAAATCCGCTCATGCGCGGCGTGCTGGTCCAGAAGCACCAGACCGCGATCGGATTCCAGCACGACATAAAGTTTTCCAATCACACCTGCCAGGCGCAGCGCAATGCTCAGAAGCGGGGGCGGCAGGCCCGGGGACGGTGCAAACGCAGGTCTTGGCGGTGGAACAGGTTCGGTCGGGGTCAGAGGTGCCCCGGAGGGGATGGAGGAAAACCGGGGAGGGAACACGCTCAGTGGTGCCTGACTGGACCCGGTGAAGCCCATTTTCAGGGGGGGGGTGACGGTGGGTGGCACGGGTTGTTCCGGGTGGAATCCCGGAGGGCTTGGAAAGGCGGGCAGATGCGGAGTGACATACTCCGGAACTTCTTTGGGTTGGCGCGGTGGGGCCAGGGACGTGAGGGCCGGAGGCGCCGGGCTTCCGGCTCCCGCCGGCGCGGGGCCCGCATGAAAATTGAGCAGCGCCTCCCGCACGGACTGCGCCACCAAACGCCGCACCTCGGACTCGCGATGGAACTTCACCTCGCGCTTGGCCGGATGGATATTGACGTCCACTGTGGCCGGATCGATTTCCAGAAACAGGCAGCCGACCGGGTAGCGCCCCTTCATCAGTGCCGTATGATAGCCTTCCAGCAGTGCGAAATTGAGTCCGCGATTCTCCACCGGCCGACGGTTGACGAAGACATGTTGGTCTTCGCGGGTGGCGCGCGAGACACCGGGGGCTCCGATAAATCCCCACACGCGCAGGGTTGTGCCGGGGTTGGATGCTTCCGGTTTTTCCGTGGAGGCCGTCTCAAAGGAGTCGGTTTCGTCCTGAGTGGTTGGGGCGGAAAGAGCCGCTGAGAAGTCCACCGTCAGCAGCGGCGTGTCGCCCAGCAGGGTGCGAAGTCGTTCGCGCAGGGCGGTCAAGCGCAGCGGCACTTCCACGCCCGATTTTTGCGCTGCGAGTTGCCAAATCGTGCGCCCGTCTTTGAGGAAAACGAAAGCCACCTCGGGGAAGGCCAGCGCCGCCAGGGTGAGATAATGCTGGATATGCGCCGACTCAGTCTCCTCCGCCCGGAGGAATTTGCGCCGCGCCGGCAGGTTGAAAAAGAGCTGGCGGACCTCGACGGCGGTGCCGGTGGCGCTGCCTGCGGCTTTGACCTCCAGGATTTTCCCGCCGGCGATCACCACCTGGGTGCCTTCGGGGGAATCGCTTTCACGCTCCCGGGTGGTGAGGGTGAAGCGGCTGACGCTGGCGATGCTGGGTAGGGCTTCACCGCGGAAACCCATCGTGAGGATAGATGCCAGATCCTCGGCTTTTTGGATTTTGCTCGTCGCATGCCGCTCCAGGCAAAGCAGCGCATCGTCCCGGCTCATCCCCAGTCCGTCATCTGTCACACGGATGAGACTGCGCCCTCCCGCTTGAATCTCCACCGTCACGCGGGTGGCCCGGGCATCGAGGGCGTTTTCCACCAGTTCCTTGACGACGCTGGCCGGCCGCTCCACCACCTCACCGGCGGCAATCTGGTTGGCTACATGGTCGGGAAGCAGGTGGATGCGGTTCATGGCGTCAGCAAAAATCTTAGGAGTCCAAGGGCAGGGTGAAGCAAAAAAGAGCGCCGCGCTCGGGGGCGTTCCCGGCCCAGATCCGGCCGTGATGGTCTTCGATGATTTTTTTGCAGATGGAGAGCCCCAGTCCGCTTCCACGATTCTTGCCGAAGGTGGCGAAGGGCTCGAAGAGTTTGCCTGCAATCTCAGGGGCAATCCCCGGACCATTGTCCGAAATACTCGTGATCACCTCACGGTCCTTGACCCGGACTTGCCAGATCGAGTTGCCGCCTTGTGGCAGGGCGTCAGCCGTATTCTGAATCAGGTTGTGAAAGACACGGTTCAGGCGTCGGGGGTCCACCCTCACCCGCACTGGTGGAAGAGGCTCATCCAGCGTGATCATGATGCCCCGCAACTCGGCGGTCGGGGTGATTTCCTCACGAAGTTCCCGGAGATATTCCGCATAATCGACCCGCAGCAGGAAAAGTTCTTTCCTGGTTGGTTGGGTGAATTCCAGGATTTCTCCAACCATGTCCGCGATGCGGTCCACCTGTTTGCGCACATTCTGGGCGGCCCTCAGCCGCAGGTCCGGCGACGCGTGGTCCATGCAGGCCATTTCTGCGGCCAACCCGATGACATGCAGGGGGTTTTTCAGGTCATGCACGATGCCGCGGGCGAAGCGCCCGAGAAAGGCCAGACGCTCCGCCTGTAAAATCTCCTCAAGGTGGCGGTGGTTGGATTCGCGCAGGCGCTGGCTGATTTCCCTCAGCAGCTCCAGCGCCAGCTTTGGTTTCCTGGCTATGAGCCCCAGTAATTCCCCGCACGGAATGAAACAAACTCTGCTGGCTTCAAGAGCCGTGGCGGTGGCGGAGCGGGGTTTGGATTCCACCACCGACATCTCCCCGAACATTTCTCCCGGCCCGACCCGGGCCAGAGGGCGGCGCAGGTCGGGGGCTACCTGTACGGAAATCTCAACCCAGCCCTGCTTTAAAATGTAGAGGCCGTCGCCTGGGTCGCCTTCCCGGAAAATCTCGACTCCTGCCGCCACATCCCGCTCACAGGTGATCGCTTGGAGCGCGGCAATCTCGGCCTCGTCCAGATCACGGAAGAGTTGGCTGGCGTTGAGTTCGACCATGAACAGACTCTAGCCCGAGTTAGGCGGTCGGGAAAAGTGTTTTCGCCATCCGCAACCCGGCCGGGCATGGAGGTTTGCGGGGCATCACCCTCATTTCGAGCGGTTTGGCGGATCTTTTGGATGCGCAAAACCTTCGCCGAAAAAGTCAAGGGATCGATCCAGTGAAAACTTGACGCTGGCATTGCGAGAATCTATTCTCTACTTCCGGTTGGTGGCCATAGCTCAATGGTAGAGCCCCAGATTGTGGTTCTGGATGTTGCGGGTTCGAGTCCCGTTGGTCACCCCAATCTCCTTTTCACCCCTCACCATCCCAATGCCAATGCCTCAAACACTAATTTCCACCACTCGCTTGGCCGGTCGCTTTTCCCGCCGGGATACGGCTTTGAGCGGTTCCGAGGTTTAACAGGCTCCGATAAGGAGCAAAGGGCAAAACCAACTGCCCGCGATTCCGGGGGTGCGGCACCCGGACACGAAGGAACGGTGAGACGTTGGCGTTTGGCCGCTTTTCAACCGGCCTTGCGGATCGCCAGCTTAAACCCGAAAGATGAAACGCTTGATTGCCCTTCTTGCAACTGCGAGGGGATATGCCACCGCAGCGATGAAGGAACGGCTGTGGTTTTGATGTGTTGCTTCTGGAGGAGCTGGGAGCAGAAGCCCTCCTGCTCACTCAAAATCGTAAATGACGGCTTTCTGGCAGACCCGCTTGAACACCTTCTCGACAAACTCGACGTGTTGCGGGTGCACCTGGTAGGCCTGTTCATCCGCCTTGGTGGAGAAAACAAGATTCAGCGCCACCTGATAGCTTTGATCCACCACGGCCCGGGGGCTGGGCGACATTTTGCCGACGTGGAAATGCAGCAGTCCGGGAATGGACTTTAAATATTCGTTGGCTCCGGCGATCAGTTCGTCCGCAGCTCCGGGTTGGTTCGCGTTAGTCCAGAAAATGACAATGTGTGAAAACATGAGCGTTATTCTTTCCGGATTGCCTCCGCTCGCAAGTGAAATCTTGCTGCCACCACCGTCTCTTCGGGTTGTCAGGCGTCGGAGTGCCGACGGCATGGGCGGGGCACTTGTTTTCGAAAGCCTTTGATTTCCCTTTTTGGCCTGTCACTATTTTCTGGAATGACTCGGATCGGATGAAAGCCTATGAACCGTTTTGTAATCGCTCTTGTTGTGTCGCTTTTCCTGCCCTACCCGCTGCTGAGGGCGCATGCTCAAAACCCTGTTTCGCCCGACGGCAAGCCCGCGCAGGATGCCAAGGGGATGCCTGTTGTCGAAACTGCACAGCAGCGCGAGGAGCGGATGGCTTGGTATCGCGATGCCCGGTTCGGGATGTTCATCCATTGGGGGCCGTATGCCGCCTTGGGCGGCGAGTATCACGGAAAAAAGGTTGGATGGATCGCTGAATGGATCCAGCACACGGCCCGGATTCCCGCCAGGGAATACGAGGATATGGCCGCCGGCTTCAACCCGGTGAAGTTCGATGCCAAGCAATGGGTCGGGATCGCCAAGGGCGCAGGAATGAAATACATCGCCATCACCTCAAAGCACCACGACGGGTTTTGCATGTGGGACAGCAAACTCACCGACTACAACATCGCCAGGTGGACCCCTTTCAAGCGCAGCGTCATTGCCGAGCTCGCTCGCGAATGCCAGAAGGCCGGGCTTAAATTCGGCGTCTATTATTCCATCCGGGATTGGCATCACCCCGATTGGCCGATCCGCTATTCCCCCCTGGAAAAACCCAATTCAGGTTGGGGTTATCTGGCCTCGCCGTGGACCATGGGGCGGGTGAATCAATGCGGCTGCCCTTCCTGCCGCAAAAACATTCCAATCACTCCCGAGATGGATCCGCGCCCGGTGGAAAACGCGGATATGAACCGCTATCTGGATTACATGAAGGGGCAGCTGACCGAGTTGCTCACCGAATGCGGCCCGGTAAGCCTCATGTGGTTCGATGCCCAAGATATCAAGGATCCCAAGCTCGGCCGGGTTGAAGAGATGATTGCAACCATGCGCCGCCTTCAGCCCAAGGTGATCATCAACGACCGCGTTGGTCCGGATGGCACCATGCTCGGTGATTACGGCGTCCACGAGGGCAGCGTGCCGGGAACGGGTGCGGCTCGCGAATGGGAAACCTGCATGACTCTCAACGACACGTGGGGCTACAGCAAGTTTGACAAGCATTGGAAGTCCGCGGCCGAACTCATTCAGACCCTGGTGGAGACCGCCAGCAAGAACGGCAACTTTTTGCTTAATGTCGGCCCTGACGGGGAGGGCGTGATTCCGCCGGGCAGCGTGGAGCGCCTGAAGGAAGTGGGCCAATGGATGTCGGTGAACAGTGCCAGCATCTATGGCTGCGGCTCGTCCTCCCTGCCTCAACCCGGGTGGGGACGCATTACCGCAAAAGGGCGGACCCTTTATCTGCATGTGTTCGATTGGCCTGCCAGCGGGCCGCTCAAGCTCGAGAAGTTCACCGGCAAGATTAAAAAGGCCTACCTTTTGGCCGATCCAAAGAAACATTCGTTATCTCTGCAGGCAGCGGGTGAAGTCCTGGACATCAAAGTTCCAACGCATGCTTCAAGTAAGTTCGACTCGGTGATTGTTTTGGAATTGTGAGTTTGGCTGCCGGCGCAAGCAGAGGCGAGCTCAAGCAGGTTCGTGGGCATGCTGGTCAGACTGCAGCCTTTTCGCACCGCGCTCTGATGTGAATTCTCTCCTTTTGCTGCGGGTTCAAATCGTGTTTATTCAACACCATTCATGAGTAAAACAGCATTGTTATTCGCCGGACAGGGTGCGCAGGTCGTCGGAATGGGGCAGGACCTCGCCGAACGATACCCGTCGGCCGGAGCCTGGTTTGATCGTGCCAATGCCGCGTTGGGCTATGATCTGGCCTCGATCTGCTTTCAAGGCCCGGAAGCCGAGCTCACCCAGACCGAGCATGCGCAGCCCGGGATTTTTCTGGTCAGCTGGGTCGCTCTGGAACTGCTCAAGGCAGCCGTCCCGTCCCTGAAGTTCGAGGCCACCGCAGGGCTTTCACTCGGAGAATTCACCGCGCTCACGGCGGCGGGCGCCATGAGTTTCGAGGACGGCTTGCGCATTGTTCGCCAACGCGGCCGTTTCATGCAGGAATCTTGTGCCGCCACCCAGGGCGGCATGGCCGCTATTATTGGTCTCGACGAGGACCCCACCCGCGAGGTCTGTGCCGAGGCCGGAGTGGTCCTTGCCAACCTCAACTGTCCCGGCCAGCTGGTCATTTCAGGCGAGTCCGGCAGGATCGCCAAGGCGGTTGAACTGGCCAAGGCGCGGGGAGCCAAACGCGCGCTGCCTTTGACGGTGGCTGGAGCCTATCATTCCCCTTTGATGGACGGCGCCCGGTTAAAGCTCCAAGCGGAGCTTGCTTCCATCCGCCTTTCGACTCCTTCCGTCCCGGTGATTTCCAATGTCACGGCGCAGGCCCACACCACGCCGGAGGAGATTTCCGCACGACTCGTGGAGCAGGTCACCTCCTCGGTGCTCTGGGAAAAGTCCATGCGCCTTCTGCTGGCGCAGGGGTTCACACAGTTCATCGAACTGGGGCCGGGGTCGGCTTTGAGCGGGTTCATGAAGCGGATCGATAAAACCGCCCGGATTGTCAATGTGGCGGATGTTGCCAGTCTGGAAGCGGCTGTCACGGCCCTCTCTTGAAAACGATCCGCCCGGGCCACGGGGCAGGGATCTTCTATCCGACGGTCAATCCTAGGATAAGGCCAAGGGGACAGCTCGACACTGAAATCCGTGGTCGATTTTGCTCGGGGCGGGAGGTTTACCGTGAAGGGCATGAAGGGGGAGGAATGTTTTTTCTGATGGCGCAACCGAGGCTCTATGGGATGGGTGTGACGTAAATAGGTGGGGCGCGCCATCCCGTGCGCGCCGTCGCGGTGCAACAAAAAAACGCCGGTTGGCAAAGTCGGCGGGCAGTGGCTTCCAGCCCTATCAACGCGCTTTTTTCAATCGCGTTGCATTGAAGGACATTGAACGAACGAACCTGAAACCCGCAGTGCGACTTCAGCCGAACGGGG
>Ga0209829_10000291_pt1 | contig 46645 bp, 42 predicted proteins | sample C_140205_EF_Meta_FD_187311 | JGI IMG/M metagenome (GOLD analysis project Ga0209829, IMG submission 187311) | Freshwater microbial communities from Lake Croche, Canada to study carbon cycling - C_140205_EF_MetaG (SPAdes) (version 2) | ecosystem: Environmental > Aquatic > Freshwater > Lake...
TTTATTGATTGGCAATAATTCATCCATTTGCCCAAATCACAGTTTATGATTTAATTTTTCCAGGATTTTAACCGTATCCTCATCCAATAATGAATTAATAGACCCCATTACTTCAAAAAAGTGATCTAGTTTTTCTTTTCCAAGCCTTTCTTGCACAATTTCATTAAATAAAATAACTCCTTGGCGCGCTTGATCTCTTTTTTTCTTCCCCAAATCCGTCAGGAAAATTTTTACGACTCGCTTATCTTTAAAATTGGCCTCCCGACGAATCCATTTCTTATCTTCTAATGTTTTCAACATGCGCGTCAAACTCCTAGATTCAAGACCCAAAGCTGGTGCAATTTTAGTTGCTGACGTTCCATTTTTATCTATATGCAACAAAGCATAACCAATGGCCATGGTCATGTCGAATTGCGCAGCATAGGTATTATACATCCTGCTAATCGCATTCCAACCAGTTTTAATCTGAAAGTCGACCGTATTTTCTGCCTTCATATAAAGTATGTTTAGCATACTAATTGTAAAAATGGGCGAAAAAAAAGTAGGATGCAAGCATCCTACTTTTACATTTTGATAATTTCCTATTTATTGAATTCGATTGCCTTTCATCCTTTTACTATTAACCTTTAACCCAGAAAAAGATGATTTCATTATTTCTAACCTGATTTTTGTTTTATTGTAAAGCAAGTATTTATTGCCATCATACATTAATCGGGAAAAAGTCGTACTACCAGTTTCATCCACTAATTGATAAAAATACTCTCCTTTTTCTCCTACTATGGGGGCAAAATGCAAGCTTTTGGCTTCACCTGCTCCCGATTCGAAAGATATAAGTAGATGATCTTGCGACTGCTTGACCAAAAGTCCAGGAGTTTGTTTCTCTAGTGTAATGCGATTAATTGATTTACCATTAACAATGAGCACTTTCCCCGATTTGACATTAGCCTCAGAAGCATTTAATTCACGTTCTAAAAATAAGGGGTTATCATTATAAAATTGGATTTTCTCTAAAGGCAATTGGTTTTCCTTGATTAAGGTCATCAAAGATCCTGTCAATTGTGTCTTCTCAGAACAAGAACTTAAAGTAAAAATGACTAAAAACAAAAATCCAAATGTTCTCATCGTCTATTGAACTCCCTCTGCCAAAACTAACACTTTATTATTTATCACTTCAACGACGCCCCCTTCAATTTGAAAGGACTGCTTATCTGCAACAAGCTCACCTTTCTGTAAAGTGCTCACAATCGCAGCATGATCATTCAATATTTGAAAAGATCCATTCACACCCGGGAGTGTCACCACAGCAGCCTCACCAGCGAATACTTTACGATCGGGAGTTATAATTTCTAAATACATTTTTTTCTATTTTGATGCCTCAGCAAGTAATTTTTCTCCTTTAGCTACCGCATCGTCAATGGTACCCACTAAGTTGAATGCTGCTTCAGGAAGGTAGTCATATTCTCCATCAATGATCGCATTGAAACCTTTGATCGTATCATTGATATCAACTAAAACGCCTTTTAATCCCGTAAATTGTTCTGCCACAAAAAATGGTTGAGACAAGAAACGTTGAACACGTCTTGCGCGAGAAACCACTAACTTATCTTCCTCAGATAATTCATCCAAACCAAGAATAGCAATGATATCTTGTAACTCTTTATAACGTTGCAAAATCTCTTTAACTCGTTGAGCAGTATCATAATGAGAATCTCCCAAAACCTCAGCTGAAAGAATCCTCGAAGAAGAATCCAAAGGATCCACCGCTGGATAAATTCCTAATTCAGCAATTTTACGAGATAATACCGTTGTCGCATCTAAGTGAGCAAAAGTTGTCGCAGGAGCCGGATCCGTTAAATCATCCGCTGGTACATATACCGCCTGAACTGAAGTAATTGAACCACGCTTTGTAGATGTAATTCTCTCCTGCATCGCTCCCATTTCAGTAGCAAGCGTTGGTTGGTACCCTACGGCCGAAGGCATACGACCTAATAAAGCCGAAACCTCAGAACCAGCTTGCGTAAAGCGGAAAATATTATCAATAAAAAATAAAATATCACGACCAGAACCCTCGCCATCTCCATCACGGAAATGTTCAGCGACAGTTAAACCAGACAAAGCAACACGCGCACGTGCTCCAGGAGGCTCATTCATTTGACCGAACACTAAGGTAGCTTGAGATTTAGACAATTCGTTTTCATCCACTTTAGATAAATCCCATTGTCCCTCTTCCATCGCATGCTTAAATGCTTCGCCATATTTAATAACCCCTGATTCAATCATCTCACGAAGTAAGTCATTTCCCTCACGTGTACGCTCTCCAACACCTGCAAATACAGAAAGTCCTTCATAAGCTTTGGCGATGTTATTAATCAATTCCATGATCAATACTGTTTTGCCCACACCTGCACCCCCAAACAAACCAATTTTACCTCCCTTAACATAAGGAGCTAATAAGTCAATTACTTTGATTCCTGTAAATAATACTTCGGTAGTTGTAGCTAATTCGTCAAACCTCGGTGCTGCCCGGTGAATAGGCATTCCCTTATCTGATTTTGGCTGCTTAATCCCGTCAATCGCCTCTCCGACCACATTAAATAAACGTCCCTTAATTCCCTCACCCGTTGGCATAGTCATCGGTGTTCCTAAGTCAATAACTTCTTGTCCCCTCTGAAGACCTTCAGTTCCTTCCATGGCAATCGTACGAACCCTGTCCTCTCCTAAATGTTGCTGAACTTCTAAAATAAGTCCTTGACCATTTGATTTAGTCACAGAAAGTGCGTTTAAAATTGCTGGTAATACTGATCCTTCTCCTTCAAAACTAACATCGACTACTGGTCCAATTACTTGTGCAACCTTCCCTTTATTTACTGCGTTTGCCATTTGATAATTAAATTAATGATGAGCTAAAAACTAATGTTTGACATCTACCTAAATGCCATGCACATTCGGAATGCAAAATTAGTCCGTAAATTCCAATTACCAAAACTCAGGTTTGGATTTTTTTGCTATTTTTAAACAAAATCAGCCTATTTCTTTGAATGAATTAAAGTTTATGCTGAAATTTAAATTTTCTTTGGCACATTATGAACATTTAATCCATTGATCAAACGACTATTCCTATCCAATGCCCCAGACCTACTAATTTTAGTTTGCATAGGAATAGCATGCCTAGTCTTTTATTTTCTAGGTGGTGTGCCTATTTTTAATACTCAAATAGTTAGTGAATTAATTCCATTTCAAGGAATTATAGACCGTAACCAACTAGGCCAATTAAGCTCAACGCTTTTTTTAATTCGACAACATTATACATTTTTTCCGAGTGAACTATCCATCATCCCATTCCTGATATTTTCCTTTTTTTCTATTATAGGAATCAGTTATCTAATCAAAAGCTTTAAAAAATGGGCCCGTATTTCTTGGGTATTTACACTATCCGGAATTTTACTTTGGCTATCTATTATCCTAGTAAAAAATGTCGATCAGCCCATTGAAACTTGGTGCGAACTAATGTTTTCCCAACTAATTTGGCTTGGAATTATTAGCCTATTTACCCTGACTATTTTCTTTTCACCTACTATTTGCTTTTTTTTATTACAAGTAGGGCATTCGCAGACAAAAAAAGAAAGTCAAAAAAAATGGCTCATACTTTTTGGCTTTTATGCACTTAACCTTGTTTTCAGTTTTAGCCATTTGATTTATAATTTTCAGACAAAAACCTATATTCCTGGCTTTGTTTTTTGGATCTCGAGTGTTTTAATAGGTCTATTTCAACTTGATAAAAAACGAGGTGATACCTCATTATTGATTGGTCTAACTTTTTTAAGTTTGCCGACTGCCTTATTAATGCTGTGCACATCAAATGATCCCGGTATTAGGGCTATCGAAACATGGGGCTTAATATCCCAAATAATCATGCTGATTTTATTTCCATTATTTATTATCAGAAATTTCAACGACTTAATAAAACTAAATTTGCCAATTTATAAAGTAGCCAACAAGCCTCAAATTCTACCCACCTATTTACTATTCATCGGGGTTTTGATCTTAGGCTCCGCATTTATTTTTGCCTTAAATGGCGCTGCTTATCACCAAATAGCTGCGGCAAAATATAATGCCGACGGAGAATTGGCACAAATTTTAGAGGACCCTTTTTTAGCAGAGATCAACTATAAACAGGGCTTGATTCACAGTAAACTTAATGCCAAAAGCAATATAAGTTTAGCCCGAATTGCCTACCAAGAAAATAAGGTAGAGGAATTAGCGTACTATTTGTCGACAAGCCAAGTGAAATTTCCTGATGAAAAAATAGCCGTTGCGTTAAGTACTATTTATCAAAATGAAAATCACCCATTTGAAGCCTTGTTTGCCTTGCAAAGTGCGCATCAAAAAATGCCAGAAAGTATTGAAATCATTAGCCAACTAGCCTACACTTTTGAAAAATTAAATCAAGTAGATTCTTCCTTCTATTATTATCAGAAAGCTTTTGAATTTGATTCAAATGCTATTTTTACAAGAGCCAATTTTCTATACTCCATAGCCAAACTAAATAAATCCACAAACTTAGCAGAAATTAATCAAGCAACGCAAGATCCTGCCATTTTAGCTAATTTATGGGCAATTGCTATAGTAAGAAATTTGCAAATAAGTTCGAAATCACTTGACAGTTCGTTCGTGCCAAAAGCAGATTTAAGAGACCTAGCGATGATTTACAACTCAATTCCACACTTCAAGGATAAACAAAAATTATTGCCCATTCATGAAATAGCCAAGGATACAAACATTTTGTCCCTTTTCCCTGAAATAAAATTAGCCGAGGCGATGCAAGATTATTTCCACCAAGATCCATTAAGTGCAATGGAAAAAATCGCCCTATACATAGATGTACAAACCAATGAAAATACAAAAGGCCTTCAATCACTTCTTGATTTTTGGCATCAATCTTCCCTACTTCCCATAGTAAATCCAAAAATTTCAAATAAATCAGAAGCAAAATCAGCAGTGAGAAAATATCCATTCCAGTTAATGACCTTGACAAATGCGATTCCATTTCTTAGTAAAAAAGAAGCTTATGATGCAAGTTTAGCTGCCTTGCGTTGGAATAATGAAATTCCCGATTTTTATCCCATGTATGCATTTCGAGCGTTAGAAATAGGGGAAATAGCGTATGCCAAAGAGGCCATGAATTCATTAAAGAAGCTAAATCCTGCGATGTTCAAGATGAACTTAAAGCCATTTGAAAGCCAACTGGCCGCGGCATTACAGCGACAAAAGTTTTAAAGAATTTGGGAATCAGGATTAATCCGCCTATATTTGCAGTATAAATACCATGTCTAACGGAGTTAATGGTTCTTTCGTTATTCATTCACTTAATGAACCAAATTATATGAATCAAAAAATTCGAATTAAGCTGAAATCATTTGATCACACGTTAGTGGACAAATCAGCAGAGAAAATTGTAAAAGCTGTTAAAGCTACGGGTGCTGTCGTTTCTGGCCCGATTCCATTGCCAACTAAAATCGAAAAATTCACTGTTTTAAGATCTCCTCACGTAAACAAAAAAGCGCGTGAGCAATTTCAATTATGTACTTACAAGCGCTTGATTGACATCTTTTCATCATCTGCTAAAACAGTAGATGCTTTGATGAAATTAGAATTGCCATCAGGAGTAGACGTTGAAATCAAAGTTTAAGGATTTTTTGATTTAGATCTATAATGAAAAGCTTTCAGAAATGAAGGCTTTTTTTATAAATATACGGTGCGGACATTTTCCCAATTGACTTTTAAGTCTGCTTCGCCTAAATCGATAAATTCTCTGCCTAACATGAGTCGCTCTAATTTAGATAAAGCCATAGAAAGACCATAATAGGATTTAAACTTACGGATCATACTTAAATCCTGAATGACCGGTTGGCCTGCATCAAAATCCCTAGGATGAAAATAAGTCATCACATATTTTTGTTGGGCCCAAAGTTTAGCCAAAATGGCATCAGGCAGCAACCTGAAATAACCTCCCCCTGAAAAGATTACAGGCAATCCCACCATTGAAGTTACATTGATGGGAAATTCCTTGAGTTTATGTCCATCCACATCGACCCAACAGGGTTCTTGTTGGCCAAAGTTAGCAAAACCACCATGCGCTCTTTTTGCAGGAAATATTGAGCAATCTATTTCGATTCCTTGTTCAATCAATTCACTAAATACCCATTTATTTGATTCCATTAATGAGAAACCCGGAGCACGATACGCTCTAATTTTCTTTCCTGTTATAGCTTCTAAGCTTTCAATAGAACGTTTCAAATCTTCGGCAAAAGCGGGTCTATTTTGTTGGTATGCCAACTGGTGCATGTCAGAATGTGTAGCTATTTCATTCCCAGATTCGGCCATTATTTTAATGATTTCTGGATATTTTCTTGCGACCCAACCTAAACAAAAGAAAGTAGCTTTTTGATTGTTTCGACTAAGCATTTCCAAAATTCGATCTACATTTTGATGTATTCTGGATGGAAATTTAGCCCAGTCTTTCTCCGTCCTTGTACTTGGATGATCCAACAGATGAAACCACTCTTCGATATCAAAAGTTAAAATTGTCATTTATATCCACCTAAAAAATAGGGCTCCATTTTTTTTAAAGGTGATTACATCTTGCCGACTAGGAAATGAAAAATACGTTTGTTCGTCTGCCGGATTTGGAATAAGGGTATAAGAATTGTCACGAATCAAGACCATAGCCTCTAAAATACAATCCATGCCTAGATCTTTGGTATATTCAATGAGCTCCTCCTGAGTTCTACCTGCAATTTCCACTTTCTTTTGCACAACTAATGGCCCTGAGTCAATGCCCTCGTCCACAAAAAATACGGACACACCGGTATATTTTTCTTGATTTTTTAACACCCAAAAAGAGGGCATCAATCCTCGATACTTGGGCAATAAAGCAGTGTGAAGGTTGATCGTCCCTTTGGTCGGGATATCTAATAATACCCTTTTAAAAACTTGATTTCCGCCAATTGAGACAAATAAATCCGCTTTAAGATCTGAGAGTATTTGTACATTTTCTGATGAATTTATAGATCCTTCTAAAATAAAAAGTGGCACAGATGCTTGACTTAATACCGCTTTAACAGAATGACCAGGCGTTAATTTTGATTTGATAAATTTTAACGAAAAATAGATAAAAAACTCTAGACCAAAAACATCCAAAGTCTTTTTCATTTTGGCGAAAAATGATTCCCTTTTTCCAAAGGGGGAAACTTCAAATAGCACAGTTCCTACCCATTCAATGTTTGAAGGCATTCCTGCATGCAACTTTTTAATTGCCTTTGGTAAAAAAAACGGGTCATCTTGTGTCAATAATACTACTCTCATTTCTTTGATTTAAATAATTGTAAAATTTTACGCATGGGTTTTAAAGCTATTGTAAACCAATATGGCTTCAAATGATTCAAGGACCAAGCCTTTCGATCTTCTTTATTTGCAATGAGTCGATGTTTAAATGAGGCTGTACTTGTACCACCATTTCGCATAGTCATTAAAACTTTAGGCAAATAAAAAGCCACCATTTTATTTTTATATAAAGCCCTCAGCATCCATTCATAATCAGCTGAACATGTGAAATCTGTTCTGTAAGGTCCATTTTTGTCTGCTGAAGATTTTTTAATATAAAAAGATAAATGCGGAGGCATCCATCCATAAAGCCATTGCTGATATTGATATGAACCAGCAGTCCAGTAACGAACAATTTTTTGTGGATTTTCAGGGTTTACATATTGCTTATCCCCATACACAACATCGACTGGATTAGATTCAAAAGCAGAAACTACAGAACTTAGTACGTCGGTAGTTGGATAAAAATCATCTGCTCCAATCATCCCAATAACATCACCATGTATTAATTTCAATCCCTTATTCATCGCATCATAAATACCCGCATCTTTTTCAGATATAAAATGGATGGATGAACCAAAAGATTGTAAAATTTCTAAACTCCCATCCGTAGATCCTCCATCTATAATCCAATATTCTTTATTCAAGTAATCTTGTGCCAATACGCTCTCGATAGTCTGTCTAAGGGTAGCAGCCGATTGATAAGAAACGGTAATGATGGAGACTTTCAAATTTTAATATTAAAGAACAAAGATAGAAAATCATCGCATTGTTTTCTGCTTCCCATATAACTCACATTTTTTTTTGAAATAACACTTGAATAAAATATAAATTTACGTACCTTTGCAAACCCAATTCGAAACTCTTGGGGATTTAATATCTTATAGAAATGAAAAGAACTTTCCAACCCTCGGTTAAAAAAAGGAAAAATAAGCATGGTTTCCGCGAACGTATGTCGACAGCAAATGGTCGTCGTGTGTTAACTGCGCGCCGCGCAAAAGGTCGTCACAAGCTTTCAGTTTCTGACGAAAAGAGAGGAAAATAAGCCATAAATTTAAGAAAGGCTGATTTCTGGCTCGCTGTTGCTTAATAAAGTATTCTTGCCGTGAAATTCACTTTCCCAAAATCTGAGCGATTAACGCAAAAAAAAATAATCGATTCTTTATTTGAAAAGGATAGTCAAATTGTGTCACAACGATTTTTCTATCCTTTTCGAGTTTTGTATCGTGGCATGGATTCTAAGTCTGATTCGCCGCAAATTTTAATTTCGGTTCCCAAGAGAAAATTCAAAAAAGCTATTGACCGCAATTTAATTAAGAGGAGAACAAGGGAAGCATATCGATTAACAAAACCTAAATTTCAAGGATTAGTCTATCATAAATTACCTGATATAATGGGATTTATTTATATTGGCACAGATATAGAATCGTTTGAATTAATTCAAAAAAAAATGCATCAAATTTTTACTGCATTGACTAAAAATGATAAACTAAAAGATGAAGTTTAGGCAAAAATTTTCCAAAGGGGTATTCGTAATATTAATAGGAGTAGTAAGCCTAATTGGATTTTCTTTTAGTAGACCTGGCGAGCGCCTATTTGACATTGCTAAAAATCTAGATTTATATGCCTCCGTATTCAAGGAATTAAATAAATTTTATGTGGATGATGTCAATCCAAATTTGGCTGTTAAAACCTCGATAGATGCGCTGTTAAAAAGTTTTGATCCATATACCGTCTTTTATCCGGAAGATGAATTGGAGGATTTCATGACGATGACCACAGGAAAATACCAAGGTATAGGGATTGTTTTAGCCGAGATAGACCACGAATACCGAGTGGCTTATGTGGATGAAAATAGTCCTGCGTCAAAAGCTGGATTAGGTATTGGCGACCAATTGATTTCTGTTAATGGCATCAAAATTTCTGATACTCCAGAGGCGGAGCCCTCTAAACTTTTAAAGGGACAGGCGGGTACTTCCTTGGATATTTCTATTTTAAAAATCGAAGATAGCACGCCAAGAACCATTCATTTAAACCGGGAAACTGTTCAAATTAATAATGTCATTTATTCTGGCATCATTAGACCAGGTGTAGGTTATATTTCATTGGAGGAATTTAATGCTTCTGCCACCAAAGAGCTAAAGTCTGCATTGTCAACATTGAAACAAGCGGGGATGTCCAAATTAATTTTGGATCTCCGTGAAAATCCGGGTGGCTTGCTGACTCAAGCAGTTGATATTTGTAATTTATTTTTAGCCAAAGAAACGAAGATTGTAGAAACAAGGGGTAAAGTAGAAGAATGGAATAAAACCTACACCGCATTGAATGCTAGTTTCGACTCAGAGATTCCACTCATTATTTTAATCAATGGCCATTCGGCATCTGCGGCTGAGATTGTTGCCGGGGTTATGCAAGATTACGACCGAGCTGTTTTGATAGGTAAAAAGAGTTATGGAAAGGGGCTGGTTCAAGTGACTAGAGACCTTCCATATAGAACAAAAATGAAAATCACGACGGCCAAGTATTATATACCAAGTGGTCGTTGTATTCAGGCGATAGACTACCAACATAAAAATGCGGATGGACAAGCAATTGCTTATAAAGACTCTTCCATTAAAACATTTAAAACACAAAATGGAAGGAGTGTGGTCGATGGCGGAGGTATACTCCCAGACATCCTAATAGGCAAAGATCTCACGTCATCGAGTTTCACACAATCGTTGATGAAACAGTACATGATTTTTTTATATGCCTGTCATTATCAAAAAAATCATCCGAAAATCGCCAGTGCTGAATCCTTTGTTTTTACAGAGAGCGATATGAATGATTTTCAAAATTGGCTTAAAAATCAGAAATTTACGTATGAAAGTCCGGTGGAAAAGCAAGTGCGAATGGCTATAGATCTTGCTAAAAAAGACCCAGCCTATGCCGACTTAGAAACAAGTATGTCGGCACTGAAACCAGAGTGGAGCTCGTCTACGACCAAAGAACTATTAGCTCATAAACAAGAAATAATTGCTTTGCTAGAGCAAGAAATAATCCTACATTATTATCTTCAAAAAGGGGTAAATCAATGGTCTTTTTCGAAGGATCCCGTTATATTAGAAAGTTTAAATTTATTCAATCAGCCTCAAAAATTTCAAGCAATACTAGCCAAAAAAAATAAATGAGTCTTATCCTAAGTATCGAAACTTCATCTCAATTATGTTCTGTGGCACTGCATGAACAAGGCAGATTAATCTCTGCATCGCAAAGTGAGGAAGAAGGTGCACATGCGAAACGGTTGACATTACTGATAGAAGACGTTGTAAAAAAAGCAGCTACCCAACTGAGTTCTTTGGTTGGAATCGCTATTTCCATTGGCCCAGGATCTTATACTGGATTAAGAATTGGGTTAGCTACCGCAAAAGGCCTTTGTTTTGGACTTGATAAACCATTGATTGCTGTGCCTACCTTAAAAATACTTGCAGCGAGGCATGAAGGATCAATACCTTATCAAATATTGATTCCTGTCTTGGATGCCAGGAGGATGGAAGTTTATACAGCGGTCTATGCAAGGGAAAACTTAGAAGAACTTGAATCTGCACATGCTTTAATCTTAAATGATTTTTCATTTGGTGCATACCAGCAAAAAAATGCGTTAATTTTCGGGAATGGAGCACAAAAATTCAAGGATTCATTTCCTGATCATACATTTTCATACGATTTAGAAAACCCATCTCCAGAAGCAACATACATGGGTAAATTAGCCTATGAAGCCTATTTGAACAAAAGTTTTGAAAATTTAATTAGTGTTGAACCAGCTTATTTAAAAGAGTACATGGGCCAAAAGCCACTAAAAAAAATATTTAATGGAGCAATTGATTGAAAATAAAGTAGCCCAAAGCGGATTGATTCAATTGGATTTAGAATCCATACGAATTCCTGGAGAAAGAATATTTTTCGACATCAAGCCTTTATTATTTATGGATTTAGTGCTAAAAGAGAAAGACTTTAGAGCATTCCTTGCCGGGCATTCGTGGGAACAGTATCAGGGAAAACATGTAGCCATTTCTTGTTCAAGTGATGCCATCATTCCCACGTGGGCTTTCATGTTACTAAGCGCTCAAATGAGTCCCTTTGCCGCCACCATCGTTTATGGAAATTTAGAAGAATTAGAAAAAGAATTATTTATAAAATCCTTATTCGAATTAAATTTGGATACCTACAAGGATGGACGGGTGGTCGTAAAAGGTTGTTCGAAAGAATCGGTTCCTACAGATGCCTATGTCAGACTCACTTCGTTATTACAACCCATCGTAAAAAGTTTGTTTTTTGGCGAACCATGCAGCACCGTTCCTATTTTTAAGAAGAAAGTAATTAGTTAAATTGATTCAAATAGCGAAGCACTTTTTCTTGATAGTTGGGCTTTAAATCAACTGGCTTTCGCTGGTAGAGCGATCTATTTTCCTCTAATTTCTTCAGGTATGGCAATAAATTGGGTGGTGGACTTTCTCGAAATTTTTCGAGCGCATTTTTTGATTCTTTTTTGGGATCTTCTCCTTGTTCTTTTAAAGCCTTTTCGGATTCCAGTAGAATAGGTAACATGAGATCCTGTCTATTTTGCAATTCTTGACTAAGGCGCTTATTAACAAAATCCGTCTCATTTTTTTCCATATTTTTAATGAGCTCCTTTAAACTTTTCTCTAAATTTCCCGAGCCTGGCCTACCTTGAATATCTTGTAATTTTTCTTCTAATTCTTGTCGGAGCCTAGCCTGTTCTTGTGCTATTTTAATCATTTCTTCACTCATGGGACCCTGCTTGTCGGCCCGACTTTCCCTGACTTTCTGATTTAATTTTTGTTGGCGTGCCGCCCATGAACCCTGGGGCTTTTGTTTTCCTTTTCCCTTTTTACCCGGTTTCATTTGCATTTGTTGGTTTTGCATTTGCTGCAATAAATCAGATAACATAACAGCTAATTTATTAATGGACGCCATAGATTGCTGCTGTCTAGCCTGAACTAAAGGCCATTTACGTTCTTTCATCATCATGGCAGCCTCATTTAATCGATTGTGCATTTCAGTGGTTTCTCTTGTTATAATCGAAGATAATGGCATCACTTTTTTACCCAAGCTAATCAAACTATCTTCTAAAATAAAAGCTGTTTCAGCAATCTTATTTTGTAACTGACTTGCCGATTTTAATGCGGGACTTCCCTCACGTAAACGACGAAAATCCTGCATGACACGCTCCTGTTCGAAAGAAATTTGCAACAAACCATCTAATAAAAGTCTTAATTGGTTTACCTCCAAATCGAGCGCATTACTTTCATCGTTCGTTCGTTTGTCCTCCAATTTCTTTGCTAACTTTTTTAGCCCTTCCGCTGTTTTCTTCTGCGCTATTTTGGCTTTATTAGTTGACTTATTCTCCATAAATTCTTCCACATTTTCCATTGACTTTTCTATCTCTTCTTCCAATGAATCAAATTCTTTGGTTTCTAATTCCATTTCTTTTTCAAGCTTGTCAATCACCTTTTCTTGTTCTTTAAATTCTTCATGAATTTTATTTTGCTCCACTTGATTTATGGAAGGCTCTTGAGCCAAATTCCCTTGTTTTTGACTTAATTCATTTAGCCCTTGAATTGATTCTTCCATCATTTTATCAATTCTCAGGTCTTTATAAAACTGTTCTAATCGCTGCAATTCTCTTTCTCGATTTTTATTGAGGGATTGTTTTTTTTCGAGATTTTTTTGCCAATTACTAGGCAGTTCTTTTTGAAGATTTTTGAACAAATCATCCGTGGCCTTATTTAAATCAGAGGTTTGAATTTGATCAATCAGCTTTTGTAAATTCTCCATTTTTTGAACCCAAAGATCCGTCGGCTTTTGAAAACTAAATTGCTGTCCCATCCATTTTTCTTGTTGGTCTTTCAAAACATCTAAAGCCATTTTCAATTCTTTTTCCTTCGCTAAAACCTCATCAAGCATTTTATTAGTTACCTCTTTGCCTAACTTAATTCGATTCATCGCCTCTTTCAATTCTTTTTTAATTTCTTGAGCTTTTTGAATGCTTGAGGATATATTCTTTTCTAAATCCAAAAATCGATCATCTGACTTTTTCGTTAGTTGATTTGATTCTGGAAATTCCCAAGTTCGTTGCTTTGTTTTCGTTTTTTTTGGACCATGAATAGCGTCATAATCTGTCACTTCAAAATAATAGCGTAATTGTGCGCCCGGACGTAATTTTAGAGAATCTAGTCCAAGTATAAATCTAAAATCAGTCTCTTTTTTACCTGCTGGTATGGGTAGATTTCGACTAAATTGCGATTCCCATTTTGCTTCATTATTTAATCTGATTTGATATTTCAAAGTCAGGTGATTAAGTCCGTAATCATCATTTACATCTCCCTTAAAGATCAAAAAGCGATAATACAATGTGTCCTCAATAACTTGGGTTTCGATCTTTGGATATTGGTCTTTTAGTACTTCAATCCGAAAATTTGCAGTTTTTTGACTTTCGAAGTGCTCATTTGCCACCCATATTTGATAGCTTGAGTTTTCAAAAAATTGTTTCGCAAATTCATATTGATTGAATAAGCTATTTTTTTTAAAATCAATGTTAGGAAGTTTTTGGTTTAGTAAAATACTTGCCTTTTTTACATCGTTAGTTGAAATCTCCCAATAAACCTTAGAACCTTCCGGGATTTGTAAAGGAAGCAATTGGCTCAACTTTTCTGTGGGTTTATGGATATATGCAGGAAACTCAATGGAGATAGTGGTTTTCTCTATGGCTGGTCGGCGAATGATCTGAATGGTCTGTGGCTCAGAAAAATAATCAAAAGCTTCGAATTGAAACATTTGAGGGCTCATAATGGGCGGAAGGGCAAAACTAAATACATTTTTTTCAAGCTCCCTATCCATCTTAACTCGGCTTCCTTGGTTAACAAAATAAACGTCAGAAGGTAAATTTTTACCCATTAATTTTACTTGAATGGTGAAAGGCTCCCCAGCAACGGCTTCTAACCTTTCATTTAAAATTAAAAACTGAAAAGGCAAAACTTTGGGATATTGAAAAGTATAGTTGACAATCCTTAAGGTAGGTTTCCGAATATATTGCGGATTAAGATAATCGAAAAATACCAATACTGTGCACAACAGAATCAGCCCATAAAGTGATTTTCGATGACTTGAATAATCAATAAAATCAACTAATTTGTAAACAGATAATTGATGCACTTTTTGCCTAATCGCTGCCTCAAGCAAGTATGAATTCGTATGGTGTAAGCCAGCACGTTGAAGTTGGAGTATATTTATCAATTCATCCTGATGAGGCTTGTCAAAAAACATTCCTATCTTTTTAGCCATCAGCTCCAAATCGGCATAGCCAACTTTCTTTGTCCATTTGACTATAGGCACAAAACAATGGGTCACTACTAAAGCACATGATGCGCTTAAAAAGAAATAGTAAAAAATACCTCGAAGCGGGGAAGATAACCAAGCAAAATATTCAATTAAAATAAAGAGCGTACCCAGGCAGGTTATCCACAAAACACTAAATAAAAGTCCCTTGATAACCTCATTTCTATAATAGAGGCGATGATAGGATTTTAGTTGGGAAACGACTGTGTTTTCTTGGGTTGCCAATTGCCATTAAAAAGTTGAAAATACAATTTTTACACCTAAATTCTTCAACTTTTGAAAAAATAAAATTGCTTCCAACAGCGCTTTTTGGTAATATTGGGGAATTATACAAGTATGTCCCAACAATCGCAAGAACAATATCAATTTATAGAGAAGATCCTTAAAATACACGTTAGGGAAGATGTTTCGATTGAAGAATTTCAGTTTTTTTATGGTGGGAATTTTAATTTAGCGGTTCGAGTTAAGTTAAAGTCGGGGGAATTTTTTATCAAATGGAATCAAGGTGACCACCATGGTATTTTTGAAGCAGAAGCTAAGAATCTCCAATTATTAGATCAAACAAATACGATACAAGTACCCCAGGTAATCGGCGTAGGAGCCATTGAGGAAAAGGAATATTTAATGATGGAATGCATCCCTACAGGAGAAATAAATGTTAATTATTGGGAAGATTTCGGACATAAATTAGCCCAGATGCACCAAAACACTTCGGACATGGGCCATGGACTTGGATATACTAATTACCTAGGGGCGGCAAAACAACAAAATGATTGGAACCAAGATGGAGTGCACTTTTTCATTGAAAACCGATTGAAAAATCAAATTGAAATTGCCGTTTACCATAGGAAAATTGATTTTGAAATGGAAAACAAGTTCAACCAATTGTTTGAAAAACTACCTGAATTGATTCCCAATGAATCTTCATCGTTAATACACGGTGATTTATGGTCCGGAAACGCAATGGTTAATTCAAGCGGACGGGTTGTTTTAGTGGATCCATCCTGCTATTATGGACTTAGAGAAGCTGAATTAGCATTTACAACGATGTTTGGTGGCTTTGACAAATTTTTTTATGAAGCCTACCATGAAGCATATCCGATAGAAAAAGGATTTCATGAGCGAATCCCCATCTATAATTTATACCCACTGATGGTGCATGTCAACTTATTTGGGGAGGGCTATGTGCCAGCAGTACAAAAAATATTGAACAGCTACTGATTTTTTTCAATAACCCATTGATCAACTACATCATCAACGGATTTAGCTGAAGGAAACAAGGACACGGTTTTTCTAAGTATATCTTCCACAACCGCATCTGGACAGGAGGCACCACAAGTTAAAAGCACACGAACTTTTTCTTTTTGAGGGATAAATTTATTTGTCAAAACTTCTGATTTGCTAGCATTGTCAAAATGAAAGATCTGTTTTTCTGAAATGATCTTTTCTGCCGATTTAATAAAATAGGTAGGGAGCTTTTCTGCGCACAAATCTACCAAATGAGCAGTATTAGAGGAATTATAGCCTCCAGCCACAATGGCAAAGTCTGCCTCCTCGGCAAGTAAACCATAGGTAGCACTTTGATTGTCATTTGTAGCATAACAAAGCGTATCACGAGTATCCGCAAAATGAGAGGTGATTTGTTCAGCAGATAAACGATAAAAATCAACGATTACTTCCCTTAAAAAATCAACGATTTCTTGGGTATCTGTTGCCAACATTGTTGTTTGATTGACCACACCTATTCTGGTTAAATCTTTTGATGGGTCAAATCCGTCTGAATATTGGCCCTCAAATTCCTTGTAAAATTCAACTGCATTTTTTTCAAGCCTGATGTAATCTGCTAATTGTTTGGCTTGATGGATATCTTTAATAATCAGCGTAGGGGTAACTGATTTAGAATGCGAAAAAGTGGCTTTGGTCTCTTCATGACTGGGTTTACCATGCACAATGACTGAATAATTTTTTTGTCCAATTGAGTTAGCGCGGTTCCAAACCTTCTCTACAAACGGGCAAGTGGTGTCAAAGGAATAAATATCTATGCCAATATTGGACAGTACTTCTTGAATTTCAAGCGTAGTGCCAAAGGCGGGGACTATGACTACATCATCGGAAGTCAAGTGATCCCAGGGCACGAGTTGATTGCCTAAAGTATCTTGTATGAATTGTACTCCTCGGTCTAATAAATCTGCATTAACGGCAGGATTATGAATCATCTCAGAAAGTAAAAATATTCGCTTATCTGGATTTTCATCCACTATTCGATAGGCCGTTTCAACCGCATTTTCTACCCCATAACAAAATCCAAAATGCCGGGATATTAAAATTTCTACAGGACCAAAATCGAAATGAGATGGCTCAAAATTCTTTTTCATTTTATCCCAAAATCTCCTAGTCTCTTTGATTTTACCAATCAAATTACTTTTAAACAAAACAGGAATTGAAAATGACTTCATTTTTTTTAACGTTCTTCTTACTGGAAAACCACTAATGTCACCGTTTAAATCACTATTAAGTGATTTAGTTAGTTGATCCATAACCTATACCTTTACAAACTAATAAATTGATTAACAGTTTTCAAAATTACATAGCTAATTATTAATTTCCTTTTAATCTACCCGTTTAATAAATAAATTCTTTAAAATCGATCCAATCATTGTCCTTTAAATTTACTTATAGTACTTTTGTTTGGTAGAAATATGTAAGTTGATTTTTTACTCTTTTAAAAATGAATGTATAAGCTTAAATGATGAAATCTAATTCAGCTAAGACAAGATTTTTGCGAGTGCTCATTGGAAATCCAATAAGCAAGTTTGCGCTATCGTTCATTAAAAACCCAATTAATTTTTTATATGCAGGATTGGGAATCTTCGTGGTATTGATCACTTATGATAATACATTTAGCGTTAGGCCCACTGAACAAAGCTTTTTCTCTGGAAAAATAAATTTTGGGATTGAGGATGATCATCGCATACAAACTAATGAAGTTGTAGCGTCGATAAAGCCTGAAATGGGCGAAAATACACTCACCATCACAGCGACTAATAAGGAAAATTTAGAATCTGTTTATTTGAAAATATTTAAGCTTAATGGACCTGGAACCTATTTTATTCCAGGGGATGGACAAATAGAAAACATTGGAAATTTGATTAAGAACTTGGATAATTACAAAGACAAAAATAATTTTTTCGAATCTACATTACCCAACAAAGAAGGTGTTCAAAATGGAGTAGGAAGGGTCAATATAACGGTTGTCACGGAAAAGGAAATTGAAGGCGAGCTTATTTTAATAGGCAATAATTCCATTGGGGATCAAGCAGTTTTAGAATCAGCCAAGTTCAAAATACATCTTCAATAATCATTAATTTCATGGAATTCGAACCGGCCATAGTTAAAGAAGCATGGGAATTAATCCTTGATTTTCTTGAAAAACAATTTAATAAACGACCTACAGATTTAGAGTCAGTTTTATTTTTGATTGGCGTTCAAGAATTGGGGCATGGCCATGTTCATTTCACCAAGGAACAAAAGCAAGACTTAATGCACATTGCAACCTGCAAGGTTTTGAGCTATAGTGGGTTTTATTCATTAGATGGCAAAGATGCTGATGGATGGCCACATTGGGAATTAATTCAAAATTTACCTCCATTGAATCTTAAAGAACAAGAGATCTTAATTAAATCACATGTCATACATTACTTCAAAACAGAAGTCTTAATAGAGGAAATGTCATGAAAATAATCAGTTACAATGTGAATGGTATTCGAGCAGCCATTCAAAAGGGATTCATCGCCTGGCTTTCTCAGGAAAATCCAGATATCATTTGTTTACAGGAACTGAAGGCAGATGAGGTACAAGTTAACTTAGAAGAAATCACATCATTAGGCTATCATATTTATTGGCAATCGGCGCAAAAAAAAGGATATTCTGGAGTAGGTATTTTCACTAAGACAAAGCCTGTTTCTGTTCAATATGGCTGTGGAATTGAAAAATATGACCTTGAGGGAAGAGTCATCCAAGCAAATTTCGAAAACTTTTCGGTCATGAGCGTTTATATGCCATCTGGATCCAGTGGTGATGAAAGGCAATCCTTTAAAATGGAATGGTTAGCAGATTTTCAAACATATACCCATGAATTAATCAAAAATCATCCTAACATAATTATCGCTGGTGATTATAACATTTGCCATAGGGCCATTGATATTCACAACCCGAAATCAAATGCAAATAGTTCTGGTTTCTTACCCGAAGAGAGGGAATGGATGGAAAATTACATAAACCATGGATTTGTAGATACTTTTCGATGGGTCAATCCCTTATTGGAGCATCAATATTCTTGGTGGAGTTACCGAGCAAATGCACGAGAAAAAAATTTAGGTTGGCGCATCGATTATTTACTTGCTAGTCAATCGATGGCACCATTCATTAAAAATGCATCGATTTTAGCCGACATAAAACATTCAGATCATTGTCCCATCTTATTAGAAATCAATTAATATGCACTTCGAAAAACATGTCTTTATTTGCACCAATGACAAGGATGCTCCCAAAAAATGCTGTGGATCTACTCATGGAATGGAATTGATACAAGCATTTAAAGACGAATGGGCAAAGTCCGGAAATACGAGTAAAATAAGAATTCAAAAATCGGGTTGTTTAGATTTTTGTGGTAAAGGTCCCACAATGGTCATTTACCCCGAAGGTGTTTTTTACGGGAATGTGCAGTTGGAAGATGTGTCAGAAATAACTGAACAACATTTAATTGGCGATCAGATTGTATCCCGACTTCAAATTGGATAAATTGCGAACATGTTATATCGCCTCTATCCAACTCTTTTAAATTCATTTTCACTTTTTCTCAATCAATCTAGAGATTCCTTTGGTAAGATTATTGTGGATGAAATTGAGTTAATTGAGCGAATTAATCGAACCAAAAAACCGAGCACAAGGGCCCAACAAAAAGGGGTAGATTTTGAAAGAGCAGTCACATTAGGAGAGAACGAGGAACTGTTCAATGAGGGAATCATTGACCAAGCGAGAAGTTTGATTCCCGGCAAATATAGAACTCAATTTTACCTTGAATCAAGGTACAAAAATGCTCAAATTTATGGTTACGTAGATGGAATTGGTGATAGCATTGCGTTTGATTTAAAGAGTACGGCATTTTACGAGCCAGGCCGATTTCAAAATAACCATCAAAATTTGTACTTATTAGGCCTTCAAAAATATGGAATTGAACGTTTAGACTATATCATCACGGACTTCAATGCGGTGTATGTTGAAACCTATGAATTAAAAACATACGATTTCAACCCACTTTACAATCAAATTGAAAATTTCATTTTATTTTTAGAGGACAACAAAAAATTCATTCGAGACAAAAAAATCTTTGATCGAAAAACGAATGATAATCAAATGTCCCTTTTCGAATGATTAGTCTAAATGACTGCGCAATTCCAACAAATGTTTGATTTGAATTTTTGCATTAGAGTCAGCCCCATTTAGATTCAAGTGAATGCTCCGAATTCCAGCGTTTTCCGCCCCTTGGATGTCAGCGATTGGATGATCCCCCACCATAACTACTTCATGAGCCATACATTCAGCTCTTTGCAGGGCATAAGCAAAGAACTTAAGGTCTGGCTTTTGCGTGCCCACCTGCTGCGATGTTATGATTTCTTGAAAGCAATCTTTCAAACCGGAAGCCTCCACTTTGATAAATTGAATATCATCAAACCCATTGGTTAAGATAAAAAGAGGATATTTTTGAGCTAATTCCTGAATTATTTCATAAGCTCCATCCAGCATATTTTTTTTTCTTGGAGTTCGGTGTAGAAATTCAATAGAAAATTTCTGTGGATCACCCTCATAGCCCATCTGTGAAAAAAAAAGTTTAAATCTTGTTTCTCTTAACTCTATTTGTGAGATTTTTTTCGCCTGATAATCATCCCAAAGCTGGTTATTTAATACATTGAAACTATTCCAAATATTTTCTTGGTCAATATCAAGTGTGTTTGTTAGCTTAAACTCATCGACCAAATCCAGTAAAACTTCTCGAGCATTTCGATCATGATCCCAAAGCGTGTGGTCCCAATCAAAAAATATTGCCTTTGGATTAAATTTCATATGGCAAAGGTAATAAATAAGCTACCTTTGTACCCATAAAAATGGACTGTACATGGAACATCAATTAAAATTAAATAAACCGCTTGCTTTTTTTGATTTAGAAACGACGGGGGTTATGGTCAACAAAGATCGAATTGTTGAGATAGCTATAGCAAAAGCAAATGTGGATGGCACCATTGAAGTGAAAACAAGAAGGGTGAATCCTGGAATTCCTATTCCCCTTGAAGCTTCTCTAGTTCATGGCATTTATGATGATGATGTAAAAGACGAACCACAATTTAAGCAAGTAGCCAAATCTCTGGCTGGGTTTTTAGAAGGCTGTGATTTGGCTGGATTTAATTCTAATCGCTTCGATGTACCCATGTTGGTGGAAGAATTTTATAGAAACGAAATTGATTTTGACATGAAAAATCGAAAATTGATTGATGCCCAAAGAATTTTTCACCTGATGGAACCCAGAAACTTAACAGCCGCATTTAAGTTTTATTGTGGAAAAGATTTAATAGGTGCACATGGGGCTGAAGCGGATGTTTTAGCTACGTTAGAAGTATTAAATGCCCAAGTAAAAAGATATGCAGAGGTTTCATTGAAAGATGAAAATGGAAAGGAATACTTCCCTATCCAAAATGATATGTCAAAACTACATGAATTAACGATGTCAAATTCCATCGATTTTGCGAATCGAATGGTTTATAACAAGGAGCGAATTCCTATTTTTAATTTTGGAAAGTATTCCGGAAAATCCGTTACTGAAGTATTAAAAAGTGACCCTTCCTATTATGATTGGATTTTAAAGGGTGACTTTGCTATTGATACCAAGAAAAAATTAACTGAAATTAAATTGCAAGGATTTCAGCGGTAAAGCAAAATTAAGATGTCGAATATTTAAGTTTAATTCGTATTTTTGCTATGTTAATGGCCTAATGATAAAACAATGCAATCCATACCAGACATAATTCGTACCATCCCTTTAGCACATTATATTTTATTAAGCTCCGCTTTGTTTTGTATAGGGATTTTGGGTGTATTAACTCGGAGAAACGCCATCATCGTATTTATGGCGATTGAACTCATGTTAAATGCTGTCAATTTACTATTAGCTGCATTTTCTTCCTATTATTCAGATCCCTCTGGACAAATTTTTGTGTTTTTCATTATGGCAGTGGCCGCGGCGGAAGTTGCGGTAGGATTAGCCATCATCGTAATGATCTATCGAAATATTCAGAGTATTGACATAGGAATACTTAATAAATTGAAAAATTAATATAGCTATTTTACAGAACATTCATTTATGTCTTTAATTTATTTAATACCGCTTTTACCCTTCATTGGTTTTGTTGTCAATGGCATTTCATTTCCCAACATCCCGAAACAAATAGCTGCCATCATTGGTACCATACCTCCACTGGTAGCTTTTTTGATATCCATCCAAATTTTTGTTGATTTTGATGGAACAACTCAAATTTTACATGTAGCTGAGTGGATCAAATTGGGGGATTTACAAATTCCTTTTGATTTCCAAATAGATGCTTTATCTATTATGATGTTGCTCGTTATTACCGGTGTAGGCACTTTGATTCATATTTATTCGATTGGATACATGTCTCATGACGAAGGTTTTGGCAAGTTTTTTGCTTTTTTAAATTTGTTCATTTTCTTCATGTTAATCCTTGTCTTAGGGGCAAATTTCACTGTTTTATTTATAGGTTGGGAAGGTGTAGGATTATGCTCCTATCTGCTGATAGGGTTTTGGAATCAAAAAAATAGCTATGGGAATGCCGCTAGAAAGGCATTTATCATGAACAGGATTGGTGACTTAGGATTTTTGATTGGCATATTTTTGCTGATTCAAGACTTTGGTAGTACCGATTATACATCGATATTTTCATCGATCCAACAAGGTGACGTGCCAGAAAATTTGGGGCTAATCGCTTTTTGTTTATTTGTAGGAGCTATGGGAAAATCAGCACAAATACCTTTGTTTACTTGGCTTCCAGATGCCATGGCTGGTCCAACTCCCGTTTCTGCCTTGATACATGCGGCCACCATGGTGACCGCAGGAATTTACATGGTCATTCGAGCTAACGTTATTTTTGAATTAAGTCCTGATGTGCTAAAATTTGTTGGCTGGATTGGATTATCAACAGCACTATTAGGAGCATTTATAGGTTTATTTCAAAACGACATTAAAAAGGTGTTGGCCTATTCAACGGTATCCCAACTAGGCTACATGTTTATGGGATTGGGTGCGTCAGCATATTCGGCCTCATTTTTTCATGTCATGACGCACGCCTTTTTTAAGGCATTATTGTTTTTAGGAGCTGGCTCCGTAATTCATGCGATGTCAGATGAGCAAGATATTAGAAAAATGGGTGGATTAAAATCAAAAATGCCCATCACCTATTTTACTTTTTTATTAGGAACCTTAGCTATTTCAGGAATACCTCCATTTTCAGGCTTTTTCTCCAAAGATGAAATTTTAGCACATCTTTATCACCACGATCTCCTAATGTGGAGTTTAGCTATTTTAGGTTCAGCATGTACCTCATTTTACATGTTCAGAGTATTTATTTTGACATTTTGGGGTGATTTTAGAGGTACCGAAAAACAAGCGAGTCATGTACATGAATCTCCTTGGTCTATGACAATACCATTAATCATTTTAGCCCTATTTTCAGTGGCAGGTGGCCTCATAAATTTACCGCATTTTGCAGGTGGAAATGAGTTTTTAGCCCATTGGTTGGCACCCCTATTACCGTCAACAGCATCCTTAGGGGAAGTATCATTTTTAAGTTTAGAAATGGGTGCTCCATTACTAGCTGCATTTATCCCTCCTGTGTTAGCTATATTTATTTTTAGCGGTAAAAAATTAATCCCAGTGGAAGATAGCCAAATTCAAGGCATACATAAGGTGTTTTATCAAAAGTTCTATATCGATGAATTATATGATTTACTCGTTGTAAAACCCGTGAATTTCTTATCTGTCTTTTTTGGACAGGTCATTGATTTTTTAGTCATTGATCTATTTGTTGAAGGAATTGGGAAAATAGTACAATATGCTTCTACTGAATTCAAAAGAATTCAAACAGGAAATGTAGGCTATTATGTATTTATGATGGTAATTTCAATTGCGATCATTTTATTTATGGGATTAAAATCCTGGATATTGTAATTTAAAATTTGACAGAAAAAGCATGAATTTACTTTTTATTCTATTTTTTCCATTGCTCATTGGCGCATACCTGTTAATCGCTAAGCCCAAACATGCATGTATCATTTCATTTTCAGCGGCTATTTTAGAAGCACTTGCCACTGGGTTTGTACTGTATAAAATAAACGAATCCATGTTGCCTATTACCTACATTCAAGATTGGATCCCTGAAGTTGGCATTCAATTTTCGTTAAAGGCCGATGGCATTAGTGGGATATTATTAGGCCTTAGCGCCTTGTTGCTTCCATTTATCATTGGGTCAACGGCCAAGACTGAAAGGGCCAATCATGCTCAATATCAAGGATTGATGCTATTAATGCAATCAGCGATGATGGGGGCTTTTTTAGCCAAAGACGCTTTCTTATTTTATTTCTTTTTTGAAGCTTCTCTATTACCAATTTACTTTTTAGCCTCCAAATTTGGAGGGGAAAACAAATCAGCCGTCACTTTTAAATTCTTGATCTACACCATTTTCGGATCTTTATTTTTATTCATTGGGTTAATTTTTGTCTACCTAAGAACTCCAGGAATGACACATTCCGCCGATATTGAAACCTTGTATGTGACCGCTCGAAGCTTAAGTGCTGAGGTGCAAGGTTATTTGTTTTTGGCCTTTTTCATTGCATTTGCAATTAAAATGCCCATTTTCCCATTTCACACTTGGCAACCAGATACGTACACGACTTCACCCAGTCAAGGCACCATGCTGCTTTCGGGTATCATGTTAAAAATGGGAACATATGGGGTAATTAGATTAATCATTCCTATGTTTCCTTTGGGAATTGGAATTTGGGGAAATACAGCCATTGTACTTTCTATTATTGGTGTTATTTATGGTTCCATTATTGCAATCCAACAAAAAGATGCCAAAAGGCTATTAGCTTATTCTTCATTTGCGCACGTAGGCCTAATCTCAGCCGGTATGTTGACCCAAAGTTTTGAAGGAATTCAAGGCGCCTTATACCAAATGCTTTCACATGGAATCAATGTCATTGGACTATTTTTTGTAATCGAGATCATAGAAAGAAGAACTAAATCTAGGGAATTGGCACAGCTGGGTGGCATTACTCAGTCCTCTTATATACTAACGGTAACCTTTATCATCCTTAGTTTAGGTTCTATAGCGATGCCATTAACTAATGGCTTTATCGGAGAATTTATTTTACTTAAAAGCATATTTGATTATTCCCTTCTTTTCGGAATTGTAGCGGGCATCACCATCATACTAGGAGCGGTTTACACCCTGCGGTTAATTCAAAAATCCATGTTTGGAAATGTATCGAGAATAACCACTGAATTTTCAAAATTGACATTAGAAGAAAAAATGGTCCTTATTCCATTAAGTATATTCGTTTTATTAGGGGGTATTTTCCCAAATACGATCTTGCATTTTAGTGAGGAAAGTGTTTCGCAAATAACCCAACTATTGAAATAATCAAATTTAAAAGCATCTTATTTTTATGACGGCGATTATAGCGTTATCACTTTTTGGAATTAGTAATTTGTTTTTGGGATTTTGGTTCCCGAGAAAAGTATTACAAATACTTACCTTATTATTTATCACTATTGGCATGGGCTTAACGGCCTTGGACTGGAACCATGAATTATTATGGTTTGGAAATATGTTTAGGACAACCAATACGTCAATTAATTTTAGTTTGATAATTCAATTGGCTGCCTTCTTGGTCGTTGCACTTTCAAGGGGATTTGGGGCTGACGATGAACATACACATCCTGCTGAATATTATGCAATCTTACTTTTTTCGGTAGTTGGAGCCATTTTAATGGTTTCATTTGATCATATGATTATGTTATTTGTAGGCTTAGAAATTTTATCTGTGGCTATGTATGTGTTAACTGGCTCAGACAAAAGAAATCTTAAATCAAATGAAGCCGCCTTAAAATACTTTTTAATGGGCGCGTTTGCTACTGGAATTTTACTGTTTGGAATCACCTTGGTTTATGGGGCAACAAGATCATTTTATATTTCAAACTTAGCTAATATTATAGCAGCCACAGCGCCGGAGTCCATGCCTAGCTTCTTATATATTGGAGTTTTATTGATGGTAGTGGGACTTCTCTTTAAAGTATCAGCCGCTCCTTTTCATTTTTGGACACCGGATGTTTACGATGGAGCACCGACTATTTTTACCATGTTTATGTCAACAGTAGTAAAAACGGCTGGTTTTGCTGCACTTTACCATATTTTATCAGGCGTATTTGGAGGCATCTATTCTACTTGGGTTTTAACTATTTATTTCATTAGTATGCTCACCTTGATCATTGGTAATGTAACGGCGGTATACCAACAAAGTGTCAAAAGAATGCTTGCATATTCAAGTATTTCGCATGCGGGGTACATGCTTATGACGGTGAGTGCCAAGCAAATTTCATCTACATCCACTATTTTATACTACTCGCTCTCCTATACTTTAGCCACCGTCGCCGCATTTGCAGTCTTAATCATTGTTTCTGAATATCAAACAGGTCGTAAAGAAAAACCAGAGGATTATTCATCATTTGAAGGATTGGCAAAACATAATCCTGGTTTAGCATTTTGCCTCACAATTTCCCTGTTATCATTAGCAGGTATTCCATTAACAGCTGGCTTTTGGGGTAAATTCTTTATTTTTTCAGATAGCTTTAACCGCAACATTATTTACCCTGTCATCCTTGCGATATTCATGTCGGCCGTCGGCATTTATTATTATTTCAAAGGAATCATCTCCATGTATTTTAAAAATGGAGATATTGAAAAAATAGAAGTTCCAACCTTATTTAAAATAGCCCTATGGTTTTGTACCATAGCTACTTTAGCATTAGGTGTTTATCCCAATATTGTTAAAAGTTTATTTTAGCCGCGGATTTGACAAAAAAATCAACCCTTTTTAATCAAAAAGATTTAATTGCGTACTTTTTGATCGCAGGAGCCGGGGCTATAGTCCAGCTCGTTTGTGGTGGCCTCCTGAAAGATTGGTTTAAATTAACCTATGAGTCTACGATTCTTCCCGCATATTTCATTTCAGTCATTGTAGGCTTTACCTTGACCAAACTATTTGCATTTGATGCCAGAAAAACGCAACAAACGAATCGAGAAATGATCAAATTTTTAATGGTAGCCACTTTTTCTGGATTTGTAACCTGGTTTTTTAGTGTGATGACTTATAAATTCATTCAGACATTTATGAGTGATTTTTATTTCAAAATACCTTTTGCATATAAAAAAATCAATGTGACTCAAATCCTAACCACTACCATAGGCATGGGATTCAGTTTTATCTCAAACTATGTTTTGCACAAAACTTTTACATTTAGAAGCAGTGGATTTTATGACAGATTTAAAGACTTACTGAGGTAAATTCATGTAGTAATAGCTTTATTATTACTTACTCCTTAGGAAATACTTAAAAAATTAGATTTTCAATCTATTTCTAAACTATCTCAAAGCAATTTTAATTCAAAACTTAAAAAAAACTTAAATTTTCATCAAAAAATTTGTTGTTACCATTTTAAACATTAGTTTTGTATCTCAAACCTTAAAATATTACAAAAATGAAAAAATTATTCGCTTTAGCTTTCGTTGCTGGTATGGTAACTTTAGCATCTTGTGGTGAGAAAAAAGCAGAAGCTTCTGCTGATTCAGTTGCTGTTGATACTGCTGCTGCTGCACCAGTTGATACTGCTGCTGCTGATACTGCTGCTGCTGATACAGCTGCTAAGAAGTAATCTAAGCAATCAGGAAAAAGTCCTTCGCATGCGGAGGACTTTTTTTGTGCCCAAAAATGGAAAAGAATAAAAAAATTAATTCATTTTTTGATCACTTCCCGCCAAAGGTGGCTGAATACTGTTTTCAATTATGGCATGATTATCCTTTTGAATTTATTGTCAGTAAATCACGCCATTCCAAATTAGGCGACTATCGCTTTTCGCCTGCAAAAGGACATCAAATAACAGTCAATAGAAATTTAAATTCTTACGCCTTCCTTGTCACATATTTACATGAAGTGGCCCATTTATTGACCTATGTAAGCTATAAAAACAAAGTCCTGCCACATGGAGAAGAGTGGAAGAGTTCATTTAGGTCAATATTTGAGCCTATTTTAGAGGAAGACTTATTGCCTAACGAGTTAATAAAGGTTTTAAAATCATATTTGGTTAACCCTAGTGCAACCTCTACTGGCCATGGTCCATTAGTTGATATATTAAAAACGTACGACGCATCAAACTCCAGCATCACATTGCATGCACTTCCTGAGAATCAAATTTTTTTATTGAAAAACCTGACGTTAATCAAAGGTAAACTACGGCGAACACGCTATTTTTGTAGAGAGGCCAAAACTGGCAAACTTTATTTAGTAGCAAAAAATGCACAGGTTACTCCAATGGAATCGAATGAACTTTAAATGCTATTTAATCTCATTTATAGCATTATTCTGCATATTCAGTTCAGTAATCGCCCAAACAGATTCCAAACTATCAACAGGAAAATGGGTGAAAATTGGATTGTCTCAAAATGGGATATATAAAATTGATGCTCTTTGGCTCGAAAAAAACAAAATCGATAGGTCAACATTAAACCCTAGACTAGTCGGCCTTTATTCAACAAATGCAGGCAGTTTACCCCAAGATTTAAAGGCGCCTAGGCCCAAAGATTTGGAAGAAATACCTATCTATTTTGACGGTGAACAAGATAATAAATGGGATATTAATGATTCATTTATTTTTTGGGGAAATTCACCACATAAAATTAGTTACAACGATCAAAAAAAAAACTGGGTCCAGGAATTACATGCTTACTCCGACTCTAGCTTTTATTTTATCCGCTTTGATGACCCGGCTGCCAAACGTATCTTAGAAGAAAAGGCGATACCCGGTGACTCTAAAACAATGGACTATGCTTGGTCTATTTTTCACTATGAGCCAGAAACCTATAACTTAATTCAGTCTGGAAGGCAATGGCTAGGCGATGCATTTTATGGAACAAATAATAAAACGGTACGGTATTCACTGGCTGATTATAAACTTGGAATAAATTCTAAATTAAGCGGCCGTTTTTATTCAAGTTCAATTCAAGAAGGCTTGTTTACATTTGATGTGGCAGGTTCTACCATTGAAAACTTAAAAATCCCAGCCATCACAGGGGGAAGATATGACAATAAAGCTAATTTTCTTGATCTGAATGTGTGGATAATGCCTCAAATAAAAGATAATTTATGGAGCTGGACTATAAATTATAAAAATACGACAGGGACTGGATACCTCGACTACTTATCGCTTCAATACCCGCGAATATTTAACGCGAAGCATGATAACCCACTTTATTTACTTCCCAATACAACTGACTCAAGTTTTTCAATCTCCTTGTCAAATACCAATGCTTCCACACAAATTTGGCTTAGGAATGGAACGGATTATTGGTCAAAGATGATCAATTATTCAACTACTTTAAAATTGAATGTTAAAGCAGAAAGCCAATTATTGATTTTTGATAGCCAAAAAACAATGGAACCTGCTTTTATAAAATTTTTGCCTAATCAAAATATTAATAAAGAAGTGGGATATGAACTGCTGATCATACCTAGCCCAGCGCTAAAAGAAGCAGCAAATACGTTGGCCAAATATAAAATTAACTCCCAAAATATACTGACAAAAGTAGTTGATACCGAGCAAATCTACCATGAATATTCGGGTGGAAAACAAGATGTAACTGCCATTCGAGATTTTATATATCGACAACTTAAAAATCCAAATTCTACGTTAAAATACGTCATTCTGTTAGGAGACGCTTCGATTGATTATAAAGGTAAATCTGTGGTGTCTACAGAAATTGAGAAAAATTGTTTTGTGCCAACCTATCAAAGTATAGAGTCTTTTCAGCCATTATTGAGCTACTCATCGGATGATTATTTTGGCTTACTAAATCCAGAGGAGGGTGATTGGTTTGAAGGTGAAAAAACAAATAAAAAGACTCTCCAAGTTGCAATTGGTCGAATTCCTGCAAAAAATCCAAGCGAAGCAAATTTCTTTGTTAACAAACTAATCGCTTATATTGAGTCAAAAAAAAGTAATCGTTTAAAGCCAGAAGTGTTTGCATGGGTAGCAGATGATGGAGATGCAAATATTCATATACAAGATGCGGAGGATTTTTCAAATTTAATGATCAAAGATGCCAATTATGTGCGTATAAAAAAGCTTTATTTAGATCAATTTGAACAGGAAATGACGAATGGAATGTATACTTCTAAAAAAGCAAAAGAAGCATTACTCTCTTTATTTACCTCTGAGGCTGATTTTATACATTTCATTGGACATGGGTCGGAAAGTGGCTGGACAGATGAAAAAATACTGACCAATAATGATTTAGTTGGCCTGACGAATTTGCAGCATCTACCTTTTTTATTCACGGCAACATGTCAGTTTGGGCGATTTGATGATCCAAACCAATTATCAGGAGCAGAAGTTTCATTAATGTCAACGAAGGGAGGGGCTATTGGACTTATTAGTACGACAAGACCCGTATTTCAAAGTAGCAATTACTTATTTGGTCAATCTTTTTACAAAAACTTAATTGACCATAAAACCCAAGTAAATTATCGAATAGGAGATTTATATAGAGAAACCAAAAACAATAGCCAAACCGGCGTCATTAATCGAAATATTAGTTTTTTGGGAGACCCAACCCTAGAATTACCTTGGGCAGGCCAATCGATTATGATACAAACTGATACGATCAATCCTGGGCTAGAGAAAAACCTTGAGGGGCACATCATAACGAGTAAATTGACACCTGTAAATGCCCAAATAAGCACTAACCTTTATTCGCCGCCTTTCAAGAAAAAGACTTTGGGCACAAAAACAAACCCCTATGAATACTTTGCTGAGGGTGATTTGATATGGACTTCAACCAATCAATTGACCGGATTGGGCGTTTTTTCGGTTAGCCAGAAATCTATTCCAAATACTAATGGTCCCCTAATTTGTAAAATAATAGGTCAGTCAAACTCAGGAGGAAAAATCAATGGATTCAAATCTTTACCTGTAAGTACTTCCTACACCGTAGAGGTGGATACAAAACCACCTAGTATTTTTATTTTAGAGCCAGAAGCAAGTAAATTCCAAATGATGAACAATCGTTTTGAATTAAAAATAAGAATCGAGGATGATCACGCACTTCGTTGGAAAAATGATCAAAATGAATTTGCCGAGCTAATTGTCAATGATACGCTCAAAATTAAATTATCTGATTACTTTATTCCAGATATGGATTTTCCTCAAAAAGGGACTTTTATATACCCTTTTAAAAGCTTAAAATCTGGAATTTATACTTTTAAAGTGAATTGTTGGGATGGAAATTACAACCAACAAAAACTAATTTTTGAAATCAACGTAATAAATTCAGATGCTAGTCGTTTAGAATGGGTTATATTTCCAAACCCGATGGGTAAGCGCTTGCAAATGAGGGCAATCGGTCTGTTACCTTGGGATATTTACCAATATGATTTAAGAATTTTTAATATACTTGGTCAGCAAATTATGTTAAAAAAAGGAAATTTAACCTATTTTTCAAATTCAGACTTATCATTGGAAATCGATTGGAGTGATGAAGAATTAGCTAAATTAAATGGTGAATCAGTATTTAAATTGGAGTTGGTACCAAGCAAAAACAATGAAAGTATTTTTGTTAGCGGTAAAATCACGACCCTAAAATAAATTTTATGAAATATTTTACATTTTTAATCATTAAATACTTTAAAAATACTTATTTTTGAACTTAAATAATTTGCAATTACTAGACAATCTAATATTTAATAACCGATGACGACAAAAATTTCTATTTTTCAAAGATCAGTACTATCCGCAATAGCGCTACTAGTATGTAACTTCGCAATAGGTCAAACTTTGGTTTCAGGTCAGTTAAACTCTGGTAGAATCCCAACTCCAACCATGTTATTCATGAATGTAACACCGGATGCACGTTCAGCAGCCATGGGTGATGCAGGAGTAGCTATTTCTTCAGACGTAAATGCGATTTATTGGAATCCTGCAAAATTAGCTTTTGCAGACAAAGATTTAGGATTTGCAATTTCATATACTCCCTGGTTACGTAATCTTGTCAATGACATGGCTCTTTATAATATTGCAGGCTACAAAAAAACAGCAAAAGGACAGGCATTCGGATTTTCAATCAATTATTTTGACCAAGGATTGTTCCAAGCTACTACTGCCACTGGAACCAGTGCAGGTAATTTTAATTCCAAGGAATATGCTTTGACTGTGTCGCATGCAAGAAAACTATCTAACACATTGTCATTAGGTTTAAACTTAAAATATATTAACTCAAACCTCTTAGGGAACTATCAAGGGGGTACGGGTACCACGGCGATGCAACCCGCTCAAACGGTCGCAGCTGATTTGTCCTTATACTGGAATAATACTTCAGAAAAAAACTGGAACTATACCTATGGTTTAATGCTATCTAATATTTCTGGTAAAGTTTCATATGGTGGTTTAGATAAAAACTTCATCCCGACAAATTTAAGAGCCGGAGTTGCCGCAGTTAAAAATGTAGATGATAAAAATAAATTAACTTTTACATTAGATTTCAATAAATTGATGGTGCCCACGCCAACAGCAAGTGATCCAACTGGATCTAATTCGTCCGCTATTGGAGGAATATTTGGTTCACTATTCGATGCTCCAGACGGATTTGGTGAAGAGTTAAAAGAAATCACGACCTCATTAGGTGCTGAATATTTATTTAATAACACCTTTGCTCTACGTGGTGGATATTTCAACGAATCAGAAATGAAAGGAAATCGTAAATATTTTACCTTTGGAATAGGCCTTAAATTAGATCAAAAATATGGATTTGACTTTGCATACTTGGTTCCAACTGGAACAAGTAGCCCATTAGCAAATACATTGCGAGTAACTTTATTAGCCGCAATCAATAATGATTCTCCTAAGAAATAATTAAAAAATATTTTTACTATTACAAATGACATTCATAATTGGATGTCATTTGTTTTTTATAACGACCCTATTTAGATGTTGGACAGAAGCAAAGCCCCAGGAGCATTTCCCATTGAAAAAATAAAATTTCCATCTGCTAGTAAACATACTTTAAAAAATGGCATAGTAGTTCACTCGGTCAACCTTGGAGAACAACCTGTTTTCAAATTTGAACTTAGTACAAAAGCAGGAGGAATTCATAGTAGTGTAGCAGGATTAGCCAGCTTGACGGCACAAGTAATGAAGCGCGGCACAAGCAAGCATAACGCATTGCATATCCATCAAACGTTTGATTTTCATGGGGCATTCTGGGATATCCAAGCTACATTGGATCAAGCTACATTGACCTGCTATGGATTAGTAAAACATTTCGGCGCATTGATGCCTTATGTTGCTGAAATGATTCAAATGTGTATTTTCCCTGAGCAAGAATTCCAAAAAGAATTAGAAATTGAAGTTCAAAAAAATAAATTAAACTGGGAAAAAACAGCATATAGTGCAAGCCAAATCATGCGAAATAAACTTTTTGGCGATGACCCATATGGACGTGCTGCCACTCCTGAATCATTAGCATTATTGAATGTAAGCGATCTACTTACTTTTTATAAAAAAACCTGGGCCAGCCAAACACCCAGTATTTTTCTATCCGGAAAAATATCAAATGAAGAAAGTAAAATTTTAGACTCGACACTTGGCGAACTTGCTTTTAATACAAAAGACCAATTAATCGTCCCGGATCCTATATTGATGGAACCAAGTTTGACAAAAGAAACAAGAGAAGACGCCTTACAAAGTTCAATCAGGTTAGGATTAAGATCTATAAACAGAAAAAGTGAGGATTATTTCAAATTCAGCGTACTTAACACGCTTCTAGGTGGTTTTTTTGGCTCAAGGCTTCAAAAAAACATACGAGAAGAGAAAGGATTTACCTATGGAATATCATCCTCATTAATTCCGATGTACCGTTCCGGTTATTGGGCAGTAGGTACCGATGTAAAAAATGAAAATGTTGCAGAAACAATTTCTGAAGTAAAAAAAGAGATGCAAATTCTAAGAGACGAATTAGTCTCTGAAGAAGAATTGTCCCTGGTTAAAAACTATTTAATGGGGAGTTTTACAGGAGAATTAACGCAAGCATTTGATATAGCAGAAAAAGTAAAAATAATTGAATTAGAAGGCTTGGATGCCAATTATTATGATCAATTCCAAGATCAAATTTTTAGTTGTACACCAAGCGAAATAAGGGAACTAGCTAATAAATACCTAGATCCCTCGAATTTAACTGAAGTGATTGTAGGTGGACATTAAAACCGAGCGAGCTCTTTAAATTCGCCTACTCTAGCTTCTAAATCGGAAGCTGTCACTTCAAAAAGTCGCTCCGTTCCAAATTTCTCTACACAGAAGGATGCCATTGCAGAACCATATACAATGGCCTTACGCATATTTTCAAATGAAGTATCGTTGGTTTGCGCAAGATAACCGATGAATCCGCCAACAAAAGTATCTCCAGCGCCTGTGGGGTCAAAAACTTCTTCTAAAGGCAATGCTGGGCAGTAAAACATATTGGCCTCTTGGAATAACAACGCTCCATGTTCACCTTTTTTGATAATTAGCGTTTTTGGTCCCATTTCCATAATCATTTTCGCAGCGGTTCTTAAAGAATACTGTCCCGATAATTGGCGAGCTTCTTCGTCATTGATGCAAAGGACATCGACCAACTTTAAAACTTTCTTTAAATCATCCATCGCTACATCCATCCAAAAATTCATAGTATCCATAACCACCAATTTTGGTCGATTTTTCAAACCTTGTATCGCCTCAATTTGAACTTGGGGTGTCAAGTTTCCCAACATTAAAAACTCGCAATCTTGATAACTATTGGGTATCACAGGTTTAAAATCCGCTAATACATTTAAATCCGTAACCAAGGTGTCTCGCGAATTCATATTATTATGATATTTCCCAGCCCAAAAAAAGGATTTCTCGCCTTTTTTTATTTGCAAACCATCCAAATTGATGCCCTTTGATAGCAAAGAATCCATGTACTCTTGTGGGAAATCATCCCCTACTACCGCAACCACATTGACCTCGGGAAGAAAGAATGCGGCTGACAAAGCAATGTACGTACAAGAACCACCGATAATTTTATCAGTTTTTCCATAAGGGGTTTCAAGGGCATCGAACGCTACGGTTCCAATTGTTAATAAGCTCATTTTAAAAATATTTAGCCTACTTTAGGACAACGACTAAAGGGCTGGTTAGGATTAAATAAATAACGGTATGTAATAAAAGTTTTATCATTCGTGGCACCCAATTGGGAGACAAAACGCATCATCTTAGGGTTGAAATCACCGACCCAATTCATGTCCATCGTGGTATACGGATAGAAGGGGTTTTCTCTCGCTGCAGTTCGAAAACGCAAGGCAATGGCCGATTCAACGCCCTTTCCTTGATGCTCAGGTACTACTCCGAAAATAACACCACAGGTTCTGGTTAGTGCGCCCCTACTTTTTAAAAGTAAAAATTTTAACTTTCCCCAAATATTCAATTTTCCATCTAAATGTTTGACAATTTGATTCAAATCGGGGATTACAATAAAAAATGCAACAGGTTCGCCAAGTTCAGAATATGCAAACCAAAGTAATTGCTCGTCAATAATGGGCTTCATTTGCTTCACTAATTTCTGAGCTTGTTCGGAAGACATTTCATTGACACCCGGAAATTTTGCCCATGCCGCATTATAAATAGTTTTAAAATCTTCCGCATATTTAGCGAGATTAGACTTTTCTATATGCTTAAAATTATAATAAGGATTTTGGTAAATTCGTTGGGCTTTTTCTTCAATTCCTGCCGTAACATTGGCACCTCGAATAGAAGAAACATAGACATATTGTTGGAAATAATCTTGAAATCCATAATTTTCAAAAAATGAAATATAGTAGGGCTTGGTCCATGGCATCTTATAGGTAGGTTCAAACTCCCACCCTTTAATCATTAATCCCCAAAAGCTATCTCGTTCCCCAAAATTAATGGGCCCGTCCATGCCCTCAAACCCTTTTTCTTCTAGCCAGTTCTTGCATGCATCAAATAAAATTATGGCAGCGTTCTCATCTTCAATCACCTCAAAAAATCCCATCCCAGCTATTTTGAGATTACTCTTATCAGGATCTCTATTTTCATAAAAAGCAGCTACTCGACCTATAGGATTTTGGTTTTCATCAAATAAAATCCATCGGATAGCCTCTCCCTTTTTTAAATGAACATTTTTATTAGAGTCAAAAATACCTTCAATGTCCTGATCTAGTGGTCTAATCCAATTGGGGTCACTGACATATAAAGTCACCGGAAACTCCAAAAATAAACGTTGAAGGATCTTATTTTCCCCTACCTCTTTTAATATCATGCATTCAATCAAATGAATTACAAAGATACTATTTTTTGGGACCCTACACCTTTACCGATGTGAATTGATTCGGCTAAGCAATAATAGTTTTGGTGATTTAAAAGAATCGCAGTAATTTTAATGCCTTATATAAAATTCTATGTAAGGACAGAAATAGTCTAAATGCAGCCGTTAAAATTATACAATACCCTCAGCCGTGAAAAAGAAGTTTTTGTAGCGATCAATACGCCGCATGTGGGATTGTATGTGTGTGGCCCTACTGTTTACAACTATGTACATTTAGGGAATCTTAGGACATTTACATCATTCGATATTCTTTATAGATATTTAAGCCACATTGGCTATAAAGTTAGATATGTAAGAAATATTACAGATGTAGGACATTTAGTAGGTGATGGAGATGAGGGGGAAGACAAAATTGGCAAAATGGCAAAATTGGAAAAGCTGGAGCCTATGGAAATTGTGAATCGGTATACGCAAGATTTTCATCACGTTTTGCAGACATTTAACTTGTTACCACCAAGTATTGAACCTTCTGCCACAGGGCATATTGTTGAGCAAATAGAGACGACACAAAACCTTTTAAAGAAAGGAATAGCTTATGAATCCAATGGCTCTATATATTTTGACATAGAAACTTATAACAAACAAGGAGGTGATTATGGGAATTTATCAGGTCGAATATTAGACGATTTGCTTACAGAGACGAGGGATTTAGAAGGTGTGGGGGAGAAAAAAAGCCCATTGGACTTTGCACTTTGGAAAAAAGCATCCCCAGAACACATTATGCGGTGGAATTCCCCTTGGGGAGAAGGATTCCCCGGTTGGCACCTAGAATGTACCTGTATGAGTCATAAATATTTGGGGAATACATTTGACATACATGGGGGTGGAATGGACTTGAAATTCCCACATCATGAGTGTGAAATTGCACAGGCCAAAGCTGCCTATGGGGAAGTTCCCGTCCGATATTGGATGCATACGAATATGCTCACCGTGAATGGTCAAAAAATGAGTAAATCATTGGGAAATTCCTTTTTACCCAAAGAATTAATTACCGGAAATCACCCATTACTAGAGCAGGCTTACAGCCCTATGACTGTTCGCTTTTTTATGCTACAATCCCAGTATCGAAGTACCTTAGATTTTTCAAATGAGGCCCTGAAAGCTTCTCAGAAAGGGTATAAGCGAATAGCAAATGGGTTGAGAATTATCAAAAAAATGGAATATCCTAAGGACATTTCCACGCAGATCGATTCCGACCAAGAAGCAGACATTTTAAGTTCCATTCAAGGTTGTTACGATGGAATGAATGACGACTTAAACACAGCAGTGACAATTGCGAATTTATTTAATTTATTAAAAAAAATAAATCAACTACATACCGGTACGCTTGAGTTTAAGTCCATCAGCCCTAGTACCTTTGAAGCTTTAAAATCAAATTATGTCCTCTTTTTAGAAGGAGTTTTAGGCCTGACAGTAGAAATTCCTGAAAACTCATCCTTGTTAATTGACGGGTTATTATCTTTATACAAAGAGTTTAAGGACCAGCGAAAATATGATAAAGTAGATGAAATTCGCGCTACTTTTAAATCAATGGGACTTATTATTAAAGACATGAAAAGCTCCATCGATTGGGGATTTGAAGAATAAGATATGTTTAGAAACCTTACACCAACCGTCCGTAATCTGATCATTGTTAATGTCGTTCTTTTTTTAGGAAAAGGGGGCATCCCTGAAGATTTATTTACGTTACACTATTTTCAGGCAAAAGATTTTTATTTCTTCCAGGTGGTCACCTACATGTTTGTTCATGCAAATTTCATGCACCTATTAAGTAACATGTTTGGACTTTTTATGTTTGGGTCATTACTTGAACGTGTTTGGGGAGCTCAACGATTTTTATTTTTCTACTTTTTCTGTGGTATTGGCGCAGGATTATTGTACATGGGCATTCAACATTTTATTGATTTTGCCGATTTCAGGAGAGCGACAGAATTAGTATTATCCAACCCAAGTTCTTTTAATTTGTCCGATTATGTTCAGCATTTTAGTGTCATTAATCCCATTGAGCCCGTTAATTCAGATTGGGTAAGAGCTAATTATGCTGAATTTATAAATCGAAGTGTTGTTGGCGGAGCATCAGGAGCTATTTTTGGGATTTTAATGGCTTTTGGATATTTATTTCCGAATTCAGAAATGTTTCTTTTCCCATTACCTATTCCAATCAAGGCTAAATATTTTGTTAGTTTTTATGGATTATATGAACTTTATCAGGGAATACAGCAAAGTGAAGGAGATAATGTGGCGCACTTTGCACATATCGGCGGAATGATTTTTGCAGTTATTCTTTTAAAATATTGGGGAACGAAAAGAGATACCTTTTTTTAATACGATGAAAAGCATTTGGTTCGACATAAAAATGATCTTTAATAGTCCTAACCAGGGACTAAAAAAGCTTATTGCTTTTAATATTTTCATCTTTCTTATTTTGATGGTAGGTAAAGTCACGCTTATCCTGGCAGGCCATGAAGAAATATTTTCAGCAAGTTTAGAACATATAACCTTATCCTCAACACCCAAAATTGTACTTAAAGAACCTTGGACCGTATTTACTTACTTCTTTGTTCATATTGAGTTATTTCACTTGCTTTTTAACATGATGTTCCTTTTTTGGTTTGGAATTATTATTCAAGATTTTATAGGATCTGAACGAATCGTGAAATTATTTATTTGGGGTGGTATAGCAGGTGCAGTTGCTTATTTGCTTTTAGTGAACAGCTTTTCTTATTTCATTTCAAAAGGCCCTACCTACCTAAATGGAGCGTCAGCGGGAGTATTTGCGGTAGTGATTGCCGCAGCGACTATTAAACCTACATTTCGTATACATTTATTTTTTATTGGGGATGTACAAATAAAATATATCGCTGCATTTTATCTAATATGGTCATTCATTGAAACTACGGGGACTAATGCAGGTGGAAATATAGCTCATTTAGGTGGCGCCTTAATGGGATTTTTATATGGGTTTTATTTCAACAAGCCCAAAAAAAAGCATGTATTTGTACAGGAAGAAAAAGTTTTTTCTTTTATAAAAGTAGCTCAAAAAAGAATTTATGAGTCTGCTCATGAACAAGATAGTCAAGAAGTTGTGGAGGAAGAGCTTAACCAAATTTTGGATAAAATCTCTAAATCTGGCTATGATAGTTTGAGCAAATATGAAAAAAGGAGGTTGTTTAAAGCGAGTCAAAAAAACGAATAAGCCCAAAAACATTTTTACCTTTAAATTGTTTGATATTCACCTTCGGGTCATTTTAATGATTAATTTATGCAATTCAAAGCTGGTCCATTATTGAGTAAAATACATTCTCCAGCAGATCTAAGGAGTCTTTCTCCCGCGGAATTGCCTAAAGTATGTGAAGAATTAAGGCAATTTATCATCGATCATGTTTCTGTGAATGGCGGGCATTTTGGAGCTTCTCTTGGAGTGACTGAATTAACGGTAGCGCTCCATTATGTATTCAATACTCCGTATGACCAATTGGTTTGGGACGTTGGACATCAAGCCTATGGCCATAAAATACTGACGGGAAGAAGAGATGTTTTTCATACGAACCGACTTATAGGTGGTATCAGTGGGTTCCCAAAAAGATCAGAAAGCTTGTATGATACTTTTGGTGTTGGGCATTCGTCCACCTCCATTTCAGCAGCTTTGGGAATGGCAGTTGCTTCCCGTTACAAAAAAGAATTTGACAAGCAACATATTGCCATTATTGGAGATGGTTCAATGACCGCTGGCATGGCCTTTGAGGCCATGAATCATGCAGGTGATATTCCAAATAATATGCTGATTATTTTAAATGATAATTGCATGGCCATCGATCCCAATGTGGGGGCATTGAAAGAGTATTTAACAGACATAAGAACTTCTCATACCTATAATAAGGTGAAGGATGACGTTTGGAATTTATTAGGGAAAATGTCAAAATTTGGTAAGTCAGCCCAAGAAATTGTATCTAAAATTGAAAATGGGCTAAAGGCTACCTTATTAAAACAAAGTAATTTATTCGAATCACTAAATCTTAGGTATTTTGGACCCATTGATGGCCATGATATCGGATACCTAACAACTGTATTAAATGATTTGAAAGATATACCTGGGCCGAAAATATTACATTGTATTACGACCAAGGGGAAAGGATATAGTTTAGCAGAAAAGGATCAGACCTTATGGCATGCTCCTGGAAAATTCGATAAATTAACCGGTGAAATTCATAAAAAGACCTTTGATAATCCTCAACCACCTAAATACCAAGAAGTTTTCGGGTATACACTATTAGAGCTCGCAGAAAATAATCCGAAAATCATGGGAATTACTCCTGCCATGCCATCCGGATCATCTTTAAATATTATGATGCGTGAAATGCCAGATAGAGCATTTGACGTAGGAATTGCCGAGCAGCATGCGGTTACATTTTCCGCAGGATTAGCCACGCAGGGACTTACTGTTTTTTGTAATATTTACAGCTCGTTCATGCAAAGAGGGTACGATCAAGTGGTTCATGATGTTTGTTTGCAAAAATTACCTGTTATTTTTTGTTTAGACCGCGCTGGTCTAGCTGGTGCTGATGGTCCGACGCACCATGGGCTTTATGACTTTGCTTTCATGAGAGCACTCCCTAACATGATTGTAGCTGCACCCAGAAATGAACAGGAACTTAGAAATATGATGTATACCGCTTCATTAGACTCATTTAAAGAGTTAAACCAAGCGATCACTATTCGATATCCTAGAGGTGAAGGAGTGATGCCCGCGTGGAGGACAGTATTTGAAAAAATTGAAATTGGCACCGGTACCGAAGTCATACATGGAGAGAATATAGCCATTTTAAGCATCGGACATATAGGAAATGAAGCACAAAAGGCCGTGGAATTGGCCCAACAAAAAGGCCTAAAACCAGCCCTTTACGATATGCGTTTTGTCAAACCCCTAGACGAGCGATTATTGCACAGCATATTCAAAACATTCAAAACCATCATAACAGTTGAAGATGCAGCGATCCAAGGAGGTTTTGGATCCGCCATTGCCGAATTTATGGTAGACCACCATTATCAAGCCAAAATGATCCGTTTAGGGATAGCCGATGTCATTATAGAACATGGTGAACAAAAAGAACTCTATGAACTTTGCGGAATTGACTCAAACCATATTTTGGCCAAAATTTTAGAAGAATTTCCCGCAAAAACAAAGGTAATCAATACACAAACCGCCATTGATTAAATTCGGCATGGTAATTAAAATCAAATAGTACTTTTCAAAGAAATAATCCATACCTTTGCACCTTAAATTTTACGAGCCTTCATTTTATGCAAAGCATCCGCAACATTGCCATTATTGCCCACGTTGACCATGGTAAAACTACTTTAGTTGACAAAATCATTCACGCCTCAAAAATATTTAGGGAAAATCAAGAGTTTGGAGATTTAATTCTAGATAATAATGATTTAGAGCGTGAGCGAGGCATTACGATAACCTCAAAAAATGTATCTGTCCGTTACAATGGGGTTAAGATAAATATTATTGACACCCCGGGTCACGCCGACTTTGGAGGAGAAGTAGAGCGTGTTTTACGGATGGCTGATGGTGTTTTACTGTTGGTTGACGCATTTGAAGGCCCTATGCCTCAAACTCGTTTCGTATTATCTAAAGCGATTGCTTTGGGGCTTAAGCCAATTGTTGTGGTTAACAAAGTGGACAAGGAGAATTGTCGTCCAGATGAAGTTCATGAGCAAGTTTTTGACCTAATGTTCAATTTAGATGCATCCGAGGAGCAATTAGATTTTCCTTGTATCTATGGATCTTCGAAACAAGGATGGATGAGTGAAGATTGGAAGGTTCCTACAGATAACATCATTGCATTATTAGATTCCATCATTAAAAATATACCAGCTTCCAAAGTACAAGAAGGAACTCCACAGATGCAAATCACCTCATTAGATTATTCGTCTTTTGTGGGTCGTATTGCCATCGGTCGTTTAGAAAGGGGAACATTAACAGAAGGAATGCAAATTGCGCTTTGCAAAGCTGATGGAAGTAAAAAGAAAATGCGCATCAAGGAACTACAGGTATTCGAGGGTTTAGGTAAAGTGAGGGTAGAAAAAGTAGAATGTGGAGAAATTTGTGCTATTACCGGTATTGAAGATTTTGAAATTGGCGACACGGTTGCTGATGCTGAAAATCCTGAGGCTTTAGAGCGTATCGCGATTGACGAGCCTACGATGAACATGTTGTTTACCATTAACAACTCACCATTTTTTGGCAAAGAGGGTAAATTAGTAACTTCACGTCATATTCGTGAGCGTTTATTTAAGGAGACTGAAAAGAATTTGGCCTTAAAAGTAATGACCACAGAGAGTGAAGATAAATTCTTAGTTTTTGGTCGAGGTATTTTACATTTATCCGTGCTTATCGAGACGATGCGTCGGGAAGGATATGAGTTGCAAGTAGGCCAACCCCAAGTTATTTTCAAAGAAGGTGAAAATGGCGAGCGATTAGAGCCTATTGAAACTTTGGTTGTCGATGTACCCGCGGAAGTTGCTGGAAAAGTGATTGAACTTGCCACGCAAGGAAAGGGAGAATTATTAATTATGGAACCTAAAGGCGATCTTCAGCATTTAGAATTCAATATACCATCTAGGGGCTTAATCGGTTTAAGATCAAAGGTATTAACCGCAACATTTGGTGAAGCCATCATGGCACACCGTTTTACGGCTTATGAGCCATTTAAAGGTCCTATTCCAGGACGTATCAATGGTTCGTTAATATCGATGAATACAGGAGCTGCAATTCCTTACGCCATAGATAAATTGCAAGATAGAGGAGTATTTTTTATCGATCCGGGTGAAGAGGTTTATACAGGAATGGTAGTAGGAGAACATAATCGTCAAAATGACATTGAAGTTAACTTACAAAACGCCAAGCAACTTACCAACATGCGCGCTTCTGGAACAGATTCAAACGCTAAAATTGCGCCTAAATTAAATTTCTCTTTGGAAGAATGTATGGAATTTATCCAGAAGGATGAATACTTAGAAATTACTCCCAAATCACTTAGAATGCGTAAAATATGGTTAGATCCTAATGAACGCAAACGTAATGAGAAAAAACCAAGCTAATATCATATTAAAAAAGACTACTCCAACAGGTAGTCTTTTTTAATACACAACAGCTGATCTTTGATCCAAATAATCAACTTCCTTATTTAACTCCTTAGGATAATAAGTCGACCATACTTGTTGAAAATAAAGGCTAGGCTTATTTGCAATAAACATTGAGGAGTGATCCCAAGTGCGTAACCAGTTCGGATTTTTCATGAACACATTTCTTGATACAAGCACGGTAATTCCTTGGCCAATTGGCTTAATAGCTGCTCTATTTAAAAGTATAAAAATTGTCTTTTTATAGGCCCAACTGTAATTCAAGCTTGGATTATAATAGTGCCCTAGTGTATCCCTAACATAATTATTTGCCCAAAGTGGACTTAAATGACTCTGTATCCAAAGCGGTTCTAACTGCAATCCAGATGGAGCAAAAAAATGCGATTTATAACCAGCGATAACAATAAAAACAGGATAGCCTTTATATTGAGACAAAAATGATAGTTGATGGTCGCGACTAGGTCGTAAGTGAAATAAAAATTCAACACTAATAAATAAGATAGCTAATGATAGATGAATCCACTTTCGGTAGGTCAACCAACACCACAGGCATATAATTAGTAAAAAATACATGAAAACTTCAATCAAGTGAATTTTAAGAAATGGAATAATCGGATGAAAAAGTCCAACAAACTTAAACATCACAAAATGCAACAATGAAAAGCTAAAATCTAAAATAAAACCCAGGTATTGCAAAAAAGAATCTAGCTTAAAATAAACCAAAAAAGGAGATAGGCAAATAAATATAAAACCCGTACCTAGTGAAATAGTAGATAGTACAATCAAAATAGGATTAAGCAATAAGAACCAAAATGGGTTAGGAAATTGATAAAAATAAAAAATAATTAAAGGCCAAGTGAAAATTTGGGCTGCAAGTGCTACACAAGTTAGCTCCCAAGAATTGGACAGAATAAAGTGAAGTAGTCTAGATTTAAAATTACATTTTATTAAAGAAGCCCATTTTTGTTGGAAAATAATTAAGCCCAATACTGCTAAATAAGACAACTGAAAACCTGGCTCAAACAATGCCATAGGTTTACACACTAATAACACAAAACAAGAGAATGCTAACGTATTAATTCCATTTTGTAGGCGCATAAACGCTTTAGCAAAAAGCATGACAGAAAACATCCATGCGGACCTAAGTACGGGATCAGAAAAACCTGAAATTCCAGCATATGTCCAAAGTAAAATCATCATTAAAATGAAAAAAAGTATTTTTCCATAGCGGCCTTTTCGCAATAAAAAGCCTAAAATAAAACTTAACCCTGCATACAAAAGGCCAACATGCAAGCCAGAAACTGATAATATATGAATGGCTCCCAACGATGAGTAGACAGACATTGTTTCAAAGTCGATACTTGATTTAACTCCCAAAAGCATCGTCTTTGCCACATCTAAATTGATGCCATAATGCATGGCTATTTCTAAATAATGCGATAAACAAGATTGCCAAAAGTGTAAATAGTACGCTAAATTTTTAGTTTCAACAGCATCATTTAAAAGCATCAATTTATTATTAGTTAAATATGCAGAACCGTAAACTCCTTTGGACTGGAAATATTCTGACCAATTTTTCTCAAAAGGAAATGATGGTTGAGGAAAGGGAATCATTTTAGATAGCACCAATAATCTGCTTCCTTTGAGAGGCCTATGTGCTGTTTTTTCGAGGTATATTTTAAATTTACCCGAACCCTTTTGCCATTTATTCTGATCTATAAATGCGATACAATGAACGAAAAGTGAAATAGACTTAGGTTTGATTTCAGGAAAATCAATAACCTCAAAAACAAAAATATTTGTTTTTTTGAGATCGAAATTTAAGATTTCTTGTGCATTAAAACCCGCGTTTAAATAGCTAGAAATAGGCAATAATAGAATAAAAGAAATACTTAACAAATAGCGAATCTTAAAAAAGCTCCCAGTAAAAACAGCGGCCAACAGGCCTATTAAAATATGAAAAAAAAGATTTGAATAATGTGGGAAATAAGCATAAATGCATATTCCGATTATCCATAAAATGGCGATTCGAAGAAACGGGAAACGAAGGAAAAAAGAGTACAAAGTTTAGGTAGATAGGCCTAAAGGTAAAATTTTTTCTGACTGATCAAAGCCTCTACTTGATCAGGAACCAGATATTTTATAGACTTACCAGTTTGAATGCACGACCTAATATAGGTGGCAGAAATTTGTAAAATGGGTGCATCAATCTTAATGACACTTCTATGCTGCCATAAATCGGAGGTGGCCATTTCGCCACGAGGATATACGTAGATCGTAAAATAATCAAGTATCTTATTGAAATTTTTCCAACTTTTAAACTGATCAAGATTATCACCCCCCAAAATCAAAGAAAATTCTTTTGTAGGATTCCGTTCAGTTAAGTGCATTAATGTATCAATGGTGTAAGAGGGCTTTTTTAAGTTAAATTCAATATCGCAAGATTTAAATGCAAAATTATCAGCAATCGCTCTTTCAACTAAATCAAGTCGATCAAATTCATGTAATAGATTTTTGCTTTTTTTATGTGGATTTTGGGGAGAAACCACAAACCAAATTTGGTCTACTTCTGTTTGGTTCAACACAGCTTGGGCAATAATGAGGTGTCCATGATGTATGGGATTAAATGAGCCAAAAAACAATCCGACTTTCATGCTAGCTAGTGAATTGGGTGAACAATTTCTGCGCATTTTCGATAGCAGTATCTAACGCATCATTCATTAGAATAACGTCAAATTTATCTTGAAATGACCATTCAAACTTCATTTTAAAAACTCTCTTCGAGAGTGATTCTTCAGTCTCAGTACCTCTTGAACGTAGTCTTTCTTCTAATACCTCTAATGAAGGCACTTTGACAAAGATGGCCAAAGCCTTATCACCATAATATTTTTTTAAAG
>Ga0209829_10000292_pt1 | contig 46595 bp, 40 predicted proteins | sample C_140205_EF_Meta_FD_187311 | JGI IMG/M metagenome (GOLD analysis project Ga0209829, IMG submission 187311) | Freshwater microbial communities from Lake Croche, Canada to study carbon cycling - C_140205_EF_MetaG (SPAdes) (version 2) | ecosystem: Environmental > Aquatic > Freshwater > Lake...
TCGTTGGTCATTGTTATAAATTAACTTCTAAATTTTTTAAATCCTTTCAACGCGCGTAATCTTCTTTTCTTTATCCTTTAAATTCTCCTCTTATTTGTTCGCGCGTCATACCCAATTTAATTTTCTCTTGTAAAGAAATTAAAGAATGTAATAAAGCTTCGGGGCGGGGAGGGCATCCAGGAATGTATACATCCACTGGAATAATATGATCGGCACCTTTTACTACTGAGTAAGTATTGTAAAAAAACGGGCCACCGCTTATAGCGCAAGCGCCCATAGCAATCACATATTTAGGATCGGCCATTTGATCGTATAATCTTTTTAATACAGGGGCCATTTTGTTGACAATGGTACCTGCTATAATAATTACATCTGCTTGACGAGGTGAGGCTCTTGCTACTTCAAAACCAAATCGAGAAAAATCGTATTTGGCAGAAGCGGTTGACATCATTTCAATACCACAACAGCTTGTGGCAAAAGACAAGGGCCATAGCGAATTGGAACGTGCCCAATTAATAACACTATCAAAAGTACTTACGACAATTCCACCACCTGGTGTTTCGTGAACGATACCTGGGAATGGTTCGTTGCCAGCAATATTTTCTTTTAATTCCATTTTAATGCACCTTTTTTATGAGCGTATAAAAAGCCCATGAATAATATAAATATGAAAACGATGATTTCGATTAAGGCAACTAAGCCTACTTTTTTTACGACCACGGCCCAAGGGTATAAAAAAACCAATTCTACATCAAAAATGAGGAACAATAAGGCAAATAAATAATAGCCCACATTAAATTGATGCCAAGGAGAAGTGTCGGTTGGAATACCGCACTCGTAAGCTTCTCCTTTTTGAGGATTTTTGCTCCCTTTAACTAAAATTTTTCCCACTAGAATACCGCCAGCAGAAAACGCAATAGCGGCAATTAATAAAGCAATTAATGAAATAGCACCCATAGTAAATTAGGTATAAAATTGATGCTGTAAAGTACCAATAATATGGCTAATAATTACCTAGGTAATCCACATCTAATCCACGTATTAGCGCATTTTATTAAAGTAGAACGCTTGGTCTGATATGAATCAGGTTTTGTTTCCCGCAATTGGATTAAAATCATTAAAATCTGTAAGACAAAGTAGTCCCAAAAGTAGCTGGATCACCCAAATGAACTGCTCCAAAATCATAGCCATAGGAGATAAATTTGGTCCCGGTAATATTTTTTGCCCAAAAAGACAATCCAATTTTATCATTTTCGATACCAGCCTTTACATTCAATAAATGATAGGGAGATTGCTGAATGGTATTGGCTAAATCAAAATAAGTGGTTCCAATATATTTCCATTCTCCTCTTAAGATGGCCTTCATATTTTTAGTAATTGCATAAGTGTATTGAGCAGCTAATAAGGAAGTCATGGAAGGAGTGAATATTGGATGTTTGCTTGCTAAATTTACACTTTCTCCTTGTGAAGCGATGTCTAATTTGTCAAAGCTAGCATTGGTAGTTCCGAAAGCATATTGTACTAATAAACCTTTGGCAGGTATCACAATTAATTCTGCTTCCATTCCTTTACTAGTTAATTGACCTGTATTTTTTGTAATAGTAATAGCGTCTGGCAATACCAAGCTAGGTACTTGCGCATCGGTAACTTTAGTATAAAACAAAGCTATATTTAATTGTAATTTATTGGAAAACCAATTGTTTTTTAGGCCTGTTTCAAAGTTGCTACTGTATTCAGGTAAAAAGCCTACGAGTGGCGGCTGTGAAGGATCTGAAGACAGTGGAGATAAACCACCTGCTCTAAATCCTCTACTGTAATTACCATACCATAAGCTATTGTTATTGACTTGATAGTCCAAAGATAATTTTGGCGACAAGGCATTGAAATTTATTCTTCCTAAAGTGTCTGTTCTTGTAATGTATTGATCTGTACTTGGATCATGTTGGTAAGTGCCCAATACAGATTGAGATTGATTTTCATAATCATTGCGCAATCCAAAAGTAATATTCAATTGATTGGTTAAAGCATAAGTAGCTTGACCATACAACGCGAATCCTTTTTTAATGGTGGTGCTAATACTAGTGGTGCTAAACAAAGAATCTCCAATCATCATCATATTGGCATCCATCCCAAAACGGGTAGCTTGTTTTACGGGAGCATCTTGATAAAATAAGAAAGCGCCAGCGGTCCATTTAAATTTACTATTATTATAGTTGCTAGTAAATTTAAAATCCTGGGTAAGTACTTTGATATTATTCCATTTATTTCCATAATTATTAATAACAGAAACGGCGTCTATAGGAGAAAAATCTCCATCAATTGGGGCGGTATAATAACGGTAATTTTGTTGATACGCAGTTTGACTACTAAAATTAAATCCATTACCCGCATAATGAATAGATAAGCCAGTATTAGTAGTTTGGTCCATCATGGTGGTGGTGCTATTTTGATTTAATTTATAAGGGTTGGCAAAAGCTTCTTCGGTGCCAAAAACCAATGGGAAAGCTCCTTTATTTTGATTGGAGAGATGTTTGAAATTTAAATTCATGGTCCAACGATCGTTGACCAAGTATTTTAAAAAATAATTACCAGACAATCCGTTTTGTTGATCGTAACTGCTATTGGTATATTCATTGGTATAAAAACCATCTCTTTGATGGTGCATTAATGCTGCGCCAAAAAATAATTTATCTTTTATAATGGGCATTTTAAGTCCAAGCGTAGCTCTCTGTTGATTGTAATTTCCTACACTAAGATCTGCAAATCCGGTGGTGGTATTAGTGGGTTGTTTGGTGATAATATTAATAACACCGCCCATGGCATTTCTTCCATATAAAGTTCCTTGTGGGCCACGCAACACTTCAATTCTTTCAATATCAAATAAAGTAGGAATATAAGTGTCTAAGCTAAATTGGTTTACACCATCAATATAAGTAGCCACCGTAGGATCGTAAGAACTAGTGGCAATACCCCTTACAGAGGTTACATCACGACCATCACCTGGATCGGCACTGTATAAATTAGGGATGATTCCAGTAATTTCTTTGGTATTCCACAAGCCAAATGCATTTATTTGTTTTGCATTTAAAGCGGTAATACTTGATGGAATTTTTTGAATTAACTCTTCTTGTTTTTGAGCAGTTACCACTAATTCATCTAAAGTATTCAGAGACTCTTCTAAAATAAAAACAGGAATGCTAGCATTTTTATTTTTTTCGACTTTTATGAATGGATGAATGGAAGAAAAATTGATATGACTAACTTCTAATTGATAATTACCTGTAGTAGAAAATTTTAATTTGAAATTACCATTGCTGTCGGTGATGGCATTTGTATTCGCATTTAAAACTGAAATTGATGCATTAGCAATAGGTGTATTTTTTGCATTGGTCAATTTACCTGTAAATACTTCCTGACTTTTTGAATTGATACTTAATAAAATAAAGAATGAAAGTAGAAGGGAAATTTGCTTTATCATTTTTGAGTTATTTAGGGGCTATTAATTTTACTTTTTCGCATGCAAATATAGGCTCAAATAAGGGTATTTTAGAAAAGTACACTGTAATTATTGCCCTTTTTTAAACGATTACAGTTAGGGCTAAATTACTTATGGTAATATTTAATAATTCGTTGTCCGTTAAAAGATTTTCACCATCAATATGAATAGGAGCATTATTTAAATAATGAATACTTGCTTCTTTACAACTTTGCAAGGTTACATTTTTAGAATGGTGAATGCTTTTTTTAAACAACCTTATTGCTAGTATACCTGCTTGTATTTTATTTAAAATTCCAATTTTTACTAATTCCAATTGACCATCTTGAATATTTGAAAATGGGGAGATAAATGCATTGTTTCCAAATTGGTTGGCATTGGCAATGCTTAAAGAAAATACTTTTTCTACAAGGCCATTGTTAATACGCACATTTATAGGTGTGTAATTAAAAAGAGTAATGATAGTTGCTTTCATGTAATTGATAAGACCACGACCTTCGCTATTGGCGAAACGATGTGCCACAGCAGCATCAAAGCCAATACCTGCTGTACAGAAAAATGGCTTATTGTTGATATAGCCTACATCTATTTTTATAGAAGCGCCTACCAAAGCTTTTTGAAAAGCCTTCTTATAATTAAGAGGAATATTTAAATGCCTGGCTAGTCCATTGCCTGAGCCCACCGGAATAATGCCCAGAGGAATGGACTTACCCACTAAAACCGATGCTACTTCATTAATGGTTCCATCGCCACCTATAGCAATAATTTTAGTTGCGCCTTGTTGAATTGCTTTTTTGGCGAAGTCCACAGCTTCTAATGGCTGAGTGGTTTCCCAAATAACATGTTGAGGATCACTTTTAAGAAGGGTGACTATTCTTAAAAAGGTATCCTTATTATTAGCGCCCGAATGGGGATTAATAATGTAATGATTCATAAGGCACAAAAGTAGCTGATAAAATTCAATTTCGCTAATGCCTCAAAGCCCCCACATTGCTAGAGAATATCTTAACGGCTATGGCTAAAAGTATAACGCCAAAGAATTTACGCACCGCGAGTAAACCTCCTGGGCCTAAGAGACGTTCGATAATATTTAGTGACTTTAATACCGCAAAAACAATGATTAGGTTTACCAATATCCCTAATAAAATATACACTTCTTCAAAGTTGGCTTTTAAAGACATAATAGTAGTAAGTGTTCCGCTACCAGCAATAATTGGAAAGGCGATAGGTACAACGGCACCAGAATGTGCATTTTTATCCCCTTTAAAAATTTCATGACCCAATACCATCTCTAATCCTAATAAGAATATTACAATAGAACCACCTACTGCAAATGATTTAACATCCAAACCCAATACTTGCAAAAAGGGTTTGCCTAGAAATAAAAATAAAATCATTAAGCCTCCGGATATCAAAGTCACATTTAAGGATTTGATCACCCCGGTTTTTTCTTTCATCGCAATTAATAACGGGATAGATCCAACGATATCTATTACGGCAAATAAAGTAAAAATTACGGTGAGTAGTTGGTCAAAATGAAATTCCATAAAAAAGCTTTGTATGAAGATACAAAGCTTTTTTTACTAATGTGTAAGGATAAAATGCTTATTATTTCAATCTCAGTCCTATCATCAATCTCCGGCCCATCGCGTTATAACCATTGATTTCTTGAAATACGGCATTGCCTAAATTTTGTCCATCAGCATACAATAAAACATGTTTATTGTAATTGTACTGAATATGGGCATTGATTAGGGTGTAGCTTTTTAAACTAACATCTTCTGCGGCATAACCACCCACGTCATATCGTTTGCTAATGTACCTGGCTGCAATGCTAAAATTTAATTTAGGGCTTGCTTCATAAGCCCATTGGATGCCTGCGCTATTGTTAGGACGTTTTAATAAATAGTTATAGGTAATTGTATCAGTAGTAGTGGCTCTATTTTGATTGGTTTCTTGCCCATTCATTAAAGTGTAATTAGCTGAGAATGTATTTTTTGTATTTGGTTTCCAATTTAATTCTAGTTCTAATCCATTTACTTTTTGTTGTATGTAATTAAAGAAACTATAATCAATATAATTATAGTCTATTCCATTGTCAATGGTTCTGTTATAATACACCGCTCTAAGATAAAAGAGGTTGGTTTTATATTCCATACCTATCTCCGTATTAAAAGATTGCTCTGGTTTTAGTTTTTCATTATAACTTAATTCATACAAGGAAGGTGCTTTGTAACCAGTGGTAGCACTTGCCATCAATCGTAAAGTGGAACTTAATTTATAAGAAGGGCTAATAGTGAAAGTTTGATTGGTTCCATAGCGATCATGTTTATTAAATCTTCCTCCTAATTCAAGCAACCATTTACTGGATGGATCGTTGATGAGTAAAGAGCTATACAAGGCAGTCTGGTATTGAAAAGTGTCTTTAAAATTATCATTGTAGGGCCCGTATTCGCTAATGGAGACGTAGGTTTGATGATAAGACCCATATCTAAAATCTGCGCCAACAATCCATTGTGTATTTTTTGCTATTGGCCTAGAAAAAAAAGCATCAGCAAAATGGGATTTTCCAGTGTATTGGTTGTTTTCAAAAATCGTATAAGTTCTATCTACGCTATCATTTTTGTATTGCCTATCCTGTGTACTCAATTGATACTGCAATTGAAATATGGTTTTTTCTTTTTTATATTTTAAAATAAGCCCCGTCATTTTGGTAGCATTGTTAAATTGATCGTCTTTGTCATCTTTAAAAGCCCCATAATCAATAGCGGCATTATAACTTGTTTGATGCGTGGAAACTTTTACATTCCAATAGGGGTTGATTGCATAATTCACATTCGCGAACCAATTTTTATTACTATAGCCATCTTTATCAAAATGATTATTGCCTGTAATGTCAGTGGCAGAAGAAAACCCAGTAGCTGTTTCATTGCCCAATCCAATATTGTAATTAAATTTGCCAAGAGTGTTGCTGTGTTGTAGATTTATTTTTTGAGTGCCAAAAGATCCTGCACTAAAATCCCCCGACAACTTAGAAACGGATTTATTTTTGGTGATAATATTGATAACACCACCAATGGCATCCGATCCATACAAAGTACTTTGCGCACCTTTTAAAATCTCCACCCTTTCAATTTGATCCAAGGGTACTAAGTTCAAATCAAACTCATTACTTATCATAGATGGGTCACCCACCGGCATCCCATCTATTAAAATCAAAGTTCGTCCACTAGAAGCTCCGCGCATGTAAATGCTTGGCACGGTTCCTGCATTACTTAAACTACCAGGTAAATACAAGCCTGCTTGTTCATTTAAAATTTGCGCAATACTCCTTCCAGCATTGGCTTGCATTTGTGCTGCATTAATAACAGAAACGATTTTACCAGTACCGTTTTGTTTTTGTTCCACTTTGTTAGCAGTGACAATTACTTCTTCTAAAGTGTTTTGGTTTAAGGAATCTTTTTGAGATTTTTCTTTTTGCCCAAGGGCAAGTGTGGTGGCGATAAGGCACACCGAGAGCATGATTAATTTTTGGCTCATTGTTTTGTTTTTTTCATTTTACTGAGTGAACAATGAGCTTCCTGGAGAAAGAGAACCATAATTGATTAAGGAGTGGAAGAGGAAAGTATCTATAAAATAAATACCATCTAACTCTATAGCCCCTGCGCTTAATTTTTTACAATCCCTGCTTTTTACCCGAAAGCTGTTGATTTTTTAAACTAGGCAGGTCTTCTGGCTTGTTCTTTATGGATGCATCCTTCCCAAATTGCTTCAGTGGATTTTTTGCATCAATTGCTTTTTAGCAACGAACTCACAGCTACGGGAATAGCCCCCGATTTTAACGGGATTCCCTTTTAATCATTTGCATGAACCTAATTCTGAATCAAATTTAGGATTTAAATGACCCAGTCAGGTTTTAATTACTAACCGCTTGTTGAAAACTTGGCCCCTTTTTATTATATTTAGCCTTCATTGAATTATATGAAACAAAAGCAGTCCATTAATTTTTTTAGCCTAACCATGATTGTGGTGAGTTTGGTGATTGGTATGGGCATTTTCAAAACGCCTGCAACCATTGCTGCGAAATCGGGTACCCCACTTATTTTTTTTAGTGCCTGGCTAATAGGAGGCTTGATTGCTTTGTTTGGCGCTTTGACTTATGCCGAAATTGGGCAAAGACTTCCGGTGATGGGAGGCTATTATAAAGTATTTGCACATTGCTATCATCCAGGCGTTGGCTTTACCATCAACGTTTTAATTCTCATTAGCAATGCAGCTTCTTTAGCGGTCGTGGCTTTAATTGGTGCCGACTATGTGAGTGATTTATTATTTGGGCAACCCTCTGGTACTTTATTTAATATTATAGTGGCTTCGGTTTCGGTGGGGCTTTTTTATATAGTTAATTTGCTGGGCTTAAAAACAAGTAGCCGCACACAGAATATTTTAACGGTGGTAAAAATTTCATTAATCGTTTTACTCATTTCTTCTTTGTTTAAAGGAGTGACAGTTCCTCCGCACGGTATTAACGAAGGAAAAATTTATACTTACGATGGCACCAATGGCGCCTTATTGTTATTGGTAAGTTTGGTATCTGTCTTTTTTACGTATGGGGGCTATCAGCAAACTATTAATTTTGGATCAGAAGTAAAATCGGCCAAAACCATGCAAAGAGGCATTGTAGTGGGGATATTGGTAGTATTATTTTTATACTTGACCATTAACTATACTTATATAAAAGTCATTGGGTTTGATCAGATGAAAAATGCAAATGCGATTGGCTCGCTGTTATTTGAAGCTTGGTTTGGAAAATTTGGCGCCAAGGTTTTTGATTTTGCCATGGTCTTAAGTGTGTTGGCGTATGTGAATGTTATTTTAATGAGTAACCCCAGGGTGATGTTTGCAATGAGCGAGGATAAAGTATTGCCTGCTATTTTTCAAAAAAAACATCCTACAACTGATGCGCTGGTTCCTGGCTTAACTGTTTTTGCCATTATTACTATATTGGTTACTTTTTTTGGCAAGGGGGTAGATGATGTTTTAAGCTTTAGTATTTTTTTAGATTGCATGGGCATGAGTACTTCTGCTGCCACCCTCTTAATTTTAAGAAATAAAAAACAAGGGGATGAAGTAGTGACAGGTGCGCTAAAAAAGTGGACCCCCATTTTTTGTTTACTTTTTGTTTTGTCATACGCCTTGGTTGCCGTGGCGGTAGTGATAGACAAACCTTACTCTGCCATGACCGCGATTTGCTTAGTGGCCTTGGTGCTTATTATTTATCGCATTTTTTATTATAAAAAGAGGATTTCAACTACTTAATAAAGGGGTTAGTAGCGTCTTTTATGCTCAAAACACCCTTTATTTAGCCTTTTATCGCTGTTTATTGCTGCTCAGCAGATGCCTTTTCCGTTTGTCTAAAAATTAGTCTACTACTACTTATTAGTTTATTTTTGTACCGTAAAAGTGTTCTAATAATATACCCATGAAATACCTATTTTCTTTTCTCCTTTTTTGCGGTGCTTTTAGCCTTCAGGCGCAAGAACCAGCTCAATGGGATCTAAAATCCTGCGTTGAATATGCCATTCAGCACAATATTTCTGTTCAGCAAGCGGACGTATCTGCTCGATTGGCAAAATTGCAAGCTGAATTAGCCAGTTCCAATCGCTTGCCCACCATCAATGGATCAACAGGGATGGGTATGAGGTTTGGTAGATCCATTGACCCTACTACCAATGGTTTTTCAAACACTCAATTTTTGTACAATAATTTTGGTTTAAATGGAGGTGTTCAATTGTACAATGCAGGCAAATTAAAAAACAATGCAGAAGCCACTAGTTTAAGTTGGTTTGCAAGTGAAGCAGATAAGCTTACCATTGCTAATGATATTTCATTGAATGTGGCTACCTATTATTTACAGATTTTATCTGCCATCGAACAAACTGAAATTACTAAAATACAAATTCAACAAACCAAAGAACAACTAGCTGCTACAGCGAAAAGAGTAGAAGTAGGTTTATTGCCCGAATTAAATTTATTGGAATTGGAAACACAATTGGCCAATGATAGCAGTAGTTATATTACCGCCATTTCTAATGTACAACAAAGTAAATTGAATATGATGGCACTATTGAATTTAGATGCGGCTAAGCCATTTGAAATTGTGACGCAAGCGGTAGATCAAATAAAATTACAAACCTTCGCCGATTTACAACCTGATTATGTATTTAATGTGGCTTCTCAAAATATGCCTAATGTAAAAGCTGCAACCCTTAGAGTTAAAGCAGCCGAAAAAAATTCTTTAGCAGCTAAAGCCAGCTTTTATCCTACTTTAAGTTTTGGTTACAATTTAACTTCTAACTTTTCTAATCAATCAAAAAATTGGGGAACAGTATGGAATGGATGGAACAATCAAGTGAGTAATAACTTTGGTCAAAATGTGGGTTTGCAAATGTCCATACCAATTTTCAATGGCAATCAATCTAAAATTAATTACCAGCAATCAAAGCTAAATTTAAGCAATGTAATTTTACAGGCAGACAACACACATCTTAAATTGAAGCAAGATATTTATTCGGCTTATACCAATGCGATTGTTTCATTCAATAAATTAAACGCCGCACAAAAGGCATTGAATTCTTCCGAAAAAACATATCAATTTGCTACCAAGCGTTACGAGTTAGGTTTATTAGGTACCATTGAATTATTGAACAATCAAAACAATTATTTAAAAGCGAAAGTGAATTTTAAAACGGCTCAATACGAGTATGTGTTTAGAATTAAACTTTTAGAATTTTATAAAGGAGAAGCATTAACATTATAGTAGCATTAAATAAATCAAAATGAATAAGAAATTAATTTGGATACTGGTAGGACTGTTTGCTGTCATTGGACTTATGATAGGTTTGAAAAAAGCAGGTATTATTGGTAAAGAAGATGGGTTGGAAGTAACTTCTGAAAAAGTTCAATTAAGAACCATCACCGAATCGGTAAATGCCAGTGGAAAAGTATATCCAGAAATTGAAGTTAAAGTGAGTCCAGATATCTCTGGTGAAATCGTGAATTTATTTGTAGAAGAAGGAGATAAAGTGACGAAGGGGCAAGTACTTGCTAAAATTTACGCCGATATCTATTCTTCTCAAAGAGATCAGGTTACGGCCAGTGTCAATCAAGTAAAAGCACAGTACGAAAATGTAAAAGCGGCTTTAAGTGGTATGAAAACTACTTATGAAAATACCAAAGCGAGTTACGAGCGTTACAAAAAATTATTTGCCGATAAAATTGTTTCTAGATCTGAATTCGAGCAAACCGAACAAGCTTATCGATCTGCAGAATCTGCTTACAACTCGGCCAAAGAAACCATTAAAAGTGGAGAAGCTCAAATACAAGGTGCCAATGCACAATTGGCAAGAGCTGAAAAAGATTTAGCACGTACCATTATTACTTGTCCTATGGATGGCATCGTAAGTTTAATGAATGTGAAAAAAGGAGAAAGAGTGGTGGGTACAGCCCAAATGACGGGTACCGAAATGATGCGTGTAGCAGATATGAAAAGTATTGAAGTAAGAGTGGATGTGGGAGAGAATGACATTACTAAAGTTAAGTTAGGAGACACTGCCTTAGTTGAAGTGGATGCTTATAACAATAGAAAATTTAAAGGAGTGGTGTACAAAATTGCCAATCCTATCACTTCCACTGCTACAGGTGTTGCTGCTACTACAGAGGTAGCCAATTACAAAGTGCATATTAGATTGCTTCCAGATGGTTATACCGATTTGTTGAAGGATAATAATATTTTCCCTTTCAGACCTGGCATGACAGCAAGCGCGGACATTCAAACGAAATCAAAAGCAAATGTGATTGCAGTGCCATTAAATGCTGTGACTACCAGAGACAAAGAGGGCAATGGAAAAGATACCAAAGTGTCTACTACTAAAAAAGACGATAAAGTGGCACCCAAGCCAGAAGTTACTGAGGATTTAACAGAGGTGGTGTTTGTGTTACAAAAAGACAATAAGGTGAAAATGATTAAAGTGAAAACAGATATTCAAGACCTTAATTATATTGAAGTAGCAGGGTTAAAAGTAGGAGATGAAGTAATTACTGGCCCTTATAGCATTGTAGGAAAAACCTTGAAAGAAGGGACGTTGGTTAAAGTGGTTTCTAAAGAGAAGCTTTTTGAAGAGAAAAAGTAAAAGCATCTATATATTTTAAAAGGGGGCATTTTAAAAATGCCCCCTTTTTTTGTCGAGTTTCGTATGTTTGTACTATGGAATCAAAAAAAATAGGCATTATTGGTAGTGGAAGCTGGGCAACTGCGATTGCTAAAATTGTAACCGACAACCACAATACTATCAATTGGTGGTTGCGTCAAGCTGCTAATATTGATTATTTTACGAAGCGACACCACAATCCACATTACCTTAGAAACACCTATTTCGACGTTTCAAAAATTAATTTTTTCTCAGAAGTCAATCAAGTGATTGAACAATCTGATATTATTATTATCGCAGTGCCTTCTATTCATATCGAAGCTTCTTTGGCAGGTGTTAATGCTGCAATGTTACAAGGGAAGCAAATTGTTTCTGCAGTAAAAGGGGTGATGCCCAAGCACAATATTCTTTTACATGAATATTTGCTTCAAGAATTTAAATTTCCATTAAAACAATATTTTACTTTATTAGGTCCAAGTCATGCCGAAGAAGTAGCTGCAGAACAATTGTCTTATTTGACTTTTTCGGGCCTCGACCTAAAAGCCACTGAAGCCATTGCCAAGTTTTTTGAAACGGAATACATCAATACCAGAATCAATAACGATGTGATTGGTGTGCAATATGCCGGGGTGGCAAAAAATATATATGCATTGGGGGCAGGTATTGCACATGGATTGGAATATGGCGATAACTTTTTAAGTGTATTTATAGCCAATGCAGCCAACGAAATGCAGCAATTGCTAAAGTCTATCATGACGCAAGAAAAAGCACATCAAGTTAATTATGATTCTTCGGTGTATTTAGGAGATTTATTAGTGACCTGTTATTCGTTACACAGTAGAAATAGAACCTTTGGAAATATGATTGGTAAAGGATATTCGGTTCGTGCTGCTGAATTAGAATTGAATATGGTGGCAGAAGGATACAACGCCAGTAAATGTATTATGGCTATTAATAAAAGTAAACAATTGCCCTTGCCCATTATTACTGCCATCTATGAAATTTTATGGGAAGGTAGGGATCCAGCAACAGCTTTTAAGCAAATCGAAAAAATATTGGTCTAAATATAAATGGACTATTTTTTTAAGGGTTCATCCAAAAAAAATCACTCGCAATTCCGTCTGCGAAAAATTTTGCTTCTTTGGTTAAGGCATAACCTTTGGCAGTTTTTTCTAATTGCTTTTTTTGCTCAAAGGAGGCTGCAATTGAGGCAACATGGGCTTCGTACTTTTCGCCAAAACGCTTTTTAATTTTATCCAAAGAAAATCCCTCCATTTGTCTAAGCGAAATCATCATGTATTCATTGAATTGGGTAGCTGTAGCTAGGGTTTCTACCTCAAAAGGAACGGTCTTGTTTTTGATGGATTGGAAATACAATTGGTTGTTGGCAACATTCCATTGTCTAGAATGAATATTGTACGAATGCGCTGCAGGGCCCAATCCTAAATAAGGTATACCATTCCAATAATTACTATTGTGCTTGCTTCTGCAATTGGGTTTTGAAAAATTTGAAATTTCATAATGTTCCCAACCTGCCTCATCAAGTGTTTGGGCAATCAATCCAAATTGTCTTGCTTGTTGTTCTGTATCCACCTGTTGTAAAGTCTTTTTTTGAATCATACTGTATAAGGCCGTTTTTTCTTCTACGGTTAAAGCATAACAGGAGATATGTGGAATACCGTAGTCTAATAAAATTTGAAGGTCTTCGGTGAGGTCTTGGTCACTTAATTGGGGTGTTCCATAAATTAAGTCTGCACTGATATTGCTAAAGCCTGCAGCTTTTGCATTTACAATGGCCTCGTGTGCCTGCTCTATACTGTGGGCTCGATTCATCCAGGCCAAGGAATGGGATTGAAAGCTTTGAACACCGATGCTTAATCGGTTCACTCCCAATTCCAACCAAGCTTCTGCCTGGTTAGCCGATAAGTCGTCTGGGTTGGCTTCTAAGGTTAATTCTATTTCTTTTGACAAATCAAAGGAATCCTTGATTTTATTGATAATGCTTTGTAGGGCTGCTTTATTTAAAAGGGAGGGAGTGCCTCCGCCCAAATACAAAGTTTCTATTTTACCGACCAAGTATTTTTGTTGCAGTTCTATTTCTATCAGCAGGGCTGCTGTAAATTCATCGATGTACTTGGTTTGTGTAGAAAAATGAAAATTACAATAATGGCAGGCTTTTTTGCAAAATGGGATATGAATATAAATGCCTGACATAATACGTATTGGTGAACAAAGCTAGTTATTAGTTACTAATTCTGCATTAGGATACTTATTTTTGTGACAGATGTGGACAATACTAAAAAAAGGAATCTGGTTGATTGGAGCATGGCTCTTTTTGAGTGCATTTGCTCAAAAAGACAACCTTGTTTTGAAGCAGGACACTTCGGGCAAAGCCACAGATAGCTTGTTGAAGAAAGACACCCTGTTGATTACCTATGTTCCCGTGGTTCCTAAATCCTTTCAACTGTCTGATGCCTGGTTTATTGAATCCAATCACGATTTAAAAGTAGATTCTAATTTTAACCCCTTAAAAGATTATACAGCGTATTTCGGTAATCGAAAAAAAGCGTTTCAATTGTATTTTAAAAATGCGCTTATTAATAATGACAATCAGGTTATTTATAAAATTGAACAAAGATTTTCTTTACCAGATAAAGATTTTTTATTTTATTTAATTGTTGCTATGCTTTTAATGTATGGTTTTATCAACACCATCTATCCACAATATTTCCAAAAATTATTTAGTCAGTTTAATCAGTCTACACTAAGGATGATGCAAAATAGGGAGCAACTTTTGCAAAATGGGTTTGCCTCTTTAACTTTAAATATTTGTTTTATTTTAAGTTTTTCATTGATGGCTTCATTGCTCATTTTTAACAATCACTTACTCCCTATTTCTTTTTGGCAAGGGTATTTGTACATTGCCCTTTTTTTTAGCAGCCTTTACCTTGGAAAATACATTTGTCTTGAAATAGCTGGAGCTATTTTTAATACAAAAGAATTGGCCAAATCTTACATTTTTGTTGTTTTTATGGTGAATAAAGTATTGGGCTTTTTACTGGTCCCATTTGTCTTAATTTTGGCCTTTGCGAGGCCTTTTTATTACTCCGCGGCCGCCTATGGCGCAGCAGGGGTCTCGGTGTTATTATTGCTCTATAGATATTTATTTTCAATCACTTCTGTAAGGAACAAATTACATTTATCATCCTTTCATTTTTTTCTATACCTTTGTGCTTTCGAAATATTACCTCTTTTAATCTTATACAAATTGGTAGTTCAATATTTTGGCGGGACCTACTAATTTTAAAAGTGAAAACGAAACTAAATGAGTGAAGGAAAAAAAACGACAATCAAGGCGGCTAAAAAAATACTAATTTCTCAAGCTCGTCCAGAAAGTGAAAAATCTCCTTATTTTGATTTAGAACGTAAGCATAAAGTAGCTTTACATTTTCATCCGTTGATTGAATTGATCGCTATTCCTTCCAAAGAGTTTAGAAAAAATAAAATTGATATTGCAGTTTTTTCTGCTGTTATTTTTACAAGCAAGCATGCTATTGATCACTTTTTTAGAACCTGTGATGAATTAAAAGTGAGTATTAGTCAAGATACAAAATATTTTTGCGTCACCGAGTCGGTGGCCTTGTATCTTCAAAAGTTTATCATGTACCGAAAGCGTAAAGTGTTTTTTGGGGCAGATGGTACCAATAAGAAATTGTTTGATGTATTAAATAAGCACAAAGGGAATGAAAAGTTTCTTTATGTGTGTAGCGAGAATCAACAAGACAATGAAATTGTCAACTGGCTAAAAGAACACGACTGTGCCTTTGATCTGGGCTATATGTACCGAACAGAGTACAGTGATATAAAGAAAGTATTGGTGGAACATAGTTTTGATGTTATCTGTTTATTTACCCCAAGTGGTTTAAAGAGTTTATTTAAAAACAAGCCAGACTTTAAACAAAATGGCACTGCCATAGGCGCTTTTGGTTCTAGTACCTGCAAAGCAGTTGAAGAAGCTGGATTGGTTTTACATATTAAAGTCCCAAGTCCACAAACCCCTAGTATGATAGCGGGCTTAGATCAATTTCTTTCCTCAAGTAGTAAAAAGAAATAAATAAATTGCATTCCATGAATGCAAATCCTCCCTTTACCAATCAGCTCATTCACGAGAGCAGTCCTTATTTATTGCAACATGCACACAATCCAGTTCATTGGATGCCTTGGTCGGCCGAAATTTTCGAACTTGCCAAAAAACAGAACAAGCCTATTTTATTAAGTATCGGATATGCTGCCTGTCATTGGTGTCATGTAATGGAAAGAGAAAGTTTTGAATCGGAGGAAGTGGCCGATTATATGAATGCGCATTTTATCAATATCAAAGTTGACAGAGAAGAACGCCCCGATGTGGATCATATTTATATGGATGCTTTGCAGGCGATGACGGGGTCCGGTGGCTGGCCTTTAAATATTTTTTTATTGTCTAATGGGAAGCCTTTTTATGGGGGTACTTATTTTCCTCCTATCCCTATGCACCAAAGGGCTTCCTGGATGGAAACACTAAAATTAGTTCATGAAGCTTACGTGCGTCAGCCCGAAAAATTAATTGCACAATCAGAAAACTTAACGAACCATATCGCGCAATCGGCAAAGGCTTCTGCAAATATTATTTCTTCTGCAGAAAAAAACGAAGCGCCACTTGCCACAAAGGAAGAAGTGGCTATTATTGGGAGTAGGATTTTACAAAATGCGGATACGCAATGGGGTGGTTTTGGAGCTGCTCCAAAATTTCCACAAACTTTTTCTATTCAAATGTTGTTTAGAAATTATTATTTGAATGAGGATGAAGCATCGATGGTGCATGGAGTGAGGTCTTTAGATAAAATGATTCAAGGTGGTATTTATGATCATTTGGGAGGAGGTTTTTCTAGATACAGTACAGATGCACAATGGCAAGCGCCTCATTTTGAAAAAATGTTGTATGACAATGCTTTATTGTTAACGGTGCTTGCCGAAGCATACCAAATAACTAAAAAAGAAAATTATAAAAAGGTTATTGAAAGCACGATACAATTTTTAAATCGGGAACTTTCAAATGAGGCTGGCGGCTACTTTGCTGCATTAGATGCAGACAGCGAAGGGGTAGAAGGCAAATATTATACTTGGACTTATGCAGAAATCAAACAACTTATTGACCCAACAATTTTTGAAGCATTCTGTAACCATTACCAAATTAAAGAAGAAGGCAATTGGGAACACACCAATATATTATGGACGCAAAATAAGTATGAAGACGGAATATTGGCATTTGAGAAAGAAAGAAAAATATTATTTGAACAAAGAGCTAAAAAAATTAGACCTGCCTTAGATTATAAAATTATTTTATCTTGGAACAATTTATTGATCATTGCTTTGTGTAAATGTTATGCTGCACTTGGAGAAGTGCATCTAAAAAACAAAGCCATCGAAACCATGCAGTGGTTGGAATTAAATTTATACAATGCCTCAGAAAATTATTTTTATCATACCAATACCCAGGGGAATAAAAAAGCTTTTGCCTTTTTAGAAGATTATGCAACTTTGATTCAGGCTTATATTCAACTACAAATTATCACGGGAGACCTCACTTATTTAGCTAAAGCAAAAAAGTGGACCGAATATGTTCAATTGCATTTCATAGAGAAAGAAAAAATATTTTTTTATTATACGGCAGGATATCAAACAGACATCATTGTTCGTAAAAAAGAACTGTACGATGGCGCCCAGCCAAGTGCCAATGCCATGATGTGTGCCAATTTATTTTATTTAGGAAATGTATTGGAACAAAACCCTTGGGTGAACCAAGCGGAGCAAATGTTGGCTAGCATGAAAAAAATGATATTGCAATATCCTACTTCTCATAGCTATTGGGCCCAAAGTTTTAGTCAATGGGCCGAGGGTAGTACAGAGCTGGTGGCCGTGGGCGCTCATGCTGCCCTGGCCTTACCTATGGTATTGACTAAGTTTTTACCCCATCATTTGATCCTTTTTACCCCCACAGCGTCGTCTGATATCATTTTAACAATTGGGAAGCAAAAGGTTGATAATCAGTATTTTATATGCAAAAACAAGACTTGTTCTGCACCTATGGATCAGCTCAATGAATTTTTAGCAATTATCTAACAACTAATCGTTTAATTTGCAAATCCTAATTAAGCAGTGGAAATCAATGATTTCTGCTTAAAAAATTGGAATAATTTTTTATAAAAAATGTAATTTATTCTTATTTTTTTCGTTCTAGATAGAATAGGAATTAGGTCAAAAAATAGCTATGATTAAAAAATTAAATAAGTTGCCATTTAAGTTCCCCTTCATGGCACTTTGTATCTTGATGGGATCCTTGTTAATGATGGCTTTTGGGTCCAATAAAGGCGCTCCAAAATTCAATTCAGATCCTGAACATACTGTGTTTGTTCCAGGTGGTTCTTTTTATATGGGAGCCAGTGATGAGCAAATTGATATGGCCATGGTGAATCGAAAAAAATTGGTATCAATTCAAAGCTTCTGGATGGACAAAACAGAAATTACCAATGAGCAATACAGAAAGTTTGTAAGTTATGTAAGCGACTCTTTAAAATACCTAGCTGTTTATCTTGGAGGCATCAATCAAGCAGAAGATACCATTAAAGTAGATTGGTCAAGAGCGCAAAAAATAAATTTAAACAGCAAAGCCGTTATTGAAAAATTGAATGAGTTGCTTTTAAGTCCTGACAATCGATACAAAGGGAAAATTGGCATTGATCCTTTGAAATTAATTTATAAATATTCTTTTATTGATTTAAAAGCAGCAGCGATGGCTTCTAAATCATTGGAACTTCCACTTAGCGATTTTAAAGTGACCAAAGAAGAACCTGTGTATCCTGATACTTTGGTTTGGATGCGTGATTTTTCTTATTCCTACAATGAGCCATTAACTCGTATGTATTTTTCTCATCCATCTTACAATGAATATCCTGTAGTAGGGGTTACTTGGAGACAAGCCACTGCCTTCTGTCATTGGAGAAGCAATAACAGTGATTACTACGCTGGTAAACCTGGTCGTGCAGATGCTAAAATTGATGGCATCTTCCGTTTGCCTACAGAAGCAGAATGGGAATATGCTGCAAGAGGAAATTCAAAATCAAATGCAATGTATCCTTGGGGATCGCCTTATACCAGAACAAAAGAAGGACGCTTGTTGGCTAATTTTAAACCAGGCAGAGGGGATTACTTTGGTGGAAACTCCAAAGCAGATAATATATACACTACCAAGGTTAAAACCTATGCGGAAAATGGCTATAAGCTTTTTGATATGGCAGGGAATGTAGCAGAATGGACCAGCTCCATTTTTTATGAAGGAGGTTACAATTTTGTAGGAGATTTTAGTCCCGATATGCAATACAATGCAAAGGACGAGGATCCTATTTTAATGAAACGTAAAGTAACTAGAGGAGGTTCTTGGAAAGACATCGCTTACAATTGCCAAGTTAGTACAAGAAGCTACGAATACCAAGATACAGCAAAATCATATATTGGATTTAGATGCGTTCTATCCATGGCGCCAAGAGTTAATTAAAAACAATACCCACTAAATTTTATTTAAAAACTATAAATTTCTCCAATGTCAAATTCTATTTCTCCAAGAACCAATAAAATTATTAATGTAGTTTTCTCATTGGGCGCGGCCGTTGTAATTATTGCAACTTTGGCTAAGATATTACACCTTGGATGGGCAGATTATGCTTTGATACTTGGCTTTATAACAGAAGCTGTTATTTTTACCATCTATGCTTTTTTACCTCCACCAGAAGTAGGAGACGCTACACATGCGCCACAAGCGGGTGCGGTCGATTCTGTGATGGCGCACTTAGAAGCGGCAAAATTAGATGGCGCTGCTTTTGAAAAATTAAGTACAAGTTTTCAGCGTTTGAATGATACAGCCATGTATTTGGGTGATTTGGCGGAGATGTCAAAATCAAGTAAAGATTTTACCAACAATACGAAAGAAGCTGCCATTGCATTGGGCACCATTAAAGATGCCGCAGCTGGGGTATCTTCTAACTTAGGAAGTTTTACTTTGGCCTCAGACGGGGTGAAGAATTTAAGTGAACAATTTCAAATGATGAGTAAAAGCATGGAGGCCATGAATACTTATTATAGCAAATTAACAGAAGCTTCCAATGCCATGTCTAGTTCGGCACAAGATGCCATTAGAGCCAAAGAGCAAATTGCATTGCTTGCAGATAATTTAACCAAATTAAATCAAGTATACGGCAACATGATTATTGCCATGCAAGGACGTTAATTGTATTTTAAAACATTTCATTTTATTAAAAACTAGTATACATGTCATTACCTAAGGAGCCAAGGCAGAAAATGATCAACATCATGTACATTGTGTTGACTGCTTTATTGGCATTAAATGTATCTAGCGAAATTTTAAACGCGTTTAAAACCATTGAGCAGAGTTTGGCCAATGCAAATAATATCATCGAGCGTAAGAACAATGATATCTATAAGTCATTAAAAAATAAATTAGCCGATCCAAAGACTGCAGAAAAAGCAGCCATTTGGGCGCCAAGAGCGGAGAAGGCACATGGCTATGCAGATGCCTTGTTTAATTACATTGCTGAATTAAAAAAAGAATTAAAAGTAGCTTCGGGTTTAAAAATTAAAGACGGAAAAGAGGAATACAAAGAAGATGATTTGGAAGCAACTACCAGATTGTTTTTAAATTATAAAAGTGGTGAAACAAGAAGCCAGGATTTGTATAAAAAATTGGTACAATTTAAAGCTGATTTAGCAGCGATTGATCCCTCTATAGAAAAAGAAGTCATTCCTAATTTGCCTTTGGATTTAAGCATACCTCAAACAAAAAGTATTGCTGGCAAAACCGATTGGGGCTATGCGTATTTTAACATGACACCAAGTGTGGCTGCTATTACCATTCTAACTAAATTTCAAAATGACATTAGAAATAGTGAAGCGCAAGTGGTAGAGTATTGCCACAAAGAAATTGGTGAAGTAGAATTGATATACGATCAGTTCAATGCATTTGCTGCCTCCAATTCTCAATATTTAATGTCTGGTGAAGAATTGGTGATTACGGCAGGGGTAGGCGCATTTAGTAGTGCAGCCAAGCCAACCATCAGTATTGATGGCAATACGATTCCTATTACAGCGGATGGATCTGCAGTATATAAAACTACCGCAGGGGCGCCTGGTGCGAGTATTAAAAGAGTTCGTATATCATTTTTGAAACCGAATGGGGAAACAGCAGTGATCGAAAAAGATGTGAAGTATACCGTGGGTACACCAGTTGGTTTGGTGGTATCAACAGATAAAACAAGGGTATTTTACAAAGGCTTAGACAATCCGTTAACCATTACGGGCGGTGGTGGCGCAGAGAATATAAATGTTGCAGTAGAAGGTGCCGGCGCTACTATTAGAAAAGCAAGTGCTGGACAATACATTGTTAATTGCAATCAATTAGGCAATGTGTTAGTGAATGTGAATAGCGGAAAATATGCGCAAAAAATTACTATCCCAGTGAAGAGAGTACCAGATCCTATTGCGATTGTGGGCGGAAGCGCAGGGGGTAATATGGCAGCCAATAAATTTAGAGTGCAACAAGGGGTGATTGCCGATTTAAGAGATTTTGTTTTTGAAGGCATTAAATTCAATGTAGTTTCTTTTATAGTAGTTTGTACTGGTAAGGGATTCGAAGAAGCGGAAGTAGCAGAAGTGAATGGTGCTGCTTTTGCTGGTGGTGCTCAGACTTTAATTAGAAGATGTCAACCAGGCACTTCTGTAACCATTGGTGAGATTAAAGTAACCGAGCCAGGCGGAGGTACCAGAAAATTAGATCAAACAATTACTTTTATTTTACAATAAACTTTTTTGTAAAAAGAGTGGTTTAAAAATATAGCAAATGAAAAAATATATAATTCCTATTTGTTTTGTTTTGGGAAGTCTTTTATGTGCAACGCTAAGCAATGCGCAATTTAATTATAAGAAAAAAGCAGCCCCGGCAACCACTCCTGCAAAAGATACGGTGCTTCCAGCTGCTCCTGCACCTGCAACATCATCTGCTGCTCCAGTGCTAGCCCCGCCAGCAGTAAGTAAAGTGGCAGCGGTGCCCGATCCCAATGTAAAAGCAAGCAAATCTATTGACACCACCTTGGTGGGTGGATTTAATGCCAATCCAAGAAAGAGCTTAAGAAGCAACAGTGGTTTTTCTACAGATATAAATACCAAAAAAACGCTTCAACAAAGAACGCCAGCCAATTATCAAAATTTAAGAGCAGAAGATGCTTTGTTTAGTGAATTTGTTTGGGAAGAAGTAGATGGAAGAGAGAAAATCAATAGACCTTTTATTTATCAGGCCTATGATGACAGCGGCGACCAAAGATTTTTTGCTATTTTATTAAAGGCAATCGAAAGTGATGGAGTAGTGCCATTTTCTGCAGAAGGCGGAGACGATCGTTTTACAAAGCCCCTTAATTTAGACGATGTAAATGCGATGTTAAAGGGAAGCCTAGATACGCAGTTGGTACAAAACGTAAGCAATCCAAATGTGTTTGATACCAGTATTATTTACAATACAAAATTAGCACCAAATCCAGATTCTATTTACACTTTCCGTTTAAAAGAGCAATTCATTTTCGATAGCAAAACCAGTAGAATGTATTGCAGAATCATTGGGATTGCTCCTGTGGCAACCATTGTTATTAACAATAAGCCAGTCAAAAGAACTTTATTCTGGGTTTACTATCCAGAATTAAGAAATAGTTTGGCCAAGCATGAAGTATACAATCCAAGAAATATTTCTAGTAGAATTACTTGGGAAGAATTGTTTGAAAGCAGGTATTTTAATGGCTACGTAGTAAAGTCTACCCTTGATAATTACAATGATAAAATGCTTAATTCCCTATATTCTGATCCAAAAAGAAGGTTGCTAGAAGGAGATAAGATTAAGCAAAAGATTTTTGATTACGAGCAGGATAGATGGGTGTATTAATCCATCTGTTTTAAGAAGGATCTTTTAAAAAGGCCGCTTTTAAAATGCTTGCTTTTTTGGCGCCAATAATTTCTGTGAGTAGTTCTAATTTAGCTTCTTTTATTTTTTGTACCGATTTAAAATAGACCAACAACATTTCTTGGGTCTTGGGTCCAATACCCGCAATTTGATCTAAACTATTTTCAAGCGCTCCTTTTGATCTTTGGCTGCGGTGAAACTGAATGCCAAAGCGGTGCACTTCATCTCGGATAACACGCACTAGCCTGTGTGCTGGACTATTCCAATGCAATTGAATGGAAGCTGAATCTCCTGGGAAAAATAACTCTTCTAAATTTTTAGCCAAACCAATCGTGGTTACTTGATGTTCAATACCCAATTCGGTAAGCGCTTCTAGGGCGGCATTTAATTGCCCTTTGCCGCCATCTATAATAATGAGTTGGGGTAGGGCTTGTTTTTTTTCAAGTACCGAATGGTACCTTCTATAAACGGTTTCTTTCATACTGGCAAAGTCATTGATGCCTACCACCGATTTGATATTAAATTTTCGATACTCCGATTTACTGGGCGTGCCATTTTTAAAACAAACCATAGCAGAAACCGGATAAGCGCCTTGGATATTGGAGTTGTCAAAACATTCTATATGTACAGGGGTTTCTTTTAAATGCAACAAGGTTTTTAGCGCTACTAATACTTCATTCTCTTCAGTATTTTGAACAGTGACTAATTGTTGTTTTTTTACCCACTCTTTAATGGCATAGTCGGCATTTTTTTGTGAGAGCAACAAAAGCTGTTCTTTGTCGCCTTGTTTGGGTAGGGTATACTTTACGCCTGGTAAAATAGCTTCCAATTCAAATGGAATAATAATTTCTTTGGCATTGGACTGTAAATTATTTCTGAAATAATGAATGGCAAATGACAATATTGCTTCTTTGGTTTCTTCCAATGGTACACTGAGTGGTAAGATATGTGTTTGAATGATTCTGCCTTCTTGCACCATCAGGTAGCTTACATAGGCTTGGTCTTGCTCATGTGCAATGCTAAATACATCGATGGGATATTGTTGTTTGATGTATACTACCGATTTGGTTTGGTAGTTTTCTAGTTCTTCTATTTTTCTTCTGGTAAGATCGGCTTTTTCAAAAGCCAATTGGCCTGCTTCTTGTGTCATTTTTAATTTTAGCTCCTGAATGACGGGCTTGATATTTCCTTTTAATAAAAAATTTACTTGCTCAATAGAAGCGTCATAATCGGCGGCTGATTGAAATCCTTGGCAAGGGCCTAAACAATTTCCTAAATGGTATTCTAAGCACACTTTAAATTTACCAAGCTCAATGTTTTTTTTAGTGAGTGGAAGGGTGCAGGTTCTGAGTGGTATGGTTTGCTTGATATGCGTTATCAATTCTCTAACAGCCAAGGCATTGGTAAATGGACCTATGTAAGTAGAGCCGTCTTTAATTTTTCGTCGTGTTAAAAAAACTCTTGGAAAGGATTCTTTTTTAATTACAATGTAAGGATAGCTTTTGTCATCTTTTAAATTAATATTGTATTTAGGCTGATAATTTTTTATCAATTCATTTTCTAAAATAAAGGCATCATGTTCTGAATCTACCAGGGTAAACTGAATGTCTTTAATTTTTTGAACCAATTCCACGGTTTTCTGAGAATGTTGCGCCGAAAAAAAGTAAGAACTGACTCTTTTTTTTATGTTTTTAGCCTTGCCTACGTACAATAAATTGCCCTTTTCATCAAAATATTGATAAATACCAGGGTTGTCTGGCAAACTAGATTGTAGTTGTTTAAATTGTTCTTTTTCCATATTCCTTAGGAAGTTCACAAAAATACTTTATATTTTTGTGTCATGGAATTATCTGTAAATATACCTGCCCTTCTTTTTCCAGCCATCAGCCTAATTATGCTGGCTTACACCAATCGATTCTTGGCACTTTCTAATAGGGTTCGCATGTTACATGATAAATACCATCAACAAGAGCAGCGACATATCATTTTTGGGCAAATTAAGAATCTAAAGTACAGAATCAAGTTGATTCAAAATATGCAAACCTATGGAGTAGCTACTTTGCTGCTGTCTATCGTATGTATGTTCTTTATTTTTATCGACTATCAAGCCATTGCTAAAATAGTTTTTGGAATTAGTTTGGCTACTTTTTCCATCTCTATCTTTTTATCCCTTATTGAGATTCGTTTAAGCACCAAAGCCATTGAACTAGAGCTGAGTGATATGGAGGGCTTGGAAGATCCTTCAGTGATGGAGTACCTTAGAAAAAAGTTTGATCGAGAATAAATTTTAATCCTTAGTTCGACGCCCTTCTTTCTCCAATTTGTTGTCTCCACATGGCATAATACAATCCTTTTTCCAACAATAAGGAATCATGAGTGCCTTGTTCAATCACCTGCCCTTTTTCTAATACATAAATTCTGGTAGCGTGAATGATAGTGCTTAAGCGATGCGCAATCATGATGGTAATTTGTTCTCTTTCTGCCGATAATTGACGGATGGTATCTGTAATGGATTCTTCGGTAATACTATCTAAAGAAGAAGTGGCCTCGTCAAAAATAAGCAAATGAGGATGTCTTAATAACGCGCGCGCTATGGACAATCTTTGTTTTTCCCCACCACTTAATTTCAATCCACCTTCTCCAATCAATGTATCCAATCCATTTCCTCCTTTGTCTAATATATTGGTACAACTTGATTTGGTCAGGGCCAATAACATTTCCTCCTTGGTGGCGTTGGGTGCTACAAAGGCCAAATTTTCGGTAATTGTACCTGCAAACAATTGGGTATCCTGCGTAACAAAACTTATTTGATTTCTTAGTTCATTCATATTGATATCATTGGTATTGACTCCATTGACCAATATTTTCCCTTCCTGCGTTTGGTACAAACCCACTAATAATTTTACCAAAGTACTTTTACCAGCCCCCGAAGGACCAACAAAGGCAATGGTTTCGCCTTTTTTAGCTTCAAAACTAATATTGTCAATGGCTTTAAAATTGGCTGTTTGATGTTGAAAACCCACATTTGAAAATGCCAAGTTCTCAATCGTCCCCACGGCAATGGGATTGGCTGGAATTTGTTCGGTAGGCTTCTTCATCAAGGCATCAAAATTATTCAAAGAAGCTTCTGTTTCTCTATAGCTCATGATAATACTGCCTATTTCTTGCAAGGGTCCAAAAATAAAAAAACTATAAAATTGCAAAGAAATTAATTGGCCAACGGTCAATATCTCTTTAAAAATAAGCCACATCAATGTAAAAGTGATTACCTGTCTTAAAAAGTTCACCATGGTACCTTGTACAAAACTCAAGGAACGAATGTTTTTTACTTTTTTTAATTCTAAAGCTAAAATTTTATAGGTATTGTTGTTCAATCTATTTATTTCCTGCGTAGTTAGCCCTAAACTTTTTACCAATTCAATATTGCGCAAACTTTCGGTAGTGGTGCCTGCTAAAGTAGTAGTTTCCTTTACAATATTTTTTTGAATGACTTTAATTTTCTTACTTAATAAATTGGTAACATAAGCAATCATACTTGCACCTCCAATATAAATTGGGATGATAGACCAATGCAATCTGGTGGCATATATAGAAACAAAAATCACACTTACGATAATTCCAAACAGTACGTTTACTACATAGCTGATGAACTTTTCACAATCCGTTCTGGCTTTGGTTAAAATAGACAGGGTTTCTCCGCTTCTTTGGTCTTCAAATGCTTGGTAAGGCAATTGCATGGAGTGTCTTAAACCATCTGTAAATAAGGCAGCGCCAAATTTTTGAATAATTACATTGACTGTATAATCTTGAAAGGCTTTCGCTATTCTGCTCACCATAGCTGTTCCTACCAACAATAGCAACATATTACTAACGCCCCATAAAAAGTCCGATTGGCTGCGGTGTAGGCCTGCCTTGTCCAATAAAGGGCTTTTGGCAAAGCCATCAATAAGTCGTCCAAATATCATGGGGTCGAATAAGGAGAAAGTTTGATTGATTCCAGCCAAGATAAAGGCCAGAAAAACCAAGCTTTTAAAGGGTTTGATGTATTGTAACAATATTTTCATAGTCGAGTAATGGTAATGGGGGCAAAGGTAATAAATCTAACTTGTTTTAAAACAAATACCAGGCTTATCCACTAGCTGTTGAAAACTGCGAAAGCCAATTGTGGAACTTATACACCGAAAGCACTAATTTACTAGTACATTTTTGAGCACCTATCAATTATTTTTTATGCTTTGGAGAAAATTCAATGGCGAAAAAATTGTGCTTCCCATCAAAGAAGCAGTGAGACAAGCCATTATTGCCGAGTCGGAGAAAAAGACAAAATTAAAAGTTTGTATTGGCACCGATAGCCAAGTAAAAGCAAACATTACGGAGTTTGCAACTGTGATCGTTTTTTTAAGAGAACACAATGGTGGGTTTATGTACATCCACAATGATAAGACTACTCAAAAGTTTCATTTGAAAGAACGCATGTTGACCGAAGTGGCTAAGAGTATTGAAATTGCTTATGAACTTTGTGATCTATTTATTAAGTACAACGTTGAAATGGAAGTACATGCGGATATCAATACCAATCCACAGTTCAAAAGCAATGATGCTTTAAAAGAAGCCATGGGCTATATTCTTGGAATGGGTTTTGCTTTTAAGGCGAAGCCAGAAGCGTTTGCAAGTAGTTGTTGTGCCGATAAGGCAGTCAATTGATTTCAGGAATTCAATTTTTAGAGATTTTCTGCATCCAACTTATTGTATTGGTCAATGCAAGCCAATACTTCCTCTACGCCTGTTCCTTTTTCTGCACTGGTCACAAAACCTTGTGGTAAAAATGGCAGTATTTTATTTAATTCATCAAAGAAGGATTTTACGTTTCGGGTAACCACACCAGGTTTTTCCTTGTCTGATTTGGTGAAAATAAGGGTATATGGTATTTCCCATTTATACAGTTGTAAAATAAAAGCCAGGTCTATTTTTTGTGGCGTATGTCGGCTGTCTATTAAAACAAATACGCGGCTTAGGTTTTCTCTTTTTCTTAAATAATTTTCAATCATTTGTTCCCATCTTCTTCTACTACTTTGGGATACTTTGGCAAAGCCATACCCAGGCAAATCAACAATATACCATTTGTCTTGTTTGCCTTTGGTAACTTGATTGCTGGTAATTTCAAAATGATTGATCAGTTGGGTTTTGCCGGGGGTTCCAGAAGTTTTTGCCAAATTCTTTTGCCCACACAAAGCATTAATGATAGAAGATTTACCCACATTGCTTCGGCCAATAAAAGCATATTCAGCAGCTTTTACATTTGGACATTGATCAAAACTTGGGCTGGAGATTAAATAGCTTGCTTTTACAATTTTCATAACTGGTTAAAACCTTATTTAGGGGCGTCTGCTTGTTTAACAGCTTTTTTTAATTTAAGACTGTCTGCAGGATAAGTTGCTTTGATGGTATCCACAATATTTTGACACCAATCAGAGATCAACGCTTTTTCTGCATCTGTTAATTTGGCTTCTGTATGAATTAAAGTATAGGAAGGAAGCGGCATTTCGCCTTCTTTCAATTGCTCAATACATTCCTCTAACTTTTTATTTTGTTTGCCAATTCTGTACCCAGCAAATTCGTTTAGGTTAAAATGTCTTTTACCATCTTTTACATGATTGGCAGTCCAATAGCCAATGGGCTCAATGGCGGTATACCAAGGGTAATTGGTTTTGTTGGTATGACAATCGGCGCAGGCTTTGTCAAAAACCAATTTTACACTATCCGACATAGGGTATTTAGTAGTTATGTCTTTGGTGGTATCACCGGACAAGTTTTTTTCGGGGCGTATAAACTGCATTACGATTAAAACAATCAACAGTCCAACTAAAATTTTCTTTATCATAAGTTTATTTTTATATTTAAGACCACTTTTTAGGCACTTCGTTTTAATGATATACTATAAAAAGAAGATTGTATTAAGGTAGTTATTATTTTTTTAAATTAACACTTTCCCTGTCATTTCTTTAGGAATGGGAAGCCCCATCATGGTTAATATGGTGGGGGCTAAATCACCCAATTTACCTGCTTCCATATTTCCTTTCCACTCCTTATCTATAATAAAGAAGGGGACTAGATTGGTGGTATGTGCTGTATTGGGGCTGCCGTCTTCGTTGATCATAAAATCGGCATTGCCATGATCTGCTGTTAAGAAGATGGAGTAACCATTGGCTAAGCCTGCGGTAACCACTTTTTCAACACAAGCGTCCACTGTTTCCACTGCTTTTACTACGGCACTAAAAACACCTGTATGTCCTACCATATCAGCATTCGCAAAATTCAAACAAATAAAATCGGGCTGTCCTGCATTAATTTCAGGTAATAATTTATCGGTGAGTTCTTTCGCACTCATTTCGGGTTGCAAATCATAGGTAGCCACTTTTGGAGAGGGTGCCATAATTCTTGTTTCGCCTTCAAAAGGTTGTTCTCTTCCTCCGCTAAAAAAGAAAGTGACATGCGGATATTTTTCCGTCTCCGCAATCCGAATTTGTTTTTTATTATTTTGAGCCAATACCTCTCCCAGTGTATTTACCAAGTTGTCGTTTTCAAAAATTACCTGAACATTTTTGAAAGTTTCATCATACTTGGTCATCGTTGTATAATGCACTTTCAATTTTTTCATATCAAATTCAGGAAAATCTTTTTGCGTTAGCACTTCTGTTATCTCTCTACAACGATCGGTTCTAAAATTAAAACACAGCACCGCATCGCCCTCTTGTATTGTAGCAATGGGACTTCCATTTTCAAGCAGGATGGTAGGTTTTATAAATTCATCTGTTATATTGTTGTTGTAGTTTTCTGTGATAGCAGCAATGGCTGAAGTAGCAGTAGGACCAATGCCCTTCACCAAGGCGTCGTAAGCAAATTTTACCCTTTCCCATCTTTTATCTCTATCCATGGCATAATACCTGCCACTGACAGAGGCAATTTTTCCTACAGCATGTTTCAAATGCGTTTCGACATTTTCAATAAATCCCAAACCGCTTTTTGGATCGGTGTCTCTGCCATCGGTGAAAGCATGAATAAATACTTTTGTTAGTCCTTTTTCTTTGCAGATATCGCAAATGGCTTTTAAATGAGTGGTATGCGAATGAACGCCTCCATCACTCACTAAACCCAATAAATGCAATGGCTTGTTATTTTGTTTGGCATAGTCAATGCTCGCTAATAATGTTGTATTGTTAGCCAATTCGCCCTCTTTGATGGCTACATTGATTCTTTGTAATTCCTGGTAAACGATTCTACCTGCTCCTAAATTAAGATGGCCCACTTCACTATTGCCCATTTGACCCGCTGGTAAACCAACGGCTTCCCCGCAAGTGACTAAAGTGGTATTGGGGTACTTACTATATAAACTTTTTACAAATGGGACATGCGCTTGTTGAATGGCATCCGCTTTTAGAACCAAACCAAGTCCCCATCCATCCATGATTAGTAATATTACCTTTTTTGACATTTTCTTACCTTATTTTAGCTGTAACTTTGTTTTTTATTCCTTGTTACCACAAAGTTTCAAAATACTTAGCAGACTACAAACTTTAAGCCGTTATAATAGTAAAAAAATGAGTCCTATTCGCAAAATACTGTTGATCCTGACTTTTTTAATTTCAAATACTTCTTTATTTGCTCAAAAGGAGACAGAGCAAATCATCCAAAATTTACAAACTGCTAATTTTTCGAGCCTCTTACTTTTTTGGGATACAGAAGTAGAATTGACCATTTTAGACAAAATCAATCAAAAACTAAGCCATCCAGAAGAGGCCAATCAGCAAATGCAAGTTTTTTTTAACAATAAAAGTATTGTTGGGTTTGAGAAAAATGCAGAACGTACCGTAGGTAATACCGTATACATTACTGGAAAACTTTTGTCAGGCATCAATAAATTCAACCTAACCTTGCTTTTGCAAGAAACTAAAAATGGGCTTCGCATAGTTAGTTTGAGGGTGAGTTGAGGTCTTATTTTTTTAATATTGTCTTTTATTCTATTTTTAGAAAGCATGAGTAAGAAAAATAATAGCAATAATTCCCCCTTGGTATACAGTACCGATCCTAATTATAAGCCACCATCGGAGGTCCATGAAACTGAAACCCTTTTGGCCGAAGAGCAACCTTTGAAAATTATTTTAGAGACCAAGCAACGTGCGGGAAAAACGGTCACTGTAGTAGTAGGATTTGTAGGAACAGAAGACGCGATGGAAGTTTTAGGCAGGGCTTTAAAAAATCATTGTGGCACGGGTGGCTCGGTGAAGGATGGTGAAATTATTATTCAAGGAGACCATCGTCAAAAAATATTTCAATACTTAAAAGGAAAAGGGTACAAGAAAGCCAAGCTTTAAAAATATACTTCTAAGTTGAGTTTTGTTTTTAATTCGGCAATCAAAGGATATTGTGCTGCCATGCGTTCGTATTTTTGTTTGCTGTTTAAACTTAAATGTAAAGGCACATCTTCTTTTTCACCCACCGCTACTAGAATATTAAACTGTATGGCGCGATTGTGAAAATGATCCCAAATTTTTTCTAATAAGTTCATTCGTTCTTGTTCGACAAATTTTTGAGCAGTCAAAGCAGGAACCGTAATCGTGAAATGGGTCTCGTCTTCAATGGATAAAACTGCAAATTTAAAAGTGCCTGCAGCCGAGTGTTTCAATGCTGTTTCTAAATAATGTGTGTAGTCCTCCCAACATTTTCTTAATGGCTCCATACTCAGGGGAAGGGATTCAATGACTTCTTCTATTTCATATTTTTCACCGTACTTTTTTTGTAATACCGCCAATAGGTTTTTCTTATTGCCCTCGTTCGTATTGGGGCTTGCTTCCACTTTGGAGGCAGGTGCAGGAATGACAGAAGTAGATGTATTTGCTGTCACAGGCGCTTTTGTAATTTTTGCTGCCGTTGTTGGAGTTTCAATAATTAATTTAGCTTCCTGGTTAACAGAAATAGTACTTAAGGGAAGAATTTTTTTAAGTCGAATGGGGTAGTGGGCCTCCACTAGTTTTTTTTTTACAAGTTGGTTGTCTTCCATACTTAGTTCGATGGCTTGTTGTAAAAAATTAAGTTTTATAAGGGCCATTTCCACATGTAATCTTTTGTTGCGCGCCATTTTAAATTGAATCTCTGCTTCATTCAATAAATTCAATGCGCTTACCAAATAAGGGGTACTGATATCCGCTGCAGTAGAGATGTATTGTTCTCTCCAACCTTCGATAGACTCCAGCAATTTTGCACTAGCTGCATCTTTACATACCAATAAATTTCTGATAAAGCTAGCTAAGCCATACAAAACCATATCGCCTTCGAATCCTTTTTGATTGATTTCGTCATACAGCAACATCGCATTGGTTAAATCTTGCTTTACCAAATAATCTAATAATTTAAAAAAGTAAGCCTCGTCTAAAATATTTAAATGTTCTAAGGTGTTGGCATAGGTTAATTCCCCATTGGAAAAACTAACTATTTTATCTAAAATACTAAGTGCATCACGCATGCAACCCTCGCTTTTTTGAGCAATTAATTGTAATGCATTTTTTTCTGCTTTGATATGCTCTTTGCCAATGATTTCTTCTAAATGCGTAACCGTGTCGTTAGCGTTGATGCGTCTAAAATCGAAAATTTGACATCTACTTAAAATGGTAGGAAGTATTTTATGTTTTTCGGTAGTGGCTAAGATAAAAATAGCATAGGGGGGAGGTTCTTCCAATGTTTTCAAAAACGCATTAAAGGCACTCGTACTTAACATGTGTACCTCATCTACAATGTATACTTTGTATTTACCAGCTTGTGGTGCAAAGCGAACCTGTTCTACGAGGGTTCTGATGTCATCCACTGAATTGTTACTTGCCGCATCCAATTCATGTATATTTAGACTGCCTCCTTTTTCAAAAGAAACACAGCTTTCACAACTATTGCAAGCTTCCCCTTCTTTGGTAATTTGGGTGCAATTGATGGTTTTGGCAAGTATTCTAGCACAAGTGGTTTTGCCAACCCCTCTTGGTCCACAAAACAAAAAAGCATGTGCTAAATGATTGTTTAAAATGGCATTCTTTAACGTGGTCGTAATATGCGACTGTCCCACCACTGTATTAAAGTTTTGGGGCCTGTATTTTCTAGCTGAAACAACAAAATTTTCCATACTTGACGCGCAATATACACATTCAAAATCAAAAGTAAACCTCCCCTAATTAAATCTTATCCCCTATTTATAAATAGCTAATTGGGCTTACTCTTTTACGCTGTAATCCATCATGGGGTGTCTTTCAAAAGGGGTAAGTTGGGCATTAAAAACATGCCTATAAGTGACCATTTGTCTACTTGGAAGGGCCCCTAAGCTTTTATAAATATTCACCATTTTAGGATTCCAGTCGGCTGCCCAACCCATTTCATATTCTTTGTAAATATTAGATTCGTGTAACCATAAATCGCAGGAATAAATTAAAAAACTATCCACCCCCAAAGCCTGGTACTTAGGCACTACGCCAAAAGCCAAACCCGTTAATTTAGTATTGGTTTTTTTCCATTTCATCCACAACAAATGTAATTTTTGCCAAAGTCCAAGTTGGCCATTGAAATATTTAAAATATTGATTGACGTCTGGTATATTAATAAACATGGCAATAGGTTCTTGCTTATAATAAGCAAACCAAATTACTTTTTCATCCATCACCGCTTTTAGGGAATTAAAGAGTTGTATGATCTGCTCATAAGTAATGGCTTTGGCTTCTCCATGTTGCGCCCAGGCAGCATTGTAGATGGTTACAAAATCCTGTGCAAATTTTTGCAAGTTTTTTTTATCTAAGTGAAGCGCTTGGTAATCAGACTTGGCTTTAAATTTTTTATAACGTTCTTCAAATTTAGGTGGTAGGCCATCTTCAATATTGAGCTTGTAATAATATTGGTTGTAAAAATTTTCAAAACCATATTGGGTAAGCAATGATTCATAATAGGGTGGATTAAAAGACATGCCATACATCGGTTCTTCTTCAAATCCTTTTACTAGGAGTCCCCACCATTTGTCTCTGTCTCCAAAATTAATGGGGCCATCCATGGCTTGCATTCCATTTTCCAACAACCATGCTTTGGCGGTATCAAAAAGTAATTTGGCAGCTGTAAAATCATTGATACAATCAAAAAAGCCAACACAGCCAACGGGATATGCTGTGCCCTTGTTTTTATAACTTGAATAATAAAAAGCAGCGATACGCCCAATGGTTTCGCCTTGCTCATTTTGAAGCAACCATCTTTTGGCATTTCCTTGTTGAAATAATTTGTTTTTTGTTTTGTCAAACACTTCCTCCACTTCTTTATTGAGTGGTCGAATGTATTTAGGGTTACCTTGATTAAGTTGGGCATTGATTGCTACAAAAGCTTGGGCCAATAAGGCAGTATTGACTTCAACCATTTTCATTGCTTGAAATTAGAAATTTTTTAATACACTTAGCGCAAATAAGCCAGCTGTTTCTGTTCTAAGTCTAGTTGGGCCTAAATGGATGGCTTGATAACCATGTTGCAGGGCCCACTCAATTTCGGTTTTACTAAAATCACCTTCTGGACCTATCAATAAAAGACAATCCTGCCCTGCAGTTATTTTTTTAACATCCATTTTATCGCCTGGTTCGCAATGGGCTATTAATTTTTGAGTGTTTTTTTGTTGTGCAATCACTTCTTTAAATGGGATGGGCGCTGCCAATGCAGGAAGCCAGGTTTGTTGACTTTGTATCATGGCCGACTGCACAATATTTTGCATGCGGTCCCATTTGAACTTTTCAAAAATGGTTCTTTCACAAATCATGGGAACAATTGCTGTTACGCCCATCTCGGTTGCTTTTTCAATGAGCCATTCCAATCGAGTGCTATTTTTTAATAAAGCAATGCCTAAGGTTAAATTTTGAGCAGTGGCAGGAAATTGTTGCTCTGATAAAATAGTAACAAGTGTATTTTTTTTATCAGGCACTGATATACTTGCCTCAAATAAAAAACCTTTTCCATTGGTTAAGTCGATGCGATCGTTTAGTTGCATTCTTAATACTTGAACGCAATGTTTGCTGCTGGTTTCACTTAAAGTAAAACTTGGGTTGCCTGAAATCAATTGAGGTTCGTAGAAATAAGGGACCGACATGGTTAAATTTTTTTAAAAGGGCTGATCGTCGTTGATGCCTTCATCAAATTCACCTCCATTCATTTTACTGCCTTGAATAAAGAAGCGTCCGCCATCCCCCGTGCCGCCATTGTTGGTGCCTGCTTGTATAGGTTTGTAATTATTGCCTAGTCCTGGAATACCGCTGTCTCCTTCCCATTCTTCGAAGCGTTGAATGTCCAAATTGGCTCTTAATTTAATTAAGTCTAATCGGCCATTTCTATGCTTCGCAATTCTAATATGTGTTTCACCTTGAGTGCTTTCTCCCATTTCATTGCTCATTACTTCATAATATTCAGGACGGTAAATGAACATGACCATATCGGCATCTTGCTCAATGGCACCCGATTCACGCAAGTCACTCAATTGAGGCATCTTACTTTCTTTTCTAGTTTCTACCGCACGACTTAATTGAGATAAGGCGATAATGGGAATATTTAATTCCTTGGCCAGCGCTTTTAAACTTCTTGAAATATTACTAATCTCTTGTTCACGATTTGAATTTCTATCCCCCGATCCGCTCATTAATTGTAAGTAGTCAATGATGATTATTTTGACATGATGCTTGTTCACCAATCTTCTTGCTTTGGCTCTAAATTCAAAAATATTTAAGGCAGCTGTATCGTCAATATAAATAGGGGCTTGCTCTAATTTTTTAATACCCTTGCTATGCAATTGTTGGTATTCGTAATCTTCTAACTTACCTCTCGAAATTTTTTCCATTTTAATTTCACTCTCCGCACTTAAAATACGTTGCACCAATTGAGAAGCGCTCATTTCTAAACTAAAAAAGCCCACCGCTTGTGGTTTGGTTGGATGCAATGCTGCATTGCGCGCCAAGTTCAATGCAAAAGCAGTTTTACCCACAGAAGGTCGGGCAGCTAAAATGATTAAATCGGTGGGTTGCCATCCATAGGTAATTCTATCTAAAGAAGTGAAACCACTTGGCACTCCAGAAATTTCATCTTTTTGAGTTCTTAATAAATCAATTCTCGTCACCGCATGCGCTAAGGCATCTCCAATGTCCACGAAATTTTTCTTCAAATAATTATTCGTGATATTGAACATTTTAGTTTCACTGTCATCTAATAAATCAAATACATCCGTACTGTCTTCGTAAGCGTTGGCAATGACTTCCCCGCTAATTCTTATGAGTTCTCTCTGAATAAATTTTTGTAAAACAATTCTACCATGCGCTTCAATATTTGCGGTAGAGACTACTACGTTGGTTAGTTTTGAAATATAATAAGCACCACCAATAATATCAAGTTGTTCGCGCGTTTTTAATTCCTCTACCATGGTGAGCATATCAATGGGCATGTTTTTTTGTTGCAAACTTTGCATTGCTTCAAAAATCATTTGATGCGCTTCTACATAAAAACATTCTGGCTTTAAAATTTCAGTAACGGTATCAAAAGCACTTTTGTCTAACAAAATGGCCCCCAAGACTGCTTCTTCCAATTCTCTGGCCTGCGGTGGAATTTTTCCATACATCATGGAACTAATGTCTACGGAAGTACTTTTCTTTTTAGTTCTATTGGTATTGATATTGGGAAGGGCCATAGGAATCAACTATTTTCTACTGCGAAAATCAACCCAAATTGGGACTTCATGAAATTTAGTTTTGCAATGGGCTTATGCACAGGCCTTTCTCGTTCGAAATACACAATAATTGAGGGTTGTTCACCCGTTTTGCACTTTGTATTAGTAGTTATTCACTTCTATTTTTTACTCAAAAGCACTTAAAAATTTGTATTTTTGAAGCCATACCATAAAGATTCAATATGACGATTAGTTATCGCTGGCTGAGTACTTATTTGCCTCAAAAGCTTACCCCTGAGCAGTTGTCCACTATACTCACTTCCATAGGTTTAGAAGTGGAGTCCTTGGAAAATTATGAAAATTACAAAGGAGGCTTGGCAGGCTTGTTGGTGGGCGAAGTGCTTGAAGTGATACCACACCCTAATGCAGACAAATTAAAATTGACAAAAGTAGCGGTTGGAAAAGAACGTCCATTAAATATTGTATGTGGAGCAAGCAATGTAGCCGTGGGTCAAAAAGTAGTAGTAGCAACCATAGGCACTACCATTTATCCAAAAGGAGCAGGGGCGATTACCATGAAGTTGGCAAAAATTAGAGGAGAAGAAAGTGAGGGCATGATTTGTGCCGAAGATGAAATAGGTATCAGTGAAGATCATGCAGGCATTATTGTTTTAGATTCAAAATGGATTGCGGGTGATTTGGTTTCGGCAGTATATGAATATCATCAGGACTGGATTTATGAAATAGGACTTACCCCCAATAGAATGGATGCGATGAGTCATTATGGAGTCGCCAAAGATGTTTGTGCTTATTTGTCTTACCATGAAGCCGTGGTAAAAGCCATTAGCCCTTTTACTAAAAAAGCGACTAAAAATAATGCAGTAAAACCTTTCAAAGTTATTATAGAAGATGAAAAAGGTTGTGGACGATACAGTGGAATGAATATTGAAGGGGTCTCTGTGAAAGCGTCGCCTTCTTGGTTAAAAAATACTTTGCAAGCCATTGGCATTCGATCCATCAATAATATTGTAGACATCACGAATTATATTTTACACGCAACTGGTCAACCTTTGCATGCTTTTGATGCCGATCAAATCAAAGACCAAAAAGTAGTGGTAAAAAAATATGCTGCAGGAACAAAATTTGTCACCTTGGATGGAACTGAACGCAACCTCACAGCAAATGATGTAATGATTAGCGATAGTGAAAAACCAATGTGTATCGCGGGTGTGTATGGCGGTTTAAAAAGTGGTGTAACTGCTGCTACAAAAAATATTTTTTTAGAAAGCGCTTGGTTTGAAAATGTGCACATTCGTAAAACATCGGTACATCATGGATTGAGAACGGATGCAGCTACTCGATTTGAAAAAGGGGTAGACATTACTGGGACTTTGGATGTATTGGAGTTGGCTGCGCAAATGATACAAGAACTGGCAGGGGGTGCTTGCAGTGAAGTGATTGATGTGTATCCGCATCCTGTATCAAAAACAAAAGTTTCATTGACCTATGCGTATTTAAAAAAATTAAGTGGAAAAGCTTATTCTGCGGCGGCTGTAAAAACTATTTTAACCAGTTTGGGCTTTGAATTTTTGCAAGAAAACGAAATTGGGATTGAAATTGCCGTGCCCAATCATAAACCAGATATTAGTTTGCCTGCCGACATCGTAGAAGAAATTTTACGTATAGATGGTTTGGATAATATTGCTATTCCAACCACCATTTCCATGAGTCCTTCCATAGATCCATTGGAAAAGAAAGAGAAGTTTAAAGAAAAAATTGCCAACTATTTAGTGGGCAGAGGCTTTACCGAAATCATCACCAACTCCATTACCAATAGTGCTTATTTTACTGAAGAAATATTGGCTGGCTCAGTAAAAATGTTGAATAATCTAAGTGCAGATTTAGACATGATGCGTCCTTCCATGTTGGAGACTGGACTCGAAACCATTGCGTATAATTTAAATAGAAAAAACAACGCCATTTCCTTTTTTGAATTGGGGAAAGTATACGGGAAATCGAACAAGGGCAGCTATTACGAATCGGAGCATTTGGCACTTTATATTTCTGGAAAACAAGCCGAAGATGGTTGGAGGTCCAAAGGGGTGGAGCAAGATTTTTTTGTAGCCAAAGGCATGGTGCAAGCCCTGTTTGATTTATTGGGTATGAAAAATTTTACTTGGAAAACCAGTGCTCCAAGTACGATGGAGATGGTCGTAGATAAAAAAGTGATGGGGCAATTACAAGTGGTTCCTTCTAAAAAGTTAAATGGGTTTGGTATCAAACAATCGGTCCTCTATATTCACTTTGATTTGATGTTGTTATTGAATGCGTATCAAAGTAAACCCGTAGTTTATAAAGAAGTTTCTAAATATCCATCTGTCGAAAGAGACTTGGCCTTGGTGGTGCCTCAAGCTACTATTTACGAGGCCATTGAAGCTAGCATTCAGGCAGCAAAATTAACTGCTTTAAAAGAGACCAGGGTGTTTGATATTTTTGAAAGTGAGAAATTAGGGCATCAGAAAAAATCAGTGGCCATTAATTTTGTATTCAATGACTCGGATAAAACATTGACCGATGTGGAGATTGATGGTATGATGCAATTGCTGATTCAACAATTTGAAAAAAATATTCAAGCGGAAATAAGAAAATAACTAATTTCAAGTCACAATCATTTTTAATGGCCAACCTGAACGAATCCATAGCATCCCTTCAAGAAAAGCTATCCCTTTTGCTAAAGCGGTTTGCACAATTGGAAAAGGAGAATCAGCAATTAAAAATTTCTTTGTCTCATCAGAAAGATGCGGCACATGACTTAGAAAAACAATTGAAAGCGGGGCAGACTCAATGGGCAGCAGCTTCCTTGGTCAATAAATCCAATATGGATGCAGCAGAAAAAGACAAGTTGGTCAAAAAAATTGACCAGTACATTAAAGAAATAGATGCCAGTATTAAAAACTTGAATCCTTAAGCCATGCCAGAAAATGAAGAGGTAATACCCGTTAATATTACGATTGCAGATCGCACCTACAGAGTTAAAATTGCCCCAAAGGATGAGGAAGCCGTTCGTAAAACAGCTCATCTCATTAATCAGAAAATGGTGGAATTTAAAAATGCCTATGCTGGCAAGGATATGCAGGACTATATTTCCATGGTTTTATTGTGGTTTACCACCGAGCAAGAGCAAACAGGGCAGAACCTGTATGAGCTAGAATCCATTCAAAATCAAATTGATGGCCTTACAGGGTCTATCGAAAAGGCGCTTTCTGCTACTTAATTGAACCCCCTTAGTCCATTCTTTCCATTAATTGTTTATCTTCGTCTTGGAACCTTTGACGCATTATAAATAGTCTTAATACGTCATCTTGTAGTAGAATGAAAAAACGAAGCTTGCTATAAGTGACTAGTAATGATTTATAAATAATAGGATTAATGTAGTAACCTCATTACCAACGAAAAAGGGGAGTATGATTTTTTTTAAACAACAAGAATTAAACAATGGACCAAACAATATTATTTGCCATCATAGGAGCGAGTTCCTTGGTGGGGGGCTTAATTATAGGCAAACTCGTATTTGCCCGTAATACAAAAAAGCAAATTGAAGAAGCCGAGGCACAAGCTGCCAACATTTTAAAAGAAACAGAACTTAGAGCCGAGACCATTAAAAAGGAAAAGCAATTAGAAGCTAAGGAACGTTTTGTGCAATTAAAGTCCGAGTACGATCGTGATTTATTAGAGAAAAATAAAAAAATTGGGGAAGCTGAAAATAGAATCAAGCAAAAAGAGATTACTATTAATCAAAAGGAAGCTTCTATTGACAAGCAAGTCAAAGACAACGACATTATTAAAGAAAAATTAAATCGAGAAATTGATTTAGTAAATGTAAAGCGCTCTGAACTTGAGAAGCATCAAGAAGAGCACATTCGTCGCTTGGAAAAAATAGCCAATTTAAGTGCAGAAGATGCCAAGCAACAATTAATTGAAAGCTTGAAAAACGAAGCGCAGACGCAAGCCCTAGTCTTACAGCAAGAAATTATAGAGGACGCAAAACAAAAAGCCAATAAGGAAGCGAAAAAAATAATCATTCAATCTATTCAACGTACCGCTGCAGAAGTAGCGATCGAGAATACTGTGACGGTATTTAATTTAGAGTCCGATGAAATGAAGGGACAAATTATTGGTAGAGAAGGACGTAACATTCGTGCCATTGAAGCTGCAACTGGAGTAGATTTAATTGTAGACGATACGCCGGAAGCTATTTTACTTTCTTCTTTCGATCCACTTCGTCGTGAAATTGCACGTTTAAGTTTACAACGTTTGGTGGCTGATGGAAGAATTCATCCAGCACGTATTGAAGAAGTGGTAGAAAAAACACGTCGTCAATTGGAAGAACAAATTGCAGAGATTGGAGAAAGAACCGTGATTGAATTAGGTATTCATGGTTTACATAAAGAGTTGATTCGTATCATTGGAAAAATGAGATTCCGTTCTTCTTACGGTCAAAACTTATTGATGCACAGTAGAGAAACCGCCAATCTTTGTGGGATCATGGCTGCTGAATTGGGCATCAATCCAAAATTGGCTAAAAGAGCTGGTTTATTGCATGATATAGGTAAAGTACCAGACGAGGAAACAGAATTGAGCCACGCCTTATTAGGGGCTAAATTGGCCGAAAAATACGGTGAAAACCCAGCAGTAGTGAATGCGATCGGGGCCCACCATGATGAAATGGAAATGCAATTTGTGATTTCTCCTATTATCCAAGCTTGCGATGCCATTAGCGGTGCAAGACCTGGTGCTAGAAGAGAAATTATGCAACAATACATTCAGAGAATCAAGGACTTAGAAAACCTTGCGATGAACTATCAAGGGGTTGAAAAAGCCTATGCCATTCAAGCAGGTCGTGAATTAAGGGTGATTGTGGAAGCGGAAAAAGTAACCGATCAAACCTCTGACCAATTGAGCTTTGATATTGCACAGAAAATACAGACAGAAATGACCTATCCTGGTCAGATTAAAGTAACCGTAATACGTGAAAAAAGAGCTGTAAACATTGCCAGATAGGCTGGTATTTAATTTTATCAAATAATTTGGATGGTAAGATGGGTTCGCCTACCTTTGCCGTCCGCAAAAACACAGTATTATGAGCGAAGCAGTAAAATTTGTACACGAGCAATTGACCGCAAAAAAAGACTATCCAGCCTTCAAAGCTGGTGATAATATTACCGTTAACTACAAGATAGTTGAGGGTGGTAAAGAACGTATCCAAAGTTTCCGTGGAGATGTAATCAAAACACAAGGTACTGGTGCTACTGCATCTTTCACTGTGCGTAAAATCTCTGATGGAGTGGGTGTTGAGCGTTTATTCCCTTTCTTGTCACCAAATATCGATGGTATTTTGTTGAACAAGTCTGGTAAAGTACGTCGTGCTAAATTGTATTACTTACGCGATAGAAGCGGTAAGAGTGCACGTATCAAAGAAAAAAGATTCTAATCAAGCTTATTTAAAATTACTAGATACCAAGTCCCGTTCTAAACTAGATCGGGACTTTTTTTGGCCTTACATTTTTAGCTTTATATTGGCTTAATTCCTATAAATATTCCAATTCTGTTTTATAATTACCTTATCTTTAATGTTCTAAATTTAACATTATGGGCAACTTAGGATTTCAAGAATTATTAATTATCGGAGTGGTTATTTTAGTGATGTTTGGCGGAAGAAAAATCCCTGAATTCATGCGTGGATTAGGTAAGGGTATCCGTGAGTTTAACGATGCTAAAAACAATGTGAAAAAAGAAATCGAAGAAGGCATTAAAGAAAAAGACGAAAAGCCAGCTTAGTTTTTGTTGATTCTCTTTTTTTACAAATTAACACCTTAGACTTTGTTTCGGTTTCATTCAATCAAAGACTACCATACTGCATTAATTGCTGAACAAGTAACTTGTATTCAGGCGGTAAATTATTACCTGGATCAAATTAAACAACATCAAAATTTAAATGCTTACCTCGAAGTTTTTACAGAGGAAGCTATTGAGCTTGCTAAAGCATTAGATGCTGCTCGTGCACAAGGACAGCCCTTGGGAAAATTACATGGAGTTGTGGTGGGTATTAAAGATGTACTTTGTTACAAAGACCACAAAGTAAGTGCTGCTTCAAAAATTTTAGAAAACTATACGGCGGTGTATTCTGCTACTGCTGTTCAACATTTAGTGGACGAAGGCGCCATTATTATTGGTCGTCAAAACTGTGATGAATTTGCGATGGGAAGCAGCAATGAAAATTCTGCTTATGGTCCAGTTAAAAATGCTTTAGATATAGAAAGAGTACCGGGTGGTTCTTCTGGAGGCTCGGCTGTTTCGGTTCAAGCCAATTTATGTATGATTAGTATAGGATCGGACACGGGTGGCTCGGTGAGACAACCTGCTGATTTTTGTGGTGTCATTGGATTGAAACCAAGTTACGGTCGTATTTCACGTTATGGATTAATTGCTTACGCTTCATCCTTTGATCAAATTGGAATTTTTTCTACAACAGTGGCAGATGCCGCATTGGTTTTAGAAGTTATTGCTGGAGCAGATGCATTTGACAGTACCGTTTCCAATCAAAAAGTGCCGGCGTATAGTAAAGAAATTAAAGCTATTGAGGTACCAAAGAAAATAGCTTATTTTAAAGAGACCCTGGAGCATCCTGGATTGGATCCGGAAATGAAAGCGCAAACAATGGCTTATTTGGAGCAGTTAAAAAAAGAAGGATTTATAGTAGAAGCCATCGACTTTTCATTACTCTCTTATTTAGTACCTACTTATTATGTATTAACCACTGCAGAGGCTTCAAGTAATTTATCTCGCTTTGATGGAGTCAAGTTTGGGCATAGAACTAAAGATGCACTAGATGACCTTACTGAATTGTATAAAAAATCAAGAACCGAAGGTTTTGGAGAAGAAGTGCAAAGGAGAATTTTATTGGGCACTTTTGTTTTGAGTGCCGGTTATTTTGATGCCTACTTTACCAAGGCGCAACAAGTAAGAAAAAAATTAGTGGATTTAACCACTGCGCTTTTCTCTAACTATTCTATTTTAGTTTCACCTACTGTTCCAACACCTGCATTTAAGTTGGGCGAGAATAACCATACACCCACTGAAATGTTTTTAGCAGACATCTATACCGTGTATGCCAATTTAGTGGGTATACCTGCTATTTCCATCCCCTTGTTTAAACATAGTAATGGTATGCCTTTTGGCTTGCAAATAATGAGTGCTGGATTTAATGAATCGGAATTATTGTCCTTTGCTGCTAAATTAATGGAGCCAAAGGATTTGAATGCTTAGTGCATTAATTAGGATAGCCTATTAGTAGTCCTCGTCTAATTCATCTTTATCATCAAACAAATCATCCTCGTCTACTTCTTTGAAATCATCGTTCAATGAGAAGTCGTCTTCCTCCTCGGCAACTTTAAATTTGCCAGGTTTTTTGGCTGATTTTTTTGGAACATCAAATTCTTCGAAATCAGGATCCCAGTTGGTATCGTCTTCTTCTTTCCCCCAATCATCTTTGACTTCATCTTCTTCTATATCATCCTCCTCTTCCAAATCCTTTTTTTTACTAGGCTTTGGCTCGGCTTTACTAGACTTTTCCATCCCAGTTTTTGGAGTGGTAGACTTTTTTTCTTTCAATGATTTAATGGCCATAGGGGTTCAACGATTAACAATGTAAAATTTCAACTGAAATTTGTAATTACCAAAAAAAAATGTCTTTTTTTTAAAAAAAAGGAAAGAAATTTTTCTATGCTTTAAAGGAAATTAAATGTGAACTATTTGATCTCTTCCGGGACCATTAGAAACATATTTTACTGGAACACCTAAGTATTCATTTATAAATTTAATATAGGAGTTCATAGTGTCAGGTAATTCCTTATCCTGCTTCATTTTAGTGGTATCTATATTCCAGCCTTCCATTTGCTTCCAAATGGGGGTCACAGGTGTACCAACTAGTTGAAAAGGAACATAATCAATTTGTTTTCCTTCCATTTCGTAGGCTATCCCTAATTCTAATGATTTAAAACTATCCAAAATATCCGCCTTGGTCATAATAATTTGTGTTACACCATTGATCATGCAAGTATATTTTAAAGCAACCAAATCAATCCAGCCACAGCGACGTGGTCTGCCAGTGGTAGCGCCAAATTCACTTCCCAATTTTCTAAGTTCCTCTCCTGTAGCATCATGCAATTCTGTAGGGAAAGGGCCACTTCCTACGCGAGTACAATAAGCTTTTGTAATACCAAATACTTCATTAATTAATTTAGGTGCTATGCCTAATCCTGTACAAACACCTGCCGAAATGGTATTGGAAGAAGTGACAAATGGGAAAGTGCCAAAATCAATATCCAACATAGAGCCTTGTGCACCTTCGGCCAAAACTTTCTTTCCTTTTGAAATTTGGTCATTAATAAAATATTCACAATTAATGATGTTCATGGTTTTTAAAAACTCAAGGGCCTCAAAAAATTCATTTTCCATTTCGCTGATGTCCTCGTTGAAATTAAAGCTGTCCAAAATTTTCTGGTGCTTCATACGAAGTGTGATGTACTTGCTAATGAAATTCTTATTTAATAAATCGCCTACTCTTAGCGCATTGCGACCCGTTTTATCCATATAGGCTGGTCCAATTCCTTTTAAGGTAGAACCTATCTTACTTTCGCCTTTAGCTAGTTCCGATGCTTTGTCCAAAGCACGATGAGTAGGAATAATAATATTAGTTCTTTCGGAAATAAATAAATTTTTCTTTACATCCACTCCCATTCCAGCTACGGCATCACATTCTTTTTTCAATGTGACAGGGTCCAATACTACTCCATTGCCAATAATATTTATTTTATCTTGATGAAAGATACCAGAAGGTATTTGATGTAAAACCATTTTTGTTCCATTGACATACAAGGTATGACCTGCATTGGGGCCGCCTTGAAAACGTGCAATGATGTCATAATTGGGTGCGAAATAATCCACGATTTTTCCTTTGCCTTCGTCACCCCATTGAAGTCCTAATATTACATCTACCATGATTTTGTATTTGAGATAGCAAAAATAAGTCTTGAAAAGTTGATTACCTATTTAAACCCAAAATAATTAGCGCAACTTTTACACAGTTTCCGTGTCAAAACGGCTTACTTGTTGAATACCATCCAGTGCTTTAATTCTATCCACCAATTCCTCCAATTCGTCTTTGTCCAGCACATATACTTTAATAGTGCCTTGGAATAAGCCATCTTTGGATTCAATGGTTAAAGCGGCTATATTAATTTTGAGCTCCCCGCTAATGATATTCGTAATTTTATTCACAATGCCTACGTCATCCATTCCTACAATACTAAGACCCGTTAGGAAGGAAATTTCTTTATTTTTAGCCCATTTGGTTTTAACCACTCGATGTCCATAATTAGCCAGTAGTTGCGTAGCATTGGGGCAACTGGTTCTATGAATAATTAATCCTTTGGCTGTACTTACAAAACCAAAAACATCGTCACCAGGAATGGGGTTGCAGCATTTACCCAAACTGTATTTAATTTTATCACTTTTTTCGCCAAAAATGATCAATTCAGAATCTTTTTTGGGTACTTGTTTATTGGTATTGGTTTCTTGAATATTTTCTGATGGGAGGATGACCGGTTTTGGAGCTTCAATTTTTTCTCCAATCACTTGAAATAGTTTTAACTCCTTTAAATCTAAATTTTTGGTAGCTATTTTAAATAATAAATCTAAATGGCTGGTCAATTTATAATAGTACATCACCTGATCAATATTATAGGTGTTGTACACCGCCCCGATACCTTCTAGCTTTCTTTGTAAAGTATATTTGCCTTCTTCAGAAATTTGTTTCTTTTCCTCTCTTAAAGCATCTTTAATACTATTTTTTGCTTTAGCAGTAACTACATTCTGCAACCAATCTTCGGTAGGCTTTTGTTTGTTGCTGGTAATAATTTCAATTTGGTCACCACTTCTTAATTTATGGCCAATGGGTACCAATTTATGATTCACTTTGGCGCCAATACATTTTGACCCAATGGCGGTATGTATAAAAAAAGCAAAGTCCAATGCCGAGCTATTGATGGGCAACATTTTTACTTCCCCTTT
>Ga0209829_10000293_pt1 | contig 46593 bp, 37 predicted proteins | sample C_140205_EF_Meta_FD_187311 | JGI IMG/M metagenome (GOLD analysis project Ga0209829, IMG submission 187311) | Freshwater microbial communities from Lake Croche, Canada to study carbon cycling - C_140205_EF_MetaG (SPAdes) (version 2) | ecosystem: Environmental > Aquatic > Freshwater > Lake...
ACGACTTTGCGCCTCTACCAACGCGTCTTCGTGCCCAACCGCACCGCCGGCAACGCGCTGTGGCGGAACCTTCGGATCCGCTGAGCCCCGGATCTTACCTGCGCTCGCCCACACCGAGGGGAAACCGCGCTTGGCGCCAACTGCGCCCTTTCTCCGGCAGCAAAAGGGCGCGACTATTTTGAGATCGCTATGCGGAGTAAGGTGAAAACATTCCCGTCAGTGATTGCATGGTGGCAGGCTTTACCCCGCTGGCTCTGGTTGCTGGTCGCGATGGCAGCGTTTTCGGCGCGGGCGGAAAATGCCCCCGTGCTGCTCAAAACTGCGGCCGCTGTCCGGATGCTTTCGTCGGACGAAGCGGCCAAAGAGCCACCGGTGATTTTGAGGGGGACGCTGTTGCTGGTCACCCGCCATCGGGACGCGCTCGTGCTGCGCGATGAGACGGACGGGATCTACGTTGAATTGAATTACGTGGTGGGCAGCGCCCGACGCCCTGGAGATCGATTGGAAGTGTCCGGCGTAACGGGTGCGGGCGATTTTGCCCCCATGGTGCGCGCGAATCGAATCACGTGGATCGGCGCGGGCCCGTTGCCGCCGCCCCGGCCGACGACTACGGCGGAGCTGAATGCCGGTGGGCTTGATGCCGCGTGGGTAGAGCTCGACGGTATCGTGCGCTCGTGCAACCCGTCGCCGCTCGATCGACCTTCCCGCGGTCGGGCGGGTGGGGCCGGGGCGACGAACGCAGCGGAGGCTGAACGGCCGGGACTGGAAAGTTGGACGATAACGCTCGCGCAAGGTGACGACCGGATAACGGTGCAGGTGCTTGATCGGGTGGTGCCGGGGGAATTGATCGACGCGAAGGTCAAGCTGCGTGGCGTGGTATTTAATGTGCACAATGCCAACCGGCAATTCGTGCGGGCCAACGTGCAGGTTGCGCATCAGGGCATGATCACCGTGGTCACACCGCCTCCGCCCGAAGCGTTTGCGCTGCCATTGCGGCGCATCGAGGAAATTCTGCGCTTCACGCCCACCGGCTTTAGTGGTCACCGCACTCGCGTGCGCGGCGTCGTCACGGCGCATCGGCAGGGCCGCACCTTGTGGTTGCAAGAAGGCGATCGCGGGTTGCGCGTGGCGTCGGACCAAGCGGGCGCGTTGGTGCCGGGCGATGTGGTTGAAGTCGTGGGCTTCGCCGACCACGGCGGCTACGCACCCACGCTGAACGATGCGATCTTTCGCAAGGTTGCAACCGGCTCGCCGCCGGCTCCGTTCGTGCTGCGCGAGGCCGACCAAATCGCCCGGCAGGACTCCAACCTGGTGCAGATCGAGGCAAAGCTCGACGAGGTGCGGCACTCCGTCGACGGCGTGTGGCTGGCACTCAGCTGGAATGGCACCGGTGTCAGTGCATGGCTGCCACGCTTGGCCGGCGCGCCGGTGGACCTGCGCTGGGAGCCGGGCAGCCTCGTGCGCGCCACGGGCATCTGCGTTTCCGGGCAAGCAGAGTTCTCGCGACCGTCCGGTCTGTGGGTGGCGGATCAGATGCAAATGCTCCTGCGCAGTCCGGGGGATCTCGCCGTGGTCCGCGCGGCGCCCTGGCTGACGACGCGCCGGGCGTTGCTGATCGCGGTGGCCGGCGCCTCGGTGATTTTAGTCACGTTGATTGTCGTGGCGGTTCTGGCGCGCCGAAAAATCGCGCAGCGCGAGGAAGCGCGTAAACTGGCCGAAGTGGAATTCGCCGCGATGCTGGCCGAGCGTAATCGGCTGGCCCGCGAACTCCACGACACGATCGCGCAGAATCTCAATGCGGTCTCGATGCAAATGGAGTTGGCCAAAAATTCCGCGAAGGGCGGAACGGTCGAAGGCGTGATGCCACATCTGGTTACCGCCCACGGCATCGTCCGGAGTTGTTTGGCTGAGGTGAGGGAATCGATTTGGGATATGCGTTCCCACATCTTGGAGAAGACCGATTTGCTGGGAGCCCTGCGCTCGGTCACCGAACAGATGAGCGCGGGATTGGGTTGCACGATTCGCACGCAAACGCACGGCACGCCGCGTCGACTGGCTGCCATGATCGAAAACAACCTGCTGCGCATCGGGCAGGAGGCGGTGGCCAATGCGCTGAAGCATGCGCAGGCGCGGGTGATCGATTTGGAGATCACGTTCGAGGTCGCGTGCGTCCGGCTGGTGGTCCGCGACGATGGGCGGGGGTTCGATCCCGCCGCGGAGCGCGTGGATGGTCACTTCGGCCTGCGGGGAATAAAGGAGCGGGTCGAACAGATGCAGGGCGAGTTGAGTATCCGGCGCGGTGACCATGGCGGCACCCGCGTCGAGGTTGCGGTCAACCGTTCGGATTCGTAGCCTTTTTCCCGGTTCCCCTGCGCCCCATGAAAAAAAATACTTCAGCGGCGATTAAAGTTTTGATCGTCGAAGATCACCCCACCTTTCGGATGGGCCTCGCGGCGTTGATCGACAGCCAGCCCGACATGACCGTGACCGCGCAGTTTTCCTCGGGCGAGGAGGTGCTCGCGGCCTACCAGCCCGGCGGTGCCGCGATCATCTTAATGGACCTGCGGCTGCCGGGCATTGGCGGTGTGGAAACCATCTTGGGCCTGCGTGCGCGCGATGCGGAGATTCGGGTGATCGTGCTCACGACCTACGAGGCGGACGAGGATGTGTTTCGCGCCATGCAATCCGGCGCGAAATCTTATTTATTGAAGGACATGTCGACCGAAGAGATCGCGGGCACAATTCGCGCGGTGCATGGCGGCAGCACGGAGCTCCCGCCGCGCATCGCGGAACGCCTCGCGGCGCGCGCTCAGCGCCAGGATCTCACCGCGCGAGAGCGGGAGGTGCTGCAGTTGCTGGTGCGCGGACGCAGCAACAAGGAAATTGGCGCGCAGCTCCATATTTCCGACGAGGCCGTGAAGTCTCGCCTGAAGACGTTGTTCACGAAACTGGAGGTCCACGACCGCACCGGCGCCGCCATCAGCGCGGTGCGCCAAGGCATCGTGCACCTCGAGTAGAATTGAGAATTCACCCCAATGGGGGGATAGCTCCGTTGGATGGGCGTTGGTACGCTGGGCGGCGCGACTTTCACGCGCTTTGGCCCCATGAAATACCCCCGCCTCATCCGTTGGCCCGCGCTCGTTTGTCTTTTGACCGCGTTGCTCGGCCTGCCGAACCAGGCGAAGCGAGACACCCTCGTCGTGATGAGCGGCAGCGGCGATCTCGCGCTCCGCCAGGGTCAATGGAAATACATCCCAGATCTCGCGGTGGCGGGCGGTTGGAATTCCGCTGCGAAAAAAACCGAATCAAGCCGCCAAGCCCGGCCTCTTTGACCTTTCCACCGACCAGGGTGAAACGAACAAGCTCGTTCAGCAGAAACCGGAAATCGCCCAGCGCATGGCAGCACTTTTGGACAAAGCCCGGTCCGCGCAATCAACCCGCCCACCTTCGCTGTGACGCACCGCCCCGATCACTCCCACGAGATAAACCGAGTATCGATCGGCTCAACGTTGGGGTTAGCGATGGTCAGGGCCACGCCGCCCCGGCCAATGTCGCAGCGCAAAAGCCGCGATCATCGCTGGGGCAGGTAGTCGTGCAGCTCGATCAACGCCGAACATTCACCCGAACGGGGGTTGGCAAATCTCGGTCCCCATGGTTAAGCTAGGCTGCTAGCGTCAACTCAGCCCCCCAACCCCGCTTTCCATGCGCATGTCGTCTCCTGTCCCATTCTCCTCCCTCACTACCCGGTTGCACCCGATCCGTCACCTGTCCGCTGCTCTCGGGTTTTTCCTCGCCGCCGCGGGCCAGGCCCAGACCGTGCCACCTGCGCCCGTGTCCGATGCCAAAAAGGACGACCCGATCGAACTTAGCCCGTTCGTCATCACCTCGACGCAAGACACCGGCTACCAAGCGACGACCACCCTCGCCGGCACGCGACTCAACACGAGTTTGAAAGACGTCGGTGCGGCCGTGTCCGTCTACACGGCGGAGTTTCTCGCCGACATCAACGTCACACGGCTTGAGGATATTCTGACCTACACCGCCTCTACGGAGGGCGGCGGCCAAAACGGAAATTTTGCCGGCTTCGTCGGGGAAAACTCCGCCGAAGTGCGCGACGATCCGTCGAGCGTCAACCGCGTGCGCGCCCTCGCGCAAGCGACCCGCACCCGCGACTTTTTCGCTTCGGACATCCCGAGCGATGGCTACAGTTTCGAAACGGTGACGATCAGTCGCGGTCCCAATGCCATACTCGCGGGCGTCGGCAGCGCGGGCGGCGTGATCGACGCGGCTCTGCGCAAGGCCACGTTCAAGGACAACTACCGCTTCGTCTCCCGCTTCAGCTCCTACGACTCCCACCGCGAGGAAGCGCATTTGAACCAGGTCATCGTTCCGCAGCGACTCGCGGTCCGCCTCGACCTGCTGAACGACGATACCAAGTTCCGGCAAAAACCCGCCTACGCCAAAGACCAACGTCTCTACGCGGCGCTCAACTACCGCGTCCTCGATCCGCAGCGGGGTTCGTTCCTCGGCCGCGGCTCCTTCCGCGCCAATTTTGAAACCGGCAAGATCGACGGCGTGCCGCCGGAAGCGATCACTCCGACCTTCACCGTCGGCAACTGGTTCAACGCGATTAATCCAAAATGGAAATACGACGGCGCGCGCCAGCTCGTGCAAAACTCCGCCGGGGCCACCGTCACGGGCGCCGGGACGGGCATCATCCAAGGGTTTCCCCTCTATAACCAATTTGCGCTCGTCTACGCTAACCCTAGTTCCGCGAACGCCAGCGTGGGTCTCACCGGGGCCAACCTCGCCAACGTGCAGGGCTTTCAGGGCTCCATTCCCGCCACGCTGCCCGGCAGCCCCGGCGGCGCCCTGCGCTCCACCGGCGATGCGAACCGGCTCCGCGCGGGCTACGTCCGCACGCACCTCAGCGATCCGCAGATCTTCAACTTTTATGACCGGCTGCTGACCGGCGCGTTCGATCACCGTGACCAGCGTTTCAACGCGGCCGACTTCCGCTACGAACAACTGTTCCTCGGCGGCAAGGCCGGTCTGGAGCTGGCCTACAACGACCAGAAATTCACCCGTCGCCGGGATTTTCCGATTCCCGGTTCCGGCAACGACGAAGGCATTTTGGTCGACGTTAACTCGGTCCTCAGCGTGCGCTCGCCGGAATTCCCGTTGGGCATCCCGAACCCCAACTTCGGCCGGCCATTCATCAGCACGCCGGATGTTTTTCGCGATCAGCTGAATCGCACGCAGCGCGAGTCCTCGCAGCTGACCGCGTTTTTCAAGCACGACTTCGCGCGCAGCGATTCGCCGCTCCTGCGGCATTTAGGCCGGCACACCTTGTCGTCCCTCTTTTTCAAGACGAAGATCGAGCGCTTCAATCGCACTTACTCCAGCACGTGGGACCCGGCCGGGCAGATTAATCCTCAATCCAGTCTCGCCGGGGCGCTGCCCGGCACGTTCGGCACGCAGGTCAACGGCTGGTTCTATCTCGGCCCGTCGCTGCTCAACACCAACAGTCTCCAAGACGTCCGGCTCGAGGCGATCACGAGCGGACGTCCGCAATACGGTCAGACCTACACGCTCCAAGTTTACGATCCGGTCAGCCGTTCGTTCGTCACCGGCACCTCCAAGCCGCTGCGCATCCTTAGTCGGGTGGTGGATCAACGCGAGGACCTCAGCTCCACCGCCTTTGCGCTCCAGAGTCACTGGCTCAAGGATCATGTCGTCACGGTCGTCGGCTGGCGCGAGGATCGCGACGAAGCGTTCACTTCGCTCACGCCCCCGCGCCTCGCCGATGGCAACCTCGATGCCTCCAAAATCGCGTTTCTCCCCGCCGTCGCGCAGGGCAAGCGCAGCTGGACCAAGAGCGTCGTCGGCCGCCTGCCGTTCAAGCTGCCCGGGGAAACGGAAGTGCGCGCGCTGTGGAACGAGTCGGGTAACTTTAATCCCGTTGGTCAGCGCCGCAATATCTGGAACGAGGAACTCGGTTCACCCTCGGCCGACACTCGGGAATACGGGGTCTCGTTCAACACCTTCGGCGGGAAACTCGATCTGCGGATCAACCGCTTCAAAACGCGCATCCAGGCCGATTCCATCGGCGGCGTGGGCAATCCCTACGGCTATATTAGCACCATGATCGGCCGCGTGCTCGCCGCCCGGGACTCCGGCTTGAATCCGGCGGACTTCAATTACATCCACCCGAGTTTCCGCACGTTCAGCGACGTCGCGCTCGCGCTCTACGAGACGATCCCCTCCCGCCTCAAGGCCAACATTGGTGCCGACAAAAATTTCCAACCTCGCTTCACCGGCAGCGGCGCCACGCTCCAATGGACGCCGGAGAGCATCACGAATCTCTCCTCGACGAGCGACACCGAGTCCCGGGGCACGGAGTTCGAGGCGATCATCAATCCGACGCGCAACTGGCGCATCTCGGCCAGCGTGGCCAAGAACGAAGCCGTCAAGGCCAACGTCGCCGTCGAGGAACTCGCCTTCGCCGCCGCGTGGAAACAAAATCTCGACACGCTGTATAACGGCGCCCTGCTGCCGGGCTCGCGCAATCCCGCCTCCAACGAGATCCTGAACTTCTATTCCCAATACGTCGGCGAGACACTCCCCTCGATCCGCACCGCCGCCGCGCTGTCCGGCACCGCCACTCCGGAAATCCGCAAATGGCGCGCCAATTTTGTGACGCGTTACGATTTCCGCGAGGGCTGGGTCAAGGGCTTAAACATCGGCGGTGCGCTCCGTTGGCAGGAACGGATCGGGATCGGCTATCCCTTCGTCACAAATGCCACCGGGCAATCCGTCGCCGACATCACGCGCCCGTATTGGGGACCAGGCAGCACCACGGTCGACGTGAGCGCGGGCTACACCCGGAAATTGCGCGCCTTCGGCAAACCGGTGACATGGAACATTGGTCTCAACGTGCGCAATCTGAACGCCAAGGACCAAGTCATCCCGATCGCCGCCAACGCCGACGGCACCTGGGGCACTTTCCGCATCCCACCGGAGCGCCAGTGGACTCTGACCAACGCGTTCTCGTTCTGACCTCCATGTTTCCTGGCGCGACCCGTCCGGCGACAACCCGTGGACCGGTCTCGGCGTATGACCGTAGATTCGAATCCAACAATCGGTCTGATGCGCCCGTCGAATCTCGTGCGGCGGTCTGCGCTCTCCGCGTAATGCACACTTATTCCACGTGAAAACCGTCCGGGTTCACCACCGCACCCGTTGCGCGCGGGTGTGACGATAGGCGGATGGGCTTTGGCCAATGGATTTGCTAAAGTTGCGGCTGAACAACGACAGCGAGCCGAAGCCGGTTTCGGCGGCGATCTCGGTGAGGGTTTTGCTGGAATTGATCAGCAGGGTTTTTGCACTTTCGAGCCGGATCGTGCGCAAATAGTCAAAGACCGTCTGGCCGGTGACTTTGCGGAAGATACGGGCGAGGTGCTCCTCGCTCACCTTGGTGTGCCAGGCGATTTCGCCAAGCGTGAGGGATTTTGCGAAATTCCGGCGGAGATATTCTTTGGCTTGGTTCGCCGCGAAACCATGACTGGCGGCCGTGTTTTTCGCCGCGACGGGCCCATCATGGAGGAGGCGGGCTACGTGGACGACGAGGTTCGTGCAGAGGGCGCGCACGCGGTGGCGGCTGCCGGCGCGGAGTTCCTCGGCTTCGCGCCGGATCGCCAGCATGATCTCCTGCATCCGCGCATCCTGGGCCCCCGGGAGACGCGGATTGCCAAGCGACCGGTCCGGCGCTTGCCTCGCGCGCTTTGATGAAAACTCTCGGCATCGACATCGGCGGATCTGCACTCAAGGGCGCGCTCGTGGACACCAAGACGGGCAAGCTGCGCTCGGAGCGTTTTCGGATTGATACGCCCGATAACCTGACGCCGGCGGAGATGGCGGGCGCGGTAAAGGCGATGGCGGAGAATTTTTCGTGGCGGGGGCCGATCGGCATCGGGTTTCCTGGTGTGGTCGAGGATGCGACGATCTGGACTTCGGCCAATCTCCATAAGAAATTCATCGGCGGTGATGGCGCTAAGTTGTTCGGCCGGGCGACCGGTTGCCCCATCGCGATGATCAACGATGCCGCGGCCGCAGGAATCGCCGAGATGCATTTCGGCGCGGGTCGCGGTTTCATGGGGAAGACGATGTTGCTGACCTTGGGGACCGGGGTGGGTTTTTGTTTCGCTTATCAAGGCGTCGTCACGCCGATGGAGCTCGGCCATTTTCCCTGGGGCAAGCAGGGGAAGTCCGCCGAGAAGTTTATTGCGGCGTCGGTGTTGGCGAAGGAAAAGCTGTCGTGGAAAGAGTGGGGTGGGCGGCTCCACGAATATGTCGCCATGATGGAGAAACTTCTCTGGCCGGAGCTGATTATCGTCGGCGGCGGCGTAAGTGCCGACCACGCGAAGTTCTTTAAGTTCATCAAACCACGGGCGCGACTGGTGCCGGCGGAGTTTTTTAACAACGCGGGGATCGTCGGCGCGGCGTTGTGGGCAGCGGAGAAGAAATAGCCGTCCGATCGGAGAATTTTCCCCATGCTGTCCATCGCGCCCAAACTCCGTCCGACCCTCGATCCAGAATTTTTGCCGGCGGCATTGTGGCACCGCGCGTATCGCGAGTGGGTGGCGGCCGATTCCGGTTCCCGGCCCTTCACGATCGTGCTCGTGCGGACCGACGGCGCGGTCTTTCGGCACGACAGCCGCGTGTTGTCGGCGGGGCACCCGGCGGCGGCGCTGACGCTGACGTTTGCGGAGCGGCTGCTGAAGTTTCTGCTCTGGATGAAGGGCGGACCGCAGGTGCTCGTGGCGGGGGCGGACGAGATCGCGGCGGCGCTGGCGAAAATCTACAGCGCGACGGGCGCGCGGGCGTTCGATCACGATTTCATGGGGCAGAAAATTTTCGGCCGCGTGTTTTCGATCGAGGCGTCATCGTTCGATGCGCTGCCGGCGACGGTCGAAACGAGTTTGCCGATGGGGCGAAACCTGGGCGGCTGTCGCATCGGCTTCGATCTCGGGGGCAGCGACCGCAAGGCGGCGGCACTGATCGACGGCGAGGTGGTTTTTTCGGAAGAGATCGCGTGGGACCCTTATTTTCAGTCCGATCCGAGCTATCATATCGCAGGGGTGCACGACTCCCTGAAGCGGGCGGCAGCCCATCTGCCGCGCGTCGACGCCATCGGAGGCAGCGCGGCGGGCGTCTACGTAAACAACGAAGTGCGCGCGGCGTCGTTGTTTCGGGGCGTGCCGGCGGAGGCGTTTGAAAAACACATTCGGCGGATGTTTTTCACGTTGCAGGAGCGCTGGGGCGGCGTGCCGTTCGAGGTCGTGAATGACGGGGAGGTCACGGCGCTCGCGGGCTCCCTGTCGATGAATGACAATACGGTGCTGGGCGTCTCGATGGGCACGAGCCAGGCGGGAGGCTATGTGACCCCAGCGGGGAACATCACGTCGTGGCTGAACGAACTCGCCTTCGCCCCCATCGATTACCGGTCCGATGCGCCGCGCGACGAGTGGTCCGGCGACATTGGCTGCGGCGTACAGTATTTTTCCCAGCAAGGGGTGGGGCGGCTCGCTAGACGCGCAGGGTTCGATTTTCCGTCGACGCTGGCGCTGCCGGAGCAGTTGATCGAAGTGCAGCACGCGATGAAGGCCGGCGACGTGCGGGCGCGCGCAATCTACGAGTCCATCGGGGTGTGCTTTGGCTACGCGATCGCGCACTACGCGGATTTTTACGAGGTGAGAAACTTGTTGGTGCTTGGTCGGGTGACGTCGGGCGAAGGTGGCGAGGTGATTCTGCAGCGGGCGAGGGACGTGCTGCAGGCGGAGTTTCCTGCGTTGGCCGAAACCATTCAGTTGCGCACGCCGGACGAAAAAAATAAGCGCCACGGTCAAGCGACCGCGGCCGCGAGCCTGCCGGCGCTACGTTAAGAGCCCCGGTGAATACCGGATTGAGATGCGCGCCGACATTTTGATCGTGGGGCAAGGGTTGGCGGGCACGCTGCTCGCGTGGGAGTTTGAACGGGCGGGCATCCCTTTTGCCGTGGTCGACGGCGGTCATTCGACCGCGAGTTCACGCGTCGCAGCGGGAATTATTAATCCGATCACGGGACGACGCTTGGTGAAAAGTTGGCGAGTAGATCAGTTGCTGCCCGTCGCGCGGGCCGCTTTTCGAGAGTTGGAGGCGGCGCTGGGCGTGCCGCTTTGGCAGGAGATGCGAGTGCGGCGGCTGTTTGCCGATGACCGTGAGCGGAGGGTGTTGGCGGATAAGAACGCGCGGGGTGAGTTCGGGAGCTTCGTCGGTGCGGTGGATCACGATGGTTTCTGGATTGAAGGTGCGGCCAGGGTAGACCTTCCGGCCTTACTCACGACCGCGCGCGAGCGCTGGCGGGCGCAGGGGCGCCTGCGCGCGGTGGAGTGCGACGCCGGGGCGAGTATCGGCAGTCATGAACTGGTGATTGATTGCACGGGTGTGTCGGGGGCACGCGGCGGTAAGTTTTCGTTTGTCCCGTGGGAGTATTCGAAAGGAGAGGTGCTGACGCTCGCGGTGAATGGTCTGGCACCCGACGTAATCGTAAACGGAGGGCACTGGGTGCTGCCGATTGGGCCTGGCGTGGCCTGGGTCGGCGCGACGCACCAACCGGGTGTGAGGGATGTGGGGCCGACCGCCGACGGACGCGCCGTGTTGGAACAAAGCGCCCGAATGTTGCTGCCGGGGCGGAACGTCACGGTGACCGGCCAAATGGCGGGGGTGCGCGTTAACTTGCCCGACAAACGTCCGGTCGTCGGCCGGCACCCGACGAACGTGCGGCTCGGTGTGTTCAACGGCCTCGGGGCGAAGGGTGCGCTGTTGGCCCCGGCACTCGCGCGGCAGTGGGTGAACCATCTCACCGAGGGGATGCCGTTTGACGTGGAGGTGGGCGTCGAGCGGTTTTGGGCGCGCAGTTCGGCGCAGGCTTCGTCGCACTAAACCGCAGTTCGTCGCACTGCGACGGTAGTTCGGCGCAAAGGCGCCACAATCCACTTGAACCCGACCGATGACACGCGGATGAAGGCATCCGTCTCCGTCATGCAAAACCGTTGGATCAAAATCGCCATCATGGTCGTCGGCTGGGCGTTCCTTGGTTTTGTGCTTACGCTGGAGCTCTATTTCAATAACCGCGCCGGGATGAATCCGGGTTGGACCGGGGACTTGGTTGATCTGGCCATTCCTCAGTTTACCCGGGCGTTGATGTGGGCGCTGTTGGCGCCGTTGATTCTGCTGTTGCGAGCGCGGATGCCGCTCGGCACCGGCCGCTGGTTCGGTGGGATCGCTTTCCACTTCGCGATGAGCTTCGTCGTGATGGCGACCTATTACCTCGGGCGGATGTTGGCCCATGCCATTTTTCACGGCGAGACCTTTGAGGAATTTTGGACATGGTCGCTGAAGGGCTTTTACGGGCGGAACATCATCGACATGGCCTACTACTGGGCGGTCCTGGCGTTCGGCTACAGCTTGGAAATTTATCAGCGCTACAAGAACGAAGAGCTACGCAGTGCACAACTTGAGTCACGCCTGATTGAGGCTGAGCTGAAGGCGCTGCGCGAGCAGCTCCGCCCACACTTTCTCTTCAATACGATGAACACGATCGCGGTGCTGGTGCGCGAAGGGAAAAACGACGCAGCCGTCACGTTGATCGCCCGTCTCAGTTCACTCCTGCGCCTCTCGCTCGACACCACCCGCGGTCACGAGGTGACGCTGCGTCAGGAAATGGACTTTCTTGAGCTTTACCTTGAAATCCAGCAGGTGCGATTTTCAGACCGACTTCTGGTTGAGATTGCGGTCGAACCCGCGGCGATGGATGCGCGCATTCCCCACTTGCTCCTGCAACCCTTGGTGGAGAATGCCCTTCTCCACGGGGTCGCTCCGAAGGCCGGCCCCGGCCGCGTAAAGGTGTCCGGCCGCGTCGACGGAGGACAGCTGCACCTCGCAGTCAGTGACGATGGTCCGGGGATTGGCGACGGACTGAAACGGGGCAAAGGAGGCATTGGATTGTCGAACACGCGGGAGCGAATCGAGAAAACCTATGGCGACCAGGGCCAATTCACGTTGCGCAGCGAGCCGGGCCACGGCGTGACGGTGCAGATCCAGATTCCTTACCGAACATGAAAACACATGATGTTGCCCCCCTAGCCGGTGCCCGCGTCCGCGTGATCATCGTCGATGATGAACCGACGGCGCGCCGCGGCGTGCGGCTGCTGTTGGAGCGCGATGGCAGCGTCGACATCGTCGGCGAAGCGGCCAGCGGGCCCGAGGCGATTGACCTCATCCACCGCGAAAACCCCGACCTTGCGTTTCTCGATGTGCAGATGCCCGGCGGCGACGGTTTTGAGGTGCTGGCTAAACTCGACCCTGCGGCGACCCCCGTGGTTATCTTCGTGACGGCGTATGACGAACACGCCTTGCGGGCATTTGAGGTGAGTGCCGTCGACTACCTCCTCAAGCCCTACGACGATGCCCGGTTAAACGCGGCCCTGCTGCGCGGCAAAGACGAGGTTCGTCGGCGAAAGACGGATTCCGTAAATTCCCGGCTCACGCAATTGCTCGACTACCTGCAGCAGAACGGTGCCCGCGCAGAGTCGGCGAAACCAGACGCGCCGAATGACCGGATTTTACTCCGCTCGTCGGGCGAAATATTTTTCCTGAAAGCCGAGGAAATCGATTGGATCGAAGCGGACGGTGACTACATGAAGTTTCACGTGGCGGGCCGGACGCATCTGATGCGTGAAACGATGGCACGACTGGAGGCCCGGCTCGAGCCGCAGCGCTTCATTCGCATCCACCGCTCGACGATCGTGAACCTGGATCGTCTGCGGAAGCTCAGCCCATCGTTCGCCGGCGAATACGTCGTGGTGCTCAGCGACGGTACCAAGCTGAAGTTGAGCAGAGGATATCACGAGCGGATCGCTGCGGTGATGAAAGCTTCGTTGTAGCGGCGGAGCATCCGGCCGGTTCGCGGGACGTCGCGCGGCGCGATCGGGCGCCCAACACACGGACCGGGCGGTTGGTCGCAGAAAAATACGGATCCATCGCATTCCGGTAACTTCGAGCTGAGCTGCGGGATATTGTGAGGCGTGAAACTCATCACCCGCTTTGCTCCGCTCGCCGTTATGCTCCTCGTGTTTTTCGTCAGCGAGGCCTGTGCCGACCAGAGTTTGGCGCACGCCTACCAAGCGCAGGCGCTGCTCGGACCCGAGGTCTGGTCGCGGATTATTCGCATCGAAAACGAGGCTCCGTCGAAGCGCTATCCTGCGACCTTCCATGCGCTCGTATTCGAGCTGGCCGACATTCTTTGGTTCTACACTGCAAGCGAAGGCACCCAGAGTTTTTCCCGGCACCGTGGCAGGATCGCCGAGGACAAAGAAGCATTTGACTCACTGCTCCGGGCCGTTGACCCGGGACTGGTCCGGTGGACGGCGGTGACCGCCGGAGCAGAGTGGGCGCCGAGCGCCTCGGCTCTGCCCAACGGCTGCTTTATCGTGAGTGTGATTGCACTGCGGGCCCGCCTACTTCGCGGGGGCGAGGCCCTGCGGCCGCAGTTGCTGTCCTACTATTTCGAAACGGCAGCCGGGCTTCACGGCCACACGGTCCTGGCCTACGAAACCGGTGGACGGGTCGAGGTGGTCGATGCGACCCAAGGTGGTAGACGCTATACTTTTCCGGCAGTGAACGTGCGGGATCCGCTCAAGCTCGCTCAAGCGATGCACGGCAAAATCGTCGCAAAGGCGCGGTTTCTCGCCCTCGACTGGCCAACTGCGCGAACCGGTAACTATGCGGCGGTTTCATCACCGATGCGGGTCGCGGTAAATTCGAGCTGAAACCGGCGCAGGTGAATCGATCGGGGGGGGATGGAGTCCGGCAGGGAGGTGAAAATTCGCCCCGCTCATCCCCGCCCAGCGCCGTTGGTCCAACTTGGCTGTAACTTTTCCTCGCCGTTCGTGTTGTAGCGGTATGCTTGCCGTGGCCTCGCTCTCCTTTCGCGCCGGATCGACGAGCGATGAATTTAGGTCGTTCGTCGTGAAACGGGCTTGGTTCGTCGCAAACGGTTTCACCTTTTGCGCCGAGCTCATTCGCTCCCTCTCGTTCGTAGTTATCCGTGGTGTGGTGTGGCCGACTCGTTGTGGGGTCGGCCACACGTATTTATCCCGGACGGCAAACGGTCTGCTTGCGTAAGCTGCCGCGATGCTTTTCGTTCAATCCTCTCAGTCTTCGCACTGTCACCTATGAGCTCAGCTACCACTACTTCCAGAATCACACCCGCCGGTGCGACCCCGCCCAAGAAATCGAAGACCCTCTGGTTCGTGCTGGGCGGAATCCTCTTGCTCGTCGGCCTCGGGGTTGGCGCCTACTACAGGACCAAAGCGGGCTCCACCGCCCTCGTCGTCACGACCGACAAGGCAGTTACCAAGACCATCGTCCAACTCGTCAACGCCACGGGGAAAATCCAGCCCGAGGTCGAAGTGAAGATCGCCCCTGAGGTGCCCGGTGAGGTGGTCGCACTGCCGTTCCGCGAGGGCTCCACGGTGAAAAAGGGTGACCTCATCGTGAGCATCCGCGCCGATAATTTTCGCTACCAAGTCGAGCAGCAGGAGGCCAGCCTCGCCTCGTCCCGCGCCTCGAGCTTGGTCAATAAGTTCGCACTGCAAAAGGCCGAGGAAGACCTGAAGCGCAACGTCGAGCTCCACCGTCAGAAGCTCATCTCCGATGCCGACCTCACCGTCTTCAGTAACGCCTACGAGGGCGCCAAGGCCGGCTACGAGAGCGCCCTCGCCAACGTCACGCGGTCCGACGGACTGCTCAGCCAGATGCGTGACCAGCTTAGCAAGGCAACCATCTACGCCCCGATGGACGGCACCGTGAGCTCCCGCACGAGCGAGGTCGGCGAGCGCGTCGCCGGCACCGGCCAGTATGGCGGAGCGGAGGTCATGCGCATCGCCGATCTCACCAACATGGAGGTGCGTGTGAATATCAACGAAAACGACATCATCAATGTGAAGCCCGGCGACCGCGTGCGTATCGCCGTGGACGCCTATCCGAACCGCAAATTCATCGGCGTCGTGAAGGAGATCGCCGCCGCCGCCAAGGTCACCGGCCTCAACTCCTCCGATGAAGTCACCAATTTCCTCGTCCGCATCCGGATCCTGGAAAAGGACGTCTCGTTCCGCCCCGGCATGAGCGCCAACGTCGATGTCGAGACACAGACGGCCGAGAACGTTGTCGCCGTCCCGATCCAAGCCGTCACGGTCCGCAGCCGCGAAAGCAACCGCACCGTCGAGGAACTTGCCGCCGACCGCGCGAAGAAGTCACAGGAGACGCAGGGCGACGGCGCGGCGAGCGCCGTCAACGCCAAGCAGCAGCGCGAAAACGAGCGCGCCGACCGCTCCACCCTCGACCGAGTGGTCTTCCTCCGCTCGGGCGACACCGTCAAAAAGGTCGTCGTCGTGACCGGCATTGGCGACACCACGCACCTCCAGATCAAGTCGGGCCTCAAGGAAGGGGACGAGATCGTGACCGGGCCGTTCAGCACCGTGACGCGCCTGCTCAAGCAGGACTCCGTCATTCGCCTCGAGTCGCCGAAGAAAAAAGACGAGGCCAAGAACTAGCGCCGCTCCCTTTCCACATGAGTTCTCCTTTGCCCCTTCCCGCCTCGGCCCTCGTGCGCGACGTCCGCCCCGCCGGCGCGCTCGTGATCGACATCGCCGGCGTCACCAAGCTCTACCGCATGGGCACCGAGACCGTCCACGCCCTGCGCGGCGTCGACCTCCGCATCCATCGCAACGAATACCTCGCCATCATGGGCCCCTCCGGCTCCGGCAAATCGACGCTCATGAACATGCTCGGCTGCCTCGATACGCCGACGGCCGGCCACTACGAGTTTGGCGGGAAAAACGTCGCCACCATGGATGACGACGAGCTCGCCGGCATCCGCAACCGCGAGATCGGTTTCGTGTTTCAGACCTTCAACCTGCTGCCGCGCTCCGATGCGTTACATAACGTCGAGCTGCCCCTCATCTACGCCGGGATCCCCAAACGGGAGCGCCTCGACCGCGCGATGCAGTCGCTGGAAAACGTCGGCCTCGGCGAACGCGTCCACCACCGGCCCAACGAGCTCTCCGGCGGCCAGCGTCAGCGCGTCGCCATCGCCCGCGCCCTCGTGACGCGCCCCTCGATTATCTTGGCCGACGAGCCCACCGGCAACCTCGACTCCAAGACCGGCGTCGAGATCCTCGCGCTCTTCGAGGAACTCTACGCGCAGGGCAACACCCTCATCGTCGTCACCCACGAGGAAGACGTCGCGCGGCACGCCCGCCGCATCGTGCGCCTCCGCGATGGCCTGGTCGAGAGCGACGCTCCGGCGCAGTGACCCGTTCGGGCCTCCGCCCGCCTCCGTCCCGCCGATGCGCCAACTCTATTACGAACTCACCGAGTCGGTCCGGATCGCCGGCGCGCAGATCTACGCCAACAAGCTGCGCTCCCTCCTCACCGCGCTCGGCGTCATCATTGGTATCGTGGCCGTGACGCTCATGGGCACCGCTATCAACGGCATCGACGCCGGCGTGGACCGCAGCCTCGCCGGCTTTGGCGACGACATCCTTTACGTGAGCCGCGCGCCTTGGGGCAACCGCTTCGACTGGTGGAAACTGCGCAACCGCCGCGGAATTCGCGTCGAGTATGTGCGCGCCATCAACGAATGGATTGCCGACCAGCCGAACAGCGCGCTCAAGGTCGCCGTGCCCTACGATCAGGGCTTCTACCACGTGACCCGGGGGGACAACCGTCTCAATAATATCATGACGATCGGCACGACGGACGCCTATGCTCGCACGACGCGTTCCGATTTGCTGGAGGGGCGCTTCTTCAGCGAGTTCGAGTCGCAGGCGGGGGCCAACGTGGCCGTGATTGGCTACGATGTGGCGAGCGGGCTTTTCCCCGGCGAATCGGCAGTCGGCCAGACCGTCCGCGTGCGCGACCAGAATTTCAAGGTCCTCGGCGTCGTCTCGCGCCAAGGCAGCTTTCTCGGGGCCTTCAGTTGGGATTCCATGATGGTGATTCCCTTCGGCGCGTCGCGCCGCTTCGGCCGCGTTAACACCGACGGTGATGTGCAGGTGCAGATCGACGTTAAGCGCCTCGCCGAGGCCAAGGACGAGCTGCGCGGCCTCATGCGCCGCATCCGTCAGCTCGACCCCGCCGCCGAGGACGATTTTGCCCTCAACGAGGTTGGCACCATCCGCGAGCGCATCGACCCGATCAAGAACGGCATCGCTCTCGCCGGCCTCTTCATCACTGGCCTCGCGCTCTTCGTCGGCGCGATCGGCATCATGAACATCACCTACGTGAGCGTGAAGGAGCGCACCAAGGAGATCGGCACCCGCAAGGCCCTCGGCGCGCGGCGCCGCACAATCTTGCTCCAGTTCCTGATTGAGGCCGTCGCGATCTGCCTGGTGGGCGGCGTGGGCGGGCTGGCGCTCGCCGCCGGTCTCACGCAGATCGTGGCCGTGGTCGCCCCCTCGTTTCCGCTCGTGTTCTCCCTCGGGCTCGTGCTCACCGGTCTCGCCGTGTCGGTCTTCACCGGCATCTTTAGCGGCTTCGCCCCGGCGTGGTCTGCGAGCAAACTCGATCCGGTCGTCGCCCTGCGCTACGAATGAACTACCTCGAAACGCTCCGGCTCGCGCTCGCCTCGCTCGCCGCCAATAAGCTCCGCTCCGGCCTCACCATGCTCGGCATCGCGGTGGGCGTCTTTTCCGTGATCGGCGTGATGACCGTGATCACCGGTCTGCGCGACTCGATCGAGTCCGGCCTGAACGTCCTCGGCGCGAATAGTTTTCAGTTCCTCAAATATCCCGCGATCAACTTCAGCGACCCGCGCCTGCGCCTCGGCAACCGCCGCGACCTGACCTACGCCGACGGCTCGCGTTTCAAGGAGCTGATGCAGGGCACCGCCGAGGTCGGCCTCCAACTGCGCCGCAGTGGCATGCGCGCCGCCTACCTCGATCGCACGACGAACCCCAGCCTCTCCCTGATCGGCGGCGACGAGCAGACCATTGTGAGCGGCAACTACGAGATCATCGCCGGCCGCAACCTCAGCGCCGACGATGTCGAGTTCGGCCGCTCCGTCGTGCTCCTCGGCAGCGAGATCGTCGAGCGGCTGTTTCCCGGTGGCGAGGAGGCGCTCGGCAAGGTCGTGCGGATGGCGGACCAAAACTACACCGTCGTCGGCCTGCTCGGAGCCAAGGGCACGACGATGGGTCGGAGCAACGACAGCAACGCCATCGCGCCGATCACCAAGGTGCTCGCCACCTACGGCCGCGCGGGCCGCTCCCTCACGGTCACCGTGCAGGCACCGAACCAGGCCGCGCTCGGCGACGTGCAGGAGACGGCGGTCGGCATGATGCGCCTCGTGCGCGGACGGGCGCCGGAGGACCCCAACGACTTCGAGGTTTTTTCCAACGACTCGTTGATCGAGGCGTTCAACAGCATCGCCGGGGTGGTGGCGATCGGGGCCTTCGTCGTGAGCGCGATCGCGCTGCTCGCCTCGGGCGTGGGCGTGATGAACATCATGCTCGTGAGCGTGACGGAGCGCACCAAGGAGATCGGCATCCGCAAGAGCATCGGTGCGCGCAAGCGGCACATCTTGATGCAATTTTTGATCGAGGCCGTCGCGCTCTCGCTGGTGGGCGGCGTGGCCGGCGTGGTCTGCGGCGTGATCGGCGGCAACATCGGCGCACACCTCCTCAACGCCTCGTCCGTGTTTCCGGTGGGCTGGGCCGTGGCCGGCCTGCTCGTGTGCTCGGGCATTGGCGTCGGCTTCGGCTTCTACCCTGCATGGAAAGCTGCCTCCCTCGATCCGATTGAGGCGCTGCGCTACGAATAGCCGGTCGCGAGCTCACTAACCGCGGCGAATTTCCGAGCCTGGGAAACGGATCTGGATACGGAAAACTTTCTTCACCCGGCAACTGATGTTGCCGGTCGCCAGATCCACTTTTTCCGGCACCTCGATCCGATGGATATCGACCACCGCGTGAAAGCCGCGCTCGGAGAAAACATCGATCAGCATGGCCAAGGCGGTGGGGTCGCCGAGGAGGAGCTCCTCCGTGTTGACCAACGCGGCGCCCGAGATGGCGTGGCGCTGGACGATCGGGAGAATTTTTTTGGAAATGAAACCGACGACTTGGCCGAACAACTCGGGCTGGCCAAATTCGTAACTATCGAGGCGCTTCACCAGTTCTTGGCGGGCGTGGACGATGATCTCGTTGGCCACGGGCACATGGCGAAGACGGTCAACCGTGCGCGGGTCGAGCTCGAGGGTGCTCTGATAATTGAGCTCCTTGAGGATGTTTTGTTCGACCTCCGCCAAGGTGCCCTGCGCATTGATGAAGTGGTAATGAAAGGTCTCTTTGAGGGACTGGAGCGCTTCCCACGTCTGGTCTTTGAAAACCCGGTAGCGCCGCCGAGCGAGCCCTTCGTCGTGGTCGGTCGGACGGTCTTCCAGTAGTTCGCCGACGCCGGAGCGAAGGACTTCGTCGTTGTGCGCCTTCGTCTCCTTGCCGCGCTTTATCTGACGGGCGACCGACTCCTTTTCATCGACGAACAGCACCATGATGTGCACGGTGGGCTGCCGAAAATGGATGCTCAGCGGAGTGCCGTAAAACTCACGACGCAAGCCGTGCATCTTGCCGACGAGTAGCTTCAAGCACTCGACCTGCACATTGGTGCGGGGGAAACCGTCGAGGATGGCGCCGTCGTGATACTCATTGCGCAGCAGGCGGCGCAGCAGCAGCCCGACGACTTCGCGGTCACCGACCATATTGCCTCCGTCCTTGAGGGCCTTCGCTTCGGGTGAATCGAGCAACGCGCTGATGACGATGGGCGGGCAGGTGAGGCCGCGAGCCTGAGTGATGAACGCCGTGTTGGTGCCTTTACCGGCGCCCGGGGCACCACCGAGCAGAATGATTTCCTTGGGGAAGCGCAGGTTTTCCCGGCCGCATTCCTCCTCCAGCCGCTGCCAGACTGAACCAAAGATCAATTGGGCGTCTTTGATTTCGAGATCGGTCAGCTTGGGTGGGACCGGGGCAACGGGTTGGACGGCGGGCGGGGACATGACATTAAGCGTGGTTGGGAGTTAAGCGCCTAGAGGGTTTTGCGTGAGGGAGGGACACAAGGAAAATCTGCCACGCCCAGTCGGTGAGTTCCGGGCGAAAAGCCGCCGCGCGGCGGAGGAATCACGCGCATGGCACGACGGCGGCGGGTGCGCCGGGGCATGGCGATAGGCAGCCGGAGAATAAGCAACTCGCCGCGGAGGTGATCCCGCCCGGGCGAGCAGGCTGGCACGTTTCGCGCGATGGACTGCACATGATCGTTCTTTTCATTTCGTTCGTCGTAATCGGTCCATTGCTCGGCCTGCTCGTAGGCGCGCCCCCAAGCGTCTGACGCGCTCGAGCCTGAACACGTTCGACGGATTCTCGCCGCGACGCGCAGTCTCCATGAGGCAGCGCGGACGCTGGGAATTAATCCGGCCACGCTTTACCGCTAACGGAAAAAGCTCGGAGTGTGATGAGTGGAAATCAGCGATGCTGCGTACACGCCTCTACCTCGGACTCCCTCCGGCCGCGCTTGCTGATTTTGATCGGCACGGGTGCCGATCCGATGCGGGTGGGACGCGAGATGACGGGCTCGTTGTCGCGTGACCTGTTTGATAATTATCGTGCTCTCGCCGCGTTGCAGCAAATGCGGGAGTCGGCGGGTCTAATGAATCACGCTGTGAGGGATGCGCCTTGCGGTGATCTCGTTAGAGGCGGAAAGCTTTTGATACCTCACGTGCAGCATTTTCTCGGGAATGGATGGGGCAAGCCCGCAGCTCCGCCGGTTCACCGCGCGTCGAACTCGTGGCGGCGATTGACCGGGCATTGCAAGAATTTGTCGGGCGCTCCCAGGTTGTTTTTCTGACGGGAGCGGTTGGGGGCGCGGTCGGATCAACGAGACGATACCGTCGCCTACGTGCGGGTGCTCGCCGCGATGGAAACACTCAGGCGCCGCGACCGGGTGGCGGTGCAACACACGGCGACCAGGGATGAAAAACTCGCCGCCACGTCGGAGCGGGTGCTGATTATCGCGATGGTTGGCGCGGTGCTGCTGGCGCTCGTGGGGGCGCGGCGATTGACCGCGGCGTTGCTCAAACCGATCAAAGCTCTGCCGTCGTCTGCAATGGCGCTGGGTGAAGGCGATCGTGATCGTACTGCGCCGGAGTTTACCGGCGACGAGTTGGGGCAATTGACGCGCCTTCATCGTGAGCGATCACGGTGGTGGGATTCCGGCCGAAAGTGTCGCACGGGTGTTTGACCGTTTTTATCGCGCGCCGAATCAGGAAAAGAGCGGAGCGGGGCTCGGTCTGGCGATCGTCCGGGAAATCGTCGTCGCGCATGGCGGTAGGATCGCCTGCACGCGCCCTGCCGGAAAAGGCGCGGAGGTTTTTTTTGCTGCCAAAACTGGCGGAGTGAGACCGTTGCTGAGCGCTGCGCTAAGTTTTCTTGGTGATGATGCGTGGGGCGGATTCCATCTGTCCCCGGGTTACGCCGAGTTGATTCAGGAGTTTTAGTTCGCGCCACAGCTCTGCGCCGGTGATTTCTCCCCGGAGGAGTTCACCGTAGCGCGTGAGTGTCCGGGTAACTTCGTCGGCGGACTCGTTGACGAATTCGACGCGAAAACTGCGGGCACCCAGCTCAATTAAGCGGGCGACATATTCGGCGCCGGTCTGGGCGCGGTTGTTGAAAACGGTGTTACGGCAGCCGGCGTCGGCTTTGAGCGGGAGTTCGGCGCCGACGCGGTCGCGCAGGGCAACGCGGTGGGTATCACAGGGCCGGCCGCAATCGCGATAGTCTTTACCCGAGGAAAGGAACGCGCAGAACACGCAATGCTCCATGTGAAACATCGGCATGTGCTGATGCACCGTGAGGTCGAACCAAGTGCCCGGCGCACCTTGGAGGAGGGCCTCGAGCTGCGTAATGTTAAGGTCGTAGCTGGCCGTGACGCGTTCGAGGCCGTGGTGCTGAAGCAGATACTCGGCGGTGAGCGGATTAGCGACGTTGAGTGAGAAATCGCCCCGCCGGCGGTCGGCTTTGAAAAACGCGAGGTGCTCGTGGTTGCGGACGAGGTAGCCGTCGGCGTCGGACGAGCGCACTTGTTTGAGAATCCACTCCTCGCCAGGCTTGAAGACGCGGGGTGGGGCGACCCAGATGGTGCTGGAATTTTCGATTTCTGAGCGTTGGAGTTCGCGGAAACGCGCGACGGCGTCGCGGTAGTGCTTCGGATTTTCGAATTCGCAATAAATCGTGCGAGCGCCAGCGAACCAGGCGGCGTCGAGCTGTTCGAGCAGGCGGATGACGGCGATCAGTTCTGGTGCGGCGGGCGCCGGGGCGGTCGAAGGGGAGCCCAGAAGTGCCGACTGACGGAGTGTGGCGTCGGTGAGTTGCCAACGGTGTGGCGTGGCGCAGAGGGTTTCGAGGGCAGTGGCGGCATCACGACGGAGGCGATTGAGCTCACTGACGGGGAGAATCACTCCGCCTTCGAGGTGCGAATGCAGCTCGCCAAGCTTGAAGGGCGTGCCGCCGAGGCGGCCGAGTTGTTCGCGCAGGCGCTCAGGGGTGAGCGGTTGTTTCTCGGCGGCGGCGAGTGGGACGTTGGAGTCGAGCTGGACGACGTGGCCGTGACCATCGTTGGCAATAAGAGTGAGCGGAGCGCCGGCGCGACCATGGACTTCAAGAGTGATCGGGCGTTGAAAGCGAATCTTGTCACCCTCAAACGTGGTGCGCACTTCGCGGTCGAGCGCGGGGTCGTTGGTTTTCCAGACGAGCTGACCGCTGCGCACGCGGCGCCAGTCGATATCGCCATGGCCGAAGCGCAGCGCGGTTTCACCCGAACGGGCCGTTGCTACTTGGTAGACGCGGCCGCCCTGTTCGCGCTCGTCGGGCTTGCCGGCGTCGAAGACGATTCCGTCACCGGGCTTTAGTGGGGCAGTAAGGCGGAGGACGACGGATTCGTTTTCCACCCGGGCCACTTCGCCGAGGAAGACGCCGCGTTTGGTACCAAAACGGGCATGGGCGAGCTTTTGATTGTCGATCCCGCGAAACCAACCGGTGAAGAGGCCGCGGGAAAAACTCATCTCGAGTTCGTAGCGGGCGGTCTTTGCCTCGAATTTCGGAGCAGCGACTCCGGTGAGGTCGGCCATGACCTTGTCGAGAGCTTGGCGATACACCCGCGTGATGCTGGCGACGTATTCGGGAGATTTGAGGCGGCCTTCGATTTTTAACGAGGCAACGCCGGCGCGAATGAGGTCAGGGAGAACTTCCAGGCCGGAGAGGTCCTGCGGACTGAGTAGATACCGTTTGTCCCCGAGGGGAACTTGGACGCCGTCGGAAATCAGATCGTAAGGCAGCCGGCAGGCTTGCGCGCATTCGCCGCGATTGGCGGAGCGGCCACCGAGGGACTCGCTGGTGAGGCATTGGCCGGAATAGGCGACGCAGAGGGCTCCGTGCACAAAAACTTCCAGGGGAAGCGGGACCTCCGCAGCGGCTTGGGCGGAGTTGATCGCCGCGATGTCGGTGAGGGAATTTTCACGGGCGAGCACCACGAGTTGGGCGCCGAGTTCGCGGGCAAAGGCCACGCCGGCGGCGCTGGTGATCGTCATTTGCGTCGAGCAATGAATCGGGAAATCGGGTGAGAGCTTGCGGATGAGGCGGCAAATGCCGATGTCCTGCACGATCGCGGCGTCGACGCCGCTGGCGATGATGGTGCGGAGGTAGTCCTCGGCGTCGGCGAGTTCGTTGGCGAAAACGAGGGTATTAAATGTCACGTAGCCGCGCACGCCGCGGCGGTGGAGGAATTCCATCAGCGCAGGGAGGTCGGCCTGGGTGAAGTTTTTCGCACGCATGCGGGCGTTAAAGCGCTCGAGTCCGAAGTAGATGGCGTCGGCTCCGTTTTCGATGGCGGCACGCGCGCACTCCCAGTCCCCGGCGGGGGAGAGCAGTTCGGGACGTTTGAACGGAGACGAAGGCAAAGGGGCGCTCATATCAGGCGGGGACGATGGTAGGTTCGGCGGGGCTTGATTTTTTCTTGGCCGGGATAGCTACGTGCGGCGCGGCATCACGGAGGATGGTTCCGAGCACAACCGTCAGGGCGAAAAAGCCGACTGCAATATAGCCGAGCACCGGATAACCCACGAGGTGGCCGGCCGGATCTCGCGTGACAAACACGCCCGCGAGGGCGGTCGCGACGGCGCTGGCCGCTTGTTGGAGGGCGGAGTTTACGGCCATGAAACCGCCGCGATAGCGTGATTCGACCGCGTTGGTCACCATGGTCATTGCGGGGGCGAAGCGCCCGGACATCGTGACCATAAACAGCGCCATCATCAGGGCGACCAACGGGAGGGTCGACGGGCCGAGCCTCGTCATGATGATCGCGACGACACTGGCCGCGACCGAGATCCACGTGAGGAGGCGGAGGCGGTCCATGTGATCACTCAGCCAACCGACAATGGGCATGCTGATAAATGCGCAGGCTCCACCCACGGCGTAGGCGATGGGCAACTGGGATTCAGAGATGCCCATGTTTGCGACCATCGATGGCGCGACGAAGGGCACGAGGCAGCCTCCGCCCATGATTAGGACGGCGCCGAGGGCAAGGGCGCGTTGATGGATGCCGTGTGTCAGGATTTCGCGCATCTGGCGAATGGGTTCATGGCCTTGCACGGCAGTGCGCAAATGAGGCAGCGCGAACGACGCGAGCGCGAGGTTGAGCAGGGCGCACACGGCCAACATAAAAAACGGTGCGTGCCAGCCGAATTTTCCGGCCAAGATCAGGCCGGCGGGAACGCCGAGGACAGAGGCCAACGGAAAGGCTGACATGACCAAACTGGTGGCACGACCGCGCCGCTCGGGGGGAATGAAATCGGCGATCATCGCGCTCACCAACGAGCCGCTCAGGCCGCCAAAGGCGCCGGCAGTGAGGCGAGCGACGAGGAGCCAATGGTGGGTCGGAGCGAGCGCGCAGGCGAGGGTTGAAAGTGCGAAGCCAACGTAAGTGAAGAGGAGTGCTCGTTTGCGGTCGAAGCGGTCCATGAAAAATCCGCCGACGAAACCGCTGACCGCGGCGGCGAGGCCGTAAGAGGCGACGAGATGGGTGAATTGGGCGGGAGTGATGTCGAAGACCCGCATAAGCTGTGCACCCAGTGGCATCATGATCATGAAATCAATGATGTGCGTGAACTGCACCGCCCCGAGCGCGAGTAGCGTCGTGATTTCGCGCCCTTTGCTCAGGGCGTGGTGATCGGTGGCGGCGGACATAGGAACGGACGATCGTTCGCGAATTTGGCGAAAGCGCAATTGTCAGGTCGCAATGTGTACGTCGACCCCGGGTGGGGCGGAGAAACTCCCGGCGAGGGCATAGTCACGCAGCAGACGGAGAAACTGCTCAGCGCCGCGGCTTTGGTAGCGCTGGAGGTGGCGGATCACGGCGATTTCACGGGTCGGGGCGGTGCCGGAAATATGCAGATAAGTCAGGCTGCCTTCATCATCAGGGGTGTGAGCGACCTGCGGTAGAATTGATATGCCCATTCCCATTGAAACAAAGAGCTTTAGAGTGGCGACTTGGGCGCAACGGTAACCGATCTTTGGCACAAAGTTGTGGTCGCCGAAGAAGCCCTGAATTTGGGTCGCCAAGGTGCTCGAGTCGCCCATCGAGACGAAGGTTTCTTCGGCGAGGTCGGCGATGTTGATTTCCTTGCGATTCGCGAACGGGTGGCGCTGCCCGACGACGAGGAGAAGCGGTTCCGTGAGAAGGGGTTCTACCGAGAGGCGAGGGTCCTTGACGGGCAGGGTAACGACCGCGAGGTCGAGGTCTCCCTCAACGACCGCCCGCACCAAGGTGTGGCGGAAATCTTCGCGGGCATGGATGAGGAGATTGGGGTGCTTGGTTCGGCAGTCAGCTATCAGTGGCGCAAGAAGATACGGCATAATCGTGGGGACAGCTCCCACGGTAATCCGACGGTCGAGCGAGGGATGATCGCTGAGCTCCTTGGCCGCGTTTTCCACCTCAAAGAGAATTCGCCGCGCCCGTTCGATGAACGTGGCACCGGCTTCGGTGAGGACGGCTTTACGACCGAGGCGATGGAAAAGTTTATGTCCTATTTCGCGTTCGAGGTTTATTATCTGCTGGCTAAGTGATGGTTGGGAGATGTTTACACGCTCAGATGCGCGGGTGAAGTTTCCTGTTTCAGCGATCGCGACGGCATAGCGAAGTTGGCTCAGTTCCATAGTTTAAATCGATGACATCAATAGGAAGTCACGATTTCAACTATTGAATGAAGTGTCGTATACTCTCCCACGTCGAATCCCTCACGGGCCGACAAACCAAAGACAAACCTATGAAAAAAGACATCATCACCCTAGCGGCAGTCCTCGCCTCCCTCGCAGCCGGCGCCGCGTTTCTGCTTTCTGCCCAGTCCCCAATCAGTGTGGAAGACATCGTCGGCTACGGCAGCGTCCTGACGCTCGTCGGAGTCGCCTTCTTGGACTACCGCATCGGTGGAAAATGGCTCAACGGCCGCTAAGTTAAGGCAGTTGGGATAGAAAACCCATAACAGGGGCCCGGAAAACCGGGCCCCTTTTTATTTTTGGCGGGCGGGAAGGCGGCAAATCGGTAGTCTTCGCGGTGAAACTTTCGGCGGTGGTGAAAGTTTTAGACAGACTACGTGCTCCATGACGCTTTCGAAGCATACAACGACGCATTCCGCATCCATGGGAGACGCGATACACGATGAATCTTGGAAGTCATGGTTTCAGCTTTACGGCCCGAAACTACTGCTTTGTGCCCGGCAGTGGACGCGCTCGGTGGCGGATGCCGAAGACGTCGTGCAGGAAGCGTTCGTGCGGTTTTGGCGGCACCAACGCCAGTTACCGGGTGAGCCGATGGCTTTGCTGGTTACGTCGGTGCGGCGCGTGGCCATCGACTTCGCCCGTCGCGAAACACGCCGGGCTGCACGCGAGGATTTCTCCGCCGGAGGCATCGAGGACAACGCGCCGGTTTTTCAAACTTCCCTCGAGGGCGATGATCGGCGCGCAGCGATCGAGACGGCCTTGCGACAGCTGCCACCAGACCAGCGGGAGGTCTTGGTGCTCAAGATTTGGGGAGAACTTACGTTCGAACAAATCGGCGCTCAGCTGGAGATCTCGCCCAACACCGCCGCTTCGCGCTATCGCTACGCGTTGGGGGCGCTCCGCAAAGAACTGATTTCCGCCGACTGCCATGGATGACGAACTGCAACAACTTGAAGCCGAGCTGAAACGCCTGCGGCCCGCTGCGCCTTCCGCCGCGCTGCGGGTCCGGCTTGAATCGGATCTTGCGCCCGCGTCGCCAGTCCGCGCGCAGCGCGATGAGGAGCACGGAGTGATGAGGCGCTCGTGGCTGTGGGTCGGCGCATTGCCGGTCGCAGCGGCTTTGATTGTTTTGGTGGTAATCTTGACGCGGCGTGGATCGGCAGTCCTGCCGGTGACTGCCCTGACGACCGCCGTGAGCAGCCGCTGGGAATCCACGGCTGCGCCGAAGGAAGTTTTCAAGCCGGTCGCGGCGGAAAATGTCCTCTGCGCCGTAAGTGATGACGGGCTCGTCACGCTCGATGATGGAACGGCCGCGCGGCGCGAACGCCTCAGCTACGTCGACACGATCACGTGGAGAGATCCCCACACGAATGCATCGGTCCGGTGGACGGTGCCGCGGGAGGAAATTCGGATCGTGCCCGTCAAATTCCAGTAGTCCCTAACAATCCAATCCTAGTAAAAACCATGAAGTCTCACCTCTATTGTTTCATTCCAATATTCGGCGTCGCGCTGTTGGCACCGACCTTCGGCGCTGAGCCCGCGCCAAATTCTAACGAGCCGGCCAAGGATATGAAGGCACGGAAAGAAATTCGTGTGATCACTTCCACCGAAGGCGATCATGGTCCTGGCCCACAGCGAATCATGCGTCGCCTCGAGGGACCGGCCGAAATGGAGTCGGTGACGTTTCTCGGCGTCGAGACGGGCCCGGTAAATGCGACTTTGGCGGCACAACTTGGCTTAACCGAGGGCTCCGGGCTCGTGGTGAACCATCTCGTGCCCGCCAGTCCGGCCGCCGCCGTGCTGAAGCCGCATGATATTTTGCTCAAGCTCGACGACCAAATCTTGATCGAGCAACGGCAGCTCGCCGTCCTCGTGCGAGGCCACAAGGACGGAGACGAAGTTACGTTGACCTATTTACGTGGTGGGAAATCAGCAACGGCCAAGGTGAAGCTGGGTAAACACGAGGTGCCAAAAGTGTCGATGATGAACAACCAAGCGGAACCAGGCTTCCGGGGCATGCGCACCGGTGAATTCCCCGTGGGGGGTTCCGGCATGGGCGGCGGTAATTTTGAGCTGCACGCTGTGCCGCCTGACGCCCGCGGGAATCGGGAGGACGTGAACCGGATACTGTCGCTGATGGATGGTGCCAACGGGCCGGGCCAGCGCCGGATCACGGTCGCTCGACCGGGCGGTCCTGGTGATCGCAATGTTAGCGTTACGGTCAACACGGGGAACAGCCGCATGATTTCGGACGATGACAAAGGCTCGCTCGAACTCACGATCAACGATGGAAAAAAAGAGCTCGTTGCGAAAAATCAGAAAGGCGAAAAACTCTTTGCCGGTCCGGTCAATACCCCGGAAGAGCGCAAAGCGCTGCCGGACGAAGTGCGCGAGCGGCTGGAAAAACTCGAGGACATGAAGCAGCTGAGTTTTCGCACGGACGGTGATTTCAAGGGAGCGGAGACCAAAATCATGCGGCCGCGAGGTCAGGGGATTTCCCTGCCGCCGCAACCGCCAGTTCCAAGCCGGTTGCGAAACCTCTCGCTCTGAGAGGTGGGTGCCGGACCCAGTCCGAGTAAATCGCGGAGCCAACAACTAGCTGAGCGCAGGCGGCGTCTCCGGATCGCCGTCGGCAGGGCGTGTGAGGAAAGCTGCGGTAACGAGGGAAATAAGTGTTCCGAAAAACAGCCCGGACATGAAACCGATCGCGGCGAGCACCGGTGGCTTCATCATTATGCCGGTCATTTTTTGGATTTGCTCGATCTTATCCGCGGGCACCCCGCTGGCCTCGAGCTTGAGCGCCTGCGCTGCGATCATCACCGCGCCGAAATTCGGGTTGATGACGGCGCTGTAAAGATAGTTGGTGAAGAGTCCGATGACTGCCGCAAAGAGCGTGATCATCACCCCGGCGCCGAGCGCAGAGCCGTAGCCGAAATCGCGGGTCGAGGGACTCTCCGCGCGTCGCGCCTTCGTGCCAAGGACGATGCAGATAATGCCAGTGGCGAGACCAAACACGGTCTGAATCGATTGGGCGGTGTCGAGTTTCTCGGGCTTGTCGTGCAAGCCCAGGAAAAACATCGCAAACACGACGAGCGCACCGCCAAAGGCCATGGCAAAGCCGTAGGTGAGGTAGGTTTTCATTGCACCGACCATATTTGGCGTGGCCGGGAATGAAAACAATCTAACCGTGACGGTTGGGCTACGGGGCGGGATGAAGGGCGCGTCGTGCGCGCCTCTTCGGGGGTCAGCGGGTGTTGCCGCCGATGATACGGCCAAGACCGCCCAGAACCGAGCCCTCTTCGCGATTGCCGCCACCGGTTTGCGGCGCGGCGGCGACGATGCGACCGGCAAGACGGGAAAATGGCAGGGACTGCAGCCAGATTTTTCCCGGTCCACGTAACGTGGCAAAGAAAAGGCCTTCGCCCCCGAAGAAGGCCGTTTTGACGCTGCCGACGTATTGGATGTCGTAGTCAACGGTTGGCTGGAATGCCACGATACACCCCGTGTCGACGCGGAGAGATTCGCCGGGGTTGAGCACACGTTCGTAGAGGGTGCCGCCGGCGTGGACGAAGGCGAGGCCGTCGCCCTGGAGCCGCTGCATGATAAAACCTTCACCGCCGAAGAGGCCGGCGCCGAGGCGTTTTTGAAAAGCAATGCTGATGCTCACGCCTTTGGCTGCGCAGAGAAAAGAATCTTTTTGAGCGATGAGTTCACCGCCGAGTTCACGCAAGTTCACCGGCTGAATTTTTCCAGGATAGGGCGCGCCAAAAGCCACGCGTTTTTTGCCGGCGCCTTGGTTTTGAAATACCGTCATGAAGAGCGACTCGCCCGTCAGGAGGCGTTTGCCGGCGCCGAGGAGCGCGCCCATGAAGCCGGGATTTTGGGCGGAGCCGTCGCCAAAGATTGTCTCCATCGCAATACCCTCGTCCATGAACATCATGCCGCCGGCTTCGGCGACGACGGCTTCAGCGGGGTCGAGTTCGATTTCGACGAATTGCATGTCGTCGCCGTGAATTTTGTAATCAACTTCGTGCATTGGGTTCATAGATGGAGTGGTGAACGCGGGACGTTGTGCGTCGGGTGGAGAGATTCAATCTATCGATCACTCGAAAATCCCGCAGTGTTTCCACGGGCTGAGAGCAGCCGACTGTTGGAAAACACGGCAGGCCGCGAAAAGTTGCACCGCACCTACACGGCGGGAATGGCGACTCTAGCTAACGTAGAGCGGCTCGGACGAGCCGGTCATCCCCGTCGTTGCGGGCTGGAGTGAGGGCGAGGGCGGCGCAAAGCAGATTGTAAAGGTGAACATTTTCGACCGCATCAATCACGACGCCGGATTTGAATGACGGCCCGTGGGCGATGAAAATTCCGTGCATGGATGGCAGCGCGTTGTCGTAGCCGTGCTGACCTTTGATGAATTTAGTTTTCACCGTCTGGTAGAGACTGCGGCGCACCACGTGCCAGCCTTCGGCGGGGACGATCCAAATGGGAGGCACCCGCGGATTGGAGGCGTCGAGGTGGAATCGAGTTGGCAGGTCCTCGGCCCGATACGCGACGGCCTGGTGAGCAGGAATGTTCGCAAGGGCCTTCAGCAGTGCGGCGACCCCGGTGCCTGCGCGTGGCCGGAGTCCCACACAAGATTCCTCGAAATCGATCTGCACCGAGGCGAGATCCAGGTAATCGTCAAGGAAGAGCACGCGATCGGTGCTGCATGGGGTCATTCCGTGATCGGAGACGATGACGAGGTTCGCGGTCGTACCGTCGGCGCGGAGGCGGGCGATCATTGCGCCGACGCGCGCATCCAGGAGTTTGACCGCTGAGACGAGTTCGGGTGAGTCGGGACCGTGGTTGTGACCAGCCGTATTGGTTTCTTCGAGGTAGAAGGTGATGATGGTCGGTCGTTCCTTCGGCGGACGAGCGAGCCAACCGGCGAGTTCATCGAGGCGTTTTTCAAAGGACGTGCCGTTGTAGTCGTAGGGCTTCCAATAGGTCGGGCGAGATCCGCCAATGACCGCTTCCGAGCCGGGCCAAAAGGAGCAGGCGCTCTGGCGCCCCTGCTTCACAGCGGTGATCCAAATAGGTTCGCCGAGCCACCAGCGGCTGTCGCGGGCGGAGGTGGATGAAGTGTAGCGGAAAATTTCGCCGAGGACGGGATCAAAGAATACGTTGTTAATAATTCCGTGGTGCGACGGATAGAGACCAGTGGCGATGGAGTAGTGATTTGAAAACGTGTTGGAGGGGAAGACGGGGATGAGCGCGCGGGCGCTCGTGCCTTCGCGAATGAGGCGGCGGAGGTTTGGGGTTTCTGCGGGATGGAGCGTGCAGTAGTCCCAACGGAACGCGTCGAGGGAAATGAGAATGAGCGGCGGGGTCACGTCGGCCTGGCCGGTGGAGCAAGCGACGAACGCCAACATTAACCCGATGAGGCGACGGATTTTCATGGGCGCAGCGTGACCAGCGTAGCGCCCCAAGTGCCGCTATTTTCATTACCGAGCCGAAAGCTTCGCACGAGCGGTGATCGGCGAAGCAAGGCGTGGACGGTGGTGCGCAGGGTGCCGGTGCCCTTGCCGTGCACGATGCGAATCTCGTTGATGCCCACCGCGGCACACTCGTGCAGGTAGGCTGGAATTAATTCCCCCAAGTCGCTCGGCCGAAAGGTGTGCAGATCGAGTTCACCCGTAATGGGGAGAGGTATCGGCGCGTCGTGAGGATACTCGGGCGCCATCGGGAAGTCTCAGGGAGTGACCGGGGGCGTCGGTGGAGGCGGCGGAGTCGTGGCGGCGGGCGGAGGAGTGGGATCACTTTTCGCGACGTCCGTTTTGGGCAAGTCCGTTGCGGTCGGAGCGACCGGGGGAGCGTCGGAAACGGCGGGAACGACCGGCGGCGTTTCCACTGTGGCCGGGGTGGTCGGGCCGGCTTCGCCGTGGTAGGCGTGCGATTCGTCGTGATGATAGTCGTGATATTCGTTACCGGTCGGGTGGTCGGGCGTAGTTTCGGACGAAGGGGGGGGCGGGGTGTAGGGCTTAGGGGCTTCCTCCTCGAGCGCGCGCTTGAATTCCTGCTCGACGCCGCTGGCGGCTTTTTTGAATTCGCGCATGGACTTCCCGAGCCCGCGGGCAAATTCGGGGAGTTTCTTCCCTCCGAAGAGAACGAGAACGATCACGAGGATGAGGCCCATTTCGGGACCACCGACTCCTTCAATGAAAGCGAGAGGAAAAAGGGGCATAGCCATTGGCAACACTCTGACGTGTTCGCAGGGGAAATGTAACCGATAAAATCTCGGCTATTTTATGGCGACGCTGACGGCGAATTTCTGGGTTTCGCCGGGCGGGACGGAGTGCAGGCCGATGTTGTGTTCGGCGGCGTTGGCCGGCCCCATCCAAGGTTCGACGCAGTAGAACGGTGATTCGTCGGAGAGCGACCAAGTAACAAAGGTGGCTTCGGGTGGCGGGACAGAAGCGGTGCCGAGGCGGACGGAGATATCGCCGGGTCGACCTTTTTCACCGAACACAACTTCGTTGCTGCGAAGGGCGGTGTGAAACGTGTCGAGCAACACTTTGTTTCCGAGGCTTTCGTCGGTTTGCAGGGCCGGGCCGGAGACAAGACCGCCGGTTGCGTCCTGCTTGAGGCGCTTCGCGGCGGGAATCCGGATGACGTAGTCGCTACGGGTCAGGTCGGCGCTCCAGGGCAGAGTAAAATAGAAATGGTGCCCTGCGCTCCAAGGCAGAGGGACCGAGCCGCGATTGGTCAGGGCGAATTCACATGAGAGCCCGAGCGGTTCGAAGCGGTAGGAGACCGTGAAGTCGTAGTCGAAGGGATAAGCGGCCCGGGCTTCTTCGCCCGGCGTGAAGTGGGCCACAAAGCCGCGTGCGTCTAGGCGAGTGACCGAGAAATCGCCTTGGCGGGCGATACCATGTATTGGGATTGCGCGTTTGACCCCATCGGAGGCGCGCCAGAAAAATATATCACCCTTGTCGTAACACCGGCCGCTGAAGGGGAACAGGATGGGATTTCCGCCACGGACTTTGGCGATGTCTCCGAAGTCGGCATTTTCGGGCCAATAGAGGACGTCGCGCACGGAACCGTCGCCAAGAGTGATGTTCCAGTTCATCAGTCGGGCACCTTTCTCGGGCAATGCGAGAAAGGTGGAGTTGCCGACCCGCCAACGGGTGAGATTCTGGCCTTGATAGGAGATTTTTTCCATCGGCGTCGGAGTAAGCGGCGACGCAGGGCGCGCGCAAAGTTTTTCGGTGCTGGGTGGAGCGACAGAAGATCGGCTCCCTCGGCCCGTGGATCAGGGAAGTTCGAACGACAGCGCGCCGCGGAAATTATTGGGCGGTGCGCCCGGAGTAAACTGTTGTCCGGCGTAGTTGAGGCGGATGTTCTCCTGTTGAGATGCGTAGACCAAGACGGGGCCATTCTTCGCGAAGCTCGTCGTTTCCCCTTTGGAAAGAGTGACCGGAGCCAAGATCTCAGTGCCAAACCCCCCGGGGGCGCTGGCATCTTTTTGCCAAACCTGCACGCGGACGATCTCGAGGGCGGTGATGACCGCACGATTGCTCGCGGCTGGTTGGGTGGCGACGGCAGGCAGCGCCGCAGCGGAGGTCTGCGCCGGAGGATTTTTCGAACCACGACCGCCCACCAGCGATATGACCAGCCAGAGAACCAGCAGAACGCCGACCGCGCCACCGGCCCATTTTACGTAGCGAAAAATAACGGCGGGATCAGGCCCGGAGGGGAGGCTGCTGCCGCCGCGCGGGTAGCGTGGTTGGGCGCGGGCGGGTTCGGCTTGGGCGGCGCCCTCCTCTGGCGGGGCGGCGCGGTCGCTGGGTTCACCGGCGCTCGCCACCGAAATATCCATTCGACCGTAGACTTCGCGGTTGGGCTGACGTGGGCGCGCTTCACCGCGGCCCAACGCAGCGTAGTCGTTGAGCATCCGGTCGGCCGGCAACTTTAGGAAGTTGGCGTAGTTGCGGAGGAAACCGCGGGTATAAATTTCGGTGAGACCGATGTCGAAGTGGTTGCCTTCGAATTTCTGCAAGTAGTCGCCGCGAATTTTTGTGGCTTCGGCCGCCTCGCGGATGGAGATGCCTTTTTTCTTACGCGCCTCCTCGAGGCGCTCGCCGATGGTCTGCATGAAGATGGGTTAGGGGGTTGTCGCTAAAAGGGGAAGGAGGAACTGCGCGAGATTCGTCAGAGCGCGTCGAGGTCGACGAGAATTTCCCGTGGGCTGGAACCGTTTTCGGGTCCGACGATGCCTTTTTCCTCCATGAGATCCATGATGCGGGCAGCGCGGTTGTAGCCAATGCGGAGGCGGCGTTGAATCATCGAGGTCGAGGCGCGTTTGGTGGATTTGAGCACGTCCAACGCCTGTGCATAGAGTTCGCTGTCGTCACCCATGTCCTCGGCGTCGCCGTCCTCCTCATCGCCATCCTCGTCCTCTTCTTTGGCGGCGCGATCGATCTGTTGTTGGACCGATTGGGCGTATTGGGGTGGGCCGTTCTTCTTGAGGAACTCGACCATCTCCATGACTTCCTCGTCGGAGACGAACGCGCCTTGCGAGCGCACCAGGCGGGACGAGCCGGGAGGGGAAAACAGCATGTCGCCGCGGCCGATCAGCGTGTCGGCGCCCTTGGTGTCCAGGATTGTCCGCGAGTCGACTTGGGAGGCGACCTGGAAGGCGATCCGCGAAGGTAAGTTGGCCTTGATGACGCCGGTGATGACATTCACCGAGGGGCGTTGGGTGGCGATGATCAGATGGATGCCGGCGGCGCGGGCGAGTTGGGCGAGGCGCGCAATGCTCGTCTCGATTTCAGCCGGGGCGACCATCATGAGGTCGGCCAATTCGTCGATGATGGCGACGATGTAGGGCAGGCGCTCCGGAATTTCGAGGCCGTCGTCGGCGGCGAGCGGATCGACGCCGTCGAGGGAGCCTTGGGCCTCGGAGGGCGGCGGCGGGGCGTTTTTCTTGCGCGAGTTGAAACCGACGATGTTGCGGACGTTGACCTTCGCGAACATCTGATACCGCTGTTCCATTTCTCCGAGCAGCCACTTCAAAGCAGCCGGCACCTTTTTCGGTTCGGTGACGACTGGGATGAGCATGTGTGGAAGGGAGTTGAAAATTTTCAACTCCACGACCTTGGGATCGACCATGATCAGGCGGAGATCCTTCGGGCTCTTGGAATAGAGGATCGAAGCGACGATGGAATTGATGCAGACGGATTTGCCCGAACCGGTGGCGCCGGCGATGAGCAAGTGGGGCATCTTCGAGAGATCGGAAATTAGCGGCTTGCCCGAAACATCCTTGCCGAGGGCGATTGGAATTTCCGCTTTGGCGCCCGCCCAATCTTCACTTTCGAGCAGCTCGCGCATGCCGACGGGAGTGGGGTGTTGGTTCGGGACTTCGACGCCGACGGCGGCTTTGCCGGGGATCGGGGCGAGGATGCGCACGGACTGGGCGCGCATGCCGAGGGCGATGTTCTTGTCGAGACCGGCGATCTTTTCCACGCGGACTCCCGCGGCGGGCACCACTTCATAGCGGGTAATGACAGGGCCGACGTGAATTTCGCCGAGGGTTACCTCGACGCCGAATTCGCCAAGGATGCGCAGGAGATTTTCGGCGTTGGTGCGGTGTTCCTGTTCGCTATTTCCGGCGGCAGGTTTCGCTTGTTCCTTTAAGAGCGAGAGCGGCGGGAAAAGATAGGTGGCGTCGTCGCTTTGCGGGAGACTGACACGGGCGGCTTTCTTGGGCTCCTCGGGCTTGATGATGTTGAGCTCGTGGCCGGTGGCGACGGCGAGGGCCTTTTGACTTGTGGCGGGAGCACTGACGTTGGGTGGCGTCGCGGTCGGAGCAGCCGCAGACTTATCGGTGGAGGATTTCAGAGTGGGCGCAACCTTTGGCTCGGGTTTTCCCGGTGGTGGCGGTGTCGGAACGGCAGGTTTTGTCGGCGTGATTTCTTCGGTGGGGGTGGCGCCGGAACGCGGGGCGGCCGTCTTGGCGAGCGGGTCTTCGGTGGATTTCGGGACGAACGTTTTTTTCCCGGTCGGTCCGACATTGGCGGATTGTTGGGCTACGTGGGCGGAGACGACGGCTGCGGCGGCTTTTTGCTTGGACAGAGTTTCTCTCTCTTTAGCGAATTGCTCGGCGCGGTCGGCTTTCTGTTTCCCTCGTTCTGCCCACCACGTGCTGATGTGGTGGATGATTTTTTCGATCTCGGTGCCAATGTCCTTGGTGAAAATGAATAACTGTGCTCCGCAGTAGATCGTCCCGAGCAAGAGGCCGGAGCCGAAATCACCGAGCATATCCTCCAACAAACGATGGTAGAGTAACGTGCCGACATAACCGCCGGGGCCCTTGGGGAAATAATCACTGGCCCAGCTCACATCCTTGAACATCGCGGCGAGGGCGGCAAACGAGACGCTGGCAATGATCATCGCGATAATTCGGGTGCCGGTCAGGTGTTTCGAGCTGCGCACGGAAACCCATAGCATCCAAATGATGAACACGGGGAGGAGCCAAGTGCTCGTGCCGATGCCAAACAGAAGGGTCCAGACCGCATTGGCGCCCAGCCAGCCGACCGGATTTTTGAGGACCGGGGCGGTCGTATGAAACGTGCTTTGCGCCGGGTCGTAGGCGAGGAGCGCGACCGTGAGGTAGGCGCCGAGCACAAAACAAACGATCGCTGCCAGCCAGTTGGGGCGATAGCGGGGAGCTTGGAAGGAGGGACCGTCGTTTGAGTTTGAAGTCTCGGGCTTGGGCATTTGTGTGAGCCGTCTGATTTTGTGCGAATACCACGCTAACAAGGGGGACGGTCAAATGTAAACCCCTCGGAGCCCTTTTCACAAAAAACTCGTCAACCATTCTATGCGCGATCTCCTCCGTTTTGATCCACTTTACCAAGAACGCGTCTGGGGCGGGCGGGCGTTGGAGTCCGCGCTGGGCCGCACGTTGCCGCCGGCGGCGCCAATTGGCGAAAGCTGGGAGATCGTTGATCGAACCGAAGCCCAGTCGATTGCAGTCGGCGGGCCGTTTAACGGCCGCTCCTTGCGGAGTGTGCTGGCTCAACACGGTCCGGACATCATGGGGCCCAAGTTTCCGGCCGGAAAACCGTTTCCGATTCTGGTCAAATGGCTCGATTGCCGCGAGCGACTGAGCTTGCAGGTGCATCCGCCGGCGGCAGTGGCCGGAGAGTTGCGCGGTGAACCCAAGACGGAAAATTGGTATATTGCCCATACGGCAGCGGATGCACGGCTCATCGTGGGTCTGAAGCGTGGAGTCAGCAGGGAACAGTTTGAGCGGGCCATCGTGGATAATACCGTGGAGGATTGCGTGCATCATTTCCGCGTCGCGGCAGGCGATTCGATTCTCGTGCACAGTGGCCAAGTCCACGCGATCGATGCGGGAAATCTGATTCTCGAGATCCAGCAGAATTCCGACACCACTTACCGCGTTTACGACTGGGGGCGGGTCGGGCTCGACGGCGTGCCTCGTCAGCTGCACGTGCCACAGTCGCTGCGCTCGATCGACTGGAACGATTTTGAACCGGCGTCGTTGCGGGCTGCGCCCACGTCGGGCACGATCGCAGATTGTGCGGAGTTTAGTATTCGTCGCGTGGTGTTGGGTGCGGGCGAGCGGGTGCACATTCGAGCAGGCGAGCAACCGCGCATTCTCAGCGTGGTGAGCGGCACGGTGCGGGCTGGACTTGAAAACGGTTCCGGCAGCCGTCCAGCGTTTGGCAAAAAACTCGCGTGCGGTGAAAACGTGCTCTTGCCCTATGCGGGGGCTTTCACGTTCAGCGCCGAGACGACGGCGATCTTGCTGATCACGGAAAATTTCGCGGGATGAGCGCGGTCGGCGGCAGGGTGCCGGACCGGCGGCGAGAGCGCGGCGGGTGCATGGTGAAGCTGGTCGGCCTGTTGGTGGTGCTCGCGGCGGTGGGGGCGTTGGCTTGGATGCTGTTTCTGCCGGCGGTGATCGTGGCGCAGATTCGTGAGCGCACGGGATTCGACGTCAGCGTGACGGGCCTCTCCTGCAATGCGTTTACGGGCCAGCTCGCGATTCGTGGCTTGGTGCTCAAAAATCCGCCGTCGTTTCCCGTGAGCGATTTTGTGGACCTGCGGAATTTTTCGGCGGCGGCGGATATTTGGACGCTATGGGATGACCGGCTCGTCCTCGACGACCTGACGCTCGATGTGCGCAAGATCACCCTCGTGCGGCGGGCCGACGGCAAGTCCAACGCGGAGTTTTTTTCGGGAAATCTCTTCGGTGGACCGACGCAGACGGCCAACTCGTCTGGGGCGGGCGTTTCTCCGGTGACAGGTTCCGCGCCGGTGCCGAACAGCCGGAAATTTTTGCTGCGCCGCTTTGCGCTTCGTTTCGATTCACTGGTGGTGGCGGACTACTCGACCGGGAAGCCCGTCGTCGAAGAATCGGTTTTGCAGTTGGACGAGCGCTACGAAAACGTCACGGAAGCGAAACAGCTCCTGGTTCCGGAGCTATTGCGGCGGCTCGCGGCGGCGAATTTAGGCCCGGTGCTGGGGCGATTGGTGCCGGGGGACTTTGGCAAAGCGTTGGGTGAGACGGCCCGGGAAGCCTCGGTGCGCGGCGGAGATCTGCTCAAAGACGCGGGGCAGCAGTCGAAGGAGCTTTTCAAGGGGTTGCGGGAGAGACTTGAAGAAAGCAAAAAGCCGTAGTTTAGTCCGGACCCTTTTGCACCATGCCTGAGCCCGAAACCACCGAACAGACGACCACCCATGCTGCCAGCGCCGACGCTGCTAAGAATCCGGCCGTGCCCGGGCCGGAAGCCGCGCAATCGGCCGAATTGGCAGCGCAACTCGCCACCGCCAAGCAGGAGGCGGCTGCCAATCTCGACCGCTATGTGCGGTCCGTCGCCGACCTGGAAAACTTCCGCCGGCGCACCGTGCGCGAAAAAGAAGAGCTCCGCCTCTTCGCCGCCGGGCGCGTCTTGGAAGATTTGTTGCCGGTGCTCGATAATCTCGGGCTGGCGGTCACGGCGGCGAAACAACCCGGCGCCGACGCGAAGTCGCTCGCAGGCGGGGTGGACATGGTGCTGACGCAGCTCAAGTCGGCACTCACGAATCACGGCATCAAGGAAATCAGTCCGGCGGGTCAGCCGTTTGACGCAAATCTGCACGAAGCCATTTCCGAGCAACCCAGTGCGGACGTGCCCGAGGGCAACATCATGACCGTGGTGCGCACCGGCTATTCGCTCAACGGGCGTCTGTTGCGCCCGGCTTCGATCATCGTTTCCAGCGGCCCCGCGAAGACGGCCTGAGCTCGGCTCAAACCTGACCTACCATGGCCAAAGAAGACTATTACGCGCTGCTCGGTGTGGAGAAAAGCGCCTCGGCGGAAGAAATGAAGAAGGCCTATCGCAAGAAGGCCGTGCAATATCACCCGGATAAAAATCCCGGCAACAAGGAGGCGGAGGAGATGTTCAAGAAGGTCTCGCATGCCTACGAAGTGCTGAGCGACACCGACAAACGCGCGGCCTACGACCGCTACGGTTCGGCCGCGTTTGACGGCAGTGGTGGTGCACCGCGCGGACCCGGCGGCGCGGGTGGCGGCGGGTTTCATGATCCCTTCGATATTTTCCGCGACGTCTTCGGTCAGCAAGGCGGTGGCGGTGGTGGTGGCGGCATCTTCGAGGAAATGTTTGGCGGCGGCGGTGGTAGCGGTGGTGGTGGCGGCCGCGACGGCGCGGATCTGCGCTACGATCTGGAGATCACGCTCGAAGAAGCGGCGCGCGGCGTGGAGAAAGAAATTTCCTTCCGCAAGGCGATGGCGTGCGAACGTTGCGATGGAGCGGGCGCCGAGCCCGGTTCGCGTCGCGTGACGTGTCCGACCTGTCGCGGCCAAGGCCAGGTGCGTCGCTCGGGCGGGATCATCACCTTTACGCAGACGTGTCCGAGCTGCGCGGGCGCGGGCTCGAAAGTAGAAAAACCGTGCACGGCGTGCCGTGGCGAAGGCCGTGTGGCGAAGAGCACGAAGCTCAATGTGCGCATCCCTCCGGGCGTCGATACCGGTTCGCGGTTGCGTTCATCCGGCAACGGCGAGGCGGGGATGGCTGGCGGCAACGCGGGCGATCTCTACATCGTGCTCGCGGTAAAGGAACACGAATTGTTCGAGCGACAGGGCGAAGATTTGTTTTGCGAGATTCCGATCAAGTTCACGCTCGCGACGCTGGGCGGACCGATCGAGGTGCCGACGCTGTTTGGCAAAGGTTCGCTGAAGATTCCCGTCGGCACGCAGAGCGGCACGACGTTTCGTTTGCGCGACAAGGGCATGCCCAGCCTGCGCGGCGGCAAGCAGGGCGATCAACTCGTGCGCGTCCAAGTGGAAGTGCCGCAGTCGCTCACGGCCGAACAGCGAAAGATCCTCGAGGACTTCGCTCGCGTGAGCGGCGATGCGGCCGAACCGACGTCGAAGAGTTTTTTTGAAAAAGCGAAGAAGTGGCTCTGAGCGGGCGGTAGCAGAATTCGCGCGGTCCGTATCAGGACGAGAAACAGAAAGCGCAGCACGGGCGAATTCTCGCCCGGCTGCGCGCCGCAAGGGGTGTCTAAGACGTCAGGGCACCTCGTAGACTTCCACGATCGCCGTGCCGGTCGCGCCGCCGACGCCGGTCGCCTGCGCGGTGTAGGCGCCGGGACTCAACGTGGCGAGGATCACCGCGTCGCGCGAATTGGCGGGAAGCGTGAAGCCCGGCGCCACTTGGTTGATCGCGGCCGTGAGCTCGGCGGTGCCGCCCCAGTTGTCGTTCGCTCCGATCACGGTCTGGTCGGAAAACAAAGTGAGCTGGGGATCGGCGAGCACGCCGGTGAGGCCGAAATTGGCGAGCGTCGGGCCGACCGCGCGGATCAGCACGCGTTTCGTGCCCGTGCCGTCGATCACGAAGCCGACGGTGAGCACCGACGTGAGATTGGTGCGCACGGAGAGGTTTATGAGGCGCGGCGAGACGGCCGTCATGCTCGCCACCGGCGTCGCATCGTAGAATTCGGCGAGCACCGCGCCGGTCGCATTGCCGGCGGCCGTTACGCGCGCGGAGGTGAGCCCGCCGGTGTTCGTTGAAACCACGGCAGCATCGAGCGACGTGGCGCTCGCGTAGGGAAACGCGCCGACCGCGGCGAACGCGGCGCTCAGCGCCGCGGTCCCGCCCCAGTTGTCGTTCGCGCCCGCCGCAGTGGAGCCGACAAACAGGTCGAGCTTCGGATCGCCGACCACGCCAGGGACATTGAACGGCGCCGTGGCCAGCGTCGGTCCCGCCGCTCGGATCAGGATTGGCTTGGGGTCGCTCTTGCCCGCGCCGCGCACGACGTAGCCCAATATGAGAATGTCCGTCGGTCCATTGAGCGACGTGAGCACGGAGAGGTTCGACAGCCGCGCGAACGTCGGGGCGGGAACGACCGCCGGATCCACCGCCAGATTCACCAGCGTCTGGCCCGTCGCCGCGCCCTTGCTGCCGACGGCGAACTGGTAGGTGGTGCCGGCCTGCGCAGTAAATGTTACGCGGCTCGTCGTGCGGCCCGGCGCATCGTCGTTGGCGGCGATGGCGGTCAGCGCGCCCAGCGTCGTGCCGGTGTAAACCGCCAGCATCGTGTCGTAGTCGCTACCCGCAGTGTCGATCGTCACCGGCGCGGTCGCGGGCGCGGTCCACTCCCACCACAGCGTCGCGGCGGCGGGCGCACCGGCGACGGCGGATTCACCGGGCTCGGTCGTGGCACCGGTATTGTTGGATCGGATATTGGCGACGTTGCGGGCGACGACGGCGCGGGTGGCGAAGTCGTCGTTCATCGGGCGGTTGGAGGTGCTCGTCACCGCGTTGAACAGATTGAGCCGGCCGCCGGACTGTGCCTGGCCGGAGAACGCCGGTTTGCGATCGGTGGCGCGGAGCAGGCGATTGATGAGTTGGCGATAAGTGTCGCCGGGGAAACGAGCCTTGAGCAGCGCCATCGAGCCGGTGACCAACGCCGTCGCCGGCGAGGTGCCCGTCACGGTGACGAGCCCGGTGTCGTTGGCGAAATTGAGCGCGGTGATGCCGACGCCGGGGGCGAAGAGATCGATATTGTTGCCGAAACTCGCCACGACCGCGTCGGTGCTTCGGGTCATGCCGACGGTCACGATGTTGTCGAGGCCGTAGCCGGCGGGGTAAATGGGCGCGAGATCGGTGTTCACGCCGTCGTTGCCGGCGGCACAGACGAAGATCACGCCCGCCTCGCGCGCGGCCTTGATGGCGTTGAACAGGGTCTGCGAGAACGCGGAGCTGCCAAAGCTGCAATTGATGACGCTCGCGCCGTTTTTGACCGCGTAGTCGATGCACGCGATCGTATCGACGAGGAAGGAATCGCCCGTGGCGTCACCTTGTTTAAGGATCATCATCTGCACCTTCCACGCGACGCCGGTGATGAGGGTGCCATTGTTGCCGGCGGCGCCGATGCAGCCGGCCATGCGCGTGCCGTGACCGTTGTCGTCCGTAGGGTCCCCGTTGGTGGGGAGGCCGGTGCCGCTCGTGAAGCGCGCGCCGTTGAGGTCGCCGAAGGTCGGCGCGGGGTTGCGCCAGAGGTTGGGCGCGATCTCCGGATGGGTCAGCCGCGCGCCCGAATCGATAATCGCGACGATGACGCCCGACGCGTCGTTGATCACATCCCACGCGGCGGGGGCCTTGATGTCAGCGCCCGAGGTGCCCCCAACACCTCCCACATTCTGACCGGTGTTGTTGAAGTGCCAGAGCTGGGAAAAGCTCGGGTCGTTGGGAATAGCATTGGGTTTTTGAATGTAGCTGGGCTCGACGAATTCGTAGCGGCCCGTGGCCTGGAGGCGGGCGATGGCGGCAGCGACGGTCTCGGTGCCGTCGAGCTCGATCACGCGCAGATCGCCGAAGCGGGCGAACTTGCGGCGCACACGGACGCGCTCGCGAGCTTCCGCCGCAGCGGCGGTGGCGCGATGCTGAGCGCGGGGTTTGGCAAGGACCACGCGATCACTGAAACCCTGCGCCAATTCTTTGGCGGTGAGGGCGGACGAGGCGGGGGCGGACGATGCATCCGGAAGACTCTGGGCGTGGGCAATAGAAGCGACCGCGAGCGTCACGACGAGGAAGAGGCGGCTGGGCCGCAGGCTGAGGCGGGATATTTTCATGGAGGAAATCTGGTTTTGCCCTCCAATGCGAAATTCCCCGCACGCGACCGCCACTTGAACGAAATTTTTTTTGAAGGAGGGGCTATGCCTGACGAAGGCTCGGCTCGTTCTCGTTCCTCGTAATCGTTCTCGTTCTCTCGGCCTCAGCGGAGATCTTCCGAGAGAACGATTGCGAGAAAGAGGAACGAGAACGATTGATTCAGAATTGCGGCCCCTCAGCACCATTCGCCCCTGAGCTTGTCGAACTGGCAAGTCTGCGCCCTACCGCTTCTCCGCCGCCTCGATCTCCGCCCACGACGGAGCGCGCCAGAGGTGCAGTTCACCGCCGTTGGTGAGTGAGCCGAACACGTTGCCATCGGGAGAAAACGCCGAGGCGACGAACACCGATCCCTGGGCGTCGAGCGTGAGCAGGAGTTGCCAACCCTCGGTGTCCCAGAAGCGAACCGCCTCGTTCGAACTCGACGTCACCGCGAGCCGGCGGCTGTCAGGCGAGAAGACGGCGCCGAGCATGCCGAAGATCGAACCGGAGCCGGAAACGGTTTTCACCGGCGCGAAAGTCTTCGCGTCCCAGACCGAGGTCGCCTTAAGCCGCGGAGCGGCGAAGAAGCGCTCGTCCGGCGAAAAGCTCGCGAAGCCTCGACCTGACACCATGCCGTCGAGCTTGCGCTCGACTCCGGTGACCAGATCGAGATGCGAGCGGGCACCCTCCTCCGGAAACCGCAAATCTCCCTCACCCGGAAACCACAACGGACGTTGATCGGGCCGCACGAGGCACTGGTTGCCGTCGGCCGAAACCACGTAAGCGCCGTGCAGCGCGGCCCGCGGCCAGGAGCGGAGCGTTTCGCCGGTGGCCACGCTCCATTCGTATAGGCCGCTCACGGCGGGATTCTTGCTCATGTAGTCCAGCAGGAGTTTCGAGCCATGCTCACGAAACGCCACCGGGTGCGCGGTCGTGGGCGCGGTGAATTCCCGCTCCAACTTGCCGCGATCCAGGTTCCAGATTTGCAGTATGTTCCGAGGCTGCAGCACGGCCAACAGCGGGGCGTCGGGCGCAAAACAGGTCGTCTCCCGGCGGTTTTCCTTGTCGCCGATGGCGCCTAGGACTTGTTCTTCGCGAAAATCGCGGCCGCCGATCCGAATCAGTTTCCCGTCGCGCGTCAGGGCCACGACAGACGTTCCCTGCTCGGTAAATTTCCAGTTGCTCAGCCGCGTTTCGATCTGCCGATGTGGCGCCGGTCGGGTCGCCGCGGTGTCCCAGAATCGGATGGTGCCATCGACACTCGTGCTGACCAGGGTTTTGCCGTCCGACTGGAGGGTTAGGCCGTCCACAGCGTGCGTGTGACCGTGCAACGTGCGCACCGTGCGCCGGGTCGCGATATCCCAGATGCGGATCGTCTGATCGGCCGATCCGGTGGCCAGGGTCTTGCCGTCGGGCCAGAACTGCATCGCGCCCGGAATAATCAGCGAGCGGTGACCGCGGAGCAGCCCGGTTTCCCTGCCTGTTGCGACATCATACAAAATGATGCGGCTTTCGTCCCTGCCGGTGTCTACCGCAAGGAGCTTTCCATCGGGGGAAAACTTCAGGTGTCTGGTATTCTCCTGAGCCGGCTTGGCCGTCCATTTTTCGGCGCCGGTCATCGTGTCGCAGACGCGCACGGTGCTGCCCTTGCCGGTCAAATGGGAGACCAGCTTCAAATCCGGCGACACGGTCATCACCGACCATAAAGTGCCGTCTGGCTCCTGCGAACGATGGATCACCTCACCGCTGGGCACGCGGCGCACCGCATAGCCTGGCTGTTGACGCGTGACCATCGTCCTTCCGTCGGTGGCAAACCACACGGCGTTCTGGGTGCAGTCGGTTTCCCACTCGCCGACGGTTTCTTTCGTTAAGTAATTCCAAAGGCGCACCTTTCCCTTCGGTTTCGGGCCGGGTTGTCCATAGTCCCAGCCCACCTCGACGATCGGTTCGGTCGGCGAAAACGAAACGAGCGGGGTAGTTGTGTCCGCGGCGATCGGCAGTGTCACCCGGTCGCCCGTGCGCAGGTTGCGCAGCTCTGCCGCGGCGGGAACGAGGTGGTTGTGCAGGAGATAGCCGATTCCGAGCCACGTGCCGTCGTAGGATATGCCGGGAAGGAAACCCGGCGAGGGGGTGGTCGCCGTGAGCGTGGAGGCGGCGTCGCTCTGGCAGAGTTGCCACAGGTAGCGCCACTCCCACCCGCGCAGATCGGATTCGCCTGGCTTCGGCCGCTGGCGGTTGAGGAGCTCCTGCGCGCGTTCGAGGTTGTCGATGGCGAGCGCCTGTTGCACGAGGTTCATATCGCTCGCATACGCCTGACGACGCATGGCCAGCGCCTGCGCCTCGGCACTCTGGCGCAGCTCTCTTTCGATTTCGCGGAGTCGCTTCTGCTCCTGCTCGCCGCGTTCGGCGATCACCCGGGCCCGCCTGGCCGCCTGCTCGGATTGCAGTGCGAGATGTTCCGCGCGCGTCGCACGCACCGCCTGCCACGTGCTCACGACCGCGCCAGCGACCAACGCGAGGGCCACCGCAGCAGCGGCCGCAAACGCGACGCGGTGGCGGCGAATCAGTTTTCCGAGCAGATAGCCGGTGCTCGGCGGCCGTGCGACGACGGGTTCATGAACGAGAAACCGCTGCACATCGTCCGCGAACGCGCTCGCGCTGTCGTAGCGCCGCCCACGGTTTTTCTCGAGGGCCTTCATCACGATCCAATCGAGATCGCCGCGCATCAACGTCGAGAGCTGCGCCGGCGCCATGCCGCGTTGCCGGGCGAGCGTCGTGCGCTCGGCCTCACTCAACGTGCTCAATCGCGTGGACGGACGCGGCGGCTCCACTTCGCGAATAATCCGACGGATCTCATCGAGCCCGCCCGCAATCAGCGTTTTCGCATCAAAGGGCGTCCGACCGGTCAGCAACTCGTAGAGCAACACGCCGAGCGAATACACGTCGCTGCGCGCGTCGACATCGAGCGCGTTGAGCTCCGATTGCTCCGGGCTCATGTAGGC
>Ga0209829_10000295_pt1 | contig 46431 bp, 37 predicted proteins | sample C_140205_EF_Meta_FD_187311 | JGI IMG/M metagenome (GOLD analysis project Ga0209829, IMG submission 187311) | Freshwater microbial communities from Lake Croche, Canada to study carbon cycling - C_140205_EF_MetaG (SPAdes) (version 2) | ecosystem: Environmental > Aquatic > Freshwater > Lake...
CGGCGGAGACTCCATCGCGCCTATAGGCGCACGGGAGATGCCGACCACAAACCCCCGACTCTTTTTGTGCCTTTTTGTGGCCAATCATCAGGCGAACGGCGCTTTAGACGGATCCGGCAGTTTCGCGATCTGCGCCTCGCGCTTGGCGAGTTCGAGGTCGTGCTCGACCATGATCTTGACCAGCTCCTTGAATTTCACCCGGGGCGTCCAGCCGAGCTGGTGGTGCGCCTTGGCCGGGTTGCCGATAAGGAGGTCCACTTCGGCCGGCCGCTCATAGCGCTGGTCGTGTTGGACGTGTTTTTCCCAGTCGAGGCCGAGCAGGCCGAACGTCTCCTGACAAAATTCCTTCACGCTGTGCGCCTCGTTGGTCGCGACCACATAATCGCCCGGCGTATCCTGCTGCAGCATCAGCCACATCATCTCGACGTATTCCTTGGCGTAGCCCCAGTCGCGCTTGGCGTCCAGGTTGCCGAGGTAAATCGACTCCTGCAGGCCCAGCTTGATGCGCGTCGCAGCCCGGGTGATCTTGCGGGTGACGAACGTCTCGCCGCGGCGCGGGCTCTCGTGGTTGAACAAAATCCCGCTCGAGGCGTGCAGGTTGTAGCTCTCGCGGTAGTTCACCGTCAGCCAGTGCGCGTAGAGCTTCGCGCAGCCGTAGGGCGAGCGCGGCCAGAACGGCGTCACCTCGGTCTGCGGCACCTGCTGCACCTTGCCAAACATCTCGGAGGACGACGCCTGGTAATAGCGGCATTTTTTCACCAACCCCGCCTCGCGGATGGCCTCGAGGATGCGCTGGGCGCCCAAGCCGTCGACGTCGCCGGTGTATTCGGGGATGTCGAACGACACGCGCACGTGGGACTGCGCCCCAAGATTGTAGACCTCATCCGGCTGGAGTTCGTAGAGCAGCTTCACCATCTGCACGGAGTCGGCGAGGTCGCCGTAGTGCAGGATGAGTTTCACGTTGTTGACGTGCGGGTCGCGGTACAGGTGGTCGATGCGGCTGGTGTTAAAGGTCGAGGCCCGGCGGATGACGCCGTGGACTTCATAGCCCTTCCCGAGTAGCAGCTCCGCCAGGTACGAGCCGTCCTGCCCGGTGATGCCGGTGATGAGCGCTTTCTTCATGATCGTCAGACGCTAGGCCCGCGCTGCACCCGGGCAAGCCCGCCTTTGTCTTTGCGCGGAGTGCCCAGCGGGCCAACGCGGCAATCCGTCCGGACGGCTCGCCCTGTGGGTTGCGCGATCGCGGGCAACGTTTGGGAAAAACTTAGCCAGACCGGGCGTCTCCCACGTAACGTTGCGCACGAGCGCGCAACCCACATTCGGACGCCACCTACGCCAGCTTCGTGGCCAATTTCACCAACGCGGTCGCCAGCGCCTCCACCGCCTTCTGGTTCCGGGCCTCCTTCAACGCTCCCTTGTCATCAAACGCCTCGTGCGCCTTCGACAGGAAACACTGCGCGGGCACGATGTGGCAACCGAGCTGCAGCAGGAGTTGCTGCGCCAGCTTCAGCGATCGTACGCCACCAAACTGGCCCGGCGAAGCCGAGACGACCGCGGCCACCTTGCCGGTGAAGGGGTTGTCGTCCGCGCGGCTGCACCAGTCGACCGTGTTCTTCAGCAGCGGCGTGATCATCGAGTTATACTCAGGCGACGCGATCAGCAGCGCGGGGTGCTGCTGGATCAGTGCGATGAGTTTGGCCGCGTTGGCCGGCATCCCCTCCGCGTCCTCGAGGTCGCCGTTGTAGACCGGTAGTGGAAGATCCGTGAGATCCACCAGCGTGACTTCGCCGCCGCCGGCGCGCACGGCCGCCACGGTAACGGCGAGCAGTTTCTTGTTCAGTGACTCCCGGCGCGCACTGCCGGAAAAAGCCAGGATGCGGATCGGGTTAGGCATGTGGCAATGGAACGCCGTTTGAAGAATTCAGCAAGCTGGCGGCTTCCGAAGTAGGGCTGGTCTTTGACCTGCCCTTGCCGTCCCCGAAAAGACGGGTCGAAGACCCGCCCTACCCCAGCGATTTCAGCAAGCGCTCGAGTTCCGCCCGCTTGGCCTGCTGGTCAGCGAGCTGCTTGCGGGCGCCTTCGAGCACCGCGGGCGGCGCCTTGCTGGTGAAAGCCTGGTTCGCCAGACGCGCCTCGGTGCCGGCGATGTGCTTCGTAATGGCCTCGAGTTCCTTCGACAGGCGGATTTTCTCGGCGCCGGCATCCACCGTGCTCGCGAGATCGAGATACAGCGTGCCGAGCGTCGTCACCGCGGCGGGTGCGCCGTCGACTTTTTCCTGGCGCGTGAGCTCGGCGGCGCCGGCCATGCGGGTGATTTTCGCGAGATTACCCGCCAGTATCGCCCACTCCCGGTCACCGGTGATGATCGAAAACTTCACGTCGCGCCGGCTGGCGAGGTTGTGCTCGGCCTTCAGCGCCCGGGCCTGCGAGACAAACGCCTTGAGATTGGCCACCGCGGCCACCTGCGCGTGATCCAGCACCAGGCCGCGCAGGTTCGACGCCGTCGCGAGCTGCGAGGCGTTGTCCAGGTGGGCGTGCTCGATGAACGTGCCCGGCACACCGTAGCCGAGCAGCGACCAGAGTTCCTCGGTGATAAACGGGATGAACGGATGCAGCAGCAGCAGTGTCTGGCGCAACACGAGGTCCTGGATCGCGAGGCAGTTGGTCTTCGTGTCCGGCGCCAGCAGCTTCGACTTCGAGACCTCGACGTACCAGTCGCAGAAGTCATTCCAGAAAAATCCGTAGAGCGCCTGCACCGCCGCGCTGAACTCAAACTCCGCGAAGCACCGGTCCACCTCGCGCGTTGTTGCCAGCAGGCGGTCGAGAATCGCGTGGTCATCCCCGTCAAACTTCGCCGCCTCCAGTCGGCCCATGATGCCGACGAGCGTGGAATTGTCTCCCGCCTCGCCATTCATCTGGCGGAACCGGCAGGCATTCCAGAGCTTGTTGCAGAAATTCTTACCGCTCTCGATCCGGTCCTCCTGAAACCGGATGTCCTGGCCCTGCGGCGCGATCGAGATGATGCCGAAGCGCAGGCCGTCCGCGCCGTAGGTGTCGATCAGGTCCAGCGGGTCGGGCGAGTTGCCGAGTGACTTGGACATCTTGCGGCCCTGCTGGTCGCGGATGATGCCCGTGAAATACACGTTCCTGAACGGAATCCGCCGCTCCATCGGCTCGCCCGGCCGTACAAACTCCAACCCAGCCATGATCATGCGCGCCACCCAGAAGAAAATGATGTCCGGCCCCGTCACGAGCGTGGAAGTCGGGTAGAAATAATCGAAGCCGGCCGACTTCTGCGCCGCAGCGTCGGGCCAGCCCATGGTCGCAAACGGCCAGAGCCAAGAGCTGAACCAGGTGTCGAGAACGTCGTCCTCCTGCACCCAGTTTTGGGGATCGGCGGGACCCGCCAGCGAGACATGCACTTTCTTCGGGTCGGCGATGTCCGCCTCGGTCAGCGTCTCCTTGTCGAGCCCCTTGGCATACCAGACGGGGATGCGGTGACCCCACCACACCTGGCGGCTGATGCACCAGTCTTGGATGTTTTCCAGCCAGTGCAGGTAAACCTTGGACCAGCGCTCAGGGTAAAACTTGATGTGGCCGTCGCGCACCGCCGTCTTGGCCTCCGCGATCTTCGGGTATTTGAGCCACCACTGCCACGTCAGGCGCGGCTCAATCGGCACGCCGGCGCGCTCGGAATAGCCCACGCTGTTCTCGTAAGGTTCCTCCTTCACCAGGGCGCCGGATTCCTTCAGCAGCTCGGCGGCCTTCTTGCGTCCGGCAAAACGGTCCAGTCCCGCCAGCTCCGGGCCGGCGAGATCGTTGAGCTTCGCCTCCGGCGTGAGCACGTCGATCGGCACAAGCTTGTGGCGCTGGCCGATCTCGAAATCCACCTTGTCATGCGCCGGCGTGATCTTGAGCGCGCCGGAGCCAAACTCCCGGTCCACCGCCGCATCCGCAATGATCGGAATCTGCATCCGGTTGAGCGGCCGCCAGACTTTCTGGCCGACCAGCGCGGCGTAGCGCGGATCCTCCGGGTGCACGGCAATCGCCACGTCCCCAGGAATGGTCTCGGGCCGGGTCGTCTTCACCTCGATAAACGTGCCCGGCTGGCCCACGACCTCGTACCGCACCTGGTAGATGAGGCCCTTCGTCGGCCGCATCTCCACTTCCTCGTCCGAGAGCGCGGTGAGGCTGCTGGGGCACCAGTTTACCATGCGCTTGCCACGGTAAATATGCCCCTTGCCGTAAAGCTCCACGAACACGCCGAGCACGGCCTTCGAGTAGGCCGGGTCCATCGTGAACACCGTCCGGTCCCAGTCGCACGATGCCCCGAGCCGCCGCAGCTGCTCCAGGATGATGCCGCCCTTTTCCTCGCGCCAGGCCCAGACCTTCTCGACAAATCTCTCGCGGCCATAGTCGTGGCGCGTCTGCTTCGTCTTGCGCAGTTCACGCTCCACCACGGTCTGCGTGGCGATGCCGGCATGGTCGGTGCCGGGCAGCCAGAGCGTGGACTTGCCCTCCAGCCGCGCGCGGCGGATGAGGATGTCCTGGATCGTGTTGTTCAACACGTGGCCCATCGTCAGCACGCCCGTCACGTTGGGCGGGGGGATCACGATGCTGTACGCCTCGCGGCCCGGCTGCACCGTGCCGGCAAAAACCTTCGCCCCGAGCCAGGCGGCGTACCATTTCTTTTCCACTTCGCGTGGTTCGTAGCTCTTGGTGATCTCGGGCATCGTCGTTTCGGGTTCGGGAATCGCCGAGAAAACCCGCCACGCCGGTGCGAGGCAAGTGGTTAAAGCACGGGGTTTAAATCCCCTCGCCCGCCGCCCGCTTTTCCCTTCACTGGGCGCTCTTCATGCCCGCCTCCGGCCCGCCTCACCTTCCCGCCCCGCTGGTCTTCGCCTCCGACGCGACGGCGGCCCAGCGGCTCGTGCGGTGCAAGGCCTACCTGGCGGCTGAGAACGCCGCCATCCGGGCCCGGCATGAGGCCGGCGCGTCCGGTCTGGAAATCGTCCATGCCCGGGCTGCGGCCATGGATGCCATGCTGGTCGGGCTCTTCGATTTTGCCCTGGCCTTCTACACCGCGGCCCATGGCAAGCCCCCGGCACCGCTCGCCCTCATCGCCCTCGGCGGCTACGGCCGCAGCGAACTCAGCCCGCTGAGCGACGTCGACGTGATGTTTCTTTTTCCCGCGAAGACGAAGCCCGCGTCGATCAAGCCCATGATCGAGTCCATCTCCAACAACGTGCTTTATCCGCTGTGGGATTGCGGGCTCAAGGTCGGCCATTCGACCCGCAACGTGGACGAGGTTTTCACCGAGGCGCGCAAGGACATCCAGACCCTGACCTCGATGCTCGAGTCGCGCTTCATCGCCGGCTCGGCGGCGCTCCACGAGACCTTCGCCCAGGCTTACCGGTCGTTTGCGACCAGTGAGGATCCCAAGGGCTACATCGCCGAGCGCCTCGGCGACCAGGCCCAGCGGCGCGAGAAATACGGCGACACGGTTTTCCTGCAGGAGCCCGACGTGAAAAACGGCGTGGGCAGCCTGCGCGATTACCAGAATGCCGTCTGGATGGCCCGCGTGAAGCTCGGCATCGCGGACATCGGCGAACTGGTCACGCAAAGCTACCTCCGTCCCGAGGAACTGGCCGAGTTCACGCGCGCCTACGATTTTCTCCTGCGCGTCCGCAACGAACTGCACTTCCTGAGCAAGCGTCCAACCGACCTGCTCGACCTTGAGTTGCAGCCGCGCCTCGCCCTCAACCTCGGTTACGCCGACCCCGACATCCTCGTGCGGGTCGAGCACTTCATGCAGGACTACTACCGCGCGGCGCAGTCCATCTACCGCATCTCGAAGGTCGTCGAGAGCCGCCTGGCACTGACCATCGGCCGGGACGCGCAGGGCGAAAAGGTTTCCCTCCGCGAGAGCCTGATCGCGTCGCGTTTCCGCCGCAGCAAGAAGCTGGACGGCTTCGTCCTGCGCGGCCGCGAGCTCGCCGGCGAGACGCCCAAGGTCTTCCGGGACGACCCGGTGCGGCTCATCCGCGTCTTCCGCCACTGCCAGCAACTCGGCTGCCACCTGGATTTCAATCTCACGACGCTGATCCGCCAGTCCCTCGACCTGATTACCCCCGCGGTGCGCCTCTCCTCGGATGCCAACATCAGCTTTCGCGCCATCCTCTCCGAGGCCGGAGCGGTTTTTCCCGCCCTGACCCAGATGCACGAACTGGGCGTCCTCGGCCAGTTCATCCCCGAGTTCGATGCGCTGACCTGCATGGTGCAACACGAGTACTACCACCGCTACACCGCGGATGTGCACACCCTGGCGGCCATCCGGCAGCTCGACCTCATTTTTACGGACGCCGAGCCCATTACGCTCAAATACCGCGAGGCCCTCCACGAGACCACCGACCCCGCCCTGCTCTATCTCACCCTGCTCCTGCATGATATCGGCAAGGCGGACGGCATCCAGGGCCACGCCGAGAGCGGCGTCCGCCTGGCCGGGCCCATCATGGACCGGCTGGGCGTCTCCCCCGGGGGGCAGGAACTCGTTTCATTTGTCATCAAAAATCATCTCATGATGGCACGATTCTGGCAGAAGCGGGATGTAGATGACCCCCAGACCGCCACGGCCTTTGCCGAGCTCGTCGGCAACGCCGAGCAGCTGCGCAATCTTTACGTCCACACGTTCTGCGATGCCCGCGGCACCGCGGCCAGCCTCTGGAACAGCTACAAGGACACCCTCCATACCAGCCTTTATCGCGCCACCCTCGAACGGTTGAGCCTTGGCGCGGGCCTCGATGCCCATTACAAACAGAAAACGCAAATGACCCAACAGGAACTCATCGCCCGCAAGGTCCCCGGCATCAGCACCGACGAGATCAACGCCCATTTCAGCCTGCTGCCCGAGCGTTACTTCATCCAGACCGACGCCAACGAGATCACCCTGCACATCCAGATGGTGAACCGGCTGCTCAAGTCCATCGCCAACGCCGACACCGTCGGCTCCCTCAAGCCCGTCATCGAGTGGCAGGACGACCTCAACCGCTCCCTCACCGTCGTCAACGTCGTCACCTGGGACCGGGCCGGCCTCTTCTATAAGCTCGCGGGAGCGTTCAGCGTCGCCGGCCTCTCCATTCTCGGCTCCAAGGTCATCTCCCGCTCCGACCACATCGCCATCGACACCTTCTATGTGGTCGAGCCCGACCGCGGCGTCGTCCAAAGCGCTGGGGCGCAGAAAATCTTCGCCGACACCGTCGAGGCCGCCCTCGTCGGCAACAAGGACCTCTTCCCCGACATCCTCGCCCAGGCCAAGCGCGTCGCCGCCACCCGGCCCACCGTCACCGGCGAGGGTCTGCACACCTCCTTCCCGCCCACGGTCGAGGTCTACCACGAGCTTTCCATGGCTCGCACCATCGTCGAAATCCAGGCGCGCGACCAGATCGGACTGCTCTACCGGCTGGCCAAGACCATCTCCGACCACGGCTTCGACATCACCTTCGCCCGCATCGGCACCGAGCGCGGCGTCGCGATCGATACGTTTTATATCGAGAGCTCCGCGCCCTCCCAGGCCGGGGATGATCACCGCCTGCACGCCCTCCGCGACACCCTCGCCGAGGTCATCAAGCCCACCCCCGCCGCCGTCGCCAAACAGGCGTGAGGCGAGCAGGCGTCTCCGCCTGCTCATATCCACCGGACGACACGGCCACCTGCACGACAGGGAATTTCTGGCTTTCAGCCCGCCACCGCTCAAACCTGCCCGGCGTGGAAAATAGTCCGCCACTGTCGGTTGAACCTCTGGCCGCCCATCGCTTGCCCCCGTCGGAGGACCCGCGCGCCCTGCCGGCGCTTTACCGGCTGACCTCCGTCGCGGGCCGGGCGGACGACCCCCATGTCGCGTTGCAGGAGGTGCTGGATGAGTTCGTTGCCACCTTCCGGGCCGACGCCGGCTCCATCGCCCTGCTGAACCCCCATACGGGCCGCCTCGAGGTCGAGGTCCACCTCGGCACGCCCGCCGGCGGCCACGGCCTCGGGCTCAAACTCGGCCACGGCGTCACCGGCTGGTGCGTCCTCAACGCCCGCGCCCTCCTCGTGCCCGATGTCACCACCGAGCCGCGCTACATCGCCGTCCGGGCCGACGCCCGCTGCGAGATGGCCGCCCCGATGCGCGACGGGGAACAGGTCATCGGCGTCATCGACCTCGAGAGCGACCGCACCAGCCATTTTACCGCCGGCGACCTCGCGCTGCTGGAACGGCTCACCCTCGAGGCGACCCTGATCGTCCAGCAGCTCTGGCGGATGCGGGCCCTGCAGGCCAAGGCCCGCCAGCTCGAAACCCTCCTCACCACCGGCCAGTCGCTCGTGGCCAAGCTCGAGTCGCAGGAACTGCTCGAAACCCTCACGCGCGATACGCGCCGCATCATGCAGGCCCGGGCCTGCGCGCTCTACCTGCATGACGCCGCACGCGGCACGGTCCGCCTCGGGGCATTCGACGCCCCCAACGCCCCCGCACTGCCCATGGGCGAACAGCCCGCCGCCGCCTGCTTCGCCGCCGCCGCCTTGCACACCAAGAAGCAGGTCGAGTTCGGCGATGTCCGCTCCGCGGAATTCCGCAGCGTCGCCGACCGGCCCGCCGACACCACCCTCTGCTCCGCCCTGCTCACCCCGCTGATCTTCGAGGGCGACGTGCTCGGCGTGCTCGCGGTGTTTACCGACCGGCCGCACCGCTTCGACAACGACGAGAAGCGCATCTGCGCCACCCTCGCCAGCCTCGGCGCCGTCGCCCTGCAGAACGCCCGCCTCTACGCCCGGGTCTTCCAAAGCGAGGAAACCCTCCGCAAGCAGGAACAACTCACCACCCTCGGCCTGCTCGCCGCGGAGATCGCGCATGAGATCCGCAATCCGCTGACCGTCCTGAAGCTGCTCCATGGCGGCCTCGGCTTTGATTTTGCCCCGCATGACCCGCGCCGCACCGACCTGCGCGTCATCGGGGAAAAAATGGACCAGCTCGAATCCATCGTCACCCGGGTCCTCAATTTCGCCAAGGCACCCACCAGCCTGCATTCCCGCTGGTCTCTCACCGACATCATCGCCGACACACTCGTGCTGGTCCGGCCCAAGCTCGCCCAGGCCAAGGTCCACCTGCGCTACGAGCCGCCGGCCGCGGCCCTCATCGTGGAGGCCCACAAGGGCCAGATCCAGCAGGTGCTGCTCAACCTCATCCTCAACGCCACCCAGGCCATGCCCGAAGGCGGCGCCATCGCGCTGTCATTCGGCCCGGAGACCCCGGGACTCGCGACCCTCGAACTCGCCGATACCGGCTCCGGCATCCCGGAGGCGGTGCGCGACCGCATCTTCGACTCGTTCTTCTCCGGCCGCCCCGACGGCACCGGCCTCGGCCTCGCCATCGCCCGCCGCATCCTCCAGGCCCACCACGGCGATCTCGCCCTCGTGTCCACCGGCCCCGGCGGCACCACGATGCGCGTCGTCCTGCCCCTCGTGACACCATGACCGGAAAAGAGGCAGCCATCGGAGGTCAGAGATCAGCCCGGACCAGGATCCGCCGCTACGCTTTAGTCTCATCGACCTGACCGCGGCCTTCTGCTCTCTGATTTCTGCCTATGCCTCTCCCTCCCACCGATCCCCGCGCCGGCGAAATCGCGCGCGCAAAACTGTCGCTGACCTTCGCCTGCGTCTTCATTGGCGCCAGTGCCGTGCTCGCGCTGGTGTTCCTTCGGCATTATCCGCTGCCGCTGCGGCTCTTCATCGTCGCCGGCGACCTGATCGTGATCGCCACGCTCTGGCTGGTGGTCCGCCAGAAGTTCTCCGGGAAATAGCCGTCACGCCCGCAGAGCCGCGAAGGCGCGAAGCCAGTCCTCAGTGACTCTGCGCCTTGGCGTGAAACATGGGCCGGTGCCTTATTCGTCCAACTCGACGTTCCAATACGCCAGATCGAGGAAATCCTTCCACATCTCGCAATGCTGGTTGCCGAGGACGAGCGAGATCACCGGACGCCACTTCGGCTTGGCCGGCTTCCGGATCAGCCGCATGTGCGCCTCGTGCGGAAGCCGGTTGGCCTTCCGGGTATTACACTTGATGCACGAACAGACGATGTTCTCCCACGTGGTCTTCCCGCCGTAATCGCGCGGGATGACGTGGTCGAGGTTGAGCTGCTCGCGCGGCAGGACCTTGGCGCAGTACTGGCAGGAGTTCTTGTCCCGCTCGAAGACGTTGTTGCGCGTCAGCTTCAGTTCCTTGCAGGGCAGCTTGTCGAAAAAAGAAAGCAGGATCACGCGCGGCAGCCGGATCGTGCGGCTCGGCGTGTGCACCGTCTCGAGGTGCTCGAGCGGCGGGTTGCTGGACGAGAAATCGATCCAGTCCAGCATCGTGAACGTCCGGAAATCCTCGTCGTGGTGATGGACGACATGCGCGTGGCCCCGGGCCAGCAGCCCGAAGGCACGGCGCGCGCCAATGACGTTCACCGCCTGCCACAGGCGGTTCAAAACCAGCACCGGTTGATCGAGCGCGGCCTCCATACGGGGCCAACGGGATAAGGCCCCGCCCGCCGGAGTGTCAAGCGGCCGCGCGGCCCGGCCCCCCTCACCCGTTCAAGAAATCGCCCCCGCCTCACGCCATGTAACCCAATAGGTTACACGGCCATGCAGCGGCCAGCCTCAGGCTTGCGGGGCGGGCTCGTCCGGGGCGGCCAGCGAGGGCTCGAGGGCAATGCCCTTGAGTTTGATGCCGGCGAGTTTCTTCACGATGAACTCGGCTTCCTTCTCGGCCACGTCGGCCAGCGTGTGGCGCTGGTGGATGTCGATCGCCCCGACCACCGTCGCCGGCAGCCGCGTGACGCCGGCGATCTTGCCGACGATGTCACCCGGCGTGACCAGCTGCTTGCGGCCGACATTGAGGAAAAGCGTCGCCATGCCCGGCTCACGTCCAGTGCGCGCGGGGCGCTCGTACTTTGACTTGGTCGGGGTGGAATCGTCGCCGGCGGCGTCATCCGACACATTCGGCGCGACGTCATCATCTTGGCCTTCGGCCATGGGCGCGAACGCGGCTTTTGGCGCGGCCGCCACGGGCTTCGCCCACGCGGGCGCGGGCTTGGACGGTTTGACGGCAGGAGCGCCGGCGTTGCTGCCGAACGCCGGTTTCACCGGCGTGCCGGCGGGTTTCGCCTTGGTCGGGGTGGCGGACGAACCGGCCTGCAGCATGTGGATCAGCACCGAACAGATGTCCGTGCTCGCGTGGCCCTCGTCGAGGAGGCGGTCGATCATCCGGTCGTGCGGCTTGTACTGCTTCGCTTCGAGGGTCGCGCGGATCTTCTCCAGGAACACGTTGGTCCGCGCCTCATCCACCTCGTCGAGCGAGGGGATGGTGCCGCGGCGGATGTTGAGCTTCGCCCAGCGCACCATGCTCTGCAGCTTGTAGATTTCCTGACCCGACACGAAGGTGAACGCTTGGCCCTTCCGGCCCGCGCGGCCGGTGCGGCCGATGCGGTGGGTGTAATCTTCGGCGTCGTTCGGCAGGTCGAAATTGATCACGACCTCGAGGTCATCCACGTCGAGGCCGCGCGCCGCGACGTCGGTCGCCACGAGGAACTCGAAACCGCGCCGGCGGAACTTGTCCATCACGCGGTCGCGCTGCGTCTGGGTGATGTCGCCGTGCAGCCGGTCCGTCATGTAGCCGCGCGAGTGCAGGTGCTCGTCGAGATCGTCCACCATGATCTTCGTGCTGCAAAAGATGATGCCGTAGCGGAAGTCATGCACGTCGATGAGCCGCGTGAGCGCCTCGATCTTCGAGCGGCGATCCACCTCAAAATACACCTGCTCGACCTGCGGCGCGTTCTGCGCGACCGAGTCGATCTTGATCCACGCCGGGTCCTTCGAGTAACGGCTGATCAGGTCCTGGATCGACCGCGGTATCGTCGCGGAAAAAAACAACAGCTGCCGCGTGGCCGGCACGGACTTGAGGATCTTCTCGATGTCATCGCGGAAACCCATGTCGAGCATCCGGTCGGTCTCGTCGAGGATCACCAGCTTCAGCTTGTCCAGCTTCAGCGTGCCGCGCTCCATGTGGTCCATCACGCGGCCCGGGGTGCCGATGACGACCTGCGCGCCGGCCGCCAATGCGCGGAACTGCCGCTCGTAACTCTGGCCGCCGTAGATCGGCACGCCCATCACGCCGCGCTTGAAGAGCGCGATCTTGCCCGTCTCCTCCGCCACTTGCACCGCCAGCTCACGCGTCGGGCAGAGGATCAGCACCTGCACCGCCCGGATCTTCGGATCGGTCTTCTCAATCGCCGGGATCGCGAAGGCCACCGTCTTGCCGGAGCCGGTCGAGGACTGGCCGACAACATCGCGGCCCTCCATGATCGTGGGAATCACCGCCGACTGGATGGGCGAGGCCTCCTCGAAGCCCATCTTGTCGACGGCTTTGAGGATGTCGGCCGAAAGGCCCAGTTCAGAGAAGAGACGTTTTTCCATGGGACAGGGTGTGCGCCAATTACCCAAAAGCAGAGCATAATCTGGCACCTCTCCGACGTAGGTCGGGCCTCATGCCCGGCACGCATCGGGGCGCGCGCCCTACTGTCGGACGTAAAGCCCGACCTACATCGGCCAATGCTGACTCAATTTTCCCCGCACAAACCGCACGTTCTCCACCAGCTGGCCCATGCCATCCACGCCGTCCTCCATGCTCACCCAGCCGTCAACCACCCTGCTCCGCGCAGCGTGACAAAGATCGCGTCGTAGTCGTTGAGCCCCGGCCCGATCGCGCCGTGACGCAGCCGTTTCGCGTAACCCTCGGCGCCCGTCTCGTCGCGGCGCAGGTCCGAGATGATCGTCTGCCCGAAGAAAGTCGGCGCTGCCGAGGGCGTTTTCCCCGCCCCCGAGGGCGCTGCCTGCTACACCGCGCCGAAGCAGCTGCTCTCCGCCGGCCAGATCCGCGCCGATGAATCCATCGTCCTCTTCAACACCGGGACAGGGCTAAAATATCTCGAGGATTATCCCCCTAATCCCGCTGCGGTCCGCTCCTAGCGCACCTGCAGGGTGTCGCCTTCGAAGGTGATCCCGAGCGAGGGCACGACCACCGCCTTGCGCGCGCCTTCCTTATTCACGCGGCCCGCCAGCCAGGCCTCGTAACCGGACGCCTTGGCCGCCGCGAGGACGGCATCCGCGGACTTCGGATCCACATATGCGGCAAACCCGATGCCCATGTTGAACGTCGCGTACATCTCGCGCCGGTCGATCGGGCCGGACTTTTCCAAAAACTGGAACAGCGCCGGCGCCGGGCGCGGCGACGTAATCTCGTAGACGAATGGCTCCTCGAGCCGCATGAGCTTGCGCCAGCCGTGCCCGGTGACGTGCGAGACGTAATTGAGCTTCAGGCCGCGGCGCTGGCACTCGCGGACAAACGCCACATAGATCACCGACGGCGCCAGCAGCGCCTCACCGTAGCTGCGGCCGTCGCCGAAACCGATCGGCGTCTGGTAACCCTGCGGCAACTTTTCCGCGATCATCCGGCAGAGGCTCAGTCCATTCGTCTGCACGCCGGAGCTCGCGAGGAAAATAATGCTGTCACCGTCGCGCACCTCGCCGGTGATGCGCAGGCTCTTCGGCTCAATCTTCCCGATGGCCGACCCCGCCAGCACGATGGTCTCGGCGTTGACGATCCCGCGCAGCGTCGGCGTCTCGCCGCCGCCCCAGACCGCGCCCGCCTGCCGGCAGCCCTCGGCCCAGCCGTCCACCAGCGACTGCATCCGCTTCGCATCGGCAAACCACGCCGACTCCCCCACCGCCGCATGCATCGCCACCGAGATGGGCAGCGCGCCGCTGGTCGCGAGATCGTTCACGATCGTGGCGACGGTATCGATCGCGATCTCCCGGTAGAAATTCTTGCCGGTGGCCGCGTAGACCGCGTCAGCCACGAGGTTCTTGGTGCCGAGTCCCTCCTCGACATGCGCGAGGTAGTGGCCGGCCGCCTCCATCAGGTAGGCACTCTCGCCGCGGGTGGACGCCGGCTCGGCGTAACCGTGATCCTTCAGCAGCCCCGCGGTCGTCTTCGCGGCCTGCTGGCACGCGCGCTTGAACGCGTCGAGCTGGTCATAATTCACGCCGGAGGACTCGTAGGAAAGACTCATGGCAATTTTCGAATTGCGAATTCCGAATTTCGACTCGGCGGCAAAACCCCGTGGCGGGCGGGCTCGCGGTCGGCAGGCCAGAAATCGAAAATCATCAGTAGCTTCTCCCTTCGCTCTTCTCGTAATAATTCACGTAGGCTTGGTTCACCACGCGGTAGCCGCCGGGCGTGGGATACTTGCCGGTGAAATACCAGTCGCCCGTGTGCGCGGGCACCGCCGCATGCAGGTTCTCGATCGTCTGGAAGATGATCTCGATCTCGCCCTGCCACTCGATGCCCTTCGGCCGCACGCGCTCGACGATCTTCGCGGAGATCTGCTCCGGCGTGAACGGCTCGTAGATTTTCCGCACGTGGTTCACGGTGCCGCCGCGCTCGATTTCCGCGCGGCACAGCGCGTAAGTCTCCTCGAGGACCGCCCCCTGGCCGCGCTCCTTCAGCAGCTCGATCGCGGCGTCGAACGCGATGAATTTGCCCAGCTCCGACATGTCGATGCCATAGCAGTCGGGGTAGCGGATCTGCGGGGCGGTTGAGACGATGACGATCTTCCGCGGGTTGAGCCGCGCGAGGATGCGCAGGATGGACTTGCGCAGTGTCGTGCCCCGCACGATCGAGTCGTCCACGCACACCAGGTTGTCCCCGGGATTCACCGAGCCGTACGTGATGTCGTAAACGTGGCTCGCGAGCTGGTTGCGCATCGATTCCTGCCCGATGAACGTCCGGATCTTGATGTCCTTGCTCACGACCTTCTCGCCGCGCGGCCAGTTGCGCAGGATGAGCTCGTCGAGCAGCGCCTCGTTCAACTGGCCCTTGGCCTGCGCCGCCATGATCGCCGCCTTCACCTCGTCGCGGCGCTTCGTGCGCAGCGCGGACATCAGGCCGTAGTACGCGACCTCGGCCGTGTTGGGGATGAAGCCAAACACCGTGTTCGCCCAGTCGTGACCGATCGACTTGATGACCTGGTCCGCGAGCCCGCCGCCCAGCGCCTGGCGCTCGCGGTAGATGTCGAGGTCGTTGCCACGGGAAAAATAGATGCGCTCAAACGAGCACGAGGCGCGCGGCAGCGGCGGGGTGAACGCCTTCGACGAGACCGCGCCGCTCTTCTTGATCACGACGACGTGGCCCGGGTCGACCTCCTTGACCTGCTCGACCGCGAGGTCGAACACCGTCATGAGCGGGGCGCGCTCCGACGCAAAGGCGATGACCTCATCGTCCTGGTACCAAAAGCACGGGCGGATGCCCGAGGGGTCGCGCGCCACGAAGGCGTCGCCGTTGCCAATCAGCCCCGCGATCGTGTAGCCACCGTCCCATTTGTGGGCGGCGCGCGTGATGACGCGGGTCAGGTCGAGGTCCTCGCTGATCCGGTGTGAAATCTCGGCGCCGGGCAGGCCTTTCGACCGCAATTCGCGGTAGATTTCCTCGTGCTCCTCATCAAGGAAGAAGCCAATCTTCTCCAGCACCGCCTGCGTGTCCGTCGCATAGATCGGGTGCTGGCCCATGTCGGTCAGCGAGTGGTTGAGCTCGCTGGTGTTGGTCAGGTTGAAATTGCCGCAGAGGGCGAGATTGCGCGTCGGCCACGGGCTGCGGCGGAAAAACGGGTGGCAGGACGAGAGGTTGTAACCGCCGCTGGTGCCGTAGCGCAGGTGGCCGAGGAAAAGCTCGCCGCCGAAATCGAACGACTGCTTCACCGTGTCGGCAAACTCCGGATGGATGACGCCGGCCGCGACCTTGTCGTTATATTCTGCGAGCAGCAGCTTGAAGATCTTGTCGAGCGGGTTGGTTTTGACGCTGCGCTCACGGAACATGAACGCCTCGCCCGCGGGGACGTCGAGTTTCACGCAGGCCACGCCCGCGCCGTCCTGGCCGCGGTTGTGCTGCTTCTCCATCAGCAGGAAAAGCTTGGTGAAGCCCCACAGCGGCGACCCGTATTTCTCCTGGTAGTAGGACAGCGGCTTGAGCAACCGCACGAGGGCGATGCCGCATTCATGGGTGATCTTGTCGCTCATGGCCGCAGGTCTGGGCGGTATCCCGGCTTTTTCGTGGAGGGCGATGAGTCGGCGTTTGTCCTCAAGCCCCGGATTCCATGTACCCCCGGTGAATCGTCAACGGTTTTTCCATCCGCCCCGTTTGACGCCCACCGGCGAATCACTTTCAGCCTTCTTGACCGCGCCGGGGATGTCGCGAAACATGGCCCGCCTCGCCCATGCTGATCCTCCGCGGCTCACCTGCCCTCTCCCCCTTCCGCCTCGCCAAGCTCCTCCTGGATCTCACCGCTGCCGCCCTGCCCGCACGTGGCCTCAGCGCGGAATTCGTCCATGTGGTTGAGCTTTCGGGCAACCTGACCGCTGCCGAGCGCACCGTCCTCGAAAAATTACTCACCTACGGCCCCAGCCGCGCCGCCGCACCGGTCACCGGGCTCGTCCAGGTCGTCGCCCCCCGCCCCGGGACCATCTCCCCGTGGTCCTCCAAGGCCACCGACATCGCCCACATCTGCGGGCTGGCCAAGGTGAAGCGCATCGAGCGCGTCATCGTTTACACGGTCGATCTCTCGACCGAAGGGACGCGGGACGAGGGACCCGCCGTCGCCAAGACTGTGGCGGGCACGCCAGAGACCAGCAAGGCCGCGCCCGCCTCCGACCCCTCGTCACTCGTCACGGGCCGCTCTTCACTGACGGCGACCCTCGCCGTCAAGCTCCACGACCGGATGACGCAGGTCGTCTTCAGCGACCTCGCTGCCTGTGAAATTCTCTTCCGCCACGAGGCTCCGCGCCCGATGAGCAGCGTGCCGGTGCTCGCGCAGGGCCGCGCCGCGCTCACCGCCGCCAATGCATCCCTCGGCCTCGCACTCGCCGAGGATGAGATCGACTACCTCGTCACGGCGTTCACGACCCTTGGCCGCGACCCCAACGACATCGAGCTGATGATGTTCGCCCAAGCCAACTCCGAGCACTGCCGCCACAAGATTTTCAACGCCAGCTGGGACATCGACGGCCAGGCGCAGGCCAAGTCGCTGTTCCAGATGATCCGCAACACCTACCAGTTGCACAGCGACGGGATCCTCTCCGCCTACAAGGACAACTCCGCCGTCTTCGCCGGCACGCCCGGCGGGCGCTTTTATACCGACCCGAAGACCCACGAATACGCCGCCCACCCCGAGGACATCCATATCCTCTGCAAGGTCGAGACGCACAATCACCCCACCGCGATCTCCCCGTTCCCCGGCGCCGCCACCGGCTCCGGCGGCGAAATCCGTGACGAGGGCGCCACCGGCCGCGGGGCCAAGCCCAAGGCAGGCCTCACCGGCTTCACCGTCTCAAACCTCCGTCTCCCCGGCGCCGTCCAGCCCTGGGAAAAGGACTTCGGCAAGCCCGGCCGTATCGTCTCCGCCCTCGACATCATGATTGATGGCCCGCTCGGCGGCGCCGCCTTCAATAACGAGTTCGGCCGGCCGAATATTGCGGGCTATTTTAGAACCTATGAGGCCGAGGTGCCGGCCGCAGCAACCAGATTGTCTCACGCAGAGGACGCAAAGAACGCAGAGGGCTCTAACTCCAATCCCTCAGCTTCCGGAAACTCTGCGCGCTCTGCGCCTCCGCGTGAAAATATTCCAGGCGCTACTCCCGCCACCGAGTGGCGTGGCTACCACAAACCCATCATGCTGGCGGGCGGGCTCGGCAACATCCGCGCCGACCACGTCGAGAAGGGCGTCATCGATCCCGGTGACAAACTGATCGTCCTCGGCGGCCCCGCCATGCTCATCGGCCTCGGCGGCGGCGCGGCCAGCTCGATGGCCAGCGGTTCGGGCCACGAGGACCTCGATTTTGCCAGCGTGCAGCGCGACAACGCCGAGATGGAGCGCCGCTGCCAGGAGGTCATCGACCGCTGCTGGGCCCTCGGCGACGAAAACCCCATCTCCTTCATCCACGACGTCGGCGCCGGCGGCATCTCCAACGCCCTGCCCGAGCTCGTCAACGACGCCGGCCGCGGTGGACGCTTCCAGCTTCGCGCCGTCCCCAACGACGAGCCCGGCATGAGCCCGCTCGAGATCTGGTGCAACGAATCGCAGGAACGCTACGTCCTCGCCGTTCCCGCCGCGCGTCTCGCCGTGTTCCAGCAGCTCTGCGAACGCGAGCGCTGCCCCTTCGCCGTCGTCGGCGAGGCGACCGAGAAAAAGCAGCTCCTCCTCGAGGACGCCCATTTCCAGACCACCCCCATCGACCTCCCGCTCGACGTCCTCCTCGGCAAGCCGCCGAAGATGCACCGCACGGACACGACGCTCGCCCGGTCGCTCCCTCCCTTAAACCTTACCGGCCTATCCCTCAAAGACGCGGTCAGCCGCGTCTTGTCCCACCCGACTGTCGCCGACAAGACCTTCCTCATCTCCATCGGCGACCGCACGCTCGGCGGGCTCATCTGCCGCGACCAGATGGTCGGCCCGTGGCAGGTGCCCGTCGCTGACTGCGCCGTCACCGCCGCCGCCTTCGACGTCTACACCGGCGAGGCCATGGCCATGGGCGAGCGCACGCCCGTCGCCGTCAACTCCGCCGCGGCCTCCGCCCGCCTCGCCGTCGGCGAGGCGCTCACGAATCTTGCCGCCGCTCAGATCGGCGAGATCGGCAAGGTCAACCTCTCCGCCAACTGGATGGCTGCGCCCGCCATCCCCGGCGATGGCGCCGACCTGTATGCCGCCGTCAAAGCCGTGGGCATGGAACTCTGCCCCGCCCTCGGCATCACCATTCCCGTCGGCAAGGACTCGATGAGCATGAGCACCGCGTGGCGGGACGCCGCCGGCGACCAGCACCGCATCACCGCGCCCGTCTCACTCATCATTTCCGCCTTCGCCCCCGTCACCGACATCCGGCTCTCGCTCACACCGCAGCTGCGCTGCGATCCCGGATTTGTTTCACGCAGGGACGCGGAGACCGCAGAGGGCTCGAACCCCGATCCCTCCGTACCTCCGAGCTCTGCCGTCTCTGCGCCTCTGGGTGAAACCATTCTGCTTTTGATCGACCTTGGCCGCGGCCAGAACCGGCTCGGGGGCTCGATCCTCGCGCAGGTGGTTTCGCAGACCGGCGCCGAGCCGCCCGACGTGGACAATCCTGCCGACCTGAAGAATTTCTGGAACGCCATCCAGCAGCTTGGCCGCGAGAAGAAACTCCTCGCCTACCATGACCGCTCCGACGGCGGCCTGCTCGCCACGGTCGTCGAAATGGCCTTCGCCGGGCATGTCGGCGTCGACCTCGAGATCCCCGCGGGCCATAACGCGTTTTCCGCACTCTTCAGCGAGGAACTCGGCGCCGTGCTCCAAATCCGCGAGTCCGACCTCGACGACGTCTATCTCCTGCTCCGTCAGCACGGCTTCAAATCCTGCACCACGCGGATCGGCACGCTCAACCCGCACTACGCGTTGCGCATCCGCCGCGCCGGCCAGGAAATTCTCAACGAAAACCTCACGGCGCTCCGCGCGCTGTGGTCCGACGTCACCCGCCGCATTTCCACCCTGCGCGACAACCCCGCCTGCGCCGAGTCGGAGTTTCAACTGAAGCTCGACCAGCGCGACCCCGGGATCACGCCGGTTGTCACATTTGATTTCGCCTCGAAGCCCGCGAAAGGCGCGAAAGCCAAGCCCCCGATCGCCATCCTGCGCGAGCAGGGCGTGAACGGCGAAATTGAGATGGCGGCCGCGTTCGACCGCGCCGGGTTCAAGGCCGTGGATGTGCACATGACCGACATCCTCAGCGGCCGGGTCTCGCTCAAAGACTTCCGCGGACTCGCCGCATGCGGCGGGTTCAGCTACGGTGACGTCCTCGGCGCCGGCGAAGGCTGGGCCAAGAGCGTACTCTTCCACCCGCACGCGCTCGCCGAGTTTACCGCCTTCTTCCAACGCGAGGACACCTTCGCCCTCGGCGTGTGCAACGGCTGCCAGATGATGAGCAACCTCAAGTCCATCATCCCCGGCGCCGAACTCTGGCCGCGCTTCGTACAAAACCAGTCCGAGCGCTACGAGGGCCGGTTCGTGTCGGTGAAGATCGAACCGAGCCCCAGCCTCCTCTTCGCCGGCATGGAAGGCAGCGTCATCCCAATCTGCACCGCCCACGGCGAGGGTTACACCGAATTTGCGAGTCCCGCGGCCGCGAAAAAGTGCTCTGACTCCGGCTTGGTGACGGCGCGTTTCGTCAACAACCGGCACGAGGTCACGGAACAGTATCCGCTGAATCCGAACGGTTCCCCGCTCGGCATGACCGCGCTCACCACCACCACCGGCCGCGTGACAATCCTGATGCCGCACCCCGAGCGCGTCTTCCGCACCCAGGCGATGAGCTGGCACCCGCCGGAATGGGGCGAAGATTCGCCCTGGATGAAGCTGTTCTACAACGCCCGGACCTGGATTGGCTGACCGGGTCCGCCTTCAGCCCGGCGGTCTGCGTGAACGCATGACCAGGCCCGCCGGTAGAGCCGGGCCGGATGACCCCGCACCTACTTGCGGCTGAACTTCGCGATCAGCGCGTCAATCAGCGCCTCAGTCTGCAGGCGCAGCTTGAGATCCGGGGACGGCATCTCGTCGCCCGGCAGATTTTTCTTCAACGCGGCGAAGCCGGCGTCAGCCCGCTCATTCGCGGCGTTCACCAGCGCTTCCTTCACCTCGTGGATCGCGCCGCTCGTGGTCAGCTGCGACACCGTGCCGGGCTTGCCGGCAAAGCGCGCGACGAGTTCGTCGCCGATCCAGATGCGCCAGTCAGAGTCGGCTGCGAAATAAACCACCAGCACGCCGCGCTTGAGCGTGCCTTCCCGGCCCGACAGGGCGTGCATGTAGGCCCCGGGGACCTTGTCCTCGTCGGCGGCCGGGGACCGCTCGCGGAGTTCCACCAGAATCTTGATCCCGCTGCGCGCCTCGAATTCCGCCAGCTTGGCCTCCAGCGCATCCTGGTCCCCCGGGATCGGCGGCAGCAGGTGGACGGTATCGTCAAGGTGCGGCGTCCGGCCGGGCAGCGGGGCGGCCCAAGACCCCGCGCCTGCGAGGCAACCGAGGGCCAGCCAGGATAAAATCCGGGACTGCAGACGAAAGGAGGCAATCGGGAGGAAGCGTTGGGCCGCCCGCGTCCCACGCCGGGAAATCGCGTCCTGCCACCACGTGAATGCGTTCATGCCGTCAACATGTTTGGCGCCCTGCGCCCCGTCCATCCCGTTTTCGCCGGCGCCGCGTCTGCAGCGGCGGAGAGAGCGTACTCCGGCGAGTCCCGAGTGGCTTGACGGCATGGAGCATGAGGTCCGATTGCCGGCGACCACCCGCGCCGGGCGGTGTCAGTGCCGCAGCCCATGAACAATCCCAAATTCCAGCAACACGGCGGAGCCCACGCCGCCGGGTGTACTGCCGCGCACTCGCGGTTACTTGCCCAGCTTGGCGCCCGTCAACCGCGCGATCGCGCCGAGCGTCGTCTGCGCGGCGTTCAGGCCGAGGCGGAAATCCTTGTCGTCAAACGTCGCGTACAAATCCGTCGCCTGATGCCAGTGCGGATCCCAGCCGGCGCCAATTTCACGGCCGCGCTCGTTCTCGCGCAGGCTGACCGCCGGCACCAGGTCCATGAAGGACGTGCTGTCCGTGTTGGTCATGTGCTGGCCGACCGTCGCGGGGTAATCCGTGGCGTAGGCCTCGTTCGCGTCGGCCAAGGCCCAGGCAAGTTGCTGCGCGCCCGCGGCGAACTTCGCCTTCGACTGAAACTCGATGTTCACATCCGCTTCGGGCCGCTGCTCCTTCGCCACCGTGCCGTCCGCCCGCGGCATCCCGTGGTCGAACAGCATCATGTCGTGCTGGATCATGCCCAGCCAGCGCGGCTCGGGATACTGGCCGGAGCCCACCGGATCCTCTTTGCCCTGCAGCGCCGCGCGCTGCGCGACGTAGGCATAGGCACCGTTGAGCCCAGTCTCCTCGTTGTTCCAGATCACAAAACGGATCGAGTACTCCGTCTTGACGTCCGGTGACGCCAGGACGCGCGCCAGTTCCATGACCAGCGCGGTGCCGGAGCCGTCATCGTTCGCCGCCTCGCCCCAGCCGTGGCCATCCAGATGGGCGCCGATGAGGTACATTTGCTCCGGGTGAGTCGTACCGACCTTCGTGCAATAAACCTCCTCGCGCAGACCCACATCACCCGGCTGGGCGTTGAGCGCGCGGAGTTTCACATCGGGCTGGCGGCGCGGGTCGTTGTTCACCCCAGAGGGGGCAATCACCCCGCGGTAGCGTCCGCCGCCCTGCGCCGCATCCGGGCGGTTGGCGATGGGCGGACCGCTCGGCCGGCGCGGGTCGGTGGGAAAATAGTTATACTTGATGCGTTGGGTGTTGGTGTAGCCGTAACCCTTGAGCTGCGCCTCAATCCAGTCGGTCGCCGCGCGGTTGCGGTCGGTGCCCTGACGGCGGTCGCCGAACTGCGTGAGCCCCTTGATCGTCGCCTTGTAGCGCTCCAACCCGAGCCGGCCAACGAGCACCTTGATCGGATCCACCGGCGCAGGAGCGGGTGTCACGGCTGCCGGGCTAGACTGGGCGGAAACTGCAGAAACCAGGATGAAACCAAGCACGGCCACAATGGAGAGGGATTTCATGCGCCGACCCTAGTTCGGCTTCAGCCCGGTTGCAATCCGACCCGACACCTGCACGATACCGGACGTTGTCCGGACGTTCCGCTGAGCTGCCGGGAGAAACTCATAACCCCAAAAATTATGGAACCCAATACCCCGTCCGCTTCCGGCCCATCCAAGGGCCGCGTCCTCGCCGCCATCGCGCGCTACGTCCTCGGCCTCCCGCTCGTCGTCTTCGGGCTCAACCTATTTTTTAATTTCATCCCGCAGCCCAAGACGCCCATATCCGAGGGCGCCATGGCGTTTGCCGGCGCGCTGATGAAGAGCGGCTATATGATGCCGTTGATCGGGGCGACGCTGCTCGTCACCGGTGTGCTGCTGGTGACGAATCGCTTCGTGCCGCTGGCCCTGGCGCTGTTTGCGCCCTTCATCCTCAACAGCATCCTGTTTCACGCGTGTCTCGAGCACACGGGTCTGCCGATGGCCGCGGTCTTCCTCGGCCTCGAGCTCTTCCTGGCCTGGTCGTATCGCAGCGCGTACCGCCCGATGCTCGCCGCCCGCGTGACCGCGGGCTGAGTCCGGCTCAATGCCGGCGGCGCAGGATCATCAACCCGCGCTGCCGGAAATCCAGCGGATCGCCGCCAAAGGTGGCCGCCACCTCGTAACGGTCCCCCGCCCAATCCAGGATCTGGCCGCCCTGCTCCGGGCTCTCGCCATAGCGTTGCACGCCATATTCGCGGAGGTCGCGGCTCACGAGGACGATCCAGTCCGGTGGGCGTTGCTCGAGGTCCCGCACGATCGCCGCCTCGCGTCCGCCACTCGTCGCCGCGGAAAAGAAGAAAAACGGCGCCACCGGACTCGGCCGCCGGGCGAGATAGTTGATCATTTCACCCTCGGGCAGCACGAGCAGCGCCGCCGCCTCGCCGCCGGGCGCGGCCCGCAGCCAGTCGCTGGCCGAGCCGACGAGTCCGCCGGTCGGGTCCGTCGCCGCCGGGAACGTCAGGAAACGGTCGCGGCTCTCCCCAATGGCGTGCGTCTTCATCAGCAGCAGCTGACGCGACCGGCCCGCAAAAAACACGACCCCGGGTCCAAGTAGCGCGAGACAGCCCACGACAGCCATGCCCCGGCCCCACTTTCCCAAACCGAGCCGTTCCGGCAATTCGCCGATCAACACGGCCGGCACGAGCAGCGCAGCCAGCGCCGCCTGGTAAAATCCGAATTGGTGGATGCGCCCGTTGAGCAGCATCCGGCTCAACATGACCGTCGCGAGCACCGCGAGCAGGAGTCGCAGCAGCGGCACCCGTGAACTTGTCCCGGCCTTGGGTGGGCGCAGCACCGCGACCGCGCTGACGACGGCATAAATCAGTGCGAGCCCGAGCAGGCAGCGTCCGGCGGAGATCCAAGGCAGCACCTTGACTGCGACTACCCCCAACCCCACCGCCAGCCCGCCGAGCAGGAGCCAACGCCGGACGGTGCCAGTCGCGCGGTCCACCCGCCACGCGCCGGCACCAATCACCGCGAGCAGCAACAGCGCGAGCAACGTTGCACCGGCGTGCTCCAGCGCATGCGGTCCGGGCTGGTCAAAACCGAGGAAGCCTGTCTGCACCGGGTCGCCGATGAAACGTGTCGAGCTGGCCGCGTTCAGCCAGGCGCGACAGGCGAATTGTCCGGCTTGGCCCCACGGCACCTGCGTCGAAAAATAAACCGCAAATCCCGCCGTCGGCAGCACCGCGCCCACCAACCAGGCCCCGATCGCCGCCCGGCCCAGCGGACGCCGGAACCAGCGTTGTCCCATGTAAGCGACGCCCGTGACCAGCCCCGCCGCCAGCACGATTTCCGGCTTCAGCACCGCACTGAGCCCGAACAACAGGCCGGCGACAAAGCTCAGCCGCAGCGTGGCCGTTTCCATCCAGCCGGACAGCACCGCCACCAGCAGCAGGCACACCAGCAGTCCGTGCGTAGCCTCATGCGCGTACGGGGTGGCGTAGTTGTAATTGCCGACACCGACGAGCTGGGAAAAACCGAAGACGGCGATGAAGACCGCCGCCGACACCCATGCCGCCCCCGGCCCCCACGCCCGGCGGAACAACCGGTAAATCACCGCGAGGATCGCCGTGAAGACGACCAGGTTGGCGGTCACCAGCACCATCAGGCCAGGGCCGAACACCTTGAACAGCCCCGCGTTGAGATACTGCGAGAGCGGCCCGTAGAAATCATCCACGTCGCGGTAGAGCACCGCCCCGTTGGCCAGCCGCCACGGCAGGTAGAGCTCGCGGCCAAAGTCGATCAGCGGGTCCGGCCATTTGCGCCACGACACCGCCAGAAAGTAAACCACCAGGCCCGCGAGCACCGCCAGCCCCAGCCATTCCCCTCCCGCCACCGGCGAAGACCGGGCCGCGGACGGGGGGGCGCTCGCTTTCTGCATGCCTCTTTCTGGAATCCGCCATGGGGCAGTCAAGGCACGGCTGACCCGGCCACCGGCCACACGGGAGCATCCGTCATGATTTCCCGTTGACGGGCCGGAAGCGGAAAACCCAACCTCCGCCTGAAGCGGCGCAGGAAACACCCCCACTCTTCATGAAACGCCTCCCTCCCCTCCTGCTCACCAGCGCCCTATTGTTCACCCTCACCATCCGGGCGCAGGAATCCAGCACCACCCTGGACATCAACGTCCGCTCAGGCGTGAACTGGGATGAGCAACAGAAACGCGACCACGACCCGGTCCATGGATCGGACACGAAACGGGGCCGCAATTTTTACCTGGTGCGGGTCTCGGAGGAAAAGACCGGCGAGCGACTGGTGCGCCCGATCGATGCGGGCGCCCTGGCCCAACAGGTGGCCGCACAGCTCGAGGCCCACGGGTTTCACGCCATCCGGCCGGGCCAGAAACCCGATATCGTGATCACGGTGAAATACGGCCGCGGCCTGCTGTCCAATCCCTACACCCACTCCGAGGACGACAAGGAGCACACCGGCCTCTCGGACACCGGCGGGATGCAGATCTGGCCCACGCACGGGCATTTCGTCGGCCTGAATGAAAAACTCATCCGGATGAGCTACGAAAAACTCTTCGTTCAGATCCGCGCTTGGGGATATCCCCCGCCGGCCAACCCGAAGAAAAAGGAACCGCTGTTGTGGATGACGACGATGTTCGTCGACGATCCCGACCACCGCGACCTGAACCAGATCGCCGGCAAGATGCTCGAGCAGGGCGCGCCGTATTTTGACCGCCACATCGGCCGGGAGCAGGAGGTCATCATCAACACCGCCGCCCCCGCCGGTCATGTGAACGTCGGCCCGGTGGAGGTCGTGAAAGAACCGGAAAAGTAGGCCGCGGGTCACGGCGGAAATTTCGTCCCGGGCAGGCGGTTGACGTGCGGGGCATGACCGGCATAACCGGGCCCGCTTCCGTCACCCCGCGCCCCGCATGACCCCGCCCCCTCCCGCCCCGACCCCGCCGGCCAATTCCCCGCGCCGCGTGCTGCTGGCCAGCCTGGCCGGGACCACAATCGAGTTTTTCGATTTCTACATCTTCGCCACGGCGGCGGTGCTGGTCTTCCCAAAGCAGTTTTTCCCCGCCTCCGACCCCGCGGCGGCCACGCTGCAATCGCTCGCCACCTTTGCCCTCGCGTTTTTCGCCCGCCCGATCGGCTCGGTGGTGTTCGGACATTTTGGCGACCGCATCGGACGCAAGGCCACGCTGGTCGCCGCGCTGCTCACGATGGGCGTGTCCACCGTGGCGATCGGTCTGCTCCCCACCTACGCCTCGATCGGCATGCTGGCGCCGGTGTTGCTCGCGTGCTGCCGCTTCGGCCAGGGCCTCGGGCTCGGCGGCGAATGGGGCGGCGCGGTGCTGCTCGCGACGGAAAACGCCCCGCCCGGGAAACGCGCGTGGTACGGGATGTTTCCGCAGCTCGGCGCCCCGCTGGGTTTCCTCGCGTCAGGCGGCATCTTCCTGCTGCTGTCGTCCACGCTGACGGATGCGCAGTTCCTGAGCTTCGGCTGGCGGATCCCGTTTGTCGCCAGCAGCGTGCTGGTGCTCGTCGGATTGTATGTGCGGCTGAAGATCACGGAGACGCCGGTGTTCCAGCAGACGCTGCAGCAGCACACCCGCGTGACGGTGCCCTTCGTGGAGGTGTGCCGGCATCACGCCCGGGCGGTCGTGCTCGGGACCGTGATGGCCCTCGCGACCTTCGTGCTGTTTTACCTGCTGACCGTATTTTGCCTGAGCTGGGGCACCAGCAAACTGGGCTACACCCGCGGGCAGTTCCTCGTTTACCAGATGATCGGCGTCCTGTTTTTCGCGCTGCTGATCCCCGTTTCCGCCGTGCTGGCCGACCGCCACGGCCGGCGGCGCACCCTGCTGCTGGTCTCGGCCGGCATCATCCTGTTCGGGCTGGGCTTCGGCCCGCTGTTCAGCGCCGGATCAACCGGGGTGCTGCTGACGCTCATCGTCGGCCTCGCCCTGATGGGTGCGACCTACGGGCCGTTGGGCACGGTCCTGTCGGAGCTCTTTCCCCCGGCGGTGCGCTACACGGGATCGTCCCTGTGCTTCAATCTCGCCGGCATCTTCGGCGCCTCGCTGGCGCCCTATCTCGCCACCTGGCTGGCCACGCACCACGGCCTGCCGGCAGTGGGCTGGTATCTGAGCAGCGCGGCCCTGCTGACCCTGCTCGCCCTCGCTCTGAGCCGGGAAACCCGCGACGCCGACTACACGGGGAAAGCCGCCTGACCCTCCGGTGATTCAAGTTGACGCGTTTCCCGCCAAAATTCCATTTTACCCGCAGCATGCCCCTTGGGATAACCACCCCGTGATGAAACCCCTGCTGCTGGCCTGGCTCGCGGCCGTCCTGCTTTTTTCCCCGTTGCTGCGGGCCCAGGAAAACACGACCGCGCTGGATATCAACGTGCGGTCGGGCATTGATATGGATGAGCACCACAGGCGGAAGCACGACCTCGCCTATGCCCGGGATATTTCCAAGCACCTGAACATCTACCTGCTCGCCTCCGTTACGCCGCATCCGTCGGTCGCCGCGCTGATCAAGGAGGTTAATGCCATCGCCATCGCCCGGGAGCTGAACCGCCAGCTCGCGGCCCACGGCTTCAAACCCGTGCAGCCGGACCAGCAGCCCCAGATTATCATCACCGTCGAGTATGGCCGGGGCTACCTGCCCAACCCCTATTCCGACGACGATAACGGCAAGGCGCACAACAACCTGACCAACAGTGACAAATTCCACCCGTGGCCCGTGAGTGAGATTTTCTTCTCCATCGGCGAGGCGATGAAGCGCCAGCGGGCGGACGAGGAAAAACTCATTATCCAGATCCGTGCCTGGCGCTACTCGCCGGATCCGAATGCCAAGCCGGTGATGCTGTGGATGACGACCATGAACGTCGACGACCCCGATCACCGCGACCTGAACGAGATCTACGAAAAGCTGCTCGCCGCCGGGGCGCCGCACTTCGACCAGCCGATTGACCACGACCACGAGTTAATTGTCCGGGACGAGGTGCCCGAGGGCCAGGTGAAGGTCGGCCCCCTCGAGGTGGTGAAGGACCCGAAGACAAAATAGCCGGCGGCCCGGCGGAGAGCGGAGATCGCAGTGCGGAGATCGCCCGTGGTTCCGCAGTCCCCAGATCCGTTTTCCGCCGTCAGTTAGTTCCCGCTGGGGCCTTCTTCACCGCGTAGAACGGCAGCAACGTCTTGAGGTGGCCCTGCACAATGGCGCCGATCGTCTCGGCGGGCAGCAGGCCCTTGTGCAGCTCGAAGATCGCCACGAGGAGTGCGAGTTCGATGTCCGTCTTTTTTGGACTCACCGCCTGCATCGCCACGAGCAGCTCGAGCGCCTTTTTCTCGGCGTTTTTATAATCCTGGAAATTCTGGTCGGAGGGCGTGGCCATGAGGGTAAGCTTTCAGCCTTCAGCTAGCAGCCGTCAACGGCCGGTTTTCGGAACGGTAAAAAAGCTGCGCGCTGAAAGCTGAAGGCTGACCGCGAGCGAAGCTCACCCGCGCGCGGGCATCTCGAGCGGGATGATCGCATGACGGCGGAGCTCGACCCCGCGCAGGAAAGTCACGATGGCGCGTTCGCCGATGCGGTCGCCCGTGAGCAGCGTGTGCAATGCGTCCACCGCCGGCGTGGGCGCATCGTCGAGCGCCAGCACGATGTCCCCGGCCAGCAAGCCGGCGCGCGCGGCCGGGCTGCCGGGCTCCAGCCCCGCGACCAGCACCCCCGTCTCCTGGCTGAGGTGATGATAGCGCGCGACCTTGCGGATGAGCGGCACGTCCTGCCCGGCGAGGCCAATGAAGCTGCGGCGGATGCGACCGTCCTTGATCAGCCAGGCCAGGACCCAGCGGGCGGTGTTGCTCGCAATGGCAAAGCAGATGCCCTGCGCGGGCCGGATGATGGCAGTGTTCACGCCGATAACCTCGCCGCGGGTGTTGACGAGCGGGCCGCCGGAGTTGCCGGGATTGAGTGCCGCATCAGTCTGGATGACATTGTCAATCAGCCGCCCCGAGGCCCCGCGCAGCGAGCGGCCGAGTCCGCTGACAATTCCGGCGGTGACCGTCTGCTGGAAACCCATCGGCGAACCAATCGCGATGGCGATCTGACCGGGCCGCACCGCAGCGCTGTCGGCGAGGGTGAGGAAGGAGAGTTCGTCGGCACTCACGCGCAGCACGGCGAGATCGGTGTCGGGATCGTCGCCGATGAGGTCGGCCGCGAGCTTGCGCCCGTCGGCCAGAAACACCTTCAGCTCCTTCGCGCCATGGACGACATGACTGTTGGTGAGCAGGTAGCCGTCCGGGGAAATGAAGAAGCCCGAGCCGGTTCCACCGGCTCGGTCCGCCGGAGGCTGGGCGGGGGAGGACGTGTTGCTGCCTTGTACCTCGATGTGGACCACCGCCGGATGCGCCGCGGCCACGGCGCCGGAAACCGCATGGGAGTATGCATCGATCAGGGATTCATCGGCGGACGAGGCGGAGAGCAGGGCGACCATGATGCCGCGGAATGAGCGAAGGAACTCCGGTAAGGCAAATCCCCCGCACTCGACGCCGCCGGTATTTTTCGTTCTCGTCGGCCATGCCCACCCCGCTGGATCTCCCCCACGCCTCCGCCTTTGCCCGGCTCGCGTTGCACGGGATTGACCGCGAATACCCCAACAAGCCGGCGGAAGTGCTGCGCGGCCCGGCGGACATCATGAGCCCGGCGGCGATGCACCCGGCGTTTTATGGCTGCTTCGACTGGCACTCGGCGGTGCATGGACACTGGCTGCTCGTCCGGCTGCTGCGGGTCTGCCCCGGTCTGCCGGAGGCCGCCGAGATCCGCGCCCGGCTGGGCGCCCACCTGACCGCGGCGAATCTCGCGACGGAGGCAGCGTACTTCGAACCGAGGGAAAACCGGGGCTTTGAACGGATGTACGGCTGGGCGTGGGCGCTGCGACTCGCAACCGAACTGAGAACCTGGTCAGATGCGGACGCCCGCATCTGGGCGACAAACCTGGCTCCGCTGGAGGAAAAACTGGTGGCCTTGGTCCGGGATTTCCTGCCGCGGCTCACGTATCCCGTGCGCACCGGGCTGCATCCCGACACGGCTTTCGCGCTGGGACAGATTCTGGACTATGCCCGGGCGGTGGGTGACGCGGGGCTGGAACAGTTGGTCATCACGCGGGCGCGGCACTACTATCTCGCCGATCGCAACTACCCGCTGAACTACGAGCCCTCGGGCGAGGATTTTTTCTCCGCCGGTCTAAACGTGGCGGATGTGATGCGGCGCGTGCTGCCAACGCCGGAGTTTTCCGCCTGGTTGGAGGGATTTATCCCCGGACTGCGGAGCGGCGAGTTGGGCGCATGGGGCCAACCCGCGGAAGTCAGCGATCCCGCGGACGGACGCATCATCCATCTGGCCGGCCTGAATCTGAACCGGGCGTGGAACCTGCGCGGCGTCCTTTCCGCGCTGGCGGCCACTGACCCGCGGCGGTCCGTCCTCGAAGCATCGCTGCACGCGCACGCCGCGGCGGGTTTGCCGTACGTGTTCAGCGGGCACTACGAGGGCGAACATTGGCTGGCGACATTCGCCGTCTACCACGTGTCCCACGCCGGGCTGCAGCCGTAGCAGGGCGGGCGGCGGAAAATGCTTTGCACCCGCTGGCATCGCCGGTTGGCTGCAAGGCGTGGCAACCCCACAGCCCAACGACCAACCGACCGCACCATCCTCGAGGGCTTCCTTGTGGGTGAAACTCTTCGGCTACCTCGCCCTGGCCTGGGGCGTGACCCTGACGGCCACTTCCCTGCTCACCGGCAGCTGGCAGAGCACCCCGCCAAAGAACCGGCCGATCAAGCAGCTGACGCAGGAATATACCTCGTCCGACTCCTGTCAGTCCTGCCATCCCGGCAATTACGCCAGCTGGCACGCCTCGTTCCACCGCACCATGACCCAGGTGGCGTCCATCGAGAACGTCGCCACGAACATGGATGGGCTCAACCTCAGTTTCAACGGGACGGATTATCGCGTCGAACGGAAGGGCCCCGCTTATTTTGTCCGGAGCAAACCGGCGGAAGCGCCGGAGGGGGCGTTCGGCCCGCGGGTGCAGATTGTCCTGCTCACGGGCTCGCACAACCTGCAGATTTTCTGGACGGAGACGGGCGAGGGCCGGACGCTCGGCCAGCTCCCCTTCGCCTATGTCGTGGCCGAGAAAAAATGGGCACCGATGGAGCATACCTTCCTCGTCCCGCCCGGGCCCGGCCAAGTTTACCAAAACGGCGACTGGAATGTGGCCTGTTACAACTGCCACGTGACGCAGGGCCGCCAGCGGTTCGTGTCCAAGGACAAATACGACTCGCAGGTGAGCGACTTCGGCATCTCCTGCGAGGCCTGTCACAGCGGCGGGCGCGAGCACATCGAGAAGAACCGCAACCCCCTCCGCCGCTTCGCCCTGCACTGGTCGGATGGCGAGGACAAGACCATCGCCAACCCGGGGCGCATGGCCGGACCGGCCTCCTCCCTCGTCTGCGGACAGTGTCACAGCATCTGGGCGTTTAAAAGCCCGGCGGTAGAGATCCCCTGGAGCCGGGGCGGCGCCCAATATCGCCCGGGCGACAAGGAACTCGATTCACGCTGGGTGGTGCAGCCGACCACGACCGACCATCCGGAGGAACGCGCGGCGCTACTGAAGTCGGATCCCCATTTCATGAACGAGCGCTTCTGGGGTGACGGCATGGTGCGCGTGACCGGCCGCGAGCTGAACGGCGTGCTCGCCTCGCCCTGCTACCAGGGCAAAAAATTCTCCTGCCTCTCGTGTCACGAGATGCATCCGGCCAAGACCGACGCCGCCTCCCTGCACGACTGGGCGCACTCGCAGCAGATGAAACCCGAGGTGACGACCAACCAGTCGTGCCTCCAGTGCCATCCCGGGCTGAAAACTCCGACCGCCCTCACGGCCCACACCCACCACCCGGCGGAGTCAGCCGGCAGCACCTGTTACAACTGCCACATGCCGCACACGACCTACGGTCTCCTGCGCGCCATCCGCAGCCACCAGATCTCGAACCCGAGCGTCCGCGAGAGCACCGAGCTCGGCCGGCCCAACGCCTGCAATCTCTGCCACCTCGACCAACCGCTGGCGTGGACGGCGGACCGGCTCTCCGCGTGGTACGGGCAGAAATCCCCGCCGCTCTCCGCCGACGATCACGCGCTCTCGGCGGGCGTGCAATGGCTGCTGAAGGGCGATGCCGAGCAGCGCCTGCTCGTGGCGTGGAGCATGGGCTGGGCGCCCGCGCAAAAGGCCGCGGGCCACGACTGGCTCTATCCCTTCCTCGCGTTCGAGCTCAACGACCCGTACGCCGCGGTGCGCTTCGCCTCCTGGAAATCGCTCCAGTCGCTGCCGGGTTTTTCGGGCTATGACTTTGACTACACCGTCGCGGACGGGAAACAGAAGGAGGCCGTGGCGCTGACCTACCGGAAATGGTGGTTCGAACAGCGCAACCCGAACGGCGGTTACCGACCCGAGACCCTGCTCGAGGCGGACGGCTCGTTCCGCCAGGACCTGCTCGACCGGATGCTGCAGGAGCGCAACCACCGGAAAGTTTATCTCGCCGAATAATCCGTCCGGCTGCACCCCTCGCCCACCACCCAACGCGTCTCGCCTCTCGCTTTTCCCATGAACTCTTCCGACCGACATCTCCGCTTTGGCTGGTGGTCCCTGTTTGCCTTCCTGACGCTCGGCGTGGTGCTCGAGGCGCTGCACGGTTTCAAGCTGGGCTGGTACCTCGATGTCGATGTCGAGATGCGCCGGCTGATGTTCACCCTCGCCCATGCGCACGGCACCTTGTTCGCCTTGGTCAACATCGCCGCCGGCGTGACCTTGCGTACCGTGAAGGGGTTTGAACTGACAAGACCGGCGTCGCTCGCCCTGCTCTGGGGCTCGGTGCTGTTGCCGCTCGGGTTTTTATTCGGCGGACTTGTCATCCACGACGGCGACCCGGGGCTCGGCGTCATCCTCGTGCCGTTCGGCGCCCTGCTGGTCCTCTACGGCGTGGGCTCCGCGGCCCGGACACTGGACAAGATCAAGTAAGCGCCCCGGCGGTGCGCCGGCCAAACCGGCGCGCCATGGCCCAGCCGAGCGTGCCCAGCAGGACCAGGGCAAACACCGCCTGCGAGAGCCGGTTCAGCAGCGCCCAAGTCCGGTCCGGCTGCCAGACCGCGCGGAGTTCGCTCCGGCCCGGCGGCAAATAAACGGCCAAAAAATGATCCGCTCGCGCCAAGCGGTCCCCGTTTAACACCTGCTGGTCGCTTTCCAGCTTTAGCCAGGGGAAAACCACCGCATTCGTCCGGACCCAGCCGGCGTGGGGTTGATCGACTTGGATTGAGCCCACTTCGCCAAGATTCGCCCCGCTCCCCCCGACGGGAAATGAAACCGCGGCGGCCCCGCGCCGTTCGGCGTCGGTCAGTTCCCGCACCGAGGCCGGCACGGTGTAATCCGGAACCACTTCCCGCTGCCGCCGGGCGACGGACGCCGGTCGGTCACCCTCTGCCGCAATGACCACTGACGCATGCTGCAATTTGATCCCCAGCCCGAGGATCGCCACCGTGAGGCAAACGCCCGCGATCAGGGAAGTCTCATGCGAGTGTCGCCGGTATCCACCCTGCCGGGCCACCCACGCACCCGAGGCAAAAACAGCCACCAGCAACGCCGCGCTGCAGTGGCTCACGAGCCGGTAGACATACTGGACATAGGGCGCCAGGCCCTGGAAAAATCCTGCGAACCAAGGGGACACGGAGAGCAGACCCAAAAACAGGAACCAGCCGCAGGCCAAAACTAGGATCGTCTTGCCTGTACGGGACCCCGCCCCGGGGACCATGCCATCCGCCCGGTTACGGCGGCAAAGTTCGAGGTTCCAGAGCAGGAGCCCCAGCAAGACGAGGTTGATCGGCGCCTCCAAGTAGGCGGTGCCGAGTCCAGAAATACCATTTTCCGCGGCGGAGGCATCGTAGGGAAACGGCGCCAACCGGCCCCAGAGGGTATCACATTTTTCCGGGATGAAAATGAAGGCACTGCCACTCCGGACCAGTGAAAGTTTACGGGCGAACAGTCCGTTGGCGTAAACCCAGGGGGCAACGATGATGGCACCGGCGAAGAATCCGCCCGCGGCAAACAGTGCCCCGCGGCCCATGCACTGGCGGTAAGCCGCGCGCCCGCCGGCAAGCCCGCCGCCGATGGCCAGCATGGCGACGAAGGCCGCGGCCAGGACGGCTGTCGGTGCGTGCGTGCCGGCGGTGAGGAGCAGGAAAAATCCGGCGAGCCAACCTTGGAACCAGCGGGACGGACGGTCACCCGCCACGACGGCACCAGTCCCCCACGCAAGGGCGGTCACAAAAAAACCTGTGGCGAAATACTCCGCCAGTGCCCCGCGGCTGTAGAGGTTGGTGAGGGAATACGTTCCCCACACCATCGAGACGGCCACGACATAGGCCAGTCGCGACTCGCCGAATATTTTCCGTCCGGTGGAAACCAGCGCGATAAACTGCCCCGCCAGCATCGCGAGGACGGCCACGCGCACCGCCAGTGCCGCGCCGGTGGCGGCGGCCAGAATCCCGAGCCAGGGATAAAACAACCATGCATAAAATACCGGCTGGGCCAGCCCCACGGCCGGCCCTGTGTTCATCACCGTCGGCAGGCTGCCGTGGGCGCGGAAATAGTCCCCGTAATAGCCGATCATCCAGAGGTGATTCGACCAGTCCTGCGGAAGGTTGGCAGGCAGATCCACCAGGAGCAGCAGCGGGGCCACGACGGAGCCCACGTAGCCGACCCCGGTCAAAATTCGCCGCGCAGACTGGCCGATGGCACTCATGCGGGAGGTGGGTCAGGCGCGGTTGCGCGGGTGGAACTTCGCGTGCTGGTCCACCAGGCGCTTGGTCTCGACCGCGGTGTAGATCTGCGTCGTCGAGATGCTCGCGTGGCCGAGCATTTCCTGGATGGCGCGCAGGTCGGCGCCGCCGGTCAGCAGGTGTGTGGCGAACGAGTGCCGCAGGCCGTGGGGCTTCACGTTCTTCGTGATGCCGGCGCGTGCAGCGTATTTTTTCACCAGCTTCCAGAGCGTCACGCGCGAAAGCGCCGCCCCGCGGTTGTTCAGAAACAGCTGGCTGCCCGTGCGCGGTTTCACCAGCTGCGGTCGGCCGGAAACGAGCCACGTCGTGACCGCGTCCGCCGCGCGCCCGCCGACGGGCACCACGCGCTCCTTCGAGCCTTTGCCAAAGACCCGGATAAAACCCTGCTCCAGGTCCACCTGCTGCAACGTGAGCCCCGCGAGCTCCGACACCCGCAGTCCGCTCGAGTAAAACAATTCCAGCAGTGCCCGGTCCCGCAGCGCGCGGGCGTCGCCCCCCGTCGGTGCCGCCAGCAGGCGCGAGACTTCCTCCAGGGTGAGCGTGCCCGGGATGCGCCGCGAGAGCTTCGGGGCCGCGAGCAGCTGGGTGAAGTCGTCCTCGCGGATTTTTTCGCGGACGAGGAAGCGGGCGAGTCCGCGCAGCGCGGTGAGCTTGCGCGCCTGGCTCGCCGGCGAGCAGACGCGGCCGTTCAGCGAATGCACCCACTCGCCCGCCTGGACGCGAGTAACATTCCGCCAGTCCGCCACCTGCCGCTTCGCCAAAAAGGCAGCGCACTGGTCGAGATCGCTGCGATAGGCCGTGAGGGTGTTCTTTGACAGGCCGCGCTCGAGGCCGAGAAAGCCGAGGAACGCCTCGATGTCGTTCGCGAACGCGGGAGCCGCCTGGCTGTGATCAACCCGCATGGCGTGAAAAATGACGCAGCGGTAGTCAACGGGCCGCGCTCAGAAGCGGCGGCGCGGCGGCGGACGGTAGGTGGAGTTCTGCTCCTTGACGCGAAACGTGATGCGCGCCTTCTCCAGGTCGTAGGGGCTCATCTCCATCTTCACCGTGTCGCCCGCGGCGATCTTGATGAAATTCTTGCGGAGCTTGCCCGAGATGTGCGCGAGCACGATGTGCCCGTTGGACAGCTGCACCTTGAACATCGTGCCCGGCAGTACCGTGACGACCTTGCCCTCCACTTCGATGGAATTGCTATCAGCCATGGTGGGAGGTGTGGGTCAGGGGTTGCGTCATAGGTAGGTCAGCGATAATAAAAGCGCATTGTAAGGGGGAAATACCCCTCGTAAGCAAGGCTTTACCGCGTAGGTGGCGCGCTGGCGCGTCCCATTGCGCGCGAGCGCGCAACCTACTCCAAAAATCACATGGCCGACCCCCTACCGCCCCTCGCCTGCCCGTTCGAGAAGCGCTTCCCTTCTCAGCTGGTGCGTGACGACGCCTTCTACATGAGCCTGGCGTACAACCAGGCCATTGACGCGTGGCGGCAGGACGAGGTGCCCATCGGCGCCATCATCGAGCTCAACGGCGAGATCCTGGCCGCGGCCCACAACACCGTCGAGGGCGCGCACGACCCCACCGCCCACGCCGAGATGCTCGCCCTGACCCAGGCCGCCGCGAAGCTGGGCAACTGGCGCCTTGAGGGTGCGACGCTCTATGTCACGAAGGAGCCCTGCCCCATGTGCTCCGGCGCCACGCTGATGTCGCGGCTCAAGCGTGTCTGCTACGCCGTGCCCGACCCGAAGATGGGCTGCCTCGGCGGGGCCACAAATCTCAACGACCTCCCCCGTGTGAACCACCATGTCGAACTGACCGCCGGCGGCGTGCTCGAGCCGGAGTGCCGGGAATTGTTGCAGGCGTTCTTCAAGCTGAAGCGGTCTGAAGATTGAGGTCGGGCGCGTTATCCTGAACGCGCCGGAGCGATTTGAGCTGGACGGGCAATGCGGGCGGAGCCGGCGGCGCGTTAGGGGTAACGCGCCCTACCCGCCAAAATACGCGCCCGCAGTTGACGGCGCGCCGGAGCCGCGGCAGGGTGACGGAGTCTCCTTCCAACCCGAAAATTATATCATTATGGCCTACGAACTTCCGAAACTCCCCTACGCTCTCGACGCCCTCGTTCCGCACATCGACGCGAAGACGATGGAAATTCACCACGGCAAGCACCACCAGGCGTACATCACCAACGCCAACAATCTCCTCAAGGATCACGCCGATCTCGCCGCGCTCGATGTCAACGTCCTCATCGCCGACCTGAGCAAGGTCCCCGAGGCCATCCGCGGCGGCGTGCGCAACAACGCCGGCGGTCATTCCAACCACTCGTTCTTCTGGACCGTCATGGGCCCGGGCAAGGGCGGCGCGCCGAAGGGCGCCCTCGCCGCGGCCATCGAAGCCCAACTCGGCGGCTTCGCCAAATTCAAGGAAGACTTCGCCAAGGCCGGCGCCACGCGCTTCGGCTCCGGCTGGGCCTGGCTCTACGTCGGCGCCGACAAGAAGCTCGCGATCGGCTCCACCGCCAATCAGGACAGCCCGCTCATGGGCAAGGCCGTCGCCGGCATCGAGGGCAAGCCCGTCCTCGGCCTCGATGTGTGGGAACACGCCTACTATCTCAACTACCAGAACCGCCGCCCCGACTACATCGCGGCCTTCTGGAACGTCGCCGACTGGGATGCGGCCGAGGCCAACTTCGTCGCCGCGACGAAGTAAGTCATTCACGCGGATTCAATTCGCCCAACAAAAAGCCGCGCCGAAAAAAGGCGCGGCTTTTTTGCGTTACGTGGGTTGCGCGCTGGCGCGCAACGTTGGGTGCGAGCATCCAACCACCAGATAGGGAGAGGACTTCGACCCCGCCCGATTGTCATGCTGAGTCCGCCATAGCGGGCAAAGCATCCACTTGGACGCCGCCGAAAGCCGTAGCGCCCCCTCACTGGATTCTTCGCTACGCTCAGAATGACAAGAGGCTGAAAAGGGGCCAGCCCCTGCCCTTTGCTCCCTGTTCCCTGGCACTGGCGCCCGCCAGGGCGCGGCTCACGGCGTCCAGACGTTGCCCTGCATCGCCGGGCCGAAGCTGCTTGGGCTGATCGGCGTGCTCTTGCCGGTCTCGGTGTCGAGGATGCAGAGCCGGCTCGTGCTGCGGTCGCGCGCGGTGTAAACCACGTGGCGGCCGTCGGCGAGCCAGCTGGCCTCGATGCCGTCAAACGGCGCCTTGGAAGCAATCTCCGCCTTGCCCTTGGACAGGTCGTAGACCGCGATCTGGTACGAACCGCTGCGCACGGTGCAGACGATCTTGTTCGGGTTGGTCCGGCTCCAATCCGGCTCCGCGGCGTAGCTGAAGCCCGTCATCAGCCGCGACGGCGAACCGCCGCCGGTGGACATGGTGTAAAGCTGCGGACCGGGCTCCATGGCGAACACGAGACGGGAACCGTCCGGCGACCAGCACGGCGAGGCCTTGCCGGAGTCCGAGTGCGTCTTGCGTGAAACCTGCCGGCCCTGGGCGTTGCTGATGTAGATCTCGGGATTGCCCTCACCGCTGAGGACCATGGACACCTGGCTGCCGTTGGGGCTGTAGCGGGCGCCGCCGTTGGTGCCCTTGAAGCTCACAAACGTCGTGCGCTGGTAGGTGTTGAGGTCGATCTGGAAAATATCCGGGAAGCCCGACTTGAAGAAACTCGTGTAGAGCAGCTTCGAGCCGTCGGGCGACCAGCGCGGGAACAGCGCCAGCGCGTTGTCATGCGTGACCTGCGTCACCCGGCGGAAAAACAGGTCGCTGGTGTAAATCTCGCGCCGACCGCCGCCGCCGCCGATGAAGGCGATCCGGGCGGTAAAAAAGCCCTTCAGGCCCACGCCGTTGGTCTTGACCACGGCGATGTCCGCGGCGCGCAGCAACGCATCACTTGCGTCGCGGCCGGTCGCCACGTCCGACGAATAGGGCGTGCCCGCCATGCCCTTCGTGATGTCCACGCGGACCTGCGTTCCGGTCACCTGGGAGAACTTGATGTCGTAGGAGTAGCCGCTGGCGGTGAGGCGGTAGCGGCCGTGCACGTGGAAGGCGCGCAGCGCGAGGTCGTTGAGTTCGGGGGTGTTGGCCGAGACGCGGACCGGCACCGTCGTGTACTCGGCGGTGACGACGACTTCGCCGAGGTCGCGGGCCAGCACGGGCGCGGCGACGAGGGCGAGCAGGAGAAAAAGGCGCAGAATTTTTTGCATGGGGAGGGAAAAAGGGCTGGGACCGGGATATGAAGACCGGGCATTTCTATTTACACCCGGACCGCGCATAACAACTTTATTTCCCTTCCGCCCACCATTTTCTCCCCCGTGACCTCCGACGAACTCAAAGAGCATCTCAAGCAAGTGAAGTATCCCGGCTTCAGCCGCGACATCGTGTCCTTCGGGCTGGTGCGCAGCGCCGCGCTGGTGGATGGCACCGCCCGGGTCTCCCTCACCCTGACCACGAGCGACCCGAAGATCCCGTTGCACCTCAAGAAAGAGGTCGACCAGTGCCTGCGCGCCCTCCCTGGCGTCAAGGACACCGTGATCGACATCGCCGTGTCACCGGTCAAGGCCCCCGCCCCGGGTGCACCCGGCGCCGCGGGTGCCCCGGCCGGCGCACCCAAGGGCATCAAGCACTCGATTGCCATCGCCTCCGGCAAGGGCGGCGTCGGCAAAAGCACCTTCGCCGTCAACCTCGCCTGCGCCCTCGCCCAGATTTCGACTGCCGCTGGCCGCGCAGGGCGGATCGGCCTGATGGACTGCGACATCTACGGCCCCAGCGTGCCGCTGATGATGGGCCTGCAGGGCCGGCCGGAAGTGGACGGCGAGTCGCTCGTGCCCATGGAGCGGCACGGCGTGAAGGTAATGAGTATGGGCTTCCTCGTGGACGACAATACCCCCGTCGTCTGGCGCGGCCCGATGATCATGAAGACCATCCAGCAGTTCGTCCAAAACGTGAAATGGGGCGAACTCGATGTGCTGGTCGTGGACCTGCCGCCCGGCACCGGTGACGCCCAGCTTTCCCTCGTGCAGACCCTCCCGCTGGACGGGGCGGTGATCGTCACGACACCCCAGCCCGCCGCGACCAACGTCGCGCGCAAGGGCGGCCTGATGTTCCAGAAGGTCAATGTGCCGCTCCTCGGCGTGGCGGAGAACATGAGCTGGTTCACGGATGCGGCCGGCCAGAAGCAGACCCTCTTTGGCTCTGGCGGCGGCATCCTGACGGCCGAAAAACTCGGCACGGTCCTCCTCGGCCAGGTGCCGCTCATCACCGCAATCCGCGAGGGCGGCGACTCGGGCACCCCCATCGTGGTTAGCGAGCCCAAGAGCCCGGCGGCGGAGGTCTTCCGCGGCATCGCCGAGACCCTGCTGGCGCGGCTCGCGGCCCCGGCCCCCAAGGCATTGTAAATATTGGAAAATTGCAGGCATTGACACCCAACGTTGCCTCGCTCTCATGTTTCTTCGCGCTGTAACGCTGCATGACTTCCACCGCCCAAGAGCCCGCGATCACTCGCGAATTCGTCAAACAGTCGAGCCTCTACCAGGAATTCCTGGCCGAGCGGGAGGAGATCCTGAAACACAAGTGGCTGGAATCCGAGCGGCTGGGTTACGACATCGGGTTTGAACGCGCGCTGCTGGACTGGATCCGCAAGCACCGCGAGAGCTGGCGTGCCGCCCGCCGCCAGCAGGTCGCCGCCGGCACGACGGCCACCGAAAAACAAGCCAGCTGAGGCCGCCCCGTTCGGGCGGTTTTTTAGTTTCTGGGTAGGGCGGGGTCTTTGACCCGCACTAGATCGCACCGTCTACCGGCAAGTTGGATATAGCGCGATCTTCCTGAGCCTAATTCAGGGCGGGTTAAAGACCCGCCCTACTCCGCCCATGAAAAAGCCGGGCGCGTGAGCCCGGCTTGGAAAGGACGCGGAAACCGCGGCGGAGACTTACTTGATCTCCTTGTGCAGCGTGTGGCGCTTGAGGAAGGGGTTGTACTTCTTCTTCTCGATGCGCTCGGTGACAGTTTTCTTGTTGCGCAGCGTGAGGTAGCGGGAGACGGGCTTGCCCTCTTTCTTGGCCTCGGTGCATTCCAGGGTGACGACTTCGTTCATGATATTTAAATGGTTGAAGGGTCAGGACACAGGGCGGAACAGGCCGGTGCAACCCCAAAGTTGATTAGGTATACGCAGGTCGGGCTTTACGCCCGGTAGCTGAGTCCGGATAGCGGGAATAAACCCCGGCCTACGACTGGATCCCCAACCGCGCCGCTCAACGCCGCTTGTCCGTCAGCGGCAGCATCACCCCGCGGCGGAAGAGCGATACCTGACCCGTGCTCGAGGAGACAATGATGGCGATGCAGTTGGCTGCCACGCTGATAGCCGCGGCGGCGGCATGCCGGCTGCCGAGTCCGCTGGGCAGCGCGTGGTCGCTGTCGATCGCCTGGATCAGGCTGCCGGCCGACTCCACCACCCCGTCGCCCCGGATCACAAACGCCCCGTCGATCGAGGAAAATTCCTTCACCGTCTCGTCCATGAACGGGTTGAGAATGTTCCGGTCCTCCTCCTTGTAGCCAAAGAACGGGTTCAGCACGAGCGGCTTGGTGAACGTCTCCACCTTTTCGACGTCGCCCACCACAAACAGGCAGCCGACGGGCCGGCCTTCGCGCCCCTCGACGGCCAGTTCGGTGGCCACCGCAATGACCCGCTCCAGCACCTCGGGCTTCACATCCTCGGGCAGCAGGTCGGCCGTCTGGCCGGTCAGCAGCGTCTGGAATTCGCGTTCCACATCCACCACCACAAGCGTGTCGAACTGGTTGCTCCCGGTCATGCCGCCGACGCAGCAGATCCGGTCGGTGAAGGAAATGATCCCGCGGGTGAGCGCCACCAGCATCGCGCTGCGCAACTGGGCGAGCCGCTGGCTGGAGAACGAGCGCACCTGGATCGTCTCCCCAAAACCCTTCTGGTCCTCGCTGGGCTCGATCGGATTCCGCGTGACGAGGATGGTCTTCATCTTCGTCGGGACCGCCCCGGCCTCGATGCCGCCGATGAACGTATCGCCAAAAATCATGATGGTCTCGCAGCCCGCGCCGGTGGCCACGCGCTCGGCCTCGCGGAACATTAGCCGGTTAATCCGGTTCTGCTGGGTCTGCACCGGCCGGATGCCCCCGAAGCCGCCGACCAGCCGCTCGTGCAGCGCGTCCAGGTCGGGCGCATGGACGAGGTTGTCGATCATCTCGGGCTCCTTCACCTGCCGCGCAATCGATGCCAGCACCTGCAGGTAATCACGCGCCTTCTCGCCGGCGATCAGCATGAAGATCAGGTGCACGCGCTCGTCATCCACCGCGCCGTCGTGCCGGATGCCGATGCGGCTGCGGCCGATCGCCAGGACATAGCGGCGGCCCATCTTGACCCGGACGTGGGGCAGCGCGACGCCCAGGCCGAGGTAGGTCGTCATCGTACTCTCGCGGGCCAGCAGGCCCTTGAGCAGCGCCTCGCGTTTCAGGTCGGGAAAACGCTCGACGCAGACGGCCAGCAGCTCCTGCAGCGCGCCCTCGAGGTCAATGCTCCGCAGGTCGATAATCCGGCCCCGGGAGATGATTTTATCGAGACGCATGGCAGAAAAACTTCGGAAAGATGAAACTTCAGAAAGAAAAAACGTTCCAGAAGGTTAGCGCGGCAGAGGGGTTTCTACTTTCGGCCGTTTCCCGGGTTTCTTCTTTTCCGCTTACTTCTCCCATTCGAGGGCGCCCTTCTTGATTTCGTAGATCAAGCCGAGCACGAGGACGCCGATGAAAAACATGATGGGCCCGAGGATGGCGATGTGGTTCGCCAGGAACTCGCGGTAGATGAACGTCCACGGCACGAGGATCACGATCTCGAGGTCGAAGAGCATGAAGAGCAGCGCGGTGAGGAAAAACTTCACCGAAAAGCGCGTGTGGATGAGGCCCTCGGCCGGCACGCCGCACTCATAGGCCGAGTCCTTGATCTTCGAACCCTTGGCGCGCTGGCCGAACACGTGGCTGGCCACGATGACCGCCGCGGTGATGCCCGCCGCAAGGACAGCCTGGATCAGGAACGGGAGGTAGGCGGCGGAAATCATGTCACGCTGAAATTGGGCGCAGCGCCGCCGCGCTGACAAGCGGTTTTATTGGGCAGGACCCAGTTTGTCATTGCGACTCTGCGGTCCAGCAGAGCGACCCGGCGGGACGACGCAGCCATCCATCCAGATGGATCGCCGCGCCCGCCACGCCGGGCTCGCGATGACCATGCCATGGGCACCCCGCCCAAAACTATTGCGTGACCGGGATAAATTTCGCGGACGCGATGTGGGTCGAGCCCACGCCGAGCGTCTCCGCGAACTCCAGGGTGCGGATCTCCTCGGAAATCGGCTCGAAGCCGGACTGCTTGCGCAGGCCGTTGATGCGGGCGCGCATCAGGGAGTCGAGCAGCACGGGATCCGTGCTCAGCCACAGCAGCGGCTCGGAGGCCGAGTAGAGCGAGTTGAAGTACGGCCCGCCGATGAACTGGTAGTGCTCGAGGCTCACGAGCGTGAACATCCAGGTCTGCCGCAGCTCGGGGATGGCGCTCATCTCGGCGACCGCCGCCGGGGCGTTGGCGGGCGAACGGAAGAAACGGCCGGTGTTCGAGGCATTCCACAGCGTGGCGTTCACCAACGCGCCGTTCACGCCCAGCATGGGGTGGTCGGTGTACACCGGCAGGTTGATCCAGAAATCGGCGTCGAGGAACAGCGGCGTGGCGAGGAAGCTCTTGCGGTCCTCGTCCTTCGTCGAGCTGTTGGGGTAGTCCTTCGTCTGCTGCTCCGCGAAGATCGGGTCGAAGCGCTGCGGGAGCGGGCTGTCGTAAAACCAGACCGGGTCGTAGAACTTGCCGGACTCCAGCACGTAAATGGGATGGCCCTTGAACGGCGACTCGCCCGTCACCAGCGAGGGCAGGTAGCCGGTCATGCGCAGGCGCAGCTGGTTCAGCCCGACGAGGAAAATATTGTGCTGCTCAAAGCCGCGGCGCTCGAGCGCCCGGATCACCGCATGGACCAGTTCCACGGGCGTCGCCATGCCCGGACCGGAGTCGGTGTAGATCTTCAGGCCGGCTTTTTTCTTGGTGCCGGGCACGAGTTTCTTGCCGCTCGCCTTCTCAAAGGTGGTGATGAGCGCCTCCACCTCCCGGTCGTAGGTCCTCTCGTCAAAGGCCGTGAGCTGCGCCTGCCAGACCGGATCGAGCGAGGGCGTGCGCGGCACGGCGACTTCCGCCGCGCGCAGGACCAGCGGCACGAGGATCAGGGCCAGGAGAAGCGTGGGACGAATGAAGCGCATAGGATGGGTATGAGTCGCCCGAAACCGGGCAATGTTTCCTCAAAGAGCCGCGAAACTTGACAGCCCCCCGTCCGGGTTGAAAGTGCATTCTTCCGCGCCACCCGCGCCGCCGCCACCCGCCCATGCCCGTCATCAAACCCACCTGCGTCCGCGACCTGAAGTTGCGCGTGAACCTCGCGGATGTCGTTTCGCGGGTCGTCACCCTGAAAAAGGCCGGCGCCGGCCGGCTGAAGGGCCTGTGCCCGTTCCACAACGAGAAGACGCCGTCGTTCAATGTGGATGCCGACAAGGGCTTCTTCAAGTGCTTCGGCTGCGGCAAAGCCGGCGACCTCATCTCCTTCGTGCGCGAGACCGAGCAGCTCGGCTTTACCGAAGCCGTCGAGGCCCTCGGCCAGCGCTTCAACATCGTCATCGAGTACGAGGCCGGTTCCGGCGGACCCAGCCGCGAGGAGCGCTCGCTGCGCCAGGAAATCTTCGAGATCCACGAGCTCGCCGCCGAGCATTACCACCAGGCGTTCAAGGCCGCCACGCCCGCGGGCGAGTTCATGCGGACGTATTGGATCGAGAAGCGCCGTTTCGCCCTCGAGCTTGCTGACGAATTCAAGATCGGCGTCGCCGCGCCGGTGGACGACGGGCTCGCGGCCGCGCTGCTCAAACGCAAGTTTTCCGAGGACGCCATCCGGCAGTGCGGGCTGTTTTTCGTCCGCGACGGCGCGATGCTCGGGCTCGGCTCGCTCAAGCCCCGCTTCCGCGGCCGGTTGATGATTCCCATCCGCGACCACCAGGGCCGCGTGGTGGCGTTCACCGCCCGCCAGACCGACCTCACGCCCGAGGACGACCCGGCGCGCGAGGCGAAATACGTCAACTCGCCCGAGACGCCGATTTTCACGAAGGGCAACCTGCTCTTCAACCTCGACCGCGCCCGCACGAACGTCGGCGAAGGCCGGCCCTTCGTCATGGTCGAGGGCCAGCTCGACGCGCTGCGCTGCTGGAGCATCGGCCTCAAGTCCGCCATCGCCCCGCAGGGCACGTCCATCACCGAGCCACAGCTCGTGCTGCTGCGCCGCTACCAGTCGCAGGTGGAATGCTTCCTCGACGGTGACAGCGCCGGTCAGAAGGCCGCGATGCGTTTCCTGCCGATGGCGCTGCGCGCCGGGCTCGAAGTGAAGTTTCTCGTCCTCGCGAAGGGCGACGATCCCGACTCGCTTTTCCGCGAGCGCGGCCTCGCCGCGTACGAGGAGGTCCGCAAGAGCGCGAGTTCCGCCATGACCTTCGCCTGCCACACCGCCTTGCCCGATCCCGCCACCGCGTCGTCCGAACTCAAATCCCGCGCCGCCCAAACCATCCTCGAACTGGTCGCCTCGGCCGAGAGTGAGGTCTCGCGTTCCGAGTTTCTTGCCGAGGCCGCGGGGCACCTCCGCCTCTCCCCCGCCGCCCTCCAGCGTGATTTCCAGACCTTCATTTCCCGCCAAAGCCGGCAAGCCGCCGCCCGCCCCGCCAACCAAGCCACCCCCGCTCCCGCCCAGCCCGCCACCAACACCGGCCAAAGCACGGAGCACCATCTGCTCATCCTCTGTCTGCATTTCGAATCGCTCGGCAAGCACCTCAGCTCCGCCCTGCCCCATGACTGGATCGACACCGGCCACACCGCCGGCGTCCTGCTCAACCGTTTCCTGGGCGAGTTTGAAAACGACACCTGGCCGGGTCGGGACCATTTGGATGGATTGCTGGAAACTCCTGAGGAAAAGACGCTTGCTGCTTCACTGCTCTTCGATACCCCGGCGATTGACGATCCGGTCAAGGTCGCCAACGAGGGTCTGCGCCAGCTTCGCACCCGCGCCCTCGAACCCCGCCTGCGGCAAATAGAACTTGCTTTAGCCAACTACGGTGCGGACAGTAATTCTGACCCAATTTCACTCTTAAAAGAACGTTCAGACTTGCAGCGTCAGCTCCGCCAGCCGCTCAGTTTGCCTGTTACGGTTTAGCCCTTATAGTAGAGACATCCACATCATGCCGCGCAAAGCCAAGTCCTCCTCC